>Ga0228634_1000376_pt1 | contig 35183 bp, 30 predicted proteins | sample 42DmetaG_FD_190063 | JGI IMG/M metagenome (GOLD analysis project Ga0228634, IMG submission 190063) | Seawater microbial communities from Monterey Bay, California, United States - 42D | ecosystem: Environmental > Aquatic > Marine > Coastal | place: USA: California | collected 2016-09-27 | reverse complement strand
TTAATTATTTTTAGAATATGGAAACTTTATTGAATGACTTTTCACCAGGCTTGTTTGTAATGCAAACAGTGATCTTATTAATATTAATCTTATTAATGAGAAAATTTGCTTGGAAACCAATCTTAAGCGCATTGGACCAAAGAGAAGAAGGAATTGAAAGCGCAATCAACATGGCTGAAGAAGCTAGAAAAGAAATTGCAGCATTAAAATCTTCTAACGAAAATTTATTAAAAGAAGCTAGAGTAGAAAGAGACAACATCATTAAAGAAGCTAAAGAATTAGCAACTAAAATGGTAGAAGACTCAAAAGCTACAGCAAAAGTTGAGGCAGAAAAAGTAATGACTTCCGCACGCGAAGCAATCAATGCTGAAAAAGGTGCTGCGTTGTCCGAAATTAAAACACAGATTGCTGAATTCTCCATTCAAATTGCAGAAAAAGTAGTTGGTGTAGAACTAGCTTCTGACGAAAAACAAAAAGCATTATCAGAAAAATTAGCTTCTGATTTTAACTTGAACTAATAACAATGAAAGGAACAAAAGCAGCAGGACGTTATGCACAAGCACTTTTGGAGCTTGCATTAGAACAGAATAAAGTTGAACAAGTCTTAGGAGATATGAAATATTTACTTGAAGTAAATAATCAATCTACAGATTTTCAACTGTTATTGAAAAGTCCTATCGTTAAATCCGATAAAAAAATAGCTATATTTAAAGAGTTATTTGGGAAATTTGAAGCGTTATCTACTTCTTTTGTTAACATGATCCTTGAAAAAGGGAGAGAAAAAGATTTATCTTCAATTGCACTAGCATACGACGATTTAGTAAAATCTCACAAAGGTATTGTAGCTGTTACATTAACAACAGCAGTACCTGTAGATGAGGCTACAAAAAAATCAATTTTGGATAAAGTACGTAAAGGAGTTGAAGGAACATTAGAAGTAACTGAAAAGATTGATAAGTCCTTAATCGGAGGGTTTGTTGTTCGTATGGGTGACAAACAATTTGATGCTTCAGTTGCAAATCAATTTAGTGAATTAAAACAACGTTTAACAAGATAATTTGACTGAGTCAAAATCAGTGTAAAACTACAGAACATGGCAGATGTAAAACCAGCAGAAGTTTCTGCAATTTTAAAAGAGCAGTTATCAGATTTTAGATCTGAAACAGAACTTCAAGAAGTAGGTACCGTATTATCAGTAGGTGATGGTATCGCAAGAGTATATGGACTAACAGGAGTTCAATACGGAGAGTTAATCGAATTTGATGGAGGATTACAAGCGATTGCTTTGAATCTTGAAGAAGACAATGTTGGAGCGGTACTTTTAGGTCGTTCTTCTAAAGTAAAAGAAGGAGATACAGTTAAAAGATTACACAGAATTGCTTCTGTTAATGTTGGTCATGGTGTTGTTGGTCGTGTTATCGATACTTTAGGTAACCCAATTGATGGTAAAGGTCCAATCTCTGGTGATTTATTTGAAATGCCGATTGAGCGTAAAGCGCCAGGAGTTATTTTCCGTGAGCCAGTAACTGAACCATTACAAACAGGTATTAAGTCTGTAGATTCAATGATTCCAGTAGGAAGAGGACAACGTGAGTTAATCATTGGTGACCGTCAAACTGGTAAAACTACAATTGCGATTGACACAATCATTAATCAAAAAGAATTTTACGATAGAGGTGAACCAGTTTTCTGTGTTTATGTTGCTATCGGACAAAAAGGGTCAACTGTTTCAGGTATCGTTAAGAAATTAGAAGATGCAGGAGCAATGGCTTATACAGTAATCGTTGCAGCAAATGCATCAGAGCCTGCAGCAATGCAATTTTATGCTCCAATGACAGGTGCTGCAGTAGGTGAATACTTCAGAGATTTAGGTAAACCAGCATTAATCGTATATGATGATTTATCTAAACAAGCTGTAGCTTACCGTGAGGTTTCATTATTATTACGTCGTCCTCCAGGTCGTGAGGCTTACCCAGGTGACGTTTTCTACTTACACTCTCGTTTATTAGAGCGTGCTGCGAAAATCATTAACAGTGATGAAATTGCTGCGAAAATGAATGATTTACCAGATTCATTAAAAGGAAAAGTAAAAGGTGGTGGATCTTTAACTGCACTTCCGATTATTGAAACACAAGCAGGAGACGTTTCTGCATACATTCCAACAAACGTAATTTCTATTACGGATGGGCAAATCTTCTTAGATTCTGATTTATTTAACTCAGGTATTCGTCCAGCTATTAACGTAGGTATTTCAGTATCTCGTGTAGGTGGTAATGCACAGATTAAATCAATGAAGAAAGTTGCTGGTACATTAAAGTTAGATCAAGCGCAGTACCGTGAATTAGAAGCATTCGCTAAATTTGGTTCTGACTTAGATCAAGCGACTAAAAATGTATTAGACAAAGGAGCTCGTAACGTTGAGATTTTAAAACAAAGAGAAGGTAATCCTTACACAGTTGAAAAACAAATCGCAATTATCTTTGTAGGTACAAAAGGATTAATCCAAAAAGTACCAGTAGATAAAGTAAAAGAATTCGAAACTGAATATTTAGATTACTTAATGGCTAAACACAGCGATGTAATGGCTTCATTAAAATCTGGAAAATACACAGATGAAAATACTGATGTATTAAAGAAAGTAGCGATAGAAATTGCAAGCAAATATTGATTAGAAATTAGTTAAATGGCCTTTAGTTGATTTTCAACTAAAGGCTTTCAACTAAAAAACAATAAGCTAAACTAAAATGGCGAATTTAAAAGAAATTAGAAACCGTATAACTTCAGTAGGATCTACTATGCAGATTACTTCTGCAATGAAGATGGTTTCTGCAGCTAAATTAAAGAAAGCTCAAGATGCAATTACTCAAATGCGTCCATATGCTACTAAGTTGCAAGAGATTTTAGTAAACATAAGTGCTTCTTTAGACCTTTCTGAAAATGCTTATTCTGAAAATAGAGAAGTAAAAAATGTATTGATCGTAGGTGTTACTTCAAACAGAGGATTGTGTGGAGGTTTTAACAACAACATCATCAAAAAGGTTAGAACTTTGTTAAACGAAGATTACAAAAACACGAATGTTAAAGTTCTATGTTTAGGTAAAAAGATTAACGAAACTTTCAAAAGAACAGAAAATTATTACAGCAATGCTAATATTAAAGATGGAGAGTATATCTTTAATAATTTAAACTTTGCTAATACTTCAGAAATTTCATCAAGTTTAATGGACCTATTCTTGGACAAAGAATTTGATAAAATAGTAGTAGTTTACAATAGTTTTAAAAATGCTGCTATTCAAGAAGTTGTTGCTGAACAATTATTACCGATAGAATCTAACACTTCAGACGAATCAGATTTAAGTTCTACAGAATATATGTTTGAGCCATCTAAAATGGAAATTGTTTCTGACTTAATTCCTAAGTCATTAAAAATACAATTCCACAAAGGATTATTAGATTCATTTGCTTCAGAACATGGTGCACGTATGACTGCAATGCATAAAGCGACAGATAATGCGAAAGAATTGAAAAAAGACCTTACAATTGGTTACAACAAAGCACGTCAAGCTGCTATTACAAGTGAAATATTAGAAATAGTTGGTGGTGCTGAAGCATTAAACAATTAATCTTTATACTATAAAAATTAATAATCCCTTTGTCAAAATGATAAAGGGATTTTTTTTGTCCAATAAGTAAATGCTTTATCATACTAAACATATCAATGAAAACATAAATTCAGAATGGGTTGTGTTTGTACATGGAGCTGGAGGAAGTTCAACTATCTGGTATAAGCAATTAAAGGCATTTAAAGAGCATTTTAACGTTTTGTTGGTCGATTTGAGGGGACACGGACAAAACATCGTAGATGACGCTGTAAATAGTAAGTTAACATATTCTTTCGGTACTATTTCAAAAGAAGTAATAGAAGTGATGGATAAACTTCAAATAAAAAGGGCTCATTTTGCTGGTGTATCTTTAGGAACAATATTAATAAGAGAATTGATAGAAACTCACCCTGATAGAATACTTAAATCAATAATGACAGGAACGATTATCCGATTGAACACTTATTCAAAAACATTAATCGTATTTGGAAATACAACAAAACATATACTACCCTTTATGGTTCTCTATAAAATATTTGCATACATCATCATGCCTAGAGAAAACCACAAGAAATCGAGAAATATATTTGTAAGAGAAGCTAAAAAACTAAAAAAGTCAGAATTTTTAAGGTGGTTTAAACTGACGAAGTCTTTGAATAAAATACTTAAAGAATTTGCCAAAAAATTACATCATACACCTGTATTATATATAATGGGACGACAAGATCATTTGTTTATAAAAGATTCTATTGAAATGGCAATGAAAGAAACCAAAAGTAAAATAGAAATAATAGAAAACTGTGGCCATATCGTAAACATCGAACAAGCTGAGATATTTAATTTAAAAGCAATTGCTTTTTTGAAAGGATAGTAAATAAGAGAAGTGAGTTATCAAACTACCAATTCATTCACCTTAAACCAACCGGTTACACTTAGTCGGTCGGTTTGAGTTGGAAGTACTTCATGCTCTAATTCATCGCTTTTAAAAAAGACACATTTACCATTTGTAGGTGATATTAACTCTTTTTTATCTCCTTTGTAAACGCATAATTCACCACCATCTGTTTCATTCCAATCTTCGTTTAGATAACAAATCATAGAAAATTGTCGTTGATTATTGTTTTGAAACTGGTCTAAATGTTTTTTATAGAAATGCCCCTTTTCATAATGAGCATAATGAAACTCGTAACTTGTAATTCCAGTGAAACATGTTCTATTGAGGTATTGTACAAATTCTTCAATGAAGTCAAGAAATTTAGTTTCAGTGGGGTTTTCATTCTTTCTATCTAACCAATAAATGGAATCATTTCGAATAGTAGTGTCCAATAAAACATCATTACTACTTCCGATTTTTGCTCTTTTTAATTTATTTTCTTCAATTAAAAAGGTTAAATGGTTTCTTAATTCTTCTGTAAAATCAGGAGATAAAAAGGCAGTAGATATACCCACTTTTTGTTCGACATAACTGTCGATTAATTCATCAAATACTTGTGTCACTTGAAAACGCTTTACCTGCTGGCAAAGCGCCAATATTAAGGCGAATTTAACTCATTATTGAATATGAAATTCAAATGATGAAAAATAAATATATTTATAGCTTTTTAAGCTTGATTTAGAATATCGTTCAACTTATCAAATGCTTTGTTTATGTCTTTTACATCGTCGTAAATGATACGTAATCGATCGTTTTTCTCACTGATTTTACAACCTTTAGGTGCACGTTGAATGTAACCTAAAACTTTTGTAAAGGTGTCCGTTTCATAGAACTTAGATTGAGGGTTTGAAATAAAATAACCAATCATTTTGTTTTGCTTTAAGACTAATTTTTCTAGTCCTAATGACTGTGCTAACCATCTTAGTTGAAACGATTGTATTAGGTCATTTACTTCGCTTGGTAATGGTCCAAAACGATCAATTAATTGGTTAGAGAATTTTTCTAATTGCTTTTCGTTTTCCAAATTATCCATCTCTTGATACAAACTCAAACGTTCTGCAACGTTGTTTACATAATCATCTGGTATTCTGACTTCTAAATCTGTTTCTAAAACGCATTCTCTCACGAAAGAAGTCATCAAATCTGTATTTCTTTCTTCAAATACTTCTTTGAACTCAGACTCTCTTAATTCTTCCATTGCTTCGTTCAAAATCTTTTGGTACATCTCAAAACCTATTTCCGAAATGAAACCACTTTGCTCCCCTCCTAGCATATTTCCAGCACCACGAATGTCTAAATCTTTCATCGCAATGTTAAATCCTGCTCCTAAATCAGAGAATTGTACCAAGGCTTCTAAACGTTTTCTGGCTTCAGAAGTCAAAATATTGAATTTTGGAGCAACTAAATAACAAAATCCTTTTTTGTTTGAACGTCCAACTCTACCTCTTAATTGGTGTAAATCACTCAATCCAAAATTATGTGCATCGTTGATAATGATCGTATTGGCATTAGAGATATCAATACCAGACTCAATAATCGTAGTTGCTAACAATACATCGTACTCGTGGTTGATGAAATCCATCATGATTTTCTCCAACTCTTTCCCATCCATCTGTCCATGACCTATAGCAACGCGAACACCTGGACATAATCGTTGTAACATTCCTGAAATTTCCTTGATATTCGCTAAACGATTGTTTACAAAGAAAACCTGTCCTCCCCTATTCATTTCGTAAGCTACAGCATCCCTGATTACTTCTTCGTTGAATTGAATAATCTCCGTTAAAACTGGTTGCCTATTTGGTGGAGGAGTGTTGATCAAACTTAAATCTCTTGCTCCCATCAGAGAAAACTGAAGCGTTCTAGGGATTGGCGTAGCAGTTAAGGTTAACGTATCTACCGTTGCACGCATCGTTTTCAATTTGTCTTTTACCGAAACTCCAAACTTTTGTTCTTCATCGATAATCATCAAACCAAGGTCTTTAAATTTAACTCTTTCGGAGACAATTGCATGTGTTCCAACTAAAATGTCTATCTCCCCAGCAGCTAACTTTTTTAAAGTTTCTGTTGTTTGTTTAGCCGACTTAAAACGATTGATGTATTCTACTGTACATGGAAAATCTTTTAATCGTGCAGCAAAACTTCTAAAATGTTGCATCGATAGAATAGTTGTTGGAACTAGTATTGCAACTTGTTTACTATCTGCTACAGCTTTAAAAGCAGCTCTAACAGCTAATTCTGTTTTCCCAAAACCAACGTCACCACAAATCAAACGATCCATCGGTGTAGAAGACTCCATGTCCTCCTTAATGGCTTGGGTGGTTTTCAATTGGTCAGGAGTATCTTCGTACATGAACGAAGCTTCTAACTCATTTTGTAAGTAGGAATCTGGCGAAAAAGCAAAACCAGGTTGACTCTTTCTTTTCGCATACAACTGAATTAAGTCGAAAGCTAATTCCTTTATTTTTTTCTTTGTTTTGTTCTTTAACGTTGCCCAAGTTTGCGTTCCTAATTTATTCATTTTAGGAGATATACCATCTTTACCGCTAAACTTTGATATCCTATGCAAAGAGTGAATACCTACATAAAGTACATCTCCATCTTTGTAAATTAAACGAATTGCTTCTTGTGGTTTTCCGTTTACATCAATTGTTTGAAGTCCAGAAAATTGTCCAACTCCATGATCAATATGTGTAACATAATCTCCTTTTTGAAGGTTATAAATCTCCTTTAAGGTTAATGCTTGTTTAGCTTGCTGAAAACCTTCTTTTAATCTAAAACGATGGTAACGCTCAAACAATTGATGATCGGTATAACAAACCAATTTATTGATTGGATCAATGAAACCCTCGTGCAAAGAAAAGTGCATTGGAGAATATTCTACTTCTCCACCAATGTCTTCAAAAATTTGGTCTAAACGTTCAATTTGTTTAGGCTGATTAGAGAAAATTAAATTCGTAAACCCTTTTTTTGAACGTTCGATTAAATCTGTTCTGAGTAACTCAAAGTTCTTATTAAAACTTGGTTGAGGTTGAAAGGTAAACTTATATTTTAATTCCGATTTGAAATGATAATTTGGTCCCCATTCAATAACCGAAAAGGCATCTATTTCATTCTTAAAATCAGAAGAATGAGCATACAGTTCATTTGGTAAAGCTGGAGTTATTAAACCTTGGTATGCATCGTGGTGCTTTACAGCCTTTTCATATTCCCGATCCAAAACATCAATTACCTCATCAAAAGAAGTTAACCAAAGCGTAGTATTAGAAGTAATAAATTCTAAAAATGAACCATTTTTCGTTTGTACCATTTTCCCTTGCACGTTCGGTACAATGTTAAAATGATCGTGTTTATTTATCGAAAGCTGAGAAGTTGCGTCAAACGTTCGAATCGTTTCTACCTCATCTCCAAAAAACTCTATTCGAAAAGGATCATCGTTGCTGTAAGAAAAAACATCTACAATACCACCTCTAATAGAAAATTGACCTGGCTCGTAAACAAAATCCACTCTTTCAAAATGGTATTCGAGGAGCAATTCGTTCATAAAGTCCAAAGAATAGGTCTTGCCTACTTGAACTTTAAGTGTATTTGAATTTAAGTTAACCTTCGTTGGTACTTTTTCAAAAAGCGCTTGCGGATAGGTAACTACCCAGTTATTTTTAGAATTATTAATTCTTTCTAAAACCTGAGCTCTTGCAACAACGTTTGCATTTTCGGTATCTTCAAATTGATAAGGAACACGGTAAGAAGCAGGGTAAAACAGTACATTAGATTCCTTTGGGAATAAATTTTCCAAATCATTTAAAAAGTAAGCTGCTTCTTCCTTATCGCTTAAAATAAATAAATGATTTCCTGGAACTTGCTGACATAAAGCAGCAGTCAATAAAGCCCTACTTCCTCCTATTAAACCGCTCCAATGAATACGAGAACCTAGAATTTGAAGTTCATTTGCAGTTGCTTCAACCTCAGTTAATTCAGAATAACGTTTAATTAATTCTTTTGTATCCATTGTGAATAACCCTTATGAATATTGGCAGTTGGAGGATTTTATTAATTTAAATAAGTAAAACCTACTCAAAAGTTGAATTATCCTCCCCCCTCGATCCCCCTCCAAAGAGGGAGATAAAATATTATTTTGCTACAGTACTAGAAGCTTCTATTAAACTTTCTAGATGCTCCACCATCAATTTTGAACCTACAATATAAGGAACTCTTTGGTGCAGCTCAGTTGGTTTAACATCTAAAACTCTTTTTCTACCAGTTGTTGCTAATCCTCCAGCTTGTTCAGCTAAAAATGCTAACGGATTACACTCATAAATTAAACGCAACCTTCCTTCTGGATGATTTTTTGTATCAGGGTAGATATAAATACCACCTTTGATTAAAATTCTATGGAAATCAGCTACTAAAGAACCAATATATCTTCCTGAATACGGTCTATTGGTAGCAGGATCAAATTCTTGGCAATGCGCTATAAAATCTTGAATTCCTTTTTCACAAATATTAATATTACCTTCATTCATAGAATATTGTCTACCAATTTCTGGCATTTTCATGTTTGGATGAGATAAACAAAATTCTCCAATTGAAGGGTCTAAAGTAAATCCGTTAACCCCACAACCAGTTGAATACACCAACATAGTTGAAGAACCGTAAACTACATAACCAGCAGCGACTTGTTCTGCACCAGCCTGTAACATATCTTCAATAGTTGCCAATTCTCCTTGCTTACTCGTTCTTCTGAAAATAGAAAAAATAGTACCGATAGAAACATTTACATCTATATTAGAAGAACCATCAAGAGGGTCAAACAATACGACGTATTTTCCATCTTTAGAAACAGTAGATTCAAAAGCTACGAAATCGTCGTTTTCTTCCGATGCAATTCCACAAACTTCTCCACCAGCTTCAAACATTTTTATGAATTGGTTATCCGCAACAACGTCTAATTTTTGTTGGTCTTCCCCTTGAACATTTACTTCTCCCTGCGCTCCTTGAATTTCATCCACCAATCCAGCTCGTCTCACGTCTCTTGCAACAATCTTAGAGGCAACAGCAATATCATTTAATAAACGAGAAAGTTCACCAGTAGCAAAATCGAAATCTTCTTGGCGATCCATTATAAACTCATTAAGAGTAGTAAGTTTTGACATAAAAAGTGTTTTTCACAAATATAAGGCAGATAATATTGTCGTACAATAGGAAAAGCGTTTTTGTGTATTGGAACTAGGTACTCCAATTGTACATGCTATACAGTTCCTAATAGTTGTAACCTCTTCTAGAATAGGTTATTTAATTCGACTTCACAATTTTAGAAGTAACAATTTTACTGTTCATCTTTGTTTGAACAAAGTAAATTCCTTCTTTAAAGTCTTGTAAATTAATTCTAACTTGATTGGCATTGTATGTATTCGTAAAAACAATTTGTCCGTTCATGTCTCGGATAATTACTTCTTCGATAATTTCTTCTCCTCTAATATTGATGTTTTCGCGAGCAGGATTCGGAAAGATGGTAACGTCTATGTTGTCTACGTTTATTTCATTCATTGAGTTTTCATCTTCAACACTTACAATCGTTTTGGAGACACAAATGCATTGTTCTTCTGCATTTTTATCTGAATTGAATTCACATATCGGAAGTTGTAAAGCCTTTTCATCCATCCATTCCTCGTGACTAGCAAGACATTCGAATGGATTTAAATCAATATCTCCAAAGAAAATAGTTTGAGGTAAGGTTGGTAAACAAGTTAATTGGTTTGAACCACATGCTAAATATTCCAAAGATTTTGGTAAGGTTGGAAGTACACTAATTTGGTTGAAATTACAATATAAAACCGTTAAGTGCTTAGGTAGTTCTGGTAAAGAAGTTAGTAGGTTTTGAGCACAACTTAACTCTTCTAAGGTACTTGGTAAAGTTGGTAACCTTTCAATTAAATTTAAACTACAATCTAATCGTTTTAATTTTTTTGGAAGTGCAGGCAAATACCATAAACTGTTTTCAATACATTCTAAACTTATCAGGTTGGTAAAATATTGTATGCCATTGATATCGTGTAGGTATAAACTGTTCAATTTAATCTCTTCTACACGTTTTAAAATTGGTGCTTCGGTGTTTAAATTGTTTCCATTCATTGCAGAAGGATAATTTTCCTGCAAAAATATTGCAAAATCTTCATCCTCAATTGGAAAGAACGTTTGAGCGCTTCCAATGAAAGTTACGAATAATGCGATGAATAGAGACTTGAACATGAGTTTGTTTTACCAATACAAACTTAGTTAAAAGGTAGCCTGAGTTTTCAATAATTTTGAAATTGAATGCACTTAGAGATGTTAATAACTTTGATTTTTGAGGTAACTAATAAACCCTCAATAAATTACCGTAGTATAACTTTTTTCCACTTGTTGATATCATCCAAAGCTCCTTCAGTTCTATAGTATAGTTGGCGAAGTATTGTTTTGCAAGTAACTCGATATCTTTCAATGTAATAGATGGAGAATAGGTGTTTAAAATCAAAAATCCATTTTCACTCAAAATTCGACTTGTTGACACAAAAAGAGACGCTAATTTGTCTTCAAGTTTCCATTTTTCTTTTTTTGCGCCAATTCCCCAAGCAGGAGGATCCATTATTATTCCATCGTATTGGTTTCCCCTTTTGGCTTCTCGATCTGCAAATTTTAAAGCGTCTTCGTGCACCCATTTGATGTTTTCTATTTGAGAAGCATCTTGGTTCATTTTTGCCCAACCAATCAATTGTTTAACGGAATCAACATGAACTGTTTCGGCTGTTGTCTTTCTTGCAACGCAAGAAGCAGCACCAGTATAGGCAAAAAGGTTTAAAAAGCGTTTGTTTTCGCCTAAATTTTCGTGAATAAAATCCCAATTGATTCGTTGTTCTGGAAATAAACCAACGTGTTTGAACTTGGTAAGTTCTAGTTGAAATTGAAGATCGTGGAATTTAATTGTCCAATTGGTAGGAGTTCCTTTTTTCAAATGTTTCCATTCTCCTTTTTGTCCACCTTTTGAAATGAATTCAAAGTGTGCTTTATTGTTCCATTCAGAATTAGAAAGCTCAGGTTTGAAGTAAGCTTGAACTTCTGGTCGGATAGTAAAAACATCTCCCCAACGCTCTAGTTTCCTTCCACCTCCAGCATCGATTAGCTCATAGTCTTCCCAACCAGTTGTATATAAACGTTCATTTTCCATTTTTACTTATTGGAATCAAGACTATAAGAATTAAGATTTTAAGACTTATGGAGCAAACTCAATATAGGAGTCTTTCAGCGAAGCAATCTTTTATCTTAAAATCTAATTTTCTATCTCCCTTCTATCTTTTTCTTGGCATTTTTTGACGACCACCCCCCATTTGAGCCATTCTCATTTGGTTTTTAGATGGGGTGCCAACTCTCATTTGCTGTTGCATTTGAGCAATTTGTTCTTTCATCATACCAGACTTATCTAACTTCTTCGCTTCTGCTAATAAAGTAGTTGCTTCTTGACGACGGTTTGTTTGAACACAAATTCCAGCTAGGTGCATACGAGCAACGGCTTTATCTTGATCCGTTCTTAATCCCATGCTTAAGGCTTTACGTAATAATTGTTCACTTTTTGCAAAACCAAGTTCTTGACTGTTTAATACAGCTTGTAAAAACAAAACATAAGCATGTTGTTTTTTCGGTAAAAATTTGGGCTCAATTTTGTTGATGTGCATTTTAGCTTTGTCAGTATTCCCAATACGCATTTGGTTTAAACCTAAAATCATGCGTTCATTTCTAAAGAAAGATAATACGATGATTGCAGCTACAAAAATCATTGTAATTGCCCATCCCCAATGTCCGATAGCAAAAAGATATACGACGTAAGAGATAGAAGAAACTGCAAGAATACAGCGAATAATAAAGTTTAACATAATTTAATCAATTGTTGCGATACATTTTAATTCAATAGCGATAGGTGTAGGAAGAGAATTGATCTCACAAGTTGTTCTACACGGTAAATTGTCTTTGAAATATTCAGCGTATATTTTGTTGTACGTATGGAAGTCACGTTTCATGTTTACCAAGAAAACGGTAACATCTACCAATTTATCCCAGCTAGAACCTGACTCTTCTAAGATAACTTTTACATTATCAAATACGCTTCTGCATTGAGCTTCGAAATCAAATTCTAGAAAATTTCCATTTTTATCTAACTTCAAACCAGGAACTTCTGAATCTGTTGAATCTGATCCAGCAGTACGTGGACCAACACCAGATAAAAATAATAAGTTTCCTACTTTTCTAGCATGAGGATATAAACCAACAGGTTTTGGAGCTTTATTTGTTGAAATTCTATTGTTATCAGACATTATAAAAATTTTTGTTTGCAAATATAGTGAGTATTCAGTCTTAATCACAAATCTTAGCCTGAAAAGAGGTCTTTTTTATTGATTTATAAGGAATTCGGAATAGAATAAACTACCTCCTATCTCCATCTAATAAATTCCCTAATCCCCCTAAAATGCTTCCTTCTTCTTTTCTTGGACCCCTACTAAAAGCCAACACACGAGAAGCTAAACGAGAAATAGGTAAGGTTTGTAACCAAACTTCTCCAGGACCTTTTAAAGTAGCAAAAAAGACACCTTCGCCACCAAAAATCATGTTTTTTACTCCACCAACATATTGGATATCGTATTTGTATAATTTATAAAAGTAAACATATGGTGTTAGAATTAGAAACGAAAAGGACTATTTTACGTAGGCTCACAAAGGATGACGCATTGGATTTTTTACTTAATTATGATCAATTTGAAAAATATCGAGTAGGAAGAATGGCTGTAGTCAGTAAAGAAGAATTAAAATTCATTGGTTGGTGTGGAATTAAATTCGATTCAAATAAAAATGAGTTTGATATAGGTTTTAGATTTTATAGAAAATATTGGAATAAAGGTTTTGCAACAGAAACAGCAAAAAAATGTTTAGAATTCGGATTTGACCAATTAAAAATTAAGAGAGTCGTAGGAAGAGCAATGGAAGAGAACACCGCTTCAATAAAAGTTCTTGAAAAATTAGGAATGAAATTTAAAGAAAATTTCGATTTTGAAGGTCATAAAGGAGTTATTTATGAATTATTAGGTAATGAAATTTAAAAAGTTAAATATTTCCCATTAAAAAAGCTACACCTTTCGATGTAGCTTTTTTGTAGTGTTTATTTTATTACATATCGTAAGCAGTTTCAATATCATTAAAGAATTGCTCGATGTCATTTTGAAGATCATCAAAACCATTTCCGAAATATGTTTCTAAATCTGACTTAGAACCATCAGGGAATACAATTCTAACACTTGGTTCATTACTTGTATTTTGAACTTCTACCCAATTTTGAGCATTATCATCCCATTGATAATCTGTGTATGTATTTGTCATTAAATACCATTCGCCAGTTGCAATCGTTTGACCTGAGCTAGCATATGTTAATTTAATTGAGGTATTATTATTTAACATAGTAATAGCATCATTTTCATCAAAATTAGCATTACCTATACTGTTGTAGTAGTTAATACCGTCTGCAACATTAGCGCTTAAATCAAGTTTAATGTCTTTGATTTTAACATATCCAGAAGCTGTTGTAACTACTGTGTTTAATTTCGAAAAATCTTCTTCGTTGATAAAGTTTTCTATTGCAGTTTTATTGAAAGTACCGTTAGCTTCAACATAGAAAGTTGCTAAATTACTTGTAGACTTGTCAAATTTGAATGTTTTTGAAATTTTACTACCAGAATTATTAAATGCGTATGAAAATTTAAATGGAGTAAAATTAATTGCAGCATCAATTTTTGTAGGTTCACCTGATGTATTAATAGTTGAACTAAAATCAAAACCTAAAATAGACCCTTTTCCACTTACTGTTAAATCAGCAGAAATAGCTGAAGGTGTATTACCTTCCATCGATGGATCTAAATATGTACCTGTATATTCAGTTGCACTTAATGTAAATGTCGCATTATTTGTTGTCCCATTTTTTGTAGCAGGGAAAACAAACACTACATTGTTATTTGATGAAGTTTTTACCCAAGCACCGTTTGTCCATGTATAAGTTCCAACAACATCTGCATAATTACTGAATAATGTATTACTATTTCCTGCCTTTAAAGTTTGTTTGATAGGCTTTATAGAATTAGTTTTTGCTGCTAATTCAATTCCACCCATAACCATTAATGGATAGTTTGATGAACCTCCAAATGGATCAGCTTGATTAACACAAGCATTAAAACTTTCAATAGCATGCATTGATTCCAGGTTTTTCATATCGCCCATATCTTGGACTAATGATATCCCTGTATTTTGTAAGTTTGTTTTGTTTTGTTCAGCTGTATAAACTGTTTGAGTGTTTCCATCATCATTTTTATCCTTCTTACATGATGTGAAAGTTAACGCACTAATTGCAATAGGAAGTGCTATCCAAAATTTTTTCATTAATAATTATTATAACGGTTAATATTATATTTAGGCCATTGCCTGTTCAAATATATAACAATTTTCGAAATCAATGTTTAAACATCAATTTTATTTATTATGATTTCAATCAGAATACATTTGTTTATTTTTTTTCATTAGTGTTCGATAAAAATACAAATTAATCAATTTCCTTTCTGAAAGCCTTGATTTTACTTATGTCGAATTTTTGGTTTCAAAAATAAGCCCCCTAATTTATGAGCTACTAAATTTTAATTGAAGCTGGATATCGTATTCTTTGAGCTAGTCTTTCTCTGGATTTTCTAGAAATTTTAGCAAGTGTATATAATTCAATAAGTGTAATCTACAAAAACTAGCTAAGTTTGAAAATGCCCATCTTCGCTTGATTTTCTTATGGATCACAGTTAGTAATAGGTTAACGATTAGTGTACACCAAATTTGAATTTTGATAGCATTTTCATTCTCTCCAAGAAAGTATTTGAGTGGGAAATTTTGTTTTAGTTGCTTAAAAACAATTCTATTTGCCACCGTTTCTTGTATATTAAAGCAAGATGTCCAGCATTCATTCCTATTAGATTTGTGATAAATTCAAAGCAACGTTTGTTTTCATCATCCCAATATGCGACTTTCCGAAGTTCAATAGTTTTTAGATATGAACCATTTTTTTTACATCGACATGTATGATTTCATCTTTAAGAACACCGTCATCGATGTAATTTGGAATATCGTTTTCTTTTACGGATTCATATACTGCATTTGATTTTAAACGTGTTACAAAGAAGATACCGTTTTCAGTATATTCATCAAAGGTTTTATAATCATTATACCCCTTGTCAAACACAGCGATTTTACCCTTTTCTAATTGGATATGCTTTAAAAATTGTTTGTCATGAGTTGTCGCTGCGGAGAACCAAATAAGTTTAGGAACTTTTTCTTGAAGGTTGATTTGTGTATGAACTTTAATGCCTCCTTTTCTCTTTCCAATATTAGATTTTCTTCCAACACAAGTTAAAATATCTTTAAACAAGCTTATTGTAGTTGAATCGATAATTTCTAATCTGTTTTCCCAAACATAAGATTTTCGGCTGTCCGAGATAATTGGACTATATTATTTAAGTAAAGAATAATAAATATCCTGGAAGACCAAATGACTTCTTCTTTTGTTTGCGTCACTCAAAGTGCTTTTATATGGGATGTGTTTTAATTGAAAGTGCCTCATTTTTCCTTTCAAACCTAGCATTGATGATGATACTTCACGCAATGAAGTACAATGTGCAAATGTTGAAAATAACATGCTTATCAAATGATCTGAAGTGTCAAATTTCTTGATATAATAATCTGATAAATGTTTTTTACTTAGTGCTTTGATTTTATTCAAATCAATTAAAGAAATCAGCTATCCGAAAACGGACTGTCCAAAAAAGTAGTTACTTTTGCTCATGTAATTTATGTTTCGCAAAAACCAAATTACATTAAAGCGGGAAAACCGTCAAGGAAATCCCGCTTTTCTAAAAAGTTTTATTGGACACTATTGATTTTTTTATATATTTGGAAAAAAATCAATGATGAAACGTTTTATTATTTGTGTTCTTGCATTATCACCTTTATTCTTTCTTTCATGTAAGAAAGAATATCCTAGCTCTGTGGAAGTTAATAATTTAACTAAATCTGAAGAGAGTAAACAAGTCGTTATTAAAACCGCAAACGATTTGGCTCTTGAAATGAAAGATTTAGAAAAAGAAGAAGGTTTAAAACATCTTAGTCAAGCTCTTAATTTTATAGATTTTGAATCTATTTCTCCAACTTTATCTGGATCCTCTATTGTTAGTAATCTAACTGATTATTCAAATGTTAGTTCATCTAATAATAAATTGCCAAATGGAGCTTACAATAAATCTAAAAGTTTAAATGATGAAATAGTTGATTTTGAAACTATCAAAGGTATTTACACATGGAATTTCACTAATGAAGATTGGGATGTAATTAAAAGTGATAAGATTGAGTTTAATTTTCCTTTATTAGAGGGTGTAAAAAGAAATAATGGTATTTTAAAAATCGATTTCAATTATTCAAAAGGAAATAATATCTTACCAAATCAGTCAACTCCCAATAATTTAATTGCGGAATTGATGTTTGAGTCAAATTCAATTCTTACTTATGAAATGAGATTTAATTATGGTTCTACTGGTGTACCTATTTTGATAATGAATGAATTAAGAACAAATTTTTACTCAATTGGATACTTGTATAATTTTTCAAACGGAGATGTTTTAATTTCTCAATACATTAGACATAATTCAAAAGATATTTTTAACAACTCTGTTGAAATAAAAGGTAATTTTAATGAAAATGATGCTTATGAATTAACTCAAAATTATGATAATTCAAATATTGATAATTTGCCAAATGATGTTACTTCTGTTGAATATAAATTACAAATTTTAAATATTGCAACTTCGTTCAAATTAGATAATCAAAAAATTCTTGAAGTTCAAAAATTAGATCAAAATAACATAGATTATAATTTGTTAAATGATATAGTAACAGTTAAAGTGACTAATTTGAATAATAATTCAATTTTAGCAGCAACAGAAATTTATGATGAAAATGGTTCAACAAGTTTAAGATTGGTTTTTTCAGATGGTTCTAAGATTTCGTTACAATCATATTTTGATGAAATGAGTAACGATATAGAAGTATTTTTTGAAGAATCAATAGGTAACCTTAATAATTAGTAATTTTTAACTTAAAATTAATATGAAAAAAGTAATTTTTTTAACGCTTGGATTATTAGCGTCTAACATCACATTTTCTCAAGGAACTTTTAAGCCAACTGCAGGAGATATGACATTTGATTTATCTTTTGATAGTCCTTTTAGTTCAAGTAAACCTATTTCTTTAATTAATGGATTTAAGTATAGATATTTCCTTAGTGAAACCTATGCATTTAGAAGTAACTTAAATATTACTTCTAATAAAAATAAGAGTATTGTATATGGTCTTGATGATCAAGGCAATACAGATTATGGAATGAAAGGTATTTCAACTTCAAAAAATTTGGATTTAAACTTAAGATTAGGAATTGAAAAACACTTGAATGGAACAGATAGATTAGATCCTTATTTAGGAGCTGATTTAATATTAGGTTTAAATTCTATAAAATCAGAAAGAGATAAAAATAATTCAGGAACATACCAAAATGATTATGAATATAGTTCTAAACAATTAAGTAGCAATTTAGGATTATCATTAATTGCAGGTTTTGATTTTTATCTAGTAGAAAATATTTATTTTGGTACTGAATTTGGGTTAACTTACAATACATCATTTTCTGGTGATGAAGAAATTAAAGAAACATCTGCTGGAACTTCAACTGAAACAATTAATAAATCTTCAGGTTCTTTGACATCGATTGTAACTGGAATGACAACAGGTGCTTTTAGAATAGGATATAGATTTTAAAGAATAAATTTAAATTAAAAAAGGGTGTTTCGATTGTCGGACACCCTTTTTTTATAATTCCTATATGATCTAAATTTAATTCAAGATTTTAATAAAAAAGTAAAGTGTTTAATTTAATTTGGAGTTTTTTTTTCTGTTTTTTTATTGTTAGTTCTTTTTCACAAGATACTATTCACTTTAAAGTAGTCGATAATGAAAATAATATTTTAACAAAGAATCTATTTTGTGAAATTAATGGTAAAATTATTCATACTAATAAGCAAGGTACATTTTCTTTTACTCATAATTCTGATTCAATTTTCATTTTAATAACAGCACTTAATTATGAGGATTATTTTAACATTTTTAATTCTAATTATTTTCCACAAATTATCAAATTAAATCCAGTTTATAAAGAATTACAAAATGTTGAAATTACTGCATCTCAAAATCAACAAAAAGATTTATTGGAAAATCTTCATTTGAGTAAAAGAGAGATTAAATTATTACCTACATTTTTAGGGGAAAATGATCCTGTTAAAGTTTTACAATTATTACCAGGTGTTCAGTCAGGAGTAGATGGAAATGGAATTTTTGTAAGAGGGGGGAATAACGATCAAAATTTGATATTATATGATGATGTTCCTTTGTATAATATCTCGCATTTATTTGGGTTCTTTTCTGTTTTTAATTCAAATGCGATTCATTCGATAGATATTCTTAAAAATGCTATTCCATCTCAATATGGAGGAAGAGTTTCTTCTGTTATAGATATCAAAAGTCAAAAGGGTAATCTTCGAAATTGGAATGCAGAAAGTAATTTGGGTGTTTTAGCAACGAGTTTACACGTTAATGGGCCATTAAAAAAAGATACAAGCGCTATTAGTTTTTCTGTAAGAAGAACTTATGTAGATTTATTCCAGAAGTTATTATCTGAAAGTAGTCAATTGAATGCAACTAATTATTTCTTTTATGATATTAATTTCAATTATTACAGAATTTTAAATAAGAAAAACACGTTTTATGTTTCTTCTTTTAATGGAAAAGATAAATTCAGTTATAATGATCAATGGAATCTAAAAAACATATTCGAAAACACGATTGATTGGAATTCTAAATTAGTATCTGCTCGTTTGGAAACGAATTATTCTGATAAACTTTCTCAAAAATGGTTGGTAGCCGTAAATAGTTATGATTTAAATTTTGGAGCAACGATTTATAATTTTGGATTGGATTTAGGAACAAAAAATAACGATTTAATTACTAAACTTGAATATGATTATAAATACAATAATCGATTCAAGTTGAAGTATGGTTTAGAATCTTTATACCATCAAAATTCTCCCAATAATTATCAAATTAACGGTTTAGCAAATGCTTCAGCCTATAATAAAAATGATCGTTTATATTCATTAGAGACTTCTTTATTTATAGGTGCTCAATATGATTTGAATCCCAAATGGAAAGCAAAAGCCGGATTTAGACTTTCCAATTTTAATCAATTAGGGCCTTTCACCAGAACAGCATTGGATAGCATTGGTCAGACTTACATTTTAAAAGCAACAAAGAAAGGAGAAATTGTACATTCTTATTTTAGACCAGAACCTAGACTAGCGGTTTATTATCATCCAAATGAACAATCTACTTATTCATTAAGTTATAATCAATCCTATCAATATTTACATTTAGCACCAATTTCTTCTTTATCCTTACCAACAGATATTTGGGTTTCTAGTTCATCAGTCATTCAACCACAGGAGGGACGTCAAATTGCATTAGGATATGAATATCAATTTAAAAGTAAGCCTTTTGTTTTATCAATTGAAAGTTATTATAAAAGAATGAATCATTTAATTGAATACAAGCAAGGAGTGATGAGTTTAACCGTGTTAAATAATAATTATGATGATAATTTTTATTTTGGAAAAGGAGAAAGTTATGGAATTGAATTTTATTTAAAAAAGGCTATTGGGAAGTTAAATGGTTGGGTGAGTTATACATTATCAAAATCTACTCGAACATTTGCTGATATTGAAAATGGAAGAACTTATTATGCTAAAAACGATAGACGTCACAATGCTTCATTGGTAGTAAATTATAAATTGAATAAAAAATGGACTGCTTCGATGGTGTTTGTTTTCCAAACTGGAAATGCGATTACAATTCCTTTATCTAATTACTTTTTGGAAGGAAATGTAATTAATACCTACAGTCCGAAAAATTCATTTCGATTGCCTTCATATAATCGAATGGATGTTTCTATAACTTATGCTTATAAACAAACAGATAAAAAAGAATCAAGTTTTAATTTTTCAATCTATAACTGTTATGCAAGAAGAAATCCTTTTTATTATTATTACGAAACGATAGGTAATTTGGATAAATTACAGTTTGAAACGCAGTTAAAGCAGATTTCTTTAATAAACATTTTACCTTCAATTTCTTGGAAAATTATTTTTAAATGAGAAAGTTGATTTTTTACATATCATTTCTATCATTTGTATTTATTTCATGTACAAAGGAAGTGAACGTAAATTTACCTGAAACCGACTCTCAATTAGTTATTGAAGGTTGGATAGAACAAGGGAAATACCCTATAGTTTATTTAACGAAATCAAAAAAATATACGGATAAAATTGATTCTTCTAATTTCTTAAACTATATTGCAAGTGTAGCTAAAGTAACGGTTTCAAATAATTATAATTCAGAAGTTTTAACATTAAAATTAAACCAAAATCAATTTCCTTTTTATTATTATGAAGGAACAGAAATTTTAGGAGAAATAGGGGATACTTATACAATTAAAGTTGAGTTAAGTGGAAAAACTTATGAAGGCTCAACTACAATTTTACCCTCAGTTTCTCTAACAAAGTATGAATTTCAACCAGTAGAAAATGATACAACTAAAAAATTCATTAATATACAATTTCAAGACCCTCCTGAAGTTAAGAATTACTATCGTGTATATATTAAACGTCTGAATAAAGACCATTCTTATAAGCCTTGTTATTTATCTACAATTAATGATGTAGGATTTAATGGAGAATCGTTTTCTTATCAGATCGTACGTAATTATTCTTCCTCACTTCAAGAAGATGATACGCGTTATTTTGTACAAGGAGATTCAGTTATGGTAAAATTTTGTGCAATAGATCAAAAGACACACGATTATTGGAAAACTATTGATGGTTTGATTGCAGTTTCAGCTAATCCATTTGGACTATCTACAAATACACCGTTATCAAATTTCACGAATGATGCACTCGGAATATTTTACGGTTTATCTTCTAAAAATTATTTGATTGTGATTAAATAGATTACTATTATGAAGATTAAAACTTTGATTTTATTTCTATTTTAGGTTTTCTTGAAAATTAAATTAGCTTTGCATCTAAATCTGATTTGTAAATAGTAGAATGCTCGAAGATTATTCTTTTTTACTTAATATTTTAGCGGGCATCTTTTTAGGGTCAGCTCAAATGATTTACATCTTACAAGTTATTAAAAAATCTGTTAAGCCTAGTGTTATTACCTGGTCAGGTTGGTCAATTTTAGTAGGAGTAGCTTTACTTTCTCAAATAATAGAATTTGGATGGAATTGGACATTAGTAGGTCATTTATTTTCTGCTTTAGGTTGTACATTTATTGCTTTGTTTGCCTTACTTTCTAAAAATTATACCATCTATAAAAAAGATTGGGTGTATTTACTTTTGGGTGTAAGTTGTATTTTATTATATGTAATTTCTTCAAATGCTCTATTGACTACTTTATTTGTTATTCTAGCAGATTTTATCTTAGGAATTCCAACCTTTATTAAAGCAATAAAAAATCCAGTAACTGAAAAGTCAAAAGGATGGAACATCGCAATTATAAGTTGGATTTTAACGATTCTTACTTGCTACCAAAAAGAATTGATTTACTTTCTCTTTCCTTTTTACTGTTTGTTTTTTAATATGTTTATGAGTTATTTTACGAGTGGTAGAAGAATACGTAAAGTAGAGTTAAGTTAAAATTAGTCATAAAAAAATGCCAACATCGCTGTTGACCTTTAACTTCTATTTTTTCTTTCTTATTTCGAAGCAGCAAATTTTTCAGCTACTTTATCCCAGTTAATTACATTAAAGAATGCATTAATATAATCTGGTCTTCTGTTTTGGTAGTGTAAGTAGTAAGCATGTTCCCAAACATCCATTGCTAAAATTGGAGTTCCGTTACATCCTTCTCCCATTAATGGGTTGTCTTGATTTGCAGTAGAACAAACTTCTAATTTTCCGTTTGTAACACATAACCAAGCCCATCCTGACCCAAAACGTGTATGTAGCACCAGCTTTAGCGAATTCTGTTTTGAAGTTTTCAAATGAACCGAATGCTTCATTAATAGCAGCCGCTAATTCACCTGTTGGTTCACCTCCTTTGTTAGGAGCCATAATTTCCCAAAATAAGTTGTGATTCCAAAAACCACCACCATTGTTTCTTACAGCTGGTTTATCTTTACAAACTTTTAAAATTTCTTCGATTGTTTTTCTGTCCCTTTAATTTCAAAGTCTATTTCGTGATTTGATTTCATTTGTTCTTTTTTAGTAGACTAAATATCGTCTATTTTGTGATTAGTAAGGTGTTAAAAATACTTAAAACCTTCACCAATCCCATATAAAGGAATATTCGTTAACCATTCTTCTTCTCTGTAATCAGCCAAAGAAGTTCTATAACAGTGTATTCCTTTGTTCTTTTCATGAAATGTTTTCAATGATTTTGATCTCAAGTTTTCAGCTGATTTAACTTCCAGAGGAATTATTTGGTTATTCTTTTCAAATATAAAATCTACTTCCGCAGAACCAGTATCATTCGACCAATAATTAAGTCCAACTTGTTGAATGAGGCTTTGCAAAACGAACTGTTCTGTCATTGAGCCTTTAAATTCATTAAATAATTGATCTCCATTCAGCAAAATGGAAGAATCCAAATTCCCTAATGCTCCAAGTAAGCCAATATCAATAATGTACAATTTAAACGCACTTAAATCATGGTAAACTTTTAATGGTAGATTAGCTTTCTTAGTTCTGTGTACTTTATAAATTAACCCATAATCTTCTAACCATGACAAGGCTAATTCAAAATCTTTTGCTCTAGCTCCTTCTTTTATCTGTCCGTATATAAATTTCTTATTCTCTTTTGCTAACTGGCTCACTACACTATTCCAAATCATTTTGATTCTAGGAATTATTTCATTTGGAGCATGTTTTGAAAAATCCTGTTCGTATGCTTTAATAATGTTTAGTTGTATTCCTCTAATTGTTTGGTAGTTATCATTTTGAATATGATGTTTAACAACTTCAGGCATGCCACCTACGAAAAAATATTCTTTCAATAATTGTTGATACCTCTCCCTAAAAGTTTTTACGAACTCCCAATCTTTTTCATTTAATAGTTCCAAAAGACCTGTTTCTCCTTTTGCTTCTATAAATTCCATAAAATTCATAGGGTAAAGGTGAATAAATTGAACTTGACCGACTGGAAATGATGTGCTTTGCTTTAATGAAATACCCAAAAGAGATCCAGCACCTATTAGATGTAATTCATTTAGTTCTTCATTAAAATATTTCAAAGCGGTAAGTCCCCCTATTGCTTCTTGAATTTCGTCAAAAATGACTAATGTTTCTCCGATTATTATTTTCTCTTTCGAATGAATTTCAATTAATTTAATTATCCTTTTAGGATTATAATCTTGTTCAAAAATTGTTCTTAATTGTTTTTCCTTTTCAAAATTTATATAAACGTAATTTTCAAAATGAGCTTCTCCAAAGTGCTTCATAATCCATGTTTTTCCCACTTGTCTTGCTCCATAAATCAGTAAAGGCTTTCTAGTTGTGGAATCTTTCCATTTTAATAAATCTTTTTGAATTACTCTTTTCATCTCGTATCATACTAATTTTCAATGTAAAAATACAAATAAATGAATTAGTATTACATTTTTTCGCACGAGTTTATGTATCAAACTACATTTTTTCGTACGAGTTTTTGTAATGGTCAACACTTTTTCTTGGGAACTTTGCAAAATAGAATGGATATCGAGTTAAATTTTATATCGAGTTCTGATGAATTAATATTCTTTTACCAGTAAGCACTTTATCTATCTTGTTTTACTATTTAAACTTTTACATTTATTTCTTCAAACAGAAATGTTTTCTCACTTCATTTTCTTACAAAAACAAGCCTTTAATTTTCTAGGAAGGAAAGATTGATGTAGATTTGTAGCATGGATAATCAAAGACCAATTACAGACTGGCTACCTCTAACTAAAAAAGAGGTAGAAAAAAGAGGTTGGAGTGAAATAGATGTGATCATCATTTCAGGTGATGCGTATGTGGATCACCCTGCTTTTGGAACGGCTGTTATTGGTCGAATCATGGAAGACGAAGGTTTTAAGGTGGCTATTGTTGCGCAACCAAACTGGAAAGATGATTTGAGGGATTTCAAGAAATTAGGGAAGCCAAAATATTTCTTTGGTGTTACTGCTGGCTGTATGGATTCGATGGTGAATCACTATACTGCTAATAAACGCTTACGTTCTACAGATGCTTATACACCTGGGGGAAAAGGAGGTTTTCGTCCTGATTATGCAACTACTGTTTACAGTAATATTTTAAAAGAATTATACCCAGATGTTCCCGTTTTAATTGGTGGTATTGAAGCTTCTTTAAGAAGGGTTACCCATTACGATTATTGGAAAGATAAATTGATGCCTTCCATCTTGGTTGATTCCAAAGCTGATTTATTGGTTTATGGAATGGGAGACCAGCCGTTAAGGGAAATGTTAAGACTACTGAAAAAAGGAGTTCCATTTGAAAACCTTAAAACCTTAAAACAAGTCGCCTTTTTACAAGATAAAGTAGAAGAATTGCCAAAAAACAAGCAATGGGAAACTGTTGAAATGGCGAGTCATGAAGCTTGTTTGGAAGATAAAATAAAATACGCAGCCAACTTTAAGATTGTTGAAGTAGAGTCTAATAAATGGCAAGCAAACCGTATAATTCAACATGTAGGAGATCAAACATTGGTGATTAATCCTCCTTATAAGACGATGTCTGAAGGCGAGATTGACCAAACATTTGATTTACCTTATACAAGACAACCTCATCCAAAGTATAATAAACGTGGAGCAATTCCAGCATTTGACATGATCAAATTCTCGGTCAACATGCACCGTGGATGTTTTGGAGGATGTAGTTTCTGTACCATTTCTGCACATCAAGGAAAGTTCATAGCTTCTAGAAGTCAGAAATCTATTTTAGCGGAAGTTGAAAAAGTAACGGAAGATCCAGACTTTAGAGGTTATATTTCCGATTTAGGCGGACCGTCTGCCAACATGTATAAAATGCAAGGGAAAGACGAATCCATTTGTGCTAAATGTTCTAGTCCAAGTTGTATTCACCCAGTAATATGCAGTAATTTAGATACTTCTCATAAACAAATGACGGATATTTATCGAAAAGTAGATGAAAATCCAAAGATTAAAAAAGCATTTGTAGGATCTGGAGTTCGTTACGATTTATTAGTAGATGATTTCAATAAAAACAATGGGGATGGAAACCACGATGAATACATCGAACAGTTGGTTACCAGACATGTAAGTGGTCGTTTGAAAGTCGCTCCAGAACACACTTCGGATGCTACTTTGAGAGTGATGCGTAAACCATCATTTAAATATTTCCATAAGTTCAAGGAGAAATACGAACAGATTTGCGAAAAACACGACTTGAAACAACAGTTGATTCCTTACTTCATTTCTTCTCATCCAGGTTGTGAAGAACAAGACATGGCGAACTTAGCTGCGGAGACAAAAGACATGGGGTTCCAATTGGAACAAGTACAAGATTTTACGCCAACACCAATGACCGTTGCAACTGTGATTTATTACAGTGGTGTTCATCCATATACTTTAAAACCAATTAATACCGTTAAGACCAAAGAAGAGAAATTGAATCAAAATAAGTTTTTCTTTTGGTACAAACGTGAAAATAGGGATTGGATTAAAAAACGATTACAGAAAGCAAATCGTCCAGAATTAATTGAAAAATTATTAGGCGAAAATGCGGCAAATAATTCTTCTCCTCAAAAAGAAGTTCCAAAATGGTTAGCAGAACGAAGAAAAAAAGGTAAAAAGCGCTGAATGTAGGTGATTAAGCTTGATTTATGGGTCAAATGAAAATACTGTGGATAAATGTTGAACTTCATGCTTTTTTCCTTACCTCTACATTTCATTGCGAGGAGGAACGCACTTCCGTTCCATTTACCGACTAGTTCTGTGCAAAATTGAAGTTATCGCTTCGAAGTTTGAAATTTTAGATCTGTTTTTAAATTTCAAACTAGCCAATTTAAGAACAGAATTGAATTTATATCAAAATTTTTAAGTTTTTGCAGAAGCTCAATCATTTTGGTTATACCCAGAAAAATCCGTTAATCCTTTTTTACTTTATGATTTTCGTCAGCTATGTGTACTTATGTGTTTGATATATAACGTATTGCATACAACACTTTATCTAAAACGGTTCTAAATAAATTTCATGACAATTGTATGACATTTTGAAACGCTTTGGATATTAACTTTGTGTTAAACTATAAAAGACACGTGTTAAACAATTTCCATATCATAGCATTTACACACCGTAATTTAGGTGTTAGCGAAATAGGAAAGCTTCACATAGAAGAATCTAAACAAGAGGAAGCTTTGTCAAGCCTTAAAACATCTCTTCAGATTGATGAATTGATGTTCTTATCTACGTGTAACCGTGTTGAGTTTACATTTTGTACAGAGAAAACACCTGATTTTCATTTTTTACAAAATTTCTTTCAAACACTTTACCCATCTTTTTCTCAGGAGCAAGTTGATTATTATGCACAGAATGCGGATACGTTTCACAAAATTGATGCAGTAGAACACATACTTTGTGTAGCATCTTCTATTGATTCGATGGTTGTTGGAGAAAGAGAAATTATTACACAAGTAAGAAACGCATTTGAGTCTTCTAAAAAGATGAATTTAGTTGGTGATTTCATCCGTTTGGTTATTCGTCAAACCATTGAAACTGCCAAAAAAGTATACACAGAAACAAGTATCGCGACAAAGCCAGTTTCTGTAGTTTCTTTAGCTTACCATAAATTAAGAGATCTGAGCATTCACTTGGATGCTCGAATTCTTATTGTTGGTGCAGGAACTACAAACACTAACATGAGTCGTTTCCTTCGTAAGCATGGTTTCAAAAACTTTGTCGTTTTTAACCGAACAGCTTCAAAAGCCGAAGCATTGGCAAAAGATTTAAATGGAGAAGGTTTCCCATTAGATCAATTGTCTTCTTATACCAAAGGATTTGATGTAATCATTACTTGTACTGGTTCTGAAAACCATATTCTTACTCCAGAGGTTTACAGTAATTTATTACAAGGAGAAAAAGATAGAAAAGTAGTAATTGACATAGCATTGCCACAGGATTTAGACCCTCGAGTGCAAGAAACTGAAAATGTAATGCACATTTCAGTAGAATTACTTCAAAAAATATCGAATCAAAATTTAAAAGAACGTTCGAAAGAAATTCAGCACGTTGAGGAAATTATTGCAGATGCAATTTTTGACTTTAAACACATTCATAAAGTACGATCTGTTGAATTAGCTATGAGAGCTGTTCCCCAGAAAGTAAAAGAAATAAAACATACTGCCATCAACGAAGTTTTTAAAAACGAATTGGAAACTTTAGATGAAAATTCAAAAGAAGTTTTGGATAAAATTATTGGTTACATGGAGAAAAAATACATGAGTGGACCAATGTTAATGGCGAAAGAAATCTTATTAAAAAAATAAAAATGCAACACGTTGTTATCGGATCAAGAGGAAGTGACCTTGCTTTATGGCAAGCAAATACTGTTAAGGCTCAATTAGAAAACATCGGTTGCACGGTTGAAATTAAAATCATTGTTACCCAAGGTGATGCAATCCAGCATTTGAGTTTCGATAAATTAGAAGGAAAAGGTTTTTTCACGAAAGAAATCGAAAAAGAACTTTTAGAGGGAACAATTGATCTTGCTGTTCATTCACACAAAGACCTAGAGACAAACCCTCCAGCTGGATTAATGATCGCAAGTGTTTCTGAAAGAGGAAATCCTGCTGATTTATTATTGGTGCTTAAAAGCTCTGTTGATACTTCAAAAGAGTGGAATTTAAAAGAAAATGCAATTGTTGGAACGTCTTCAGCTAGAAGAAAATCACAAGTAATGCGTTTCAGACCAGACGTTGAGATTAAAGATTTAAGAGGAAATGTTCCAACAAGAATCCAAAAATTAAGAGACGGTGGTTACGATGCAATCCTTTTAGCGAAAGCAGGAGTAGATCGATTAGAAATTGATTTATCTGAATTTGAAGTAATCGAAATGAATCCAAAATCATTTGTACCAGCTCCAGCACAAGGAGTATTAGGATTGCAAATTAGAGAAGGAGAAACGGAATTATTTGATACCTTACAAAAGATAAATGATACTGAGGTTCAAAGAAGAATAGGAGTTGAACGTAAGGTTTTAAACTTGATGGAAGGTGGATGCCAATTACCTCTTGGAGTTTACTGCGACGAAAATGACATTGTTTACGTTTCTTATTCTGAAGATTGGAAAGGTGGTTCTGCATGGTACGAATATGAAGCAGAAGATTTAGACGGACTTGCCGAGTTTATTGTAGAAGATATATCCTCTACTGTAGACGAAGAAGAAGAATAGATCTAAATGTCAACGCTTTTCATATCTAAAAAAGAAGACGATTTAAAAAGTCAACTTTCCTTATTTAAAGCAAAATCAATAACAGTAATAGCGAATTCCTTTTTACAGTTTGAAGGTATTCCGTTTAGAATCAATAGTAACTACCAAGCTATATTTTTTGGAAGCCCAAGAGCAGTTGATTTCTTTTTAAAACAAGAAAAGATTCCAGAAAACACCTTTATTGGTTGTATTGGTGATGTAACAGCTCAATCCTTATTGGAAGAAGGAATAAAAATAGATTTTATTGGAAAATCTGCAGGTAATCCATCAGCAGTAGCAAAACAATTTAAAGAAAAAATAGGCGAAAAACACGTTTTATTTCCTCAATCCTCAAGTTCTAATCGTTCTATTGTAAGCGTTTTCCCATCAAATCAAGTGGAAGAAGTCGCTATTTATAAAACGGTTATTGTTCCTCAAACCATTCCCAATTGCTCCATTTATGTTTTCACTAGTCCATCTAATGTCGATGGCTTCTTCAAAGGAAATAGTATTCCTAAAAATGCTAGAATCATCGCTTGGGGCAAAACGACCGAAAAACATATTATCTCTAAAGGATTTTCGGTGGATATAGTGTTAAAAGAGGCTTCTATAGAAGAGTTGATGTCTGTTTTGGGTTAATTTTTTTCTTTCTTTTTTCAGAAAAATTTTTAAAGATCCAGTCGGGGCGAATTATAATTCGCCCTAACTACTATGCTTTGCATAGTACTATGTAAATGCGTATCTTTGAAAAAAATTAAGCGAATGAGTTTAGAAAATACGCAAGCCCAAATGCGAAAAGGGATATTAGAATTTTGCATTTTATCTATTATAGATAAGCAAGAATCTTATCCTTCAGATATATTGGAACAGCTAAAAGCAGCTAAATTAATTGTTGTTGAGGGAACATTGTACCCATTATTAACAAGACTTAAAAAACTAGAATTATTAGCTTATAGATGGGAAGAATCGAATTCTGGTCCTCCGAGGAAATATTTCTCACTCACACCAAAAGGAAAAGAATTTTTAAACAGCCTTGGAACAACTTGGAAAGAATTACATCAAGCAGTTGCATTAATCACATCGAAATAAAAGACCATGAAAAGAACAATATCTGTAAACATTAAAGGAACAAATTTCATCATTGAAGAAGATGGATATGAGTTGTTACAAAACTATTTTAATCGCTTAGAACAAGGCCTTATCAACGAAGAAGGCAAATCGGAAATCATTGAAGACATCGAATACCGAGTTGCGGAGTTATTTTCGGAATTATTAAGCGAAAGAAAAACGGTTATTGAAATGGCTAATGTGCAGTCGATTATTTCCACTTTAGGGCAGCCTGAAGACTTTATTGATGAGGATGAAAATTCTTCTAAACAAACAGAAACAGTTGACAATTCCACTAATTCTCGTAAATTCTTTAGAGATGAAGAAAATGGTCGCATTGCTGGTGTTTGTAGTGGGCTATCCCTTTATTTTGGGATAGATGTAATGGTGGTGAGGGCTATCTTTTTAATTGTCTTTTTCTTTGGTGCTTTTAGTTTATCCGTTTATGTCATTCTTTGGATAATAACCCCTAAGATTAAGTCCAATGTAGATCGTTTAAAAACACAAGGGAAAGCAGTAACCGTTGATTCTTTAAAAGAAGAGGTAGAAGGTGCTGCAAATCGTTTTAGAAAACATTCTAAATCTTTTGCGCATCGTGTAAAAAATAATGAGAACATGAATTATAAGCTTAACAGGTTGGTTCGTGTTATTACAACTGTTATTGGTGTTGGAATATTAATTGGTGCTTTTTCTTTGTTAGTCCCTCTGGTAACTTTTGGAGTATTGGATACGCCTTTTATTCCAGCTCAAACGGATTTCGGATTCCTTTCTTTTTCTTCTATTAACGAGTTGTTTTTAGAAACGGATTTAGATATGTCTTGGATGAAAATGAGTGTTTTAGTCATCGGTTTTTCTACCGTATCATTTTTAATTTTATTAGGTTTAAGGTTCCTTTTTAACATCAGAAATAGGGGGTATAAAATTTTAATGTCCGCTTTTTTTATCTTCGGAATTTTAGGGATTGTTTCCGCTTCTTTTATTTCTATGAAGACTGTTAGAAACCTTGCAAATGAAGCGGAGATAGAGAAAAAAGTAGGTGTTATAGATGCATCCGTTTTAAAAATATATTCAAACATTCATACTTTAAATTTAGATGCCAATTATAAGATTAATGTTAACGATGGAAATGGTGTCATTACAATCTTAGAAAATAAGGTTTACAATGAAGGTATTAAACTAGAGTACCGTTTGTCTAAAGATTCTCTGTACCACGTTTATCAAAAATTCAGCGCGAACAGTTATGCGTATAAAACCGCAATTGAGAAGGCAAAAAACATCAAGCATGGAGTTTCTATTGAGAACGATGAGTTGTACATCAATACGGACTTCACGTTTCCTTTAAAAGATAAAATGCGTGATCAAGAAGTTACAGTAGTCATTGAAATTCCAAAAGGAAAACGTGTCAACATGCAAAATGCTAACATCACGCTTAGAAGAGATGCTATCGACTTTGATGAGGATTTTGAATACGAATTCCAGAGTGGGTTCCTAAACGGTAGTGGAGAGTATAAGCATTGGTAGGTTGTACTATATAGTCCTCCCCCTTTGTAGGTGAAAAGGGGGAGGACTTTTTTAAAAAAAATAATGTTATCAATGCGCTTCCAACCAATTTTGCGCCAACTCCATTTCAACTTCCATCGGAACGATTAAATCTACTGCTCCTTCCATTGCTGTTTTGACCAGGTTTTTCATCAAGTCTATTTCGCTGGTGTGCACGTCAAAAATCAACTCATCGTGTACTTGAAGTATCATTTTAGACTTTAGTTGCTGTTGACTCATTTCTTTGTAAACTGCAACCATTGCCATTTTGATAATGTCTGCTGCTGAACCTTGAATCGGTGCATTGACTGCGTTTCGTTCTGCAAAACCTCTTACGATTGCATTAGCTGAATTTATGTCTGGTAAATAACGTCGACGCTGCATAATCGTTTCTACATAACCCTTTTCTCGAGCTGAAGCTACGGTATCGTCCATGTAAGATTTAATAGTTCCGTATTGTGCAAAGTAATTATCGATGATCTCTTTCGCTTCTTTTCTGGAAATCCCTAAGTTTTGAGCCAATCCAAATGCTGACTGACCGTAAATGATTCCGAAGTTCACCGCTTTTGCTGCACTTCTTTGGTCTTTTGTAACTTCTTCCGAAGAAATATGGAATACTTTTGCTGCAGTAGCCGTATGGATATCATGCTTGTTCTGAAAAGCCTCCACCATGTTTGGATCCTTGCTTAATGCGGCAATGATACGTAATTCAATCTGAGAATAATCTACCGACATCATCAAATAATCTTCTCCTCTAGTGATAAAAGATTTACGTATCTCTTTTCCGTTCTCTGATCTAATTGGAATGTTTTGAAGGTTAGGATTGTTTGAACTCAATCGCCCAGTTGAAGTTACTGTCTGCATGAAACTTGTATGAATTCTTCCATCTACAGGATCGGTAAGCGTTGGAAGTGGGTCAACGTAAGTACTTTTTAGTTTCCTTAATTGTCTATATTCTAATATTAAAGGAATAATTTCATGGTCATTTTTATGTTTTTGAAGAATGTCTTCTCCCGTTGCATACTGACCAGTTTTTGTCTTTTTCGCTTTTGCTGAAATTTTTAAATGTTCAAATAACACATCTCCTAGTTGCTTTGGAGAATCAATATTAAAGTCCATTCCAGCAAGTTCTTTGATCGAAGCTTCAAGAGTATTTACTTTTTCTTCTAATTGAATAGAAAATTCTTTCAAGCCTTCTACATCAATTGCAATCCCTTGTTTTTCCATTTCGTTTAAAACGTAAACCAAAGGCATCTCCATTTCATAGAAAAGGTGTTTCAGGTGCTCTTTTTGAATCTCAGGATCAAATATTTGTTTCAATTGAAGTGTAATATCGGCATCTTCACAAGCATAATCCGAAACTTCTTCTGGTTTCAAATCTTGCATGTTTCCTTGATTTTTCCCTTTTTTTCCAATTAAATCCGTGATAGAAACTGGTTTATAAGATAAATAGAGTTCTGCCAAGAAATCCATGCTTTGTTTCGCTTCAGGATTAATCAAGTAATGTGCAATCATCGTATCGAAAATCGGGGAAGCTATTTCTACGCCGTAACGGTTCAAAACTTGCATGTCGTACTTAATGTTGTGCGCAATCTTTTCAATTGTTGTAGATTCAAAGAACGGTTGAAATTCCGCTACTATTTTTTTTGCGTCTTCAAAATTATTTGGCACTGCTACATAAAACGCTTCTCTTTTCTTGTACGAGAAAGACATTCCAACTAATTCTGCATGTAAAGAGTGGATAGAATTCGTTTCTGTATCAAAGCAAACCTCTTTTTGTTTCAATAGTAGTTCCAGTAATTCTTTACGTTCTTCCGGTTTAGTAATTAGATGGTAACTTGGTTTTTCAGTAACAATTGTTTTATAATCTGCACTTTCAACAGGTGATTGTTCCGCAACTAAACTTTGTGTTCCAAACAGGTCCATTTGACCTTTCTCATTAGAAGCAGGAGTGATAACGATGTCCTCTCCTATTACTCTTCGTGCTAAATTTCTAAATTCTAATTCGGTAAAAACTTCTTTGATTTTCTCCGTATCTGGCTGACACATAATCAAATCTTCTTCATTGAATTCAATGTCCACATCTAAAATGATGGTAGCTAACATTTTGGAAACCAACCCTTGTTCGGCAAAATTGATGACGTTTTCTTTTTGTTTTCCTTTTAATTCATCCGCATGTTCAATTAAACCTTCAACTGAACCGTATTTTTCAATTAACACTTTAGAAGTCTTTTCTCCAATTCCAGGAATTCCAGGGATGTTATCCGCTGCATCTCCCCATAAACCAAGGATATCAATTACTTTCAAAGGATCGTCCACCCCAAATTTTGCGCATATTTCAGGTATTCCCCAAATTTCAGGAGGATTTCCACCACGACCTGGTTTGTACATGAATATTTTTTCAGAAACTAGCTGTCCAAAATCTTTATCTGGAGTCATCATGTAGGTATGAAACCCTTTTGTCTCTGCAATTTTAGCGATTGTTCCAATGACATCATCTGCTTCAAAACCATCCACTTGTAGAATCGGAATATTAAACGCTCGAACAATATTCTTGATTGGTTCAATCATCGAACGAATCCCATCTGGCATTTCTTCACGGTGCGCTTTGTATGCTTCAAAATCTTCTTGACGTTGTGTAGAACCACCAGGAGGATCAAAAACAACAGCGATATGTGTTGGCTCTTCGTTTTTTAAAATATCGATCAAAGCATTGGTAAAACCAAAAGCAGCCGATGTATTTTCCCCTTTAGAGTTCATTCTTGGATTCTTCGAAAATGCAAAGTATGCTCTATAAATCAAAGCAAATGCATCTAAAAGAAATAATTTTTTATCGTGTTTTGGAGTTAACATAATCTGTGTTTTTCGAAGAGTAACAAAAATAACATTTTATAAGATTCAAGACGGAATGATTAAAGATTTTAAGTCTTAAAATTGTTCTTGTTTAACGAATGATTTTATTTACCTCTTTTAAAGTGCGGTAATCTAAAATAGAATCTAAAAATATTTATTAAATTTGATCACATTCAACATACCCACTATGACAATAGAAAGAATTGATGCATTTAATTATCCGACATACAAACGACTAATATCGGGTATAATTTTGATTTTGAACAGATTAAAACAAATCAACTATAGTGGATATATACGCAATTGCGTATATTAACTAGTTAGCCTTCATTTTGACAAAACCGTCCAAAATTAAACAAAAATTCAAAAACAATATTAAAAAAAACACTACGTTGAGTTGTTTTACGAACTGATAAATTCAAAAAAATATGGAATTTTATTTTATACAAATAGGCTTAGCTTTAATGCTTGCTTTT
>Ga0228634_1000375_pt1 | contig 35192 bp, 34 predicted proteins | sample 42DmetaG_FD_190063 | JGI IMG/M metagenome (GOLD analysis project Ga0228634, IMG submission 190063) | Seawater microbial communities from Monterey Bay, California, United States - 42D | ecosystem: Environmental > Aquatic > Marine > Coastal | place: USA: California | collected 2016-09-27 | reverse complement strand
CCCTTTCAATAGAAGCCTTTTCACTGATTAAATTTCGTGGATTATCCATTGCTTTTTGGATACAACTATCCAATGTCAATTCTTTTTGACTAAAACTAACAGCGCAAATGAATAAAAAAGAAAATAGAAGTGCTGTTTTTATCATCGTTGGATTGCTACTATTATTTTTTCGAAAAAACGTTCCAATAACCTTTTATCTTTCGTTATTATTTTAGCTGAACCTTTTAAGATAGCTTTTGCAGGAAGCTCTTTGTTGTAACTGGTTTTTAAACTAGCTGGCAATTGCACTAAAATTTCATATTTATTATCCTTTGCAATCGAAGTAATCGAAGTTACTTTTCCTTCAATTATTCCGAAATCATTCTTAGGAAAATCTACCAACTCAATGATCACTTTTTGACCTTTAATCACTTTTCCTGCTCCTAAATTAGAGATAGAAATCACTCCTGAATACTTGCTTTTTTGAGGGACTATCACAATCGAAGCTTCTGTTGGCTTATAAAAACTGTGTAAGTGTAGTTGCTTATTGAACAAAATCTTACCATTAAACGGGGCTACCCAAGCTGTATTTTTACTCCATTCTTCTAGTTGAATCTGCATTCCTGATTTTGCACTGCTTATGGCTGCTTCTAATTTTTGAATTTGTTGTTTCGTATCAAAACTCACTTCCGTTAATGTTTTCTCTAAGTTTGAAAGTTGAATTTCTCCCTGAACTATTGCTTCCCTTTGCCCTTGAAACTGATGAAATAACTGAACTTCCGCTTTTTGTTCACGTAATAGTTCATCTTTGGATATTGCATTTTTATCAAATAATCGCTGAGCGGTTTCTAATTGTACTTTTTGAAAGCCTAATTCTTTTTGAATCAATTTTAACTTTTGATCTGCAATCGTTTGTAAGCGTTTTCGTTGACTAATTTCTGTTTTTAGGGCTTCTATTTTTTTATTCAATAAATCACTATTCGTTAATTCATTAAACTCAGAAACATAGGCTAATAAATTATTCCAATTTTGCTGTAAAGCACTTACTTCTAATTGTTTTAATTCTTCTGTAACTGTCAATTCATATTTCCCTAAACTATCTAAGTCTTGAATAAAATTTCGCATCAACACAATATGCTTAGGATTCACTTTAGTATCAAATTGAGCAATAATCTGACCTTTCTTTACCTGATCTTGATCTTTCACCGAAAGTGATGCTAATTTCCCATATACTTGATTTTGGAATTCTACTGGAGGATTACTTCCTTGCACGGAAACCTCTCCTACTATTTCATCTGGATATTTTATGAAATAACAAATGCTTATCAATAAGAATATAATGAAGAAAAAAAGGGTATTCCCCGATCGGGTTAACCAAGATGGTGGAGCTGAAAGCACTTCATTGAGTACTTCGCTTTTTAATTCTATGTTTATTTTATCGTTCATTTTTATTTGTCATCGTTTTATTTAGACACAGAGTCTTTATTTTTTAACCACAGTGTCTCACGGAGTTTTTGTTTTACCACAGTGTCTCGCGGAGTTTTGGCACAGAGTCTCACAGAGTTTTATTTTAACCACAGAGTTTCACAGAGTCTCACAGAGTTGTTTTTAATTCAACATTAAGCATCAAACATTCATCATTAATGAAGCTGCAGCTGATTCTTCACCAAACTAAAATACACTCCTCCTAATTTCACCAACTCCGCATGTGTTCCTATTTCTACAATCTTTCCTCCTTCTAATACCACAATTTGATCGGCATTTTGAACGGTGCTTAAACGATGTGCTATTACTACTGTTGTTTTACCTTTAAAAAACTCTTGTAGGTTTTCCATGATTACCCGTTCGTTTTTCGCATCTAATGCACTTGTTGCTTCATCAAAAAACAAGAAATCTGGATTTTTATATACCGCTCGTGCTATTAAAATACGTTGTTTTTGTCCACCACTGATTCCCATTCCTTCTGCTCCAATTTTTGTATTGTAACTCAAGGGTAAACTTTCAATAAATTCTCTAATGTTTGCCACTTTCACAGCATGTAATAATTTATCTTTATCTACAATTTCATCTCCTACAGCAATGTTATTTGCAATGGTGTCTGAAAAAATAAATCCATCTTGCATCACAGAACCACAATGTTCTCTCCAGGTATGTTGTGAAATAGCATTCAATTGTGTGCTATCTAATAAAATTTCTCCTTGAGATGGTTCATAAAAGCGCAACAACATTTTCATTAAGGTTGTTTTACCACTACCACTCGAACCTACAATTGCAGTCACTTTATTTGCGGGTATAACTAAATCTAGATCTGTTATTACATTTTCATACATTCCGGGGTAACAAAACGACATATTTTGCATCGAAATGGTATGATTTTCAGGAATGTAATTTACATAATCACTTCCTTCTGGTTCTTCATCTTCTTTATTGTGAATTTCACTTAAACGTTCGATGGAGATTTTAGCATCTTGGTAAGCATAAATAAACGACATAAACTGAGCAACAGGAGCGTTTAATTGACCAATAATATAAGAAATAGATAACATCATCCCTAAGGTTAGAGATCCTTCAATTACTAATTTTGCTGCTAAAAAACTCACCAAAATATTTTTCAACTCATTGATGATGTTTGCCCCGTTTCCTTGAACTTGTTCTAAACGTAAACTTTTGATGTGCAACTTAAACAAACGAACTTGTAAGTTTTCCCATGCCCAACGTTTATTACGCTCTGCATTGTGCAATTTTATTTCTTGCATCCCTTGAATCAATTCCATTACCTTGGAACGCTCTTCACTCATTTGAGAAAAACTTTTATGATCCAAATCTGCTCTTCTTTTCATAAAAAAACTAACCCACACAAAATAGAGAACCGTTCCCACTAAAAAGATGCCTAAGATTGGTAAACTATATATTGACAATACTGTTCCAAAGATTAAAAAATTAAAGGCAGAAAAAAGCACATTTAAAGACTGGTTGGTTAACAATTGTTGAATTCTACTATGATCTCCTATCCGTTGCATGATGTCTCCAGTCATCTTACTATCGAAGAATGCAATGGGTAATTTCATCAACTTAATTAAGAAATCTGAAACAAGCGAAATATTAATCCGAGTAGATAGATGCAACAAAATCCACCCCCTACTGATTTCAATTAAGGTACGCCCTAAAAACACAAACAATTGTCCTACCAACACCAAATACAAGAAGTGCATGTTCTTGTTTTGTATTCCGATATCAACAATACTTTGGGTTAAAAAAGGGAAGATGAGTTGCAATAAACTAACTGAAAAAAGTCCTAAACCCAATTGGTATAAAAAACGTTTATAACCAAAAAGGTACTGCATTAAAAATCCAATGCCTTTCTTTTGCGCAACATCATCTTCCTCTTTCTCTTTTAATTTAACGGTTGGTTCTAGTAATAGTACAATTCCTTCTTCTGTAGTTTCATTGGCATGTTTTCCTATCCAATTGTCTATGAATTCTTGCTTGGAATATGTTAACAAACCATGTGCAGGATCAGCAACATAAACTTTATTTTTTTTTATTTTATGAACTACAATAAAATGATTCTCATTCCAAAAAACAATGCAAGGCAATGGAGCTTCTTCTGCTAATGTTTTAAAATCAATTTTTACACCTAGGGTTTTGAAGCCAATTTTTTCTGCTGCATCCGCAATGTTTTTTAACGAACTCCCACTTCTGGTGGTATCCGATAAACGACGTATCTTTTCTAAAGAAATAGACCGTTTGTAATGCTTTGCCACCATGCGTAAACAAGTTGGCCCGCAATCCATGGTATCAGGTTGTTGGTAGAAAGGGAATTTCATTTAAAAAGACTTGTTATAATTTCATTCATCATCAATCATTCAACACTAAACATTATTATCATCTTCTCCCCACAACTCTTTATTAATCTCCGCAATTTTCTCATGATCAATTGAAAATCCATTTTCATTGGAAATCACTCCACATTCTGCTAATGTTCGATATCCTTCTTCTCCTTCCCATTTAGCAATGTATGGGTTGTAATTGCATTCAATTTTATGATACCACTCATTTGGACTGCGTTCATAAGGTAAACGATTGTCTACACACATGTGACGAAACTCACAATCTTTACAGACATCTGTTTCATCTTTTTTCACAAACCAATATTTTTGAAATTCAGGAGTTGAAACAATTTGTTTTAATTCTTCATGTGAATTAATATCCTGAATATTTCCAAATGATTCGGTACATTCTGGAGCATTTTTTAGTTCACCACTAGAGCTTATATATAATTTTCTATTAAAATATGTATGATGATGCTGAGATTCAGAATAATGTAATAATGTTTTAGAAAAATTACTTATTTTATCATCTAATCGTTGATTAATAACAAATTCACTGAAATTTAAATAATTATTTAAATTATTTAAAATCAATATTTTCTTACAATTCTCAATTTTCTCTACTAGACATTTATATATTTCATTATTAAATTCAATGTCATAAAAATAAAACTCAATACTGTCTACAAAAGATTTTTCAATAAATTCAAATAACAAATCTAAATGATAAAAATCTAAAACAGAAGTAAACACAAAAGTATAATGAAATACATCTTCAAAATCATTTAATTTATGTAAATTACATATACTATAAGAATTAATATTGATTACAATATTTGTTAATAAAAATGGAAAATTCCAACTGGGTTCAATTGAAGGGAAATTATCAATTAAAGTATCACTTACTTCAAAAAGTAATTCATTATCTATTAAAACATCAGCATTTTCATTAGAAAATAAAAACAACTCTAGTCCCTTGTTTTTATTGAGAATAATATAATGTGATTCATCTTTACTAATTAAATATACTTTAGAATTTAACGAATCTAAAAGGCAAGACCGAAGATAACCCTCTGTTAGTAAAACGTCAGAAAATAAATTATACTTTTTCATTGAAATTAGTTTTAATATAGGTAGATTTATAAATTACTGCCCGAACAACATGCCTTTCCGTTTGACGAATAGTGCATTTAACAATAATATTACTCCTTTCATAAGTGTCATTAACCATTAAATAATCACAACTCTTAGACTTCTTAACTTTCATAAAATTTCAGCTATTTTTTTATGTAAATAATAATTTGATGGAAATGAAACTTGTTCAAACTGACCTATTGGGTTTATCTCAAAAAAAATATATTTATCATCTAGCGTTAAAGCCATGTCAACACTACCTGATTTCAAATCAAATTCTTCGAATAAGTTACTCAACTTATCTTCAATTTCAATTGGCAATTTATAAGGTACAACACGATTTGGATTAGATAAATCGTAATTCCTAAAGTCAACTTTTGTTAAATCAGATGATTGAGAAAAAATAGCTGTTGAATAAAACGTATTATCCAGATAAAATATTCTAAGCTCAAGTTTTTTTTCTACTTGATTTTGTAATAGCGTGTAAAAAAATTCTTCTTTACATTTTGAAGAATTTATTTCAATTTTATTTGTCATTAAACCGTAAGATTTATTTTTAAATTCAAAAATAATATCTCCGATAGCTTTAGTAATTGTACTTTCACCTTTAAGATCTTTAAAATCCAGTTCATTTTTACCTATAATTGTTTGCGGTATATTTAAACCTAATCTTGCAGCTTGATTTAAAATTTTCAACTTATTGATTTTTGTATCACTAAACTTATTTAATTTTGATTTCAAATCTAATTCAGCTTTAAAAAAACTAATAATATTTTTATACTCACTAATATTAATATTTAAAATCGCAAAATTATAATCATCTAAAAGTCTAATTTCTTCTTTACTCATTGATAATTCATCATAAAAACTTAATTTTGACCTTCGATACCAATAAGAGTTGACATCCGATAGTTTCATATTTTGACCTTTAAGCTCAAAATAGATATCCCCACCTTCCATTGAATTAATTAAAACTTTTTTTATTTTTATTTTATCTTTACTAGAAAATCTAATAAATTTTTTATTATAAAAATTCAACCATTCACAAACCAAGTCTGTAGTTGGTTCTTCTTCATTAGAACATATCAAAATCATAACTTAACATTTTTAGGAAGTCTAAGTCCATAATAACGTGTATAATCTTCAATAGTAATTAGCCAACAATCTTTCCTTAATTCATTTATTTTATTTGGATATAAAAGTTTCCTTACCCTACCATTCTTCAAATTAGTTCCAAAATAAGATTTTCTAGAATGAACAAAATGATGAACAAAATGATCATAAGCACTTGCATATTCAATTGGCGTTAATTCACCCAAAACTACTTTCCCCCAAAGCATATCCATAAATACTTCAGCTTTTCTCCTACTCTCCATTCCAGCAATACAATGATTCAATAACATTGTAATACTATAACTATTAAACCTCTTGGACATCCTTCTAAGTGGTAATTTATCTTTTAATAATAATTCATACATCAATCTAGCATTAGGTTTAAAAACCTCATCGTTAAGAATCTGTCTTGTAAAAAAAGAATGATCTCTATTAAGTCTAATTAGTTGTGAATACAACTCATTATTAAGTAATACTTCAAAATAATAATCATTTTTTACGCTATGTAAGAAAATATTTCTAAGAGAATCATAGCGATTTTTAATAAAATTTAGTTCAAAATTATAATATCCATCTAAAGAATCATTCAATTCATTATTGAAAGAATAATGACCATAATTTATTTCAGGGTATAACGAATCATTATCCTTATAATCTTTTTTCATTTGAAACCCTAAAAGAATTGATTTTTCGAGACTTTGCTCCGATTTTACAATATCATCGTCAACATAATAATAATATGCTAAATCATATACATCTTCAGAAAAAGGATTAGCATATTCAAATGCACGCTCGTAAAAATAAATAATTGAATCATTACAAATTGAATCATGAGAGTAAATTTTATTTAAAGTTTCATGATATTTTTTGTAATTATTTTGAGAAAATAAATGAAATTTCAACAGAAAAATATAAAATATAAAAACAATTTTATTCATAAAAAAAAATAATATAAAGGTTGCTAAAAAGCAACCTTTTGTTTTTAAAAGTATCTTGAAGTAAATAATTCAGCACTCTGTGATTCTTCTTGTCTAGAATATGCATTTACAGTTGGTGCATCTGTTGTTCCTAAACTTGTTCTTTCGGTATCCCAATGTCCATTTTTACCAACTTCATTGGTCGTTTGATGTACAACATCATAACCAATTTTCATATCTGTATCAGAACCTGCAGAAGTATAACTAGGAGCACCTCCTACTAACTTAGAGTTATCATTCAATACCTTGTTGTCAAATAATTTTTTCATTGTATTTAATTTTTTCTGCCTACTCTTTTTAAAACTATTTTCCTTATCTTCACAATATGCATTTTCAGCAACCTACAATTTGCTAAGATGCGTACGTTACGAGGTTCGGTAATCCAGGCTTAGTACGTCTTACCGAATCAGTATTCTAAGAAATTCTGCAGAATTTACATTTACTAAATCGGCATAACAACATTGTTTACACGTAAACGGTTTTGTTAGTTAAGGGGAGTGTTACCGCACTTCCCTTTTCTTTTGAATTGATTCATCAAGTCAACGAAGCAAAACTAAATAGTATTTTTAGAAAATAAGCGGTAAAATTTTACCGAATATCGGTAAATATTTACCTATTGTGCTTCGGCAGGCGATCAATTGAAAATTGATAATAGATGTACCTCCCTATATAGAGTTGAAATTTTTTGGTTGAAAAATTAACCTTATACCCTACGACAAAACATCCTTCATTCTCAAAAATATTGTAATGGAATATCCTCTACTCATGTATTACACATGCAAAAAATACTTAATAATCAAATCATTAATTAATATAATTCCAAGTGAAGAAACTTGGAATGTACTTCATTTACTTATATTGATAATTTCTTTGATAAATCGATATAATAAAATACCGATTTATCGAAAGATGTTTTTAATTACTTTGATTCAATATTCCTTGCCATATCGCTTTTAGGTTGACATGTATTCACGTCAGTTATAGTGTATCCTGGTTCAGCATAACATTTTTTAAACCATGATAACCTTCTTCCCCCCTTAATTGAATTCATATGCTCATTATTTAATCGGGTAACTGTTTCTTTGTTGAGGTTTAATTTACCTTCGAATTTAATTTTTTTCATCTTATTTAATTATTCCCGCCTACTCTAAATAACCTATTTTTCTTATCTTCACAATATGCATTTTCAGCAACCTACAATTTGCTAAGATGCGTACGTTACGAGGTTCGGTAATCCAGGCTTAGTACGTCTTACCGACACAGTATTTGTAAGAAATTCTGCAGAATTTACATTTACTAAATCGGTATATCTACATTGTTTACATGTAAACGGTGTTGATAGTTAAGGGGAGTGTTACCGCACTTCCCTTTTCTTTTGAATTGATTCATCAAGTCAACGAAGCAAAACTAAATATCATTTTTGGAAAAGAAGCAGTAAAGTTTTACTGAATATCGGTAAAGATTTACCTGTTACGCTTCGGCAGGCGATCAATTGAAAATTGATAATAGATGTACCTCTCTAAATAGAGTTGAACTTTTTTGGTTGAAAAATTAACCTTATACCCTACGACAAAACATCTTTCATTCTCAAAAATATTGTAATGGAATATACTCTACTCATGTATTACATATTAATTTTAACACATAATATTTAAATCTGATTTTTTCTTCGCGAAATGTCTGACCTATAACGTCTAGTTAATAGTTCATAAATTATAAATTCATTCATTCTTTGTCTTGAAATAAAGAATCGATTTAAATTCATATGAATTAAACTTCCAATAAGATATGAAATTGGAACTTTTAATGCTTCTTTTTTATTGATTTCAAGAATTTCATCAATTATTATTTTTTGCTCTTCTTTCATTGAATTAATAACACTTCCTACTTCGTCATTTTCAGTATTGATTTCATGGCCAAACGCAATATCTAATTCTTTTCTAAATTTTCTGAATTTAGTATCAATTTGTAATTTTAAATCTTTATCTCCTTCATGCTCTTTAAAGAAAGATTGACTTATTGAACTCATTAATTCAAATTTTTCCTTTAATGATAAACAAAAATTATTTAATAAGTTATCTGTTGTCATTAAAGCTATTTGCCATCTTTCTAAGTTTGACGACAGTCCTAATATTTCAGTGTAAAAAACACTGTCAATATAAAACAATGATTCTATAAGTTCAATTGTATTATCACCATATCTTACTAGTTCTCTGACGTAAGTGTCCGTTTGTAATTTAAAAATTAGCCCTTCATTGAACAAAGAGTTAAATTCATTATGAAATACTTGAATTATACTCTCTAAATTAGATAAATCAGTAACATGCATTCTAAACCTAAGGTGCATATCTGGATCCGTGTATCGAATAAAAAACCATTTATCTATTTTATTTTGTCTTAATAATAGTTCAGTACATTTTTTAATCTTTTCATTCAGAATGAAATCTGCTATTTTTGTTCCGCAATAAATTTTATAGTAAAGCCACTCACTTCCAAACATAAATTTATGTTGAATGCTAGATTGAGATGGAGTATAATTTTCCAAATTTTTTAATTTATTTTCTGAATTTAAGAGTATGGCTACACATTGATTTGCATATGGTTCGTCACTACAATTTGTTACCAAAGAATTTTCTGTTTCGTATAGAAACTCCTCTAATTTTATGTTTTCTGAATTCTTAATTACATCAATAAAGGTTAATATTGAAATTGGTTCATTCGTGTTTATCAATAATTCATTGTCCCCTTGAATGAAATAAAATAAATCGGTTAATTCATGCTTTTCTTTGAACTTTAGAAATTCAAACGTGATTTCTTTAATGTTTTTACACGAAATTAATTTTTCAAAATGTTTTTTATTCAATTGCCAAGTTGCTGGACTTAAAATAATATTTTTATAGGACACCCTTGGTAAAAATTCATATTGATTAGCTAAAGAACCCCAATTAAAATTTAAAAAAGATTTTTTAAAATATTGTGTTTGAAGCTCTCCTAAAAACTGGTAAACGGGTAATGCATTCGTTCTATAATTATGAGCATTACCTAATCTTGGGATTATTTGCTTATTTAATCTTTCACTTCGTAGTATAATTTTATTTTCTCGAATCGATATATATAAATCCGACAAATCAATTTGATAATCTGAATCAACGCTGGAATTAGTGAGGTAAGGAATTTCATATTCTCTGATTGTTGATCTTGCTAAAACATTACCAACTCTGTTTTCTGGCAAATGCACTATTTCAGCTAAAATATTAGTACCAACTTGCTCTTGCTCATGGTTCGCTATAATTCTAGTTATTTTTGTAATTTCTTTACTCCCCAGGGTAAATCTTCCTAATAAATTAATAGCACTAGACCCTCCAATTCCTTTTATTACTATCTTGTTAGTTTTATTATTTAACACATTAAACATTACCGCAAAAGAATGAGGTAACTGAGAAGTGGTATAATTAATATTTTCAAAATCTTCTTCTGAAACTTCTATTTCTTTTTTATTTGCTGCTATACTTTTAGTTAGAAGCTTATGGAGCACGGACTCTAACTCAGTCCAATTGAGATCATACTCTGAACTGACGCTAAAGTGATGAATATCGTCAATTAACTCATTAACATCACTCGCTTCACTATTTAGATAACCAATTCCTGTTTCTGTGTCTAATGCTTTTAATAAAGGTATTTCTTCGTCATTATATCTTTTTTTAAACCTTCTTTTAAAATTTTCTAAATTATTCTGACCATCAAACGGACTAATTCTATTTAAAAATGTAATTGCTTCCAATATCGATTTTTGAATATCAAAATGCAGATTTGAAGTATAAGTTTTCTTAAATAAATCAGTTTGAAACAAATTTATATCAGAAATAGAAGGTAAGAGATCACTTACGATTTTATGAATTTCTTTATAGGCACCTATTTCGTTAAAAATTTCATTATCAAGCTTTTTTATAGCCGAATTAATCTCCTTTAATTTATGAATTATCATTAACAGTTCATCTTCTGGATGTTTGGAATAAATAGAAGTAAGTATATCCATAATTACTAAAAAAAATTCTTTTCCTGTTACAGTAGGAGCTAGATTACTTACTAGTATTTGCTCATTGATTAGTGTATGAATAAATCCGTTCGCCTCTTCAATTGATATTTCATCATCGACTAATATGTGTGCAAGCTGTGTAATTGTTTTGCCTGATTTTGCTTCCTTTAAAAGGAGCTCTAAATAAATTGAGTAGTCAACTTTACTAATTTTATGGAACCGGATATAATTATCATAATAATACTCAACATATCGAAGTGATTCGTTTATCTTGTAGGAACTATTATTTGGATAGAATAATAAATGAGGTTGTATAAATTTTTTTTCACTTAATTCTTGCGCTAATTGACAGAGTGTATTCATATCTAATCTAGTTTGCCTTCTTAATGATTGCAACAAATCTGAATTAATACAAACCTTGGATTGAGTAGAAAATTGCCCTGTACTTAAACCTGCAAATAAACCAAATGGAGTGCAACGGCTTGATGCACGTGATTGGTACTTATTTATCGAAATGTTTATTTTTCTTAATTCCTTATCTTCAATATCTTTATTGGAATTAATTTTTTGCGACTCATTATATAGGATAGGAGAAGAAAGATACAGTGCTTCTAAAAAGGATGAATCCTTAACTTTTTTTCCAAATGGATATAAAGGTGTTCGAATGATGAATTCTGGCAATAACTTCATGATCAATAAGTTGTATTTTGTTGATTAATATGACTGAAAATCTCAAAAATTTATTCGATTAAATTCTCAATTAGATATAATTTTTCTTCTTGATTTTCTCCTAGATTTAGAATAATAGCCTCATCTGAATGGTATTTTTCGAGAAGGTTTTTTATTTTATCTCGACATTCAATTGGATTACCAAAGACATTTAATTCCACATTTTTCCTATTGGCGATTTCTTTTTTAATTCTTTTCTTCGAAGAATGACAAAACACACTTATTGCAATATTTATTTGTGGATAGTAACCATTTTTATCAAAAAATTTGGTTTTCAAATCAGCTATTATTTCAGCATCTGGTATGGGTGAATTCGTATTATGAAATAGTGAAAGTGAAAAATTTAATTTATTTTCTATAATGAAATTAACCATGGATTCTGAAGTCCCTAGCATCCAAAAATCTGGCTTAGATTTAGTCAACGGTACTAAAGGAACGCTTCTAAATTCATTGTTAAACATTTTTATTATTTTTTCGATTTTTTCGATTGAATTTAATTTTACTTCAGCATCACAAATTACATCCATTACTTCTTTGGTTTCAAAACCTTTTGCAAATCCTAGATCAATTCTATTTTCGAATAAACTTGATAATATCTTGTAATTTTGAGCAATATCAAATGATGATTTATAAAGGTCTAATTTTACTCCAGCAGATCCAATTTTAATCCTTTCAGTATATCCAGCAAGCAAAGTTAATATAATATCAGCATTTCTCCACGCAATAGTATTAGTATAATGTTCAGATAACCAGTATCTAGAATACCCTTTTCTTTCTGAAATTTGGCAATTATTTATTGTATTATAAATTGCTTCAACCCCATTTGAATCAACATCAACTTCTCCAAAATCAAGTATTCCAAGCTTCATTTTTATAATTTAATTATAACATTAAACACTCTTTCCATTGAACATTTTTTATATTTAACTTTGACAGTAGAACTAGACCTATTCCTGAAATACCCTCTAACAGTCCCTCTCTGTTTGACCACTTTAATTCCGTACCAAAATAGGTCTTAAACGAACAAATCCCCTCAGATTGCTTTTCGTCAAGACAGTGATTAAGCCAGTATTCTGAAGCAGTAAGATAGCGTGTGTCATTTGTTAACAGGTATGCGTCATCATATAATAATGATAATCCGGATGATCCATGACATATTGCAGCATCAAATATATTTTCCTTTTCTGGATTTAATCTTTTCAAAGTATTGTCAATTAACTCTATAGCATGATTTTTGTACTTCTTTTTTAAATAGTAAGATTTAAATTTTAGTAAAATTAATGCTATACTTAAGTCCCCATAACACCAACCAATCCTAGAATTGTAAATTTGTTCAGTTTTTCCAATCCATGACGGATAGAAAGAATCATATATTGAAATATCATTTTTATTTTGATCATAAAATGCTAAAATTCCATCTATTAAATATTTTATTTTATCATTGTTTTCGAATTCTGAAATACTTAAGCATTTGTCTAAAAAGTACAAAACACTTGTCATACCATGAGATAAGCTAAAATTATATACTCCTATGTTTTTACCTTTACTTCTTACGTGTGAAATAATCCCAAAAGAATTTACACTTTCAGAATTCATAACAATTTTCTCGCTTAATAAATCAATAAATTCATTTAAGTAACTGATTGTTTTTACATTATTTCTATTTGAAAAATAATTTGCAATCCCCAATGCTCCATGCAAGTAATCATAATTATTATCTTTAATAAAAGATATCATTGATTTATATAAATATTCATCGGTACTTTCATAAAGTGATATCATATCGAAATCAATAAAATCATTGATACATAAATGTTCAATAGTCCAAATAACACCAGAAATACCTGTTGCAAAAGATGGTTGATGCTGACTTATATTAATTTGATGAAAAATCTTTTCAAGTCTAGGTACTATACTTTCATAGACTTGTTCATCCTTAAAATGTTTTGAATAGTAGGCTAAAAAGAGTACTTCTCCTGTCAGTCCATCCATAAGATTTATGTCCTTTTTTATTTTTTTTCCTAAAAGATAATCTTTAATCTCATGAAGTTTATTTTCAATTTTATTATGATCAATTTTATTCATACTAAAAATGCTTAATACTCAAATTATTAATTAATATAATTCCATCATAATATTTTTTGGGAACAATAAAAACAGGAACTCTTCCCCAGACATATGCCATCGTTTCTTTATTTACCCATTTCAGTGTTTTAGAATTTAAAATTGTACTTAAATCGATAAACACATCGTTATTGTTATCAAAATAGGTATGTAATCTTCCCTCTAAACTTTTTTTATGAGGTGTTACTATTTTGAAATTTCCTTCAGAATAATTGTACATTTCTCCTGAGTAGGCATAAAAGCCTATGTAATAGCTGTCATTCTTTATTCTTTCAGGAAAAATAGATCCTGCATAATAATTAGTACTAAAGTTAGATCGCTCTTTAGCTATATGATCATTTGCTCCCCAAACTATTATTTTTTCATTCGGATAAAGAGAATCATAAAACCATTTTATATTATTTGACATTACAGAATCTCTAAGAGCATATAGTTTTTTTCGATTTTCAAAATTATTCAGCAAAAATAATTTGTTGGAAATAATTTTTGAATAGTAAGCCAAAGTTATGTCGTTTTGATTGGTAATTAGATTGTGTAATTTAGTATAATTACCAATCAATAACCTAGAAAGGGTTTTAATGGAGTCTAATTTTGAGGGGCTTAGATTTACATCAAAAACAGTAGTTGCAATGTAATTTGAAAAAATAACATCGTTTTGATAAGTTTCATTTATCAACGAACTATCTAGTGTTTTTATCATTTTTAAAAATTCTGAATTTGTTGAACCCATGCTTGAATTCTGATAATCAAAACCTCCAATTTTCATATTATTTTGAATCATGTAATCCATTAACATTAAAGTTGGTTTCGAACTCCAAATAGAATAAATAGAATGTTTTAATAACCATAAACTATCATTTTGATTTTTAAGGTTATTACCATGAAAACAATCTGCCATTCCGCTCTCAAAAATGACTACATTAAAATTATGTTTTTCATGTAAATATCTAATAATCTTATACTTAGCTAAATTGTATTCCTGACCACTATGGCCACTTTCACCTAAAAAAATGAGTCTTTTATTTAAAATTAATGAATCAAAAACTGAATAATCTGAATAATTTTCAATATCATTAATTTTCAAGTCATCTATTTTTTTTATTTCTTGAGAGAAAAAAGCATAATTTAATCCAAATTGAACAAAAATAAGAAAGTACTTCATTTGAATATATTATTTTCGATAAATCGACATTTAATTATGTCGACTTATCGAAAGATGTTAATGATAATTTTAATTAAATGAATTATGCCATTCTTTTATCATATGGGCTCTTAACTTCACAATTACATGTAGATCCATTAGTCAAACCACAAGTATCAGACTTGTCTCCTGGTTGAGCATAACATTTTTTGAACCAAGATAATTTTCTCCTCCCACCCTTGATTGAGTTCATGTGCTCGTTATTTAATCGGGTAACTGTTTCTTTGTTAAGGTTTAATTTACCTTCGAATTTAATTTTTTTCATCTTATTTAATTATTTTCCGCCTACTCTTTTTAAAACTATTTTCCCTTACCTTCACAATATGCATTTTCAGCAACCTACAATTTGCTAAGATGCGTACGTAAGAGGTTCGGTAATCCAGGCTTAGTACGTCTTACCGAGTCAGTATTTGTAAGAAATTCTGCAGAATTTACATTTACTAAATCGGTATAACAACATTATTTACACGTAAAAGGTGTTGTTAGTTAAGGGGGAGTGTTACCGCACTTCCCTTTTCTTTTGAAATGATTAATCAAGTCAACGAAGCAAAACTAAATAGTATTTTTGGAAAAGAAGCGGTAAATACTTACCGAATATCGGTAAATATTTACCTGTTGTACTTAGACAGGCTCAGCAACCAACAGGCTGTCACAAATATTAATCACCTGAAAGTCAAAACAATACTCAAAAAAAAAAAAAACGATCAAAAATGTTAATTGAGGTTGGGTGTTTTAAAAAAAAATCTAAATTTGTAATACTCGATTAAACAAAACTAGAACATGAATAACAATCTTATTGACCTAAACGCCATTCAAGAAGAAAAAGTAGCATTCTGTAAACAATTAAAAGCAAAACGCCTTTCTTTAAGTTATACACAAGAGTATATGGCAGATTTGTTAAACATCAATGTTAAAACCTACAGGCAGATAGAAACGTGCCATAAAATTGCAAATTTTGAGACCATTAAAGGGTTGATGACATTTTTGGACTTCGACTGTGCTCAGCCTGAAAACTTCGACGGTGCTCAGCTTAAAAGCTTGGAGGCAGATAAGCCAGAAAAATTAGATTTTACAGAAGATAAAGATGTAGATTATTCTAAGGTTGATGGTTTGGATTTTAAGAAGATGGGGAATTAGAGGGGATTGTGGATCAAATGAAAATGTTGGGGAGAAAAGTTATTTTCATATATCTTTTGGCTTGACCCAAAAGAATCCGTCAGCTGACGGACAAGGCTGAACCAATAAAACTTGAAAACTACGAAACACTCCCTAGCTTCATCCAAACTACCTCCAGTGCTGCTATCGCGGTCACAAACGCTGTTAACAACAACCAATTCTTGGATTGTTGACAGCTGGATTCAAACATGGATTCAGCTTAACAATTCTAGTGCAATTAATATAATGCCGATATAGTATGAAAAAGGGCTGTTGAAAAAAAGTCCTTATTGAATACATAATCGGAATTTACTTCGTTTCTTCTCTTCAAAAGCAGTGCTTTTTCTTCTACATTTAATTGCTTAGGCCGAAAAATGCTTCGATTATTATTTCTCGTTAATATTTAATAATTTAACCATCTAATTTACATCAATTTAAAACGTTAATCTAAATTCAAATCAGTTCTTAATTTAGTAAGTTTAAAATTTAAAAACAGATCTATAATTTCAAACTTCGAAGCGGTAATTCCAATTTTGCATAGAACTAGTCGGTAAATGGAATGGAATTGCGTTCCAAATCGAAATGTAATGGAGATGTAAGGAAAAAAGCATGTAATTCAACATTTATCCGCGGTTTTTGTGGAGTGAAACGGAACGTAAAAAGTTCCTTGTAAAATTGAAAAGCTGTTTTTGGATACTTTTTTCAGCTCAAAAAAGTATCAGAAGATATAATTAGCCTACAACTTTTACACTTGATCCTGATTGAGCTGAATTTGTTTGAAAAACCCATTTGGTTGCACTCAAAACAAAACTTGGTAAACCTGCTTCCATTTTAAAGTGGTCAAATTCGACCACTTTAAAATCTGGATTATATAATTGTTCCCAAGTACCTAAAAATTCAAGTGTTGTTCTTGTTCTTATCCAATTCTTAATAATATCTGCAGCTCTACCACTTCCATCTTTTGCATTAGCCATATCTGTAATACAGATATAGTCAGAATCTTTTGCAATGGATAAATTGATAATTGAACCTTGAACTTCTATTTGCTTTGTTTTTAACATTTTAACACTCTTTTTCATAAATTTATTGTTTATTAAAGTGTCTATTTTTTTTTCAAGACGTTACATCTTTCATTTCTCTACTCCACCTTCCATTTTTCCTAAGCCATCATCTGTAAATAAGAAAGAGTTCTTTTTCATTTTCACCTCTTCTTTGGATGTTGATTTTTCTATCCGACGACGCTCAAATTTAGAATGAATTTCTTTTCGTTTTTTCTCTTGTTCTTCTGGACCATCGCTTTGAACTCCTTCTTCCATTTCACCTAAGTCATCATCGGTGTATAAAAAAGAATTTCTTTTCAGTTTAACTTCTTTTTCTGGAGTTCGGTTTTCTATAGGGTAATGTTCAAATTTAGGATAGGTTTCATTTTGATTTTCATCGGATGTTTTTAGTACAATTCTATCTAGTTCATCTTCAGAATAAGTACCATTATTTTCTTGCGCTTCTTTTCCAGCAATTGAGCGATCTACTAAATACTGTTCAAGTTTTGCATAGAGTTCGTTTTGCTTACTTATATTGCTATTCAAATTGTCTTTTAACTGCTTGTTCTGTTTTAAAAGCATAAAAAGTATAAGCAAGAACAAAAGGGTAATGATGATTGCTATTGTAAGTGTTGGTGTTGTTGTCATTGTCTACTGTTGTTAAAATGGAGGTGTCTCGTTTATAATTCTCAAAAATAATACTGTATAAATAATAATTGGTAGTAAGATACAAATCAAAACCGATGATTTATAATAATTACTCCCCAACCGATTAAAATAATTTAAAAACTGGACCGATTTATCAAATGCCTTATCGGAATAGGTTTTAAAATCGGTACAGCCAATCCTAAAACCCAAAGAAAGAACTAAAAATCCTAGCTTTAAAAGGTGAAAGTCAAAAATAACATCTAATAATATACACCAACTAAAGGGAACAATAAAATAGTAAACGATGATGTTAATTTGATTATAAGTAAAGCCTGTAAAGCTGGACAGTTTATGTAAGAAAGAGGCTGTGAAAGAAAAAATGGAATTAATCATAGGGATATATGACAAAACAAGCAAGGCAAATGACCTCACTCGTTTTGACTCATAAAACTATTTCTCTTCTTTTTCAGGAAATAAAATAGATGCTATTACTGATAAAACTAACACCGAACCTATAACAATTAATGAATGAACTGATTCGATATGATAAAATGGTGCTATGATCATTTTTACACCGATAAATGACAATACAAATGCTAAGCCATAAGGTAGTTTACTAAATAAATGAATGAAATTATCAAGTAAAAAGAAAAGTGCTCTTAATCCTAAAATTGCAAATATATTAGATGTATATAAAATAAAAGGATCATTAGATATTGCAAAAATTGCTGGTATAGAATCTACTGCAAAAAGTAAATCTGTGACCTCTATTACAGCAACAACAACTAACAATGGGGTCGCAAATTTTTTACCGTTTTCATAAGTAAAAAACTTTCCACCATCAAATTTATCTGTTACAGGAAATAACTTACGTATAAATTTTGCTCCTTTAGTATTATTATAATCCTCCTCTTCATCTTCGTCACCAGAAAACCAAGATTTGATTCCTGCATACACAAGAAATAATCCAAATAAAGTCATTATAATATTAATATTATACTTTAGCTCAGCAGCTCCGAAATACTTTAAAATACTGTTTAAATAGGTTAATTCTATTAAGTAAGTCCCTGAAAAAATAAAAATAGCTCTTAATACTAAAGCTCCAATGATACCCCAAAACAATACTTTATGTTTATTTTTATTATCAACATTAAAGAATTTGAATACCATTATAAATACAAATAAATTATCAACAGATAAAGATTTCTCAATCCAATACGCAGACTGAAACTCAAAAAATTTAACTGAACCAGCAATGTAATAAACCAATGCGCTGAACAACATAGAAAGTGAAATCCAAACTACAGACCACGCTATAGCTTCTTTATTGGAAACCTCATGACTTTTTTTGTTAAATACTCCTAAATCAAGAAGTAACATTATTAAAATTGAAACGCTGAATACAGCTATTAGCATTGGGTGACTAGTTAAAATTGAATTTTCCATTTTATTTTATTTAATTATTTATTTGCTATTGATACTATTAACAACCTACCCCCTTTTTCTTTGGAGAGTAGTAACTTTTTCCCTTCTTTAAGTTCAACCATTGAGCCTATTGGGATTTCTATATTCTCACTTGCATCTTTTAAGGAAGATAATCCTTCATTTACAAAGACCCATTGATTATTATGGAAAGAAAAATATCCATCTCTAATTTTATCTTCATTTTTTAATCTTTCATTTCTAATTACACTTCTATCAGAATGCCATTTGTGCAGTGTAGAGTTTTGATATATCACTAATCTCTGATTTTCTGGCTTCCAAACATTTTCTTTAAATTGATAGAAAAAATCTAAAACAGGTATTGACGTATTATATTTTGTTTCACAGAAAGGACATCTAGTGTCTTTTGTATTATTATATATAAACCATTTTTGATCACATTTAGAATTACTACATTGTAATTTTAAATCATTTGTTTTGATTAAAGCTTCCTCCCACATAACTGCTGGAGGTCTTTCACTTGGATTATGAAGACCTTTAATGAAGGCTTGATCAAATAATTCTTTCAAATAAGGCCCAGTAATCGTGTATGGAATTTTCTTTAAATCTGTCCAAGGGTAAAATTTTGTAAGATTATCCCCATATTCTCTCTTAAAATTTCGATTACTATCGTCTGATGGATGCTCTATAAATAATGATTTTTCACCCATCAATAAATTTTCTTCTTCTGTCTCATCAATCTGTCCGAAATATCTCCCTCCCCTTAAAGGATGTCTATAAAGGAGGTACATATAGATTAAAACTGCCAAAGCATGCAAATCGGTTTCCCTTCTAGGCAACTTTCTATTTGGATCTGAAATTGGCAAATGTTTAGTCGATAAAACTTCAGGCGCAATAAAATCAGCTGTACCAATTACATCTGGAGCAAATAAGTTTGGAACAACTAAACCATCAATATCAATGATTGCAGCTGTCTTAGTTACAGGGTCTATTAAAACATTTTTATAAGATAAATCTGAATGTGCTAAGCCTGCGGCATGTAACCTTTTTACTCCTCTCGAAATATTAACACAAATTTGAAAATAACTTAACCAATCACCTAATTCAGTTGGGTCCAATTTAGTTTTAGAATTTGAAGCTCTAAATTTTGCGCTAGCAAACCATTTTCCTTCTTTTTCTTTTCCTTGCAGAATATCATTTGATCTATACCCTTTTTTAAAGAAAAAATTTGAATTATAACAAGGAACAACTACACCTATTTTATCGTTTTCTGAAATTACATCTGTAGGCCATGAGTATAATTCTTTATAATAATCACCGCCTTCTCTTTTAAAGAAAGAATCGTAGTAAGTTGTTACAATTCTTTTCAATCTTTCTCTAGAATTAAAGTCTTGCTTATCTCTATATATAGCTACGACATATGATTTATCAGGACTGAAATATACATCTTTCATTCCTCCTCTCATAGGTTCTCCGTTATCAACGTATTGGTATGTTTTACCTGCTGAAATAATTGATGTAACAGTTTTTGTACTCATACGATTAATATATTATAGCCAGAGTTCTGTCATCGTGATTACCTGGACTCCAAAAATTCATCCAATCAGATAATTGTTGACCAATATTTTGGTTTTCTCGATTAAACTCAACTAGTGTTTTGGATTCATTTTCACCATCTAAATCAGAAATAAATTCAAGCCATTTTTCATGCTTTTCGAGATTTGCTTCAACGACAAATTTCGCATCATAAATACCATCTGTCATTAAGAATAAATATGAAAAATCTGTGTGTATTTGGAAATTAAAACGAGTAATCATCGGGTTACTTTCTGAGTGAAATATTTCAGGTTGAGTAATAAAACGAGTACCACCTCCAAATTCTCCGACGTCTAACCAATTTAATAGGGTTGTTGAAGTTTTATCTTTATTCACTATAGCTATTGGACAGTCTCCTACTCCAAAAGTTAAAACTACATATCCAAAATCAAACTTTTTGAATAGCGTAAAAATTAATGTTGAATGAAAATAATCTAAAGGCGATTTAGCTTTTGGATTATTAAACAATTCAGGAGAATCTATACTTAATTGATCAGCATAGGCTTTTAATTTCTCATAAACAAAAACGGTTGCTTTATAAAGATTCTTTTTCGCAAGAAGTTCAATCTCTTTTAACAATTCCTCATTTCTTGAATCATTAAATTCGATAAGCTTTTCATCAAATAGCTTACTTAACTCTAAATCTGAATATTTTTCAAAGTATTCAACTACTGTACTACAAGCAATTTCAGACCCCTTTCTTGAAAGAGGATAACTGCCAGCTCCATCACTTACAGCAACAACTGTCCATCCTGAATTATTAAAATACTTATACGCAAAATCATCGTCCCTAAAAGAACCAACATTTGCATGACTTCTCCCTCTCTTTGAAGCAATTACAATATTTTTATCTCCAATTTTATCTGATACAAAAACATCTTCTTCTTTCCAAAACGGATCATTCTTATCACTTTCAATATTTTTCCATAATGTTTTAGGGTCAGGGTTTATAATAACTGAAAAAATCTTTTCATGTAATTTATCACTATCTAATTCACCATCAATTTTAAATAGAAAGGACACCTTTGTTTCTCCACTTTCAATTGGAATACCTACAATAGCGTCTTCTTTTTCATCAAAGGAAAGACCTATTTGCTCTAATCCTTTAAACTCAAATTTTACAATATCATCAAGTCCTAATTTTATAAAATCAACCTTTGAATAATATTTTATCCCTACTGTACCATTATGAACTGGAAAAACTAAAGAATTTATAGTATTAACTCGTTCATTTAATTTCCATTTATCCATTATAATTTTTTGATTATAAAGTATTTGATTTGCCAATTCTAACACTTTAGGGTCAGCCGAAAAATCATCAATTAATTTTGTGTCATTCACTACTATTCCTGAATTAGCTAGAAATTTTGTTATATATCTACTCTCATCCATTACTTAGCCTTGTGTTCGGTTTACATCAAATCCACCATCTCCTGAAATGCCATACTTCCCTTCACTTCCGCACCAAGGACACTTACTAGTTTCTTCATCACCGATACAGTGAATTTCACCACATTGACAAGCCGCAAAAGCAAATTGATTACCACAACAAGGACAAGTAGGCGCTCCTATTAATTCATTCGTGTTAATTTTTATATCTGTTGTTGTATCATCTGTCAATTCAAAATAGGTATTATCAACTTGAAATGCACCAACTAAACGGTAAGAAAGTGTATTTAAATCAACCCCTCCTATATTACTTGATGAAATATTTTTTCTGTATTTCATCAAGTAAGGACGTTTTGTATTTTGACACTTAGCAGACAATACTACATAGTTATTATCAACATAAGGATTACTTAAATTTTGATTTTTTGTTAAATCAATTTTAGATATTGTATCTCCATCGAAATTTGATAATTCAAATCCACTTTGATTGTTTTCAACACTTTCAGAACTTGTCTTAATTGAATCTGTTACCCATCTAAAAAATTGTTTGTATGATTCTGAATCAGTATTTTTAAAACTTAATACATTTTCAGTCAATTCTCCTAATAACTTAGTATCAGTTTCATTCCCGAATGATACAGCAACCATATTAGCTGTTCTTTGCCAATTTTGTTTCCACTCCGAAATAGCAGTTTTACTGTCATCTGTTGGAACACCATCTGTAAATAAGAAAACTATCGGTTTCCAGTCCCCTTTATTTTCTGGGGTAGTAAGAACTTGATTTTTTCTTAATTCAAACATTAAATGACCTAACCCTTTACTCAAAGAAGTTCCTCCGCCAATAGGAAATTTGGGAGGGTAAAAACTTATTATTTCTTGAAGTGGAACTAAGGTTTTGGATTGTCCAGCAAAAACGATAATAGAAATCCAAACACTTTCTAAAGCATTTGGGTCTGTTTTCAATGCTTGAATAATTGTTGAAATCCCTTCTTCAACTTGTTGAATTGGTTCCCCAACCATTGATTCTGAGATATCTATTAAAAAATAGATTGGTAATCTTCTGCTCATAATTAGATTAAGTTTAGTAGAATAAGTAATAGTATTAATAACAATATCTGAGACATGTCTACAGATAAACCTACCCCCACTTGATAAGGTTTATGTATTTTTTTTAAAAAATTTAATATTGGTTTTAAAAGTGAATCAAAGAAATTAAAAACTTTTTTGAATTTCTTATCTAATCTGTTTTCATAAGGTAATAATTTAGAATACAAAAAAAGTCCTAGAATTAAAACATTTATTATAATTGTAATCATAAAATAATAAATTCTTCAGAAGGTGGAGGAGGAATACCTATTAAATCAGTAGTCCCCATACTTTTATTACCTTGCTCAATCGTATCAGATACCCATTTGAAAAACTGTTTTAAAGTTGTGCTATCAGCTGTATCTATATGAACTACAGATTCACATAATTCTTTAAGCATCGAATCATCTGCCAAATTACCTGCTGCACAACCTATTATCGTTCCAAAATTTAATTGTTTGACTTTTGGGACCATTTCTCGATAAAATTGAAGATCACTTGGCTTACCATCAGTAAAGACAAATAAAAGAGGTCGCCAGTCTGCTTTTTGTTCTGGCGTACCTTTTTTAATTTCACTTAAAACCTTAGAATGAATCATTTCTAATCCTTTCCCCGTAAAAGTTGGTCCACTCTGAGGGCATATAATTTCTGGTAATTGAAAAGAAGGTAAATCTGTTAATGAAATAACTTCTTTTACTTCTCTATCAAAAGTCACTATACTAATCCATAATGTTTCAGACGCTTGTGGGTCAGTTCTTAACGAATGAATCATTCCATTCATAGCATTATTTAATGCTTGAATAGGCTCTCCATTCATTGAACCAGAAGTATCTAATAAGAAATATACAGGTAATCTTCTCATATTAGCGTTTTCCAAATATTAAATTGATAAAGAATCTTCCAATTTTTCTTTCTAAACCTGATTTTGATGTTGGGAGTCCAGTTTTGTGTGCTATTATTTGCTTAAAACTTGTAATTCCTAAGAATCGATTTAGAGAAAAAGAAAATCCAAATTTTCTCATTACACAACTATATTCAATTCTGAAGGTGGTGGTGGTAACTCATTTAAACCAGTAACTTCTTTGTTAGCGTCTTCAACTTTTGTCGATGAAACTCCTATTGACGCAGTTACCCATTGAAAGAATTTACTAATATCATCAATTTCAATACTCACTACATTTTCAGTAATTTTTTTTAAAACAGTTGTATCTGCATTGTTACCTGCTCCACAGCCAACAATAACACCCGTTTTTCTTTTTTGAAGTTCATTCAAACCAGATTTCCAATCATCAGTTGGCATTCCATCTGTCATTATAAAAACTAACGGCTTCCAATCTCCTTTAGTTTCTGCTGATGTTTTTGTCACTTCATTATCTATCGAGTTTGCTAGAACTTTTAAAGCATCCCCTAAAGAAGTCGTTCCTGTTGCTTGTATATCCTTCATTTGGAAAGATCCAAGGTCAGTTAATGGAATAATTTGTCTTGCACTACTATCAAAAGTTATTACACTTAAACAAGCAGTCTCTAATGCTTGTGGGTTTGATTTTAAAGTACTAAGCATTACTTGCACTCCATTTTTAACAGCCTCGATAGGCTCTCCCATCATCGAACCTGACGTATCTAATAAAAGGTAAACTGGTAATCTTCTCATAATTTAGTATGTATATCTTTTTAATATCTGAACAAAAGCATCTGTAGCTTCAGGTTCTCCAATAGCTCTAAATTTCCATCCACCATTGTGTCTATAAACTTCGGAAAACACCATTGAACACATCCCATTAAGCGATGTATTTCCAGAGAGACTATATTTAGTTATTTCTTTTCCCTTAGCATCAACTGCTCTTATAAAAGCATTCTCAACCATACTGAAATGTTGATTGTTCTTTTGTCCTTGATAAATAGAAACGACAAATAAAATTTTCTTATATTTTTCATCAAGACTATTTAACCTAACTATAATCTGTTCATCATCCCCTTCGCCTGCTCCTGTTCTATTATCTCCTGTTAACCAGATTTGACCTGACTGATGTTTTAAAGAGTTATAAAAAATAACATCACCACCCTTAAGTTGCTTATCACCTATATTTATTACTTTATCATTTTCATCTAAAAGAAATGCAATTGCATCTAAATCAAACTCTTCTTCTTTAGCACTAAATAGTTTACCTAAAAGCCCTTTTTGTTTTTGTCTAACATCCCACCCTAATCCAATCGTAACCTGAGAAAGATCATAAGCATCTTCCCCTTTGTCATTTTTTCTAAGATCAATAGTTTGACCTTTTTGTAAATTAATTGCCATAACTATTTAATAATCGTTCCGTGATAATATTTCTCTAAAAAGAATCCTAAATCTGCTTTATAACCTATTCCTGATGCTTCGAATTTCCACTTATTATCTTTTTTATAAAGTCTTCCAAATTCGACACCTGTTTCAATTGAAAAATCTTCGTCTAATTCATATTTAGCAATTTCTTCGTTAGTTTGATTATTCACTAATCGTATATATGAATTCCTTACTTGCCCAAAGTTTTGTTTTCTAGCCTCAAAATCTTCTATTGTTACCACAAAAAGTATTTCTTGAACTTCTGCCCCTACCTTTTCTAAATCTACAATTATAGACTCATCATCATCTCCATCGCTGTTTCCTCCTGATGGATCGTCTCCAGTATGTTCAAGGGAATTATCTGGTGATTTTAAATTATTATAAAAGACGAAATGATTTTCAGTTATCAATTTTCTTTCAGAATTAATCATAATTGCGGAAGCATCAAGATCAAAATCATGTCCCGTACCTTCGTTTGGATCCCATCCCAACCCAACTGTTAATTTAGTAAGACCAATATCTATTTTTTGACCTTTTTGTAAGTTAATTGCCATTATTATTATTTTTAATTTATAGTAAGTTAATTATTTATTGAATCTAAGATTCTCACAAATATAACTCAATTTCACAATATTGTAACATTTTAGAGTAAAATATTTTACGAATCACTTCTCAAATTTGCTTCATGCAACATAGGGGAGAAATCATAAAAAAAGCAGTTTACGAAAGTGGTATTTCTATTACAAAACTTGCTGAAAAATTAGGAAAAAGTAGAAGGTGGGTTTACTTAATGTTTGACAACAATAATGTTTCAATAGATCTAGTGTTACAAATTGGTGAAATATTGCATCATGATTTTACCGTTGAAATTAATGAACTCCAAAAACATGTTATTCTGAATGAAGAAAAACAAACTTATGGATTAACAGGTAAAGATGTCGAGTATTGGAAAAATAAATATTTGATTTTATTAGAGGAGTACAATCAATTACTGAAGGATGCTAAAAATTAAGCTCATTATTAGCTACTTAATGGTTAAAGGTACTCATCTCATTTATTGAGAATACTATTCAGGTTGATATTGAGATTACAATAATCACAAAATTCTAAAACACATACCTAAGTTATCACACTTATTTTGAATACCTTACCCATATAATCAGTTGTCGCAAATTTTACGACAACTGAAATTCCCTATACTTCATTCTTCATACCAACTCCAAAATTTCGTTCATAATGGATTCAACTGAACTTTTCTCCATTTTAGAAAAAGCAAACCATTTCTTTCCTAAATCTTTTAAGGAAGCTCCAAGGTGATAAATATCTTCATTATCAATAATTAAAAAACGATCGTGGCTTTTCGGGAATAATTTTAACTCAAAATTGCCATATTGTTCTTGTGCTTTTTGTACATCTAATAGAAGTATTTTACTGTGTGATTTACATAATAAAGTTACTCGCACGGTTTTCTCTTTTTTAGCTAATTGGGCAATCGTATTTTCATCGATATAATTATCAATCAATACGATTGATTTTTTAGCCGAACGAATTATTTTCGAGGTGAGTTCATAGGCATCAAAAACTTGTCCATCAAAAAATACTCCTTGGGTAGGGATAGTGTGGGTAATGATTTTAAAATCTATTTCATTTACCTTCTGAACCAAGTGTTGCACTTCGTTTTCGAGTTTATTCATTCTATTATTTACAGAATATCCTTTTAAAAGGTAATCTTTTAAAATGTTGTTAGCCCAAATCCTAAACTGAATTCCTCGTTGGGATTTTACACGATAACCTAGAGAAATTATCATGTCTAAGTTATAATGCTCTGTTTGATATACTTTACCGTCTGATGCAGTTGTCGCAAAATTTGCGACAACTGAAATACCTGCTAACTCTTCCCTTAATACGTTTGCAATATGTTTACCAATAGTTTTTACATTCCTATCAAATAAAACAGAAATTTGTTGCCTATTGAGCCAAACATTTTCATTTTCAACCTTAACTTCAATATGTTCAGATAGTTTATCTAATTGATAAAATACTATTTCATTCTTCATATCAACTCAAAAATTAGGTTTGAGACTTCTGCTTTTTCTCTATTAGAAAATTGTATTGGCTGAAAAATTCCGTTAGGTAGTCTTATTATTAATTTCTCTTTTGGAAATTGTAGTTCCATGGTGATTTAAGGTATTTGTTGATTAATATTTCTATTGAAGATAATGAATAATATTAGATATTTAGATTTTTTTGTGAAAAATTAAGTAGAGTTTTATCGTTATATTTTGAAGTAAACTTGAAGCTATAGAGGTTAAATATTACCCCCCCTCAAGGTTCTCCCTAGAAAAATGCCCTTACTTCCATTCCTCCAGAATGAATGGTATTATTATTTTCTGATTTTCTTCCATTGTATTGAAAAGACAATTGCAAAGTTTTTGAAATGGAATGCTGGTAACCAATGTTCCAAGTGAAGTTTAATCCTGGTTTTAAAGCTTCTAACATTTCGAATCCTAAAGCTGAATTTTGTATTCCGTCATAGGTGATTTGAATCATACTTATTGCACCATTTAAACTCCCCTTTTGAGCCCTGTTATATTTAAAAGTAGAACCTATTTCTTTTATTTTAGCCAACTCTCCTCCAAGTGACTCTTCATTTCTTTTTTCTGAAAATTTCCCATCTAATGTTACACGAAAAGAAGTAGAAGGTTGATAAATTAAACTTGGTTCTATAAGCTGGTATTTGATGTCATAATTTCTTCCTGAGGTATAGTCTGCATTTGACTTTTTAATTCCATTTTGTCCACTTACCTCAATGGTATATTTTCTTTTTAAATTCAACCTCATGGAGATTTCATCAAACTTATTTTGACGAGAATCAAAACCATTTGAAAGCAAAACTTTACTTCTAACATCCTGGAAAACATATTCTGCTCCAAAAACCGAAGCTGTTCTATTAAAAAAAAGTGTGTTTTTAACATTAGAAGAGGTTGAAATTAAATTCGTATCGCTAATGGAAGTTAAAAAAGGATTAAAAGCACTTACCCCATTAAAGTAATTTGTTTTCCGAACCATTCTCACACGTGCTTGATCAGAAAAACGAGCCAATACTTTTTTGACACCTTTGGCTTGCGACCAAACTCTTTCTGGTTTTATGAAAAGTCCCTGATTTAATTCGTTTGAAAAAGTTTTTACATATTCATTACTAGGGGTAAAAACCCTAATATATCCAGCTTGATCTTGAAATTGAGCGATTTCAAACTCATTTAAATCTTTCACCCCATCGTTGTTGTAATCTATCCAAGTATATATTCCTTGTCCATTTGTTACTTGAACATATAGAAACTCTTTTCTTAATTCTAAACCAGAACCTATCTCATAAAAATTATTCCAAGTAATGGCATTTTTAAAAGCTCTTAATTCATAATCAATTCTTCCTAGTAAAGAGTTTTCAGGCGTTTGATTTATCCAATCTGATTCTAAAATTTGCAGCTCTCTAAAACTAGTTACGATATTTAGTCGTTGGTTTTTTAAATTCATCAACGTCAACTCTCCACCAGCTGTTCTTGCTTTTGCTACGTTAATCAACCTTGAACTATCGGAAAATTTATCAAATCTTTCTTGGTAAAAAAGCTTGTACTTATTCTTACTGGAATCTCCATTGGAAATATAAAATTGATAATCGTAAAACTGATAACTATTTAAAGACAGTGGATAAGAAATAGAATCAAAAGTATTGAATTCATGAATGTCTTTAAATCCAATTTTAAAAAATTTAATGGATTTATTGACATCTATTTCATGCCTTAAGAATTGATTTTTAGACCTTGCTTCGCTTTGAAGGTAACTAGCGTCCCAATCAGCATAATAACCATTCTTTTTTAATTTCCCATTAAATACCGTTCTCGTTCCTTTATAATCTGAACCAACAGCATACCTTTGTCCTTCTAAATTAATGTTTCCTACTTTTTGGTTTCTCAAGTTCACCCCACCTCCAGTTGATAATTGACTACCCTTATAGCCTTTGTCTCTCGTGTTCCAATCTCTATCAAACTCAACTGTTCGATACTGTTCAATCGGATTGAAATTTTCATCCAACGACTCTATTTCGAGCTTTGACTCTAAACTCCATTTAGGGATAGAATCTCTCCCTATTGGAACAATACTAACCAATTTTGATTTCAAAGCAACACCAATATCATCTTTACTATCCACCCTCGAGAAAGTATTAATGTCATTTTTCGAATACGCAATCTCTGTTTCTATGGATAAACCTTTCTTGAGCTTATAATTCATTCCAATTGCAACTAATTGTTTCTGTTTAGGGGTTACAATCAATCTAGAAGCAGCATAATTTCCTTGTGACACTCCATTTATTGGTGCAACCCATTTGTAAACTTTTCCAAGCGCATTAAAATTGGAGAAAACATAGTCGCCTTTTCCATTCCCTACAAATTCAAAAACTGCTCTGTATAGCGCCGAATCTTGGTTCACTGTAAAGACTAATACGGAATCATAACCGAGAGTGTCGATTACCTTGTACAAAACTTGATTATCAAGGTATCCAACAGAATCTATACTAGAACTTCTTGCCAAAGATAGACTATCTCCCACTTCAGATAAAAGCAATTTTTGACTAGAATTAAGAGATTGCTGAATCGTTTGGTTCTTCGCGTCTTGTTCGGTGTAACTATTCATCCAGAAATTTAACTTATCGGATTCAAAAGTTATTGAATTTTGGAGCAACGATCTTGCATAGTTTTGATCAGAATATTGAAATTCAATTACAATTCTAGAATCTTTCGTGATTAAATTTCTTGAAGTAAAAATAACTTCTGAACTATTATAATCGATAGTATAGTCATATTCCTGACCTCTTTTAAGTAGCTTACCATCGATATAAACCCTTTCCGTTCCTGCAAGTATTATAATAAAAGGTTCGTTCTCATTCCCTTGTAAACGATAAGGCCCTTGATTTCCTTCTACCCCTTGAATAATTTGTCGGTTAAACTTTCCTTTAGATAAGGCACCGCTTGTTTGTGATTTCCAAACTTTATTAGAGTCATTTTTGTGAATGTAATTAACGGTAAGACCTTGCGCCCTTTTTTTATAGTTCATAAAATAGCCTTTAGGCTTATACAACCAAAAATCTCCAGCAATTAATTTAAGTCGATCGTTATATATCTGAATAAATATTTGATCAAACTCTTGTAATTTATTTGTGTTTCCATCAGCTTGAATAGGGATATTATTATCCGAAATAGAGGCTAACATTTTTAAATTCGGAGCGATATCCCCTTCTAACTCTAAATTCAAAGACGAATTAACTGCTAAATTTTGATTATTCCCAAATGTAATCCCCCTTGAAATACTACCCGATTTTGACAGACCTGAACCTCCAAAAAAGTCCTCGTTTATTTCTCTCTCTGTGATTAAAAACTGGTCATATTCTCCTTTATTAGAGGAGTAAATAATCGAAGTATCTCTAGCTCCATATACTTTTGAAAGGTTTAATGGTAAAACCCGATAAACTAATTTTATAGAATCTTCACAACTTCCATTAAAAACAAATTTACTTTTAGCGTAATTTAAATTATAATCGTTTCTAGAAAGCTTTATATCTCCGCAAAACACTTGAAAAGAATTTGGATAAATGGTTAGGGTATCCAAGGTTATTGTATCGCTTGTAACCGGAATTATCCTCACACGCTGGCTCGACTCTTGTGAAAAAGACACAACAGAACAAAACATAAATAAGAATAAAATTAACCGATTCAGCACTTTTCTTAATTCTTAACAAATATACAACGAGTAATTATTAAAAATTGTTTAAAATATGGATATAAAAAAAGAGGATGTATACAATACACCCTCTCTCTTAAAATTAAAAATATACTTTTTTATTTAGCTAAAGCAGCTTTTACAAGTGTAGAGATCACTTTTCCATCCGCTTTACCAGCTAATTTTGAAGTTAAAACTCCCATAACTTTACCCATATCTTGTGGACCTGAAGCACCTGTTTGAGCAATCGCAGCATCCACCTCTACTTGGATTTCTTCTTCTGACAACATTTTAGGTAAGTACTTCTCAATAACTTTTGCTTGAAAAAGTTCATCAGCTGCTAAATCCTCACGACCTTCTTTTATATATAAATCGTATGTCTCAGTACGTTGCTTATGTAACTTCATTACTATTTTCATAGCAACTTCTTCCGAAACTTCACCTGTACCTGAAGTAGCCTCTAAAAGAAGCTTAGATTTAATGTCTCTTAATGCAGCTAATTTCTCTTTCTCCTTAGCAATCATTGCAGCTTTAATGTCTGCATTTATAGTATCTGTAAAACTCATATTAATCTACGTTATCGTGTAAATAAGAATTATTCCCTCTTAAAGTAGTTCCATTTTCATCTTTTGATAAACCAAAACGACTTATATTCTCTTCTTTACTATAGTTTGTTTTATCTAGTTGAATATTTTGACGAACATAAGCAGGCTCTTTTTCGAAATCTGTAATTCCATCCGCTTTCTTTAATTTCTCTGTATATTCTTTAATTCTATTTAAACGCTCTTGAGCTCTTTTCTGTTGCTCTTCGTTTGATAAAACATTACGTCTCGTAACTTCTTCTTCTCTTTTATTTTCAACAGAATCTTCTAGGTCATATTTAATCACCTTCTCTATTTTTTCTTCTTTGTGTTCCTCAGAAGAAGTAGAAGATTTAATTTCCCATTCTTGAACTGAAGAAGACTCTTCAAAATCTAATTTTTCTTGTTTTGGTGCTTCCCAAGATTCTTCATCCCATTTTTGAGGATTTTCTTCAGAAGGCCTAACCTCTTTTAAATTAGTTGCAAAAGTTTCTTCTGATTTTTCTTCTGATTTAATAAAAGGTTCATCTTCCTTTTTAGTTTCGTTAGCAGGAGTATAAGTGTTGTGTTGAGTAGGAGAAGACATAGGAGTAACAATCTCTTTCTTAGTATCTTCTTCTAACGAACGAACAACTCTTTCAGGAGCTTTATCTAAACCAGTTAATGGAGCAGTATTAAAGTTTGTAGCAATAATAGTAACGCTTAACTTATCTCCTAAAGATTCATCATAACCATGTCCCCAAATAACATCAGCAGTAGCACCTGACTCATCTTGAATATAATCAGTGATTGCAGTAATCTCGTCCATTAATACTTCTTTAGCACCATAAGTAATGTTCAATAAAACATACTTAGCTCCGCTAATATCATTATCGTTCAATAAAGGAGAAGACAATGCACTTTGAATTGCTTCAATTGCTCTATTCTCTCCTTCAGATTCAGCACTACCCATGATAGCAACACCACTATCTTTCATTACTGTATTTACATCGTTAAAATCGACATTAATATTACCAGTAACAGAGATAACTTCTGCAATTCCTTTTGCAGCCATTGCTAAAACATTATCTGCTTGAGAAAAAGCATTACCAATAGTTAAATTACCACTCATTTCACGTAAACGCTCATTATTAATCACTAATAATGTATCTACATTTTTACGCATTTCTTCTAAACCATCTTCTGCTTGTTGACGTCTTTTACGACCTTCAAAACCAAATGGAATAGTAACAATACCAACAGTAAGAACACCTAATTCTTTCGCAACTTGAGCAATAACAGGAGCAGCACCAGTACCTGTACCACCACCCATACCGGCAGTTACGAAAACCATTTTAGTTCCATTCCCTAAAAACTCACGGATTTCTTCAATGTTTTCGATAGCAGAATTCTTTCCAATTTCAGGAATAGCTCCCGCACCGCAACCATCAGTTAGAGATGCTCCTAATTGGATTTTCAATGGAACTGGTGAAATGTTTAAGGCTTGCCTATCTGTATTACAAACAATAAAATCTACTCCAACAATACCTTGATTATACATGTAATTAACGGCATTGCTTCCTCCGCCTCCTACTCCAATTACTTTAATAATTGAAGAAGAATCTTTTGGTAAATCAAATTGTAATCCTAAGTTTTCTAGTTCCGACATGTTGTACTGTATTTAAATGTTATAATTTCTCTTTTTGTTCTTCCTCATCTTCAGGGAAAAGTCTTTGCCCTATTTTCATTATTTCGTCAAAGAAAGTTCCTCTTTTCTTTGGATTAGAATGATTATCTGGTTTATCAGATGCCCTTCCTACTGCAGGTGCATCAATCACACCTGATTTATCAAATCCTTTTAAAACTAGACCTATACCAGTTGAAAAAATTGGGCTAGTTAAATTATCATAATGGCTATTACTTGCTAAATGCTCTGTTGGATAACCAATTCTTGAGTTCATTCCGGTAACATATTCAAATAGTTGTGTAATATGCTTTAACTCAGAACCACCTCCAGTTATAACGATACCTCCAATTAATTTTCTTTCGTATCCTGAATTTCTAATCTCGTAATGAACTAACTCTACAATCTCTTCCATTCTTGCTTGTATAATACTCGCAAGGTTTTTGATAGAAATTTCTTTAGGATCATGGCCTCTTAACCCAGGAATACAAACTATTTCATTTCCTACTGTTTCACTTGCTAAAGCTGAACCAAATTTCACTTTTAATAATTCGGCTTGACGCTTCATGATAGTGCATCCCTCCTTGATATCTTCCGTGATTACATTTCCTCCAAAAGGAATGACATGTGTATGACGAATGATACCATCATGGAAAATAGCTACATCTGTAGTACCTCCACCTATATCTACCAAAACAACTCCTGCCTCTTTTTCTTCTTCCGATAAAACAGCATCTGCAGATGCAATTGGCTCTAAGATAATTTGATCTACTTCTAAACCTGCATTAATAACACATTTACTAATATTTTTAGTTGCAGTGATATTACCAACAATGATATGGAAATTAGCTTCTAACTTATTTCCAGGCATTCCTATTGGTTTTGTGATTCCTAGTTCCGAGTCTACAATGTATTCTTGTGGAATAACATTTATGATTTTCTCTCCAGGAGTCATCGCTAACTGGTGCATGTTTTCAATTAACGTATCAATATCTATTTGAGAGATTAAGTCTTCTGTCTCTCCTCTCATCAAAATACCTCTGTGTTGGATACTTTTAATGTGTTGACCAGCTATACCAACATTTACCTTTCTGATGATCAACTCACCCTCCACTCTTTCTTGTGCTTCCCTTACAGCAGCTTTTATTGACTCAACCGTTTGGTCAATGTTAGAAACCATCCCTCTTCGCACTCCAAGAGACTCACTAGTCCCCATAGACAAAATTTCAATTTTCCCATGCTCGTTCTCCGTACCAACGAAACAAGCAATTTTCGTAGTTCCTATATCAAGTCCAACAATTACCTTAGTCATATTTCTTTTTTTTCTTGCAAACAATTTGTTTGTTGTATTTCAAACTGATCTCCTCATA
>Ga0228634_1000366_pt1 | contig 35929 bp, 31 predicted proteins | sample 42DmetaG_FD_190063 | JGI IMG/M metagenome (GOLD analysis project Ga0228634, IMG submission 190063) | Seawater microbial communities from Monterey Bay, California, United States - 42D | ecosystem: Environmental > Aquatic > Marine > Coastal | place: USA: California | collected 2016-09-27 | reverse complement strand
CGTTGTTTTTTGTATGAAAAAGAAACTTCGTAAAAGTTTATATAATGTTGGTACAGGAAAGGACTTAACAATAAATGAGTTAGCTTTATTAATTCAAAAAATTACAGGTCATACAGGAGAAATACAATGGGATTCCTCAAAACCAGATGGAACACCACGTAAATTGATGGACGTTAACTTATTAAAAAGTGAAGGGTGGTCCTACTCTATCGAACTTGAAGACGGAATAAGAAAAACATATCAGTGGTTTTTAGAGAATAAGAAATCATTAAAGAAAATAACAATACAGAACTAATTGAACTAATTAGATGGAACAAAAAATAAAATTTGCAGTAGTTGGGTGTGGTCATATCGGTAAAAGACATGCTGAAATGATTTCAAGAAATGAGAGTGCAGAATTAGTTGCTTTAATAGATCATCATGATGAAAAAAAACTGGGTACTGATAAATACGATATAGCTCATTTTACATCACTAGATTCTTTTTTAAAGACAAATCCAGATGTAGATGTTATCAACATTTGTACTCCAAATGGATTTCATGCCTCTCAAGCACTTGAATGTCTTGAAGCGAAAAAACATGTCGTTATCGAAAAACCGATGGCTTTATCAAAAGCAGACGCTGAAAAAGTTATTTTTAAATCACTACATGTTAACAAGCAATTGTTTGCTGTAATGCAAAATAGATACTCCCCTCCTTCTCAATGGATAAAAGAACTTGTTGAATCAGGAAAACTTGGGAAAATATTCATGGTTCAACTGAATTGTTATTGGAACAGAGATGATCGTTACTACAAAAAAGAGAGTTGGCATGGTAAAAAGGATTTAGATGGAGGAACATTATTTACTCAATTTTCACATTTTATAGATATTCTTTATTGGTTGTTTGGCGACATCGATAACATACAAACTAAAATGAATGATTTTAACCATTCAGAATTAACTGATTTTGAGGATTCAGGTTTTGTAAACTTTGACTTTATGAATGGAGGAATGGGATGTATTAATTTCTCTACTTCAGTATGGAATCAAAATTTAGAGAGTAGTATGACAATCATCGCTGAAAATGGTTCAGTTAAAATTGGTGGACAATACATGGATAAAGTAGAATATTGTCACATTAAAGATTACGAAATGCCTGAATTAGCACCAACTAACCCAGGTAATGATTATGGTGCTTATAAAGGATCTGCTCAAAACCACAATTACCTAATTGATAATGTAGTTGAAGTTTTACAAGGGAAAACAACAATCACAACAAATGCCTTGGAAGGATTAAAAGTTGTTGATATAATAGAACGAATTTATAATACAAAATAAGATAGAATGAGTATTAAAGTAACTGTAGTAGGTTTAGGGTATGTAGGATTACCTCTTGCAAGATTATTAGCTACAAAATATCCAGTAGTAGGTTTTGATATCAATGAACCCCGTATTAAAGAATTAAATCAAGGAAAAGATGCTACATTAGAAGTTGATAAGGACCTCTTAAAATCTGTTTTAGTACCTTCATCTAAAATGGATAAAGGCTTGTTCTGTAGTGCAGATTTAAAGGATATTGAGGATTCAAACTATTACATTGTAACAGTTCCTACTCCTGTAGACAAACATAATAAACCAGATTTAACACCTTTATATAAAGCTAGTGAGACTGTTGGTAAAGTCCTTAAAAAAGGTGATATTGTAATCTATGAGTCAACTGTATACCCAGGAGTTACTGAAGAAGAGTGTGTACCAGTACTAGAAAAAATAAGTGGACTTAAATTCAATGTTGACTTTTTTGCTGGTTACTCTCCGGAAAGGATTAACCCAGGAGACAAAGAACATACAGTTGATAAGATTTTGAAAGTTACAGCTGGTTCTACTCCGGAAATTGGAATAAAAGTTAATGAATTATATAAAAGTGTTATTACTGCTGGAACTCATTTAGCTCCAACAATTAAAGTTGCAGAAGCTTCAAAGGTTATAGAAAATTCTCAAAGAGACATAAATATTGCTTTCGTAAATGAGTTAGCTAAGATTTTTAATTTACTTGATATAAATACAAGTGATGTTTTAGAAGCTGCAAGTACTAAATGGAACTTCCTATCATTTAAACCAGGTTTGGTTGGTGGACACTGTATTGGAGTTGACCCATATTATTTAGCTCAAAAAGCGGAAGAAAAAGGTTATCATCCTGAAATTATTCTTGCAGGAAGAAGAATGAATGACGGCATGGGAGAATATGTAGCTAGACAGATTGTTAAATTAATGATCAAAAAGGGAATAGCTGTATTAAATTCTGAGTTATTAATGTTAGGAATAACATTTAAAGAAAACTGTCCAGATGTTCGTAACACAAAAATTGTAGATGTAATTCGTTCTTTAGAATCATATGGAATTAAAGTAACAACTTTTGATCCATGGGCGTTACCTGAAGAAGTGAAGCATGAATACAAATTAGATACAACTAATACTTTACCAAATATTAAGTTTGATGCTATTGTTTTAGGCGTTGCTCATAAAGAGTTTACTAAATTAAATTTAGACAATAACAAAAAAGATAAAGCTATTGTTTATGATGTAAAAGGCATATTAGAAAATAGTAAGGTTGACGGAAAATTATAATATTGAACTTGCTAAAAAAAATCTTATCATATGGAGCCGTTGAAGGGATAGCGAAATTATTAAATAAGCTAACCCTTTTTTTAATTCCATTAATTTTAATTGATTCAAAGGCATTATTAGGAAAAATAGGTTTAATTATTTCAATAGAAACATTAATACCACTCTTAACACTCATTGGGTTTGATAGAATAATATTAAGATTTTATAATGAAAAAGAAAAATATTATGGTTTTTTAAAAACTATATTTTCATCTGTTTTCATAAGTCATTTTATTATTTTTTTAGTTTTAATAATTTGTTATTTATTTTCTATTAAAAGTTTTTTTGAAATTGATATTTTCCCTGATTTCTTACTAATATCTCTTTTAGTTTTTTTTCAAAGTTATTTTACCATTATTCTCAATATTTTAAGAGTTGATCAATCTCATAAATTATATTTCTCATCAAGATTATTATTTCAGTTTACTAAAGTTTTAAATGTCATTTTTTTTACATATTACTTAAAAAGTCATTTAGGTTACCTATATGGTTCAATTATAGCAATTGTTTTAATTTTTATTTTTTTAATCTTTAAAAAAGATAAAATTAATTTAAACCTAAAAACTAATTTTGATAATAAAACTTTTAAGAAATTTATTAATTTTTCGTGGCCATTCATATTTCATGGAATTGCGGTTAACTTAGTTGGAAATGCAGATAAGTTTGTTATAAAAGGATTTTTAAGTTTTGAAGATCTTGGATTGTACACTTTTATTTACTCTATAGGAACATCAATATCGTTAGCTTTTTCGGCTGTTACTATTTATATGGAACCTCTCATTTATAAAGAATCAGATAAAGAAAAAAGAGAACAATTACTAAGTCAATTTAATTTCTATAGTATCATAATTGCAATTTTATTCTTATTCATTATAGGTTTTATCTCAAATAACATTCTAAACACTACAAGCTTATTTAAAAAAGAGTATGGTAATGTATTAATCTTTATTCCAACAATCTCATCAGCTTATATTGTTTTTCCCTATTATTTAAAAGCAAATTATAGATTAATTTATAATAAAAGTTCAAAAACAATTGCTTCAATGTCGATAATTAGTGCTGTACTGAATATTATAATGAATATCCTATTTATACCTATTTACGGAATTTATGCCAGTATAATCATAACGATTATTTCTTTCATTTTTCAAGCTACAGTTTTTATATTAATTTCTAATAAGTTTAAATGGAAAAAAGAATATGTTAATTTAATTTTCATTAGTATTATTCTTGTAGTTTCATCTTTATTTAAATTTCATTATCTAATGACTTGTATATTATTATTAGTTCCTGCTGTAAATATTTATTTAAGTGAAATAAAACAAAAAAACATTTAATGAAGAATCATTTTCTTTTAAACTTTTTCAGAAATATATTTTTTATTTGGATATATGTTTCCTCACTAATATTTTCTGTATATACTTTATCTGATAAATGGTCATATCAAAAAATAGAATTCCATCAGCAAAACATAATAATTTATATTTTTATTTACCTTTTTTCAATTATTCCTTTACCGTTCTTTAAGACGAAAATTGAAAAACCAAGTGATTATGTTAATCTGTATCTATACTTTTTTACATATATACCATCTGTAGTTGTTCCTTTTTTTTTAAGAAAAACAAATTCTTTTGAATTTGAATATATCATATATCTTATAGTATTAACATTGTCAATAATTTATCTACTAAAGAACAACACAAGAAAATTTTTAATATTAAATTCTTTAAAGCCATTAAATAAAAACTTTTTTTTCTTTTTAATATTCTTAATTTATTCAATATCTACAATATCTTTTATAACATCATTTGGTTTAAAATTTAATATACCGTCGTTTAGTGAGATTTATGACATTAGAGAAGAATACAAAGAAGTTACAAGAGGAAATATTATCACCAGATATTTAGTAGGTTGGATAGGGTATATTCTAAATATATTTTTATTTATATATGGTCTATCAAAAAGGAATAAATTTTTAATAATATTCACAATTATATTTCAAATATATATATTTTCTTTAATGGCTTTAAAAAGTCATTTAGCGACTTTTATTTTAGCTTATATTTTATATCTCTACTTTAAAAAATATAATAAAATTAGGTTTAATTTGTTTTTATTTTTATTATCAACATCAGTTATATTATTCAGTATTTTAGATTTGATAATAGGTGAAGATATTTTTCAAACACTTGTTATTAGACGAATAATGATTGTGCCAAGTCAACTATCTTATTTTCATTTTGAATTCTTTATTCATAATGAAAAAACATATTGGGCATATAGTTTTTTAAAATACATAAACGAATATTCTTATAATACACCTCCACCAAACATAATTGGAAATAAATATTTTAACAAACCTAATATGACTGCAGTGGTAAACTTTTTTATTGAAGGATACACAGCTTTTGGTTATTTTGGCGTAATAATTGTTACGATTATATTTAAAAAGTTAATGCAAATAATCGATTATATTTATGTATACAAGACTAATAGAAGTAATCTATTAATTGTATCAGTTCTTTCGATTACAAATATATTTAACAGCACATCAATATTTACATTAATTTTAACACATGGCATATTAATATTAATAATTATTTATTCAATAACCCCGTTTTTTAATAATAAAAAAAAACATGAATATTCTTCACATTTGTAATGACTATTCTTATTCTAAAGTCTATAAAGAATTATATCAAGAAATTGATAAGCGTCATATCTGTCAATTCATATATCATCCTTTAAGGTCCAAAAAAAACATTGGTATTAACCAATTTGAATTCATTACGCCTTCCTCTAAACTTATTTATTCAAATTTTTTAATAAAAAAAACGGATAGAATCTTCTTTCATTTAAAAACAAATAAAATTTATAATGATTTAGTTAAACAAGTTAATGTAAATCAAATAAATGTTTGTTATCCAACCACTTTGTTTAGTGATGGTGTTATTGCATTTAAACTATTTAAAGATTATGGAATACCTTATGTTGTTTCTGTTAGAAATACAGATGTAAATTTATTCTTAAAATATAGACGTGATTTAATACCATTAATGAACAAAATTCTAAATAATGCGTCCAAAATAATTTTTATTAGCGAAGGATTGAAAAATCTTTTTTTTAATAAAAAACAACTAAAAAAACACAAACAAAATTTTCTGAATAAATCTATATTAATCAATAATGGCATAAATAAATTTTGGTTTGACAATCTTTATGAGCTAAATAAAAATATAAAAACTAAAAACCTACTATTTGTAGGTAAATTTGATAAAAATAAAAACTTAGAAACACTTATAAAAGCCATTGAAAGATTAAAAGAAAATCATAAAGAAATTAAACTAACTGTTGTTGGTAGAGAAGGAAATAATTCAAGAAAAATTCATGAATTATTTAATAAACACAAATCATGGATAACAAACTTAGGTTATATCAATGATTTGAATGAATTAAAAGAAATCTACAGAAAGAATGACTACTTCGTTATGCCATCTAAACTTGAAACATTTGGATTGGTTTACATTGAAGCTCTTACTCAAGGATTACCTATTTTGTATACAAAAAACCAAGGTATTGATGGTTTATTTTGTGAAAAAATTGGAGTACCAACCTACCCACACGAATCATCAATAGAAGAAAATCTTTATTCTTTGTTAAATACAAAGTCATTTGAAATTCATAAAGTAGATTTTACGAAATTTAGTTGGGAAAAAATTTGCTTAGATATACTAAAAATATTACATAATTATAAAAAATGAAAATATTACTATTACATCAATACTTTCTTGAAGAAGATGATCCTGGAGGGTCTAGATGGAACGAAATGACTAAAACATGGCAAGAACAAGGTCATGAGATTGTTGTATTAGCTGGAATGATGCATTATAGCGGTTTTAAAAAAAGAGATGAATACAAAGGCAAATGGTTTAAAATAAAGCATCAAGGAAAAATTAAAGTTATACGTTGTCATGTTTCTGAAAGCTATAATAGTAACTTTATTGGAAGATTATGGGGATATTTTTCGTTTGTTTTTTCATCTATTTGGGCCGGTTTTTTTAAAACAGGAAAAAAATATGACATTGTAGTTGTTACATCTCCCCCCCTGTTTGTTGGTATTTCAGCTTATTTAATTTCAAAAATTAAACGTATTCCTTTTGTATTTGAGGTTAGAGATTTATGGCCAGAATCAGCAATAGATACAGGAGTAGTTAAAAGTAAAATAATTATAAAACTTGCTTATGCCTTAGAAAAATTTATTTATAAAAAAGCTAAACTTATTAATGTTTTAACACCAGCATTTAGAGATACTCTAATAGAAAAAAAGAATATCGAAAAAGATAAAATAATATTTATTCCAAATGCTGCTGATTTTACTTTATCTGATAACTTATTAGAAAGTTTTGATAGAGACTCTTTTAAAAAATTACATCAATTAGAAAATAAATTTATTATTACCTATGTAGGCGCTCATGGAGTAGCAAATCATTTAGATCAAGTGTTAGATGCAGCACAATTACTTACTGATACAAATGTATTGTTTCTTCTTATTGGAAATGGAATGGAAAAAGAGCGTTTGATTGAGAAATCTAAAAACTTAAAAATAGAAAATGTAAGATTTATAGATTCTGTTCCAAAATCAGAAGTATTTAAATACATTTTAATTTCTGACATGGGAGCCTCAATATTAAAAAAAGTTGATACATTTAAAACTGTATATTCAAATAAAACTTTTGACTATATGGCTTGTAAAAAACCAATTTTAATGGCTATTGATGGTGTTTCTAGAAAATTAGTTGAAGATTCTAAATCTGGAGTTTATGTTGAACCGGAAAATACTGATGAATACAATCGTATTATTAGAGAATATTTGGCAGACAAAGACCGTTTAAATGTTGAAGGGGAAAATGGATATAAATACGCAAAAATGAACTTTGACAGGGAGGTATTAGCTAAAAAATATCTTCTAGAAATTGAAAAGCTTATTATTGAATAAAAATGCACAATAAAATCATTCTCATTGGCTATTCTGGACATTCCTATGTTTGCATTGATAATGCAAGATTGAATAATTATAAAGTCATCGGTTATTGTGATTCAAAAGAAAAAATAATAAACCCTTTTCAAATTAAATTTTTAGGAGACGAATCAACAATATTCGATGAAGAAAATAAATTTAATGCTTTCATAGGTATTGGTGATAATATAATTCGAGAAAAAATATTTAAAAAAATAAAAACAAACTATATCAATTTAATTCACCCTAAATCAATTATAGCAGTTGAAATAAATATAACTTTAGATTCAAATATAATTATAAACGCTGGAGCAATCGTGAATCCTTTAACTACAATAGAAGAAGGTGTAATAGTCAATACAAATGCAATAATTGAACATGAATGTTATTTAGGTAGTTTTTGTCATGTTGCTCCTGGAGTTGTTTTAGCTGGAAATGTAAAAATAGGAAAAAGAAGTTTTATAGGTGCTAATTCAGTTATAAAACAAGGAATCACCATTGGAAACGATGTCACGATTGGTGCAGGAAGTGTTATCCTTAATGATGTACCAAATAATGTTACAGTTGTTGGAAATCCAGGCAAAATTATAAAAATAACAAAATAAAGAAATATAAAATGATACCATTATCACTCCCCCTTTTAGAAGGAAATGAATGGAAGTATGTAAAGGATTGCCTAGATACAGGTTGGATTTCATCAGCAGGTTCCTATGTAAATAAATTTGAAGAAATGATTGCCGAATATGTTGGTGCAAAATATGGAATTGCATGTATGAATGGTACTGCTGGATTACATATTGCTCAAATTCTTTGTGGAGTTGTTTCAAATGATTATGTGATTGTTCCTAATATTACATTTATCGCTACTTTAAATGCTGTTAAATACACTGGTGCTGATCCAATTTTAATTGATGTTAACTCAACAAATTGGCAAATGGATTTATCTGTATTAGAAAACTTTTTAGAATCTAAAACAGAAATAAAAAATAGTCAATGCGTTTTAAAGGAAAATGGTAGAATTATTAGAGCTATAATGCCTGTCCATGTATTAGGTAATATAGGAGATATAGAAAAATTAATTACGCTAGCAAAAAAACATCATTTAAAAATAATCGAAGATAGTACTGAATCATTAGGCTCTTTTTACAAAAAACAACATAGTGGAACATTTGGAGATTTTGGTGTCTTTAGTTTTAATGGGAATAAAATTATTTCTACAGGTGGTGGAGGTGTGATCGTAACTAATAATGAAGAATTAGCAAAAAAAGCTAAACACATTACGACTCAAGCCAAAGTTAGTCCTACTGAATACATCCATGATGAAATAGGTTATAATTATCGATTGGTAAATGTTTTAGCAGCAATTGGAGTTGCACAAATGGAAAAATTCCCCGATCTATTAGAGAAAAAGAGGATAATGGATAATTATTATAGAAAAGAACTTTCTAATGTAGGTGATATTGAATTCCAAGAAATAAGTAAAGATGTAGAAGCTAATTGTTGGCTTTTTACATTTAAAACAAAAAAAATGCGTCCTTTATTAGATTATCTAAATAATAATGGAGTAATGTCACGTCCATTTTGGATGCCTATGAACCAATTAGAAATGTTTAAAAATGATTTATATGTTACAGAAAACGATAACTCATCAAGTATCTATGAAACATGTATAAGCATTCCAAGTTCTGCAGGGATTAATGAACAAGAAATGAGAGAAGTTGTTTCAAAAATCAAAGAATTTTATACAACATTAATAATTAATTAGCATATGTACTTCGTAAATATTGAACAATTTATAAAAGATAAAATTACAAAGAGGCAAGAAAGTTTATTTCTTAATGATATAAATAAAAACAAAACTATTTTATCTAAAAAAATTAAAGATAAATCTGTTTTAGTGATTGGTGGTGCGGGAACAATTGGTTCATCATATATTAAAGCTGTTTTGAAATTTAAACCAAAAAAGCTATATGTTGTGGATACCAATGAAAACGGTTTAACAGAGTTGACAAGAGATTTAAGGAGTAATCCAGATCAATTTGTACCAGAGGATTATAAAACTTATCCCATGAATTTTTCAGATCCTGTATTTGAAAAAATGTTTATTGAAGAGGGACCTTTTGAAATCGTTGCTAATTTTGCAGCCCACAAACATGTAAGATCAGAGAAAGATAAATATTCTGTCGAAGCTATGATTGACAACAATGTTATCAAAGCAAAAGCTTTTCTTGATTTGCTATTAAAACATAAACCCGAACATTTCTTTTGTGTTTCTACTGATAAAGCTGCAAACCCTGTAAATGTTATGGGCGCAAGTAAAAAATTGATGGAAGAAGTAATAATGGCCTATAGCAATGAAATCCAAATTACTACTGCGAGATTTGCAAATGTCGCTTTTTCAAATGGTTCATTATTGACTGGTTATATAGAACGTTTAGCAAAAAATCAACCTATATCTTGTCCAGCTGATGTAAAACGCTTTTTTGTTTCACCTGAAGAAAGTGGTCAGATTTGTATGTTAGCTTGTATGTTAGGGAAAAGTGGAGAAATATTTTTTCCTAAATTAGAAAATGAACAAATGGTATATTTTAAGGAGATTACAGAACATTTTTTTAAAGACTTAGGAACAGGAACAAAAGTTTTTGAATCTGAAGAAATTACAAAAAAAGAAATGTTAAACTATAAAGTTGGAAGTCCCTACCCTGTCTTTTATTTTAATTCTGATACATCTGGCGAAAAGTTATACGAAGAATTTTATACTGAAACAGATGAAATTGATCTGAATACATTTAGTAGCTTAGGAATTGTAAAAAATGCTAAAAGACCGAAATTAAATGACATAGAAGAAACATTAGAAGATTTAAAAAAATTGTTAAATTCGCAACTTTATGAAAAAAGTGACATTGTAAATCTTCTAAAAAAATATATACCTGATTTTGAACACATTGAAACAGGTAAAAGTTTAGACCAAAAAATGTAGTCCATGTATAAAGTAATAAAACGATTTTTTGATATTTTAATTTCAGCAATTGCATTAATAATCTTATCTCCTTTATTAATACCTATAATGATTGGTTTAAAATTAACAGGTGAAGGATATATTTGGTATAAACAAAAAAGAGTTGGCTATAAAAACGAAGAGTTTGAAATTTGGAAATTTGCTACCATGCTTAAAGATAGTCCAAATATGAATGGAGGTGTTATAACAACTAAAAAAGATCCACGAATAACTCCAATGGGTGGTTTTTTAAGAAAAAGTAAAATTAACGAATTGCCCCAATTAATTAATATTCTAATTGGAGATATGACAGTAGTTGGTCCTAGACCAGTTATGCCTATAAGTTTTGAGCAATATCCCGAAGATGTAAAAAAAGTAATTTATAATGTTAAACCAGGCCTTACAGGTATTGGATCTATCATATTTAGAGATGAAGAAGAATTAATCACTCAAGTAAAGGACAAAGGGGAAGATACATGGAAGTTTTACACTGAAAAAATATATCCTTTTAAAGGTGAGGCGGAAAAGTGGTATCAGAAAAATATTAGCTTTTTTAACGATTTACGAATAATACTCATTACAGCATATGTTATAATTTTTCCAAAAAGTGAAATATTATATAAGACTTTTAAAAACTTACCCAGAAGAACATTTTAAACATGAAAATAACATTAATAGCAGGAGCTAGACCAAATTTCATGAAAATTGCTCCAATTATTCATGAAATACAAAAAGCACAGAAAGAAGGGAAAAAGATTTCTTTTAGATTGGTTCATACAGGACAACATTATGACAAAAAAATGTCTGGTGATTTTTTTGAACAATTAAATATCCCAATGCCTGATACAAACTTAGAATCAGGTGGAGGAACACAAGCTGAACAAACAGCGAACATTATGATTCGTTTTGAGCAAGACTTAATTGAAAACCCAACTGATTTAGTAATAGTTGTAGGTGATGTTACATCAACAATGGCTTGTGCGATTGTAGCTCAAAAACTCCATACAAAAGTTGCACATGTTGAAGGAGGAATAAGATCTAACGACTGGTCGATGCCAGAAGAAATAAATAGATTAGTTACTGATGCAATAACGGACTACTTCTTTACGACATCCGAAGTTGCGAATCAAAACCTTTTAAAATCAGATGTCCCAAAGGAAAAAATATTTTTTGTTGGAAATACTATGATTGATACTCTTTTAGCAAATATAGATAAATTAAAAGAACCTTCATTTTATAAAGAAAAAGGCTTAAAAGAAAAATCATATTTTGTTATGACCCTTCATAGACCGGCAAATGTTGATCAAGAAAGTCAATTAAAAGAATTATTAGAAGAAATCATAAAAAATTCAAAGGATTATCAACTAATTTTCCCAGTTCATCCAAGAACTTCAAAAATATTAGAAAATTTAGGGTTATCAAATGAAAGATTACATTTTGTTGAACCTTTAGGATATTTAGAATTTAATTACTTAGTCAAAAATTCATTTGCAGTAATTACTGATTCTGGAGGAATAACTGAAGAAACAACTGTTTTAGGTGTACCTTGTATGACACTAAGAGATAATACAGAAAGACCCGAAACAGTTACATTAGGAACTAATGAATTAATCGGAACTGATCCAAAAGCAATTGCTCCAGCTTTAAATAAATTGTTTGACGGTAATTGGAAAAAGGGTACTATACCTGACTTATGGGATGGTAAAACAGCTGAAAGAATTATCGACATACTTACTAATTTAAATTAATTTATTACATCTTAAAATAAAATAAATATTAATTTTGTGTGTTATAAATTACCAAAAAAAATAGATGAACACTAAAAAAGTATCGACAGAACTCATTCGGATTCTACTCTATTTATCTGATATTCTTAGTTTAAATTTATCTATTCTATTAATTTATATATACAACTTCAACTCTTTAAATATTCTATCCAACGAAGGAGCAAATTTAATCTACAACAATTTGTTATGGATTATACTATCAAGAATCTATAAACCTTATGAAATAAAAAGATTTCAAACATCCGATAAAATGTTAAGTAAATCTTTTAAACTTTTATTAATTTTTACGCTAATAAAATCGGCAAATCATATTCTTCTAAAAGATTTTGAGAATATGTCAGCAATAATTTTTATAGAACAACTTTTATTATTTTATTTTCTTACTTCAATATCTAGGATAGGTTTAATTTACGTTTTAAAGTTATTAAGAAAGAAAGGAATCAATAGTAAAAACATTCTAATTGTTGGTATTAATGAGGAGTCGTTAAAATTAATAGATTTATTTTCTAAAGATCAATCGTTTGGTTATAAAATAATAGGATACATCGATGAAGCTAAACATGATGAAATAAACTTAAAATATTTAGGTGGACTTAGTTTAATTGAACAAATCATCAACGACAATAGCATAGATGAAATTTATAAAACAATTAATGAAAAAGAAGGAGACTCAAAAGAAATAATTAATCTGTCTGAGGATAATTTTATTCGAATCAAACTGATACCAAATTTTCAAAAACATACCTTAAATAGAAGAATATCAACTGACTTTTACAAAGATCAACCTATTATTCACCTGAGGAAAGAGCCTCTTGAATATTTAATCAATAAAATCCAAAAAAGAACGTTTGACTTACTATTTTCGACATCTATTATTGTATTAATATATCCCTGGTTATTCCCTATTGTAATCTTACTACAAAAATTAACATCCAAAGGTCCTGTTTTTTTCATTCAAAAAAGATCAGGGCAAGACAATGTTGAATTTGGATGTATCAAATTTAGAACCATGTTCATAAACAAAGAAGCTAATCTAAAAGGAACATTAAAAGATGACCCTAGAATCACACCTTTTGGAAAAATACTTCGTAAAACAAGAATTGATGAATTACCTCAATTTATAAATGTTTTCAAAGGTGAGATGTCTGTTGTTGGACCTCGTCCTCATATGTTAAAGCATACAGAAGAATACTCAAAACTTGTAGATGAATTTTTAGTTAGACAATTTGTTAAACCAGGAATAACAGGTTGGGCTCAAACTACTGGTTACATTAATGAGAATAAGAAGTTACAGGAAATGAAAGATAAAGTCAAAAAAGATGTTTGGTATATTGAAAATTGGTCATTCATTCTCGATTTAAAAATAATTACTTTAACAATTCTCAATATTGTTAGAAAAGATAAAAATGCCTATTAAAAAGAATTATATTTGCAGAAAAGAAAGAATGAAAAAGAAAAAGAATAACAATTTTATTAAACTTATATTTATATTACTTTTAACATACTCTTGTGCTTCGAAGAAAAATTATCACTATTTTAATTCTGGAAACATTTCACAAGAAACAAACAATAATTTTTCTCCAAAAATTAAAACTGGTGATTTATTAGATATTCAAGTTTTATCTTTCAACAAAGAATCTGTTGAACCTTTTAATTTACCTATCATTAATAGCAATATAAGAGCTGGATATAGTAATGGTATTTCAGCTCAAGCTGGTTACTTGGTGGACGAAAATGGAAATGTATCTTTTCCCGTAATTGGAGATCTTAAAGTGAGTGATTATTCAACTATAGAGTTAGCTGATATCCTTAAAAATAAATTAAAAGATTATGTTCAAGATCCAATTGTTCATATTAAAATAGAAAACTTCAAAATTACAGTATTAGGAGAAGTTAGAAATCCTGGTACTTTTCAAATTCCAAATGAAAGAATTACAATTTTTGAAGCTATTGGTTTAGCAGGTGACTTAACTATAAATGGCATAAGAAAAGAAATTACTCTTATAAGAGATTTTAACGGTAAAAAAGAAGAGGTGTTAATAAATTTGACATCTAAAGATTTAATTAGTTCAAATTATTATTACTTATCTCAAAATGATGTACTGTATGTGAAACCTAATCAAGCTAAAGTAAACTCATCAACAATGAGTAGCTCTTATGGAATGTTTATATCTATAGCTTCTTTGATAATCACAACTATTAATGTTTTAACAAAATAAAATATGTCTGATCATAACTTTATAAATGAATCAAACGAAATTGATTTAAAAGAAATATTATTTAAATACTATAAGTATTGGAAGTTATATATTATCTCAATAATTACAACAGTAGTTTTAGCATGCTTTTATCTAGCTTTTAAAGAAAATCAATATGCTGTTCAATCAACCATTCTAGTTAAGGATGATGAAAAAAGTGGTATTAGTTCTGAAATTTCTGCATTTGAAGATTTAGGTTTAGGAATAGGTGGTCAATCGACAAATATTGAAAATGTTATAGAAGTATTAAAATCAAGATATATAATTGAAAAAGTTATCAATAAACATAATTTTAATATAAGATACTTTTTAAAAGAAGGGTTTAAAAATATTGAACAATCTAAAGATGAATCTTACATTTCACTAAATATTTTAAAAAATAAATTGAATAGTCAAAAACATTCGATTGTTTTAAAAATTAAAAATGTAAAAGACAATAATTTTGATTTATCTATTGACGACAAACCTTTTATAAAAAGAAAATTTGGTGAATTAATTAAGTCAAGCGAAATAGGTGAATTTATAATATCTCCTTCAAAATTATCAAAAATCAACAATAATGAATTCCTTATAGTTGCTAAGCCTATAACAATAGCTGTAAAAGATTATCAAAATCAATTTAAAGTTGAAAAGGTTAATAAAGAATCAAGTGCTGTTAAATTATCTTTAAATTGTCAAAATGTTCCTATTGGTAAATTGTTTATCAATGAAATCATTAATATTCATTCTCAAGATGAAATTGAAGATAAAAATAGAGTTTCAAAAAATACAATTGTATTTATAAACGACCGTATTAAATTTATAACAGAGGAATTATCAAGTGTTGAATCCAATGTATCAAGTTACAAATCTAAAAATGACTTTTTTGATTTAAATGAAAATGCTAACATTTTCTACGAAAATCAATCAAAAAATGAAAAAGAATTGTTTGAAAACGAAACCCAAATTAAATTAGCAGAATATATATATAGTGATATAAAAAATAAAAACATTTTTGATCTTGTTCCTTCAAATCTTGGATTAAATGATATTTCAATAGAAAAGTCAATTGAATCTATCAATAATTTATTACTAGAAAGAAACAAAGTAGCTTCTACATCTAGTGAAAAAAACCCAGTCGTAGTAAGCCTAGATAATCAAATAACTACTTTAAAAAACAACCTTAATAATTCTTTAAACAATTTCATCAATAGTCTTAAAATTAAAAATCAAGAATTAATTAATTTAAATTCTGAATTAAATTCTAGACTGAACAATGCTCCTAAACAAGAAAAAGACTTCAGAGAAATCTTAAGACAACAACAAATAAAAGAAACGCTATACTTATACCTGCTTCAAAAAAGAGAAGAAACATCAATTTCATATGCTGTAGCTGTTTCTAACACCAAAGTTATTGACGAAGCATACTCAGACGAAATACCAGTTTCTCCAAAGAAAAAAATTATCTATTTAGGTGCTTTACTTATTGGTTTAATTCTTCCAACAGGCACTATTTACTTGAAATATCTAATGGATACAAAAGTAAAAACAAAAAAAGAATTAGATGCTGTTAATTTACCTTACCTAGGTGATATTCCTCTTTCCAAACAAAATGAGAAAATTGTTGTAAGAAAAGGTGATCGATCTAGTACATCCGAAGGTTTCCGTTTATTAAGAACAAATGTAAGTTTCATAAAGAACAATCAAAAAGATGTTAAAAATATATTTGTAACATCAACTGTTAGTAAAGAAGGTAAGTCTTTTATTTCACTAAATTTAGCAGCGACATACGGATTATCAGGAAAAAAAGTTCTTCTAATTGGTATGGATTTAAGAGCTCCTAAAATTTTAGAATACTTAGATATAAATACAAACAAAGGGGTAAGTAATTATTTAGCTAGTGATATCAAAATTCAAGACTTAATTATTGACTTAAAGGATGTTGAAAATGTTTCGATCATTCCTTCTGGACCAATCCCTCCAAACCCTTCGGAATTACTCAATTCGGATAAATTAAAAGATTTATTTGAATACGCAAATGAAAATTTTGATATTGTAATTGTAGATACCGCTCCTGTTGGTTTGGTTACTGATACATTACAAATTGCTAATTACGCAGATATGTTTATCTATGTTGTTAGAGCCAATTACCTAGATAAGCGTATGCTTCATATACCTGAAACCTTATATAAAGATAAGAAACTACCAAATATGGTTACCATTTTGAATGGTTCAGATCATGAGAAAGGCTACGGATATGGATACGGTTATGGATATGGTTATGGTTATGGAATTGAAGAGGAGAAAAAAGGATTCTTTTCTAAAACATTCAAACGTAAATAAATTATTATGTCATTCTCTATCGAGTATTTAGATCATGACATTTTATTAGAAAATAAAGTTGAGGGGTTTATTTCTAAATGGAATGACTCCTCTTTTTTTATAGAAACAAAAACATCTGGATCTACAGGTAAACCAAAAACGATACGTTTAACTAAGTCTCAAATGATTGCTTCTGCTAAAATGACAGGAGAATATTTTGGACTAAGAAAAAATCAAACTGCCCTACTCTGCTTATCAATTGATACGATTGCTGGAAAAATGATGCTTATAAGAGCAATCGTTCATGAAATGAAACTTTTAGTTTGTTTACCCAAATCGAATCCTTTGAATGGAATTACAGAAAAAATTGACTTTGTTGCCCTTGTCCCTTTACAAGTTGATAAAATAATGAGGGAATCATTAAAAACTTTCAAATCTATTAAATCTATATTAATTGGAGGTGCTAGTATTTCTGAAAACATTATTGAATCGTTAAATAGAGAAAATTTAACTTGCTATCAAAGTTTCGGAATGACAGAAACGATATCTCATGTTGCGATTCGAAAAGTTGGTGTTGAGAATGAAGCTTTTTACACGACTCTTCCCTCTATTAAAATCGAATCGGATGAACATAATGAACTAATCATTTCTGCCCCACATCTAGAGATTCATAACTTAAGATCAAATGATTTAATTGAACTCATCAATGAAAATCAATTCATTTGGAAAGGAAGAAAGGATTTTGTAATAAATTCTGGAGGAGTTAAATTATTTCCTGAAGAAATTGAACGAAAACTATCAAATTTAATACTAAAACCTTTTTTTATAACAAGTTTAGAAGATTCTAAATTAGGAGAAAGAGTTGTTTTGATAATTGAAAGTAAATCTGATAAGGATTTTTTAAATAAAACAATATTTAATTCTTTAAACAAGTATGAAATCCCCAAAGAGGTATTTTATTTAGAAAAATTTATTAGAACTGAATCTGGAAAAATTAATCGATTAAAAACAAAAGAATTACTAGCGCTTTAAAGCTCTTTCCATCTCTCTTTTGTCGTCTTTTTCTTTTAAATCATTTCGTTTGTCGTGAAGTTTTTTCCCTTGAGCAAGAGCAATGTTTATTTTCGCCCAACCTTTTTCACTTAAGAATAACTTTAATGGAATGATTGTATTCCCTTTAACTTTCAAAAACTTTTCTATCTTATCAATCTCTTTTCTATTCAAAAGTAATTTTCGGTCTGACTTTGGTTTATGGTTGTAAAAAGAACCGTTTTCATATTCTGTAATAGTCATGTTTCTTATCCACACCTCTCCCCTTTCAAAAACACAAAAAGCCTCTAAAATAGATGCTTTACTATTACGAATACTTTTTATTTCAGTACCTACTAACTGAATACCTGCAGTAAAAGTATCTAATAAATGATACTCAAATCTTGCCCTCTTATTCTTTATACTTACTTCCTTGCTTGCCATGTTATAAAGCTAAATTTACATTCGTACTACCTAATAATGATTTACTCCTTGCACTTGCACCAAGATAAAAGAAAATTAGACAAAATAACATTAGAAGGTGACTTAAATCGTCTTTATTTAACCATTTATGAGGATTTAATTGGAGTAAGAATATAAAAACAGAAGGAATACATACCAAAACCCCTAAATACATGAATTTATAGTCTAAACTTATAGATTTAGTTAATTTATAACCAATAATTCCGCAATAAATAATATAAGTCAAAATTGCATCAACAGCAATAAATATGAATTTTTGAAAAATAATAGATAATAGCAGTAACGATATCCCTTTAATGATAAGAAATGACTTTAAGAAATTACTTTTAAAATTAAAAAGCATAGCAAAACCAGCATAAAACCCAGCTAATACACTTGTAATCCAATTAGGATACTTGCCAGGAATACCCAATTGTTGAAAAAACAGATGACCTAATCCAGCAAAAAAAGAGGTTATTGTAAACCAAAAAAAGAATTTACGCCACAAAACTACTTCTTCAAAGTTTGTCTTTTTCAACTTAAAAAAAGCGTATAAACTGAATAAACTCATCATCCAATTTGTAATTAAAGCCATCGGTTCCTGCAGCGTTAGACTACCTACTTTAAATTCTATTAACTCCTGCGTCATGAATGCAAATTTAATTTAAATAGAAACAAAAAAATAGATTAATAACATTAAATTATATAATTCCTTACTTTTGTAGTGTGAATTTACCCTCAAAACATTTAGAAGAAGCTGTCGAGCAATTATCCTCCTTACCTGGAATAGGAAAGAAAACTGCACTTAGGCTAATTTTGAATATTCTTAATAGAACTGAAGAAGAAGTAGAAAAATTCTCCTATTCATTTTTAAACATGAAGCAAAACGTTCAAAATTGTAAAATTTGTAAAAATGTTACTGATTTTGAAATCTGTTCAATTTGTTCAAACCCTAAAAGAGATTCTAGTATTATTTGTATTATTGAAGATATCCGGGATATATTAGCCATTGAGGCTACACAATCATATAATGGATTATACCATGTTCTTGGTGGTATTATTTCACCAATGGACGGGATTGGCCCAAAAGATTTAAATATTGACTCTTTATTGTCTAGAATTGATAAAACCCAGCCTGAAGAAATAATTTTTGCATTGAGCGCAACGATGGAGGGAGACACAACCAACTTCTACTTATTTAAAAAAATAAATCAATTGGATATAAAAATAACAACTCTATCAAGAGGAGTATCAATTGGGGCAGAACTTCAATATGCGGATGAATTGACTTTAGGAAGGTCTTTATTACAAAGACAATTGTTTAATGGATAATTAACTATTTTCATCATATTTATCACTAAAACAATCCTAATTATTAACTGTAAATTAATTTTTCGAAAAAAACTTTCAAAAAATACATTAAATAAGTTTTGATATTTAAAATTTGTTTATTTTCGTAGTGATAATTATATAGTAAACCTTAAATTTTATAAAACGCAAAGCCGTTTCATTTTTTAAATTATGACGAGTATTTTTGTTGCCAAATTAGATTTTGGTGTAACGAGTGAACAATTAAAAGAAACTTTCGAACAGTACGGTAAAGTTTTAAAAGCAACAGTGGCTACCGATAGAGAAACTGGAAAATCAAGAGGTTTTGGTTTTGTTGAAATGGCGGATAGTGATGAAGCTAAGAATGCAATTTCAGCATTAGATAATTATCAAATAAATGGTAGACCTATAACTGTAAAAGAAGCTGAGAAAAGAGAAAAACGTTCTCCTAGAGATAACAACAAACCTTTTCAACAAAGAACTCCGTCTTCTAATAACTACAACAAACCACAAAGTTCTGCTCAAAGTACCCCAAGTATAATAGATCCTGAAGAGTTAAAAAAAATAATTTCTAAGCCTGTCAATACGGACAAACCTAAGAAAGAAGGTAAAAAGAAAAAAAGTGGCATGCAGGCCTACAAAAAAAGTGGTAAAACTCCTAGGTACGATTTAGAGATTGAAGATGAAGATTTAATTGATTGGAAATCTAGTTCAAGATCTAAACAATTTGAAGATGACGACGAAGAAGATGATAATTGGTAAAATATAATCCCTTCACAAAAATATTTAAGCCTTCATATAATTATGAAGGCTTTTTTATTTGTTATTTATTTGACCTTTATAACTATATTTGTGAACAGTTCTTTGGGGTCGTATTGGATTTGACAGCGATAGCGGTTGTCAAGTGTAAGCATGTAGAGCGTTGAGGTGAAGCTCTTAAATAACTTGTCTCAAATTTTAATTGACAACACGTCATACGCACTTGCAGCTTAATTTGTTAGACAAATTCGGCTTAATTCCAGCAGAATAATAGTACGCGGAACAAGTACTTCCTCCTAACCTCCGTCCATTAGGTTAGGAAATCGGAAGTTCAAATTTTTGGAATAAGAGTTACCCTGCTTCGTGGTAACTTCGAAAACTCTAGAAGATAAGCTTTTATTTTGGGTGTTCTTGCTCGTGGTATGAGTCGAAAATTAATCAAGAAATAAACATGTAGAAAGCTTGTTGATTCGTCGTTTGGACGAGGGTTCGATCCCCTCCGACTCCACTTGAAGGGAGAACTTTATTTTTAAACCGTTCTCCCTTTTTTATTACCCAAATATTATCAAAATTTGCCATCATAAAAATGGTTATTAACATTACGATTTTAAATAGCCTTCAACTCTTAATCTAATATTATTTACTTTTTAGAAAAAACATGAGAAAAGATAATAAAGTCTGATTCTTTAAATTATATGTTAGCTTACTTGAGGATAAATTAAGCCAAAAATTAAAACAAATGAAAATACAATACTGCTCAGATTTACATTTAGAATTCCCTCAAAATTATCAGTTTATAAAAAATAATCCTATTATTCCATCCGCTAATGTTTTAGTCATGGCGGGAGACATACTACCCTTTCAACTCATTGATGAATTTTCTGATTTTTTAACCGAATTATCTGATAAATTTGAACAAGTTTATTGGGTTCCTGGAAATCATGAGTACTATGGAGAGGATATTAACTTTCGATCTAACTCATTTTGTGAAAAAATCACAAGCAACCTACAATTAATTAACAATCAATCTGTTCAAATTAATGATGTAAACCTATTATTTTCTACTTTATGGAGTAAAATAGGGGACGAAAACAGACTTGCTATTCAAAATACATTGACGGATTTTAAAGCAATCAAAGATGGTGACAGCTTTCTTCAAATTGAAAAATTCAATCAACTTCATCAAAATTCTATCGACTTTATAAAGACGACATTGAACCAATTTAAAGACAATAAAAATATCGTTATATCTCATCACGTTCCTACTTTTTTAAATTATCCTAAAGAACATCTACTAAGTAAGATCAACCAAGGATTTGCAACAGAACTTCACGGCTTAATAACTGATTCTTCAATTGATTACTGGATTTATGGGCATCATCACAGTCATGTCCCTAAATTCGAAATAAAAGATACTAAACTAATCAATAACCAATTAGGACATGTAAAGTTCAAGAAAAATAAATATTTCAGAAATGATGCTACACTAGAAATTTAAGGTGTTTAAGTTAAAAACTTAAAAGTCTCCCCCTCCACCTCTTTCTTGATTCACTTTTGTTTTAGAAGTTTCTACCTTACCAAACTTATAAACCACATTGAAATAAACTCTTCTACTTAGCCATTTATAATTTGCTGTTTGGTCTACATTTTCTTGCGATAAATCTAAAATGAAACCTTGCTTATCAAAAACATCTGTTACCCTTAATCCAATTAACCAAGAATCATTTAACCTTTTTTCTGTTGCTATATTTATTCCCCCTAATCTCTGAATCATTCCTTGTGGAACAAATCTAGGAGCGAAATAGTTAACATTCACTTGAACAGACATTGTTTTCTTCCAAAAATCAACAGCTCCCATGTACTTTAGCCCCCAATTTAATCTATTCTGATCACCTGTTATTTCAATACTTGGATCCGTATACCTTATGTTGTTCCCGTTTATCGATAGAGTATTCCTAAACCATTTAAAAGGCTTATAACCAAGTATAAATTCAAAACCAATACTTTGACTCTCGTTTATATTTGAAAAAACAACAGCCGAAGTGTTATCTGCATAATACTCCCTTAATCGCTGAATAACATTGGTTGTATATCTGTAATACAAACTTGTAGTGATGTTTAATTTATTTTTATCAATGGAATATGCAAAGTCATAAGAATCAATAAACTCTGGCTTTAAATCTGGATTTCCTTTCCTTAAATTAAAGGGATCCGAAAAATTAGAAAAAGGATTCATTTGACTTGATCTAGGTCTATTTATTCTTCTACTATAACTTAAACTTATCTCTTGCTTTTCTTTCGGTTCATATTTTAAATGAGCTGAAGGGTAAAGTTCAAAATATTCATTCGTGAATTTTAAGTCCTCTGAAACTAAATAAGGTAATTGATAAGCCTGCTCTGCTCTTAATCCAGCTTGGTACTTAAACTTTCCTCTTTTCTGTCCTAAGGTTACATATCCTGCATAAACTTGTTCATCATACTTATAAGTGAAGTTTGACAACTCGTCTATCACATAACTATCTGATACTGTATCTCGTTCTTCTGAATTAGCTTCTACGTCTAATGTTCTTACAATAGCTTTTAAACCAGTTTCGAAAAGAATGTTCCATTTTTTTATATTCGTAGAGTAATCCGCTTGAAAGGTTGAATTAGAATTCTGTTCATCGTTTCCAATTCTTTGATCTAAGTTTTCAATCCCTCTTAATGATCCGTCAACATTATAATATACTTCTAGGTATTCTCCTTGAAAATCTCTGTCCCCCCTCGAATAATTTGCATCAACTGTAATCTTTCCCTTATCATTTTTTAAGTCGACCGAATAACTTGAAGCAATATCAAAATTTAAGTTTTTAATTGGGTCTCTTGAATTCCTTGTCCAAAGTTCACTTATAGAATAATTCGGATTTAAATTTGAATTCACTAGGTTACCTGTTCTAACTCTTGAACTTTGAGTTCCTGAAAACACTACTCCAAAAGTTTGATTTTTATTTAGATAAAAGTCAGAACCAAACCTAATTGTGTTTGACTTCCTTGTATCAAATCCTTCTCTGACCTGATCTAAAATTGAAGTCGTTTCTTCGTTTTCTTTTTGAATGAATTGTCCATCAAAGTTTCTATAACCATCTTTATAAAGGTTTGAATAGTTAGCAAACAAATTCATTTTTTCGTTTCTGTAACTCATACTAGCCGAACCATTAAACAAGAAACCATTTGCAATGGAAGAAGAAATTAAAAAGTTTGTCCCTCTAAGTTTATTTTTTTTCAACACAATATTTATAATTCCAGAAGTACCATCAGGAGAATATTTTGCTGAAGGATTTGTAACTACTTCTATTCTTTCAATTGAACCAGCAGGAATAGTTTCTAACAAACTATTTCCATTACTGCCTGAAATAGAACTCAATCTTCCATCAATTAAAACAGTAACATTTGCATCTCCTCTTAAAGAAACTCCACCATCTTGATCCACATCTACTGAAGGGATATTATTTAAAACATCAGTTGCACCCGCACCTTTAGAAGAAAGGTCTTGATCAACATTATATGCTTTTTTATCAATACCATTTTTTAAAAAGTCTTGCTTGGCTGTGATTCTAACGACCTCTAACTCTGAAGAAGATAAATTTGTCAAAAATATAGATCCAAAATCTATTTTTTTCTTTGCTTCAGACAAATTGATATCTGATATTATTTTTGACTCGAAACCAAGAAACGAAATCTTTAAAAAATAATTTCCAAGTTTTAGGTTACTAAAATAAAAAGCTCCTGAATTATCCGTAAATTGTTGAGAAACAACAGAGCTATCGTTTGAATTAAACAATAAAACTTGAGAAAACTCAAGGGGATTTACTGAATTAGAGTCTACTATTACCCCTAAAACAGTACCTGAATTTGGTTTAGTTTGTTGAGCTGTTAAGTTTAAATGCGAGAATATAATTAATAAAGAAAAAGAAAATCTTTTAATCATGTCTTAGTTGTTTGTTTATTTATTTGTTTCTAACTTTATCCAATAGACTAGATAAAGTATTAGCCTCATCATCAGATAAAGAGAGGTTAAAAAAGTCTTCATTCTTCAAGTCGATATCTATTCTATTTAAAACATCTAAACCTTCGTTAGTAATAGTAACTAAAATTGTTCTCTTATCATTTGAAGAATTACTTCTAGATAAAAATTGTTTTGACTCTAACTTATCAATCAAACGTGTTAAGTTTGGTGACTTTTCAACCATTCGATCTTTGATTGTTTGAACATTTATTGATCCTTTAGCACCTCTTAAGATTCTTAAAACATTAAATTGAGGCATAGTCAAATCGTATTTCTTCATGAAAGAATTTTGAATACTGCTCAACCAATTAGAAGTATACCTAATGTTAACAATAGCTTTTTGTTGTTCTGAAATAAACTTAGTATTTATAGCTTCTTCAATTTTCATACGACAAAGATAATTACCTAGGTAACAAAAATGAAGTTTTATCGGATAAAAAAATTAAAAGCTAACTGATATATAAATTCAGTGAATTCATATCACAAAAAACAATATAAAAAAAAGCATTTCGTATATTTGTTTAAGATCTAAAAATTAATAGATTAAAATAAACATGAAAAAACTAATATACTCTTTACTCTTTTCCGTTTTTGCATTTTGTGGTAACTTATTATCACAAGAAGAAACGGGATCAAAAAAAATCACGGTTTTATCTGAAAAAGATATGGAAAAATCTATCTTATTCAACATTGAAAATAGTTTGCCAAACTATGAAAACCTCTACAAAAAACACCAGTGTAGAATCATCAATAACGAACAAAACCTCTCAAATAATGAAATTTTAAAATTATTAAAAACTAATAAAAATATATTTGAAGCATGTTTTGAAAATCAAATTCTCGTTTTTTATTTAAACTACACATCAAACAATAAAACTTTTCAAGAAACTGAAGGTTTACTCAAAGTAAAAGGATGCTATATTGAAAAAGTTTCTATAATGAATTGTAAAATTGATAAAAAATGATTTCTATTTATTTAAAAAACAAGATGAACTATTTTAGATTAATAATAGGTTTAATACTTTTTTTACCAATTTATTCATTTGCACAACCAAGTAATGATGAATGTATAAATGCTATTGAACTAACTCCAACGAGCTATTGCCTGTATACTAACTTTAGTACATTGAATGCAACAGAGTCTCAACCTGCATGTACAGGAACAGCAAACGATGATGTTTGGTTTAAGTTTGTAGCTACCAATTCAACTTATAAGATATCTGTTGTTGGTTCTAGTAGTTTTGGACCTGTATTAGAAACGTTCGAAGGAGACTGTTCTTCTCTAAACTCTTTAGGTTGTGTAGATGATAATTTTGGATACGGTTCAAGCGAACAAACAACTTTAACTTCACTAAATATTGGTGACACTTATTACATCAGAGTTCATGACAATTATAGTTTCGCAAGTAGTGATCCTACTTTTGATATCTGTTTGTCCGAACTAGCAGTAATTCCAACCTCAAGTTCAAATACAACAATTGCTGCTGATTCCTGTGAATACTCTCCAATGCTGTGTGATATAAACGGATACACAGCTAACACTAAAGTATACGATGCAACTAATGAACCTGACGGCTATACGGTTACAAATTGGACTGAATTAGACAATGAATTCTGTGGTTCTGTTGATAACAACTCATTTTCAACTTTTATTCCAATTGCATCAACAATTAATTTTAATGTATGGGTATACAATTCTCAGTACAACAATGGAATTCAAATCGCAATAATGTCTATTCCAAACTGCTACGGAGGACCAGTAACCTCTCATGAATGTTTTAATCAATTATTACCACTTGGAACAAGTGACTATCATAGTATCTCAGTACCAGGTCTTACTCCTGGAAACACTTATTACATTGTCGTAGATGGATATGCTGGAGATGATTGTGATTATACAATTGGACTCCCTCCTAACAGTGGTTTTGCTACTAACACAAGTATCACTCCAATATCCGAAAGTATTTGCCTTGGAAACTCAATAGATCTTATTGCTTCAGGTGGAGATGGAACCTATAACTGGGATGCTAATTCGGATTTAAACACTGCTAGTGGAAATATTGTTCAAGCAACTCCTAATTCAGTTGGTACAAAAACATATACCGTTAACTCGACCACTTCTAACCCTCAATGTCCAAACATAAATTCTGCAACCGCAACTATTGAAGTTGTAAGCGCTCCTTCTATCTCTCTTGTCGATACTGCTTTATGCTCATCCTCCATATCATCCATTACATTAAGACCAACTGTTTCTGTTCCTGGAGGAAATTACACGTGGAGTGACGCATCTACTTTAGATAGCCTTGTTGTATCTGGTTCTGGAACTTACTCTGTTGACTACAACATAACTGGATGCCCATTAGTAAGTGCTCAATCAATCGTTACACTTGCAAGTGAACCTGTTATAAACTTCACTTCTAATGTTTCAGAAGGATGTTCTCCTTTAACTGTAAACATAACTAATACGACCACAAACACCACAAACTACAACTGGATTGTCAGTGATGGTCAGACCTCCAATTTAGAGTCTCCTACATTTACTTTTACAAACGATACTTTATACTCTTTCAAATTAATTGCATCTAATATTGGATGTATAGACAGTTTAACTAGAACAAATTTAGTTGAAGTATTTAGCCAGCCTAACGCTAGCTTTTCTCCAAATACTAGTTCTACTTCTACCAACAATTCAAATATTACTTTTTATAACAACTCTACTAATAGTTCTAATTTCATTTGGAACTTTGGTGAAGGATACCCTTCTGATACTACATCAATACTTTCTGACACTACTTATAGCTATTCAGGGGAACAAGGTTATTATACAGTAAAATTAATAGCTAAAAACGATAATTGTTCAGATAGTACGGAAACTACAATAAGAATATTTGAGGAGTTAATCTATTATATTCCAAATAGTTTCACACCAAATAAGAGTGATGCAAATAATGATTTGTTCACTCCTATTTTTACAAGTGGGTATGAACCTAGTTCTTACAACTTCCAAATATTTGATAGATGGGGTAACATTGTCTTTGAAACAACAAACTCTATTGTAGGATGGAATGGAGAATACAAGGGAAAACAATCACCTCCTGGTGGCTACGCTTGGAGAATTAATTTCACAGAAACTAAAACAGATAAAAACCATACAATTACTGGTAACGTTAACCTTTTGAGGTAGTAAGGAATATTTAAACAAACAAACAAAAAAAGAGGCTAACGCCTCTTTTTTTGTTTGTTTAAAACTCTATTAATAAAGCACTTGAAAAGACTTAACTGAGATTCTGTATTGTGTTTATTTACTCCAAGCTTCAAATGCTTTTAGTTGAGGCGTATTCATTTTATCAAGGGGTCTAACAGTATATTGCATGTAAAAATTACGATCTACTTCTGGCAATAACAATTCAACTACTTGGCCTTTTCTAAGAACAAGTAACTTTTTTAAATCATCATCAAAATATTCTAACCATTGATCTAAATCTCTATTCAAAGAAATACCATTTATACTTATAACCTCATCTTCTAACATCACCCCTCCTAAATCAGCAGGTCCACCAGGATAGATTTGCTTCACAATATAACTGCTACCTAATGATGGGAAAGCTTTAAATCCTAACCTTCCTTGGGAATAATGAGCAACTGGTGAATGGTGTAACTCAAGACCAATATACTCTAAAGCTTCCGTAATAATTGATTCAAAAGGTCTATTTCCGTTAATAAAATCTTTAAATATTTCATCAAAAGAAATACCACTAACATTTTCTAATACACTTTTATAATCTTCTTCCGTAATTCCTTTATCCTTTTTATAAAAATCAAAATAAAGTCGTTTCATAACGGTGTCTAAACTAAACTGGTTCTTTGTTGCTTTCAAAATCATGACGTCTGAAACAAACGCTAATAAACATCCTTCTGTATAAATGGAAACTTTTCTTCCAGGTGCACCTTGTACATAACCATCTAACCACGTGTCGAAAGAAGACTCAGCGACAGAATAATTAAATCTACCAGGATTATCAAAATGTTTTTGAAGCTGAGTTTTAAACTCTAATAAATATTGATCCAAATTGAAAACACCACTTTTATATAAAAATAAATCTCCCATATAAGTAGTTACTCCTTCATAAACATAACCTAAAGAGGAATAATTTTCTTTAGTAAAATCATAAGGAAGCATTTCAGCAGGACGAATCGACTTCACATTCCAAGCATGGTACAACTCATGGGAAGACACTCCTAACAACTCTTTATACAAACCTTTAAACACATCGTAGGATGGACCTAAAGTAATCACTGTAGATTTTTGATGTTCTACGCCATGATAAGTTTTATAAGGTAAGATTTGAATTATAAAATGAAATTCATCCGATGGGAAGTTCTTAAATTTTTCTAGTTGTTTTTGTGTAAAAGCTTTAAAATCTTTTATTAATCGGCTCCAATCAGGTTTAACAATACCATTGAACCAAACGTGAAACAAAATCCCTCTTTCTTCGTATTGATTGTACTGTAAATTTGAGGAACAGACAAAAGGTGAATCTACAAATTCTTCAAAATTTTCAACGGTAAGAACATTACCCTCTTTTCTCATTGAACTAGCAATCTGCCAACTTGAAGGAATATTTAAAAGAACCTCTATTTTAAAATGTTTTGTTTCTTCGGTGAAAACAGCACAATTAACAGGATTTACATATAATTGTGAATGATCAAAAAAAGTAGAACCAGCATTCAACTCATTTGCATAATAGGAATACTCAACGATAATCTTATCGGTATTTCTAGAATCAACAAGCCAAGTATCTTTTGAAGTCTTATGAAATTCAACCGTTTTTTTCTCTTCATTGTAAACCTTGAAGTTTTTAATGTTCTTTGCAAAATTTGCTAATTCATATCTCCCTGGTCTCCAGCAAGGTAAATTAATTACTGTTTCCTCTTTTTCAACAGGAATAATTGCTTGAATTTGAACATATTGTTGAGAAGGATTCTCACATGAAAAGGTATACCTAACCATTTTATATAGACTTTAGATAATAGATACTAGACTCATGACTAAAAAGGCTTTTAGAAAAATTTTCCAAAAGCCTTTTAATATTATGAGTACATTTCTGCTTGCATTTGACTTATTTTTTCGTCCTTAAGGTATTCATCGTAAGGCATCATTTTATCTATTACTCCATTTGGAGTAATTTCAATTACTCTATTCGCAACCGTTCTTACCAACTCATGATCATGAGAAGTAAAAATCAATGATCCACCAAATTCAGCCATTCCATTATTTAATGCAGTAATAGATTCTAAATCTAAGTGATTAGTTGGTTCATCCATCATGATTAAGTTAGCTTTATTAAACATCACTTTAGACAGCATGCACCTTACTTTTTCTCCACCAGATAAAACTTTTGCACTTTTCAGTGCTTCTTCTCCAGAGAATAACATTCTACCTAGAAAGCCCCTAAGGTTTACTTCTTCTTTTTCTTCGTCGGTTACTGCATATTGACGCAACCATTCAATTAAAGACAAGTCATCGTTAAAATAGTCATGGTTATCATTTGGTAAGTAAGCTGTGTTTATAGTGGTTCCAAAAGTAAACTCACCGCTTTCCGCTTCTTGATTTCCATTTAAAACTTCGAAGAAAGTCGTAACCGCAAGCGAATTATTTGAAACGATAGCTACCTTATCTCCTTTATTTAAAGTAAAAGTAATATCCTTAAACAATATTTCTCCTTCAAAAGATTTAGAAAGATTATCCACTGATAATATTTGGTTACCAGCATCTCTTTCTTGGTGAAAAGTAATACCTGGGTACCTCCTACTTGATGGTTGAATTTCTTCTATATCTAATTTATCAATCATTTTTCTTCTACTTGTAGCTTGCTTTGATTTAGCAGCATTTGCAGAAAACCTTGAGATAAAATCTTGTAATTCTTTTTTCTTTTCTTCGGCTTTTTTATTCTTATCGGCCCTTTGTCTTGAAGCTAACTGAGAAGATTGGTACCAAAAAGTATAATTCCCTGTAAAAATATTAATTTTAGAATAGTCAATATCACAAATATGAGTACAAACTGTGTCTAGAAAATGTCTATCGTGAGAAACAACTACTACTGTGTTTTTAAAATCCAATAAGAAATCTTCTAACCAAGTAATCGTTTTTGCATCTAAATCATTGGTAGGCTCATCTAATACTAAAACATCAGGATTTCCAAACAATGCTTGAGCTAGTAAAACCCTTACCTTAAGGTTGTTTGGTAACTCTTCCAAAAGTAAATAATGAGAAGATTCCTCAATTCCAAGATTACTCAACAAAGAAGCTGCATCTGTTTCCGCATTCCATCCTTCTAAATCAGCAAACTCACCCTCTAACTCTGAAGCTTTCATCCCGTCTTCCTCAGAAAAATCTTCTTTAGCATACAGGGCATCTTTTTCAGTCATTATTTCGTAAAGGCGCTTATGCCCCATCATTACTGTATGAAGAACTTGACATTTATCAAACTCAAAGTGATTTTGACTCAAAACAGCCATTCTTTTTCCAGGCTCTAATTCTATCCTTCCTTTTGTAGGTTCTTGTTCCCCCGTCATGATTTTTAAGAACGTAGATTTTCCTGCTCCGTTAGCTCCAATAACTCCGTAACAGTTTCCATCAACAAACTTTAGATTCACATCATCAAAAAGAACACGTTTACCAAATTGAAGGGATAAATTATTAACTGTAATCATACTATTTTTATTGTTTTATTAATTGAGTGACAAAGATAGTTTCTTTAATTTAAATCACGTAAAAAACACTGAAGTAATCGTTTTACTATCTATCAAAGAGTTTTTTTATAGATTATTTCATCCAACTTAAATTCCTACTATATAGCAGGACAAATAAACCAGAAATAAATAGATTCCAAAATAAAACCATGTTTGGAACATAAGTCGCTTCTACAAAAAGGTAAACCATTCCTATCGAAATTAATGAATAAACAATATAAAAGTGAAAACCTATTTTAAAACCTTTAAACATCTTAAAAACTCCAAAGAATCCAAAAACTAAAGAAACCAATGTAACAATATTTAGCATTATAAAACTATCGTTTAAACTTTCAGTCATTACAATCATTTTACGAACGGAATCCGCAAAATAAGAAGATCCCATTTGATCTAATTGTGTTGCAGTTTTTGTTAATTCCACTTTCTGATTTAAAAGTTGTTCTTCTGTTTGAGCTCCGCTCATTAATTGGTTTATACTTCCTAAAAAAGTAACACTCATACTTAACAAACTTAAAACACATAAAACGGTTAAAAAATTTGGTCGTTTTGGTTGTTGTTCCATTATATTTAATTCTTCCATTCCTCTTATTTTTTTTTGTAAAACTACTTGATTTTTTTGACTTTTTTATGATAAGTTCGAACTGCCGATTGATAAGCTGCACTTCTTCCTTCTCGGTACAACTCTACAATACTCGTAAACTCTTCTTTTAATTCTGGATATTTAAACAAGTACTTAACAAACATCTGAATAGAATATACTTGTAAAGCAATTTTATTATCTCCATTTTGAACAAAAGAAATTAATCGATCAATCAATTCGCCTTCTTTATATTCTATCAAATCAAATTGAACCAAAATATTGACACAATTCCTTAAAACAGTTTGATTACTCTCCTCTTTAAGAACAGTATCAATAAAATCTTTATGAAATTCTTCAACAAGACTTTCATCAAACTGAGTTAAATGCACCAATAACCAAGAGGCATATTCAGCATAAGGATAAGCTTTTTTAGATGTAATAAAATCAACCAACAATTTTATCTCTCCCCTATTTTTCTCAAAATAAGCTATCGCAAATTTAAAATCTCTCTTTTTATGAAAATTTAGAAATACCTCTTCAAATGACATATTATTATTCGTTTATTCCAAATCCAAATGGTAAAAGATCTAAAATTGAGTTAAAAACATAAACGGATTTATTTTGACTAACCAAAACTATTTTAATTGGGGTACCTTGTCTTTTTTCCGACTCTAATATAACTTGTCTACAACTTCCACATGGAGAAATCACTTGATTATCTGATATTAAATCTCCTTTTGACACAATTACGATTGTTTTCACTTTTTCTTTATAATTCGCATTCGCATAAAAAAGCGCAACTCTTTCGGCACACAAACCTGATGGAAAAGCAATGTTTTCCTGATTATTCCCTAATACCACTTTATTATTTGCCAACAAAATAGAAACTCCAACTTGAAAATTGCTATATGGAGCATATGCATCCACAGAGGTAGCTTGTGCTTTTTGAATCAAAGCAACATCTTCTTTTTCTAAAGAATTGTAATCCTCAAAATACAGATATTTTATCGTAATCTCTTTATGCATATTTTTCCGTTTGCAATTCAAATTTAAGGATTAGTTTGAATAATTTAAGTGGAATAATTACTTCTCCTAAATTTAAGAGAAAAGACAACTAAATATTTTATATGAATTGATTAACTTTGTTCCTAATTATGATTCAATTTAAAAAAGTCGCTTTTTACACCTTAGGTTGTAAATTAAATTTTTCGGAAACCTCTACAATTGCTAGATTGTTTGAAGGTGCTGGTTTTGCTAAAGTGGAATTTGATGATAACCCAGATATTTATGTCATCAATACTTGTTCTGTAACAGAAAATGCAGATAAAAAATGTAAGCAGCTAGTAAAAAAGGCTTTGAAGATTAATCCTAATGCTTTCGTTGCAATCATTGGTTGTTTTGCTCAATTAAAACCTGTTGAAATTGGTCAAATCCCAGGAGTTGACTTAGTACTTGGTGCTAATGAAAAATTCAATATTTTAGAACACCTAGAAGAGGTAGATAAAAAGAACGATGCAGCAAAAGTAGATTTTGAAAACATAAAAAACACAAAAGAGTTTGTTCCTGCTTTTTCTTATGGAGATAGAACACGTTCTTTCCTGAAAGTGCAAGATGGTTGTGACTATTTCTGTACATTTTGTACAATTCCTTTAGCTAGAGGTAAGAGTAGAAATGCTACTATAAAACAAACCATAACAGAAGCTAAAAAAATTGCTGAATTAGAAATAAAAGAAGTTGTTTTAACTGGTGTAAATATTGGTGATTTTGGTCAAGGTTCAGATGAAAACTTTTTTGAACTCGTAAAAGAATTGGATAAGGTAGAAGGAATTGATCGCTTTAGAATCTCCTCTATTGAACCTAACCTTTTGAGTAATGAAATTATTGATTTCACATTAAGTGATTCAAAACGATTTGTTCCTCATTTCCACATTCCTCTTCAATCCGGGAGTGACCGTGTTTTAGAGGCTATGCGAAGAAAATATAGAAAAGATTTGTACGCAGAACGAGTAAAACAAATCAAATCTATTCGTCCAGATTGTTGTATTGGTGTGGATGTCATCATTGGTTTTCCAGGAGAAACGAATGAAGAGTTCATGGAAACTGTAGATTTCTTGAAAGACATTGATATTTCTTACTTACACGTATTCACTTATTCTGAAAGAGCAAATACTGGCGCTCCAAAATTGGGAGAAGCTGTTCCGATGAACGTAAGAAAGGAAAGAAGTAAAATGCTTCATATCCTATCCGATAAAAAGAAAAGAGCATTCTACGAACAAAACATCGGTTCAGAAAGAACTGTTTTATTTGAACACGAGGAAGATAATGGCGTGATGTATGGTTTCACAGAAAACTATGTTAAAGTGAAAACTGCTTACAATGAAGCTTTAGCTAATACTTTCCAAAAAGTCAAATTGACGGAGATCGATAGAGATGGAATTGTGAAAGTGGAGATGTTGTAATCTTAAACAATTTAGTTTTAAAAGAGTCCTTCATCATCGCGACCTATTCACACTAAAAATTAAAATGATAACAAATTCTTTAAAAAGTACCGATAGTTTACCCCTCACCTGCTCTCGAAAAGGCTATTGTTGTCATGGAAATCAGGTGTTTTTAAATCCTTGGGAATTAGTGCAGCTCGCTAAAGAGAAAAAAATAAGTCCTAAAGAATTAAGTGATAATTATTGTGAAGATAGTGGAATTCAATTAAAGTTTAAAGGAAAGCAAGACTATAGAGGACAACCTGCTTGTAGTTTATATACAGAAGATTTTGGATGCAGCGTTCATTTAGGTAGACCGCTTCCTTGTCGTCTTTTTCCGCTTGGCAGACAAATTCAAAACAACGAATCCCAATACATTTTTCAAGGTCAGGGTTTCCCTTGTCTGAATGGATGTCCTGAAGTATTGGAGTTACCCAAATTAACCGTTGGAAATTACCTCAAAGGGCAAAAAACTGAATTATTTGAAAATGCGCAAGATGAATATTTAGAAGTCATGCAGAATTTAGCTGACATTGCTTTTGCTTTACTTTTAGATACAGAACTAGCATCATCAGGAGATAAAACCACATTACAACTTTGGAAAATAATGGGGGATGAATTGCCTCAAATTTTATCAAAAAGAATATCTTCCGAATGGATGGATGCCTTAATGCTTCCTGAAATAGATTCCAATACAATTACTCCAAGTAAGTTTATCCAAATTCACAACGAAATCATCCAAGCCAAAGCGCAAGAAGAGTTTGGAAGTATCCAAAATATTGAAGAATTAAAGAAAGCCTGCATCCAAACCATGGCATTAACCTTATTCCTCGCTAAAGGAATTGGTGCTAATCCAAAATCATTAGTTAAATTATGGATAGGTATTGCAAAAGAAAATGGTGCGATAGAGTAATAAAAAAATAATCGAGCTGTGGTTACTAATTTTGAGACAAAATATTTAAAGCCGCTTCATTAGCTTTTTCTCTTAATTTCCACTTCTAGAGGGGAAAGTTAGTTATCCTAGAGAGGAATGTATTCTTTCATTTTTGTCCCAGTTTATATAATCTGCTACAAAGTTGTAGGATTAACAGTATGAAGCGTATTTAAAACGGCTTTATCAGACAGTCCTGGAATATACACACAGTGAGTTTTCGTAAGGATAAATCAGATTGCCATCCTCAACTAGAATTGGTCAGCGTTTAAAAAAATATAGTTAAATATTAATATGTTTTTTTGTTGTGATATATTAATATTTTCATATTTTTGCAGTAACATGCTTTCCCCGCTTCCCATAGAACAGCGCGCTCAGGGAAAGCTTTTTTGCATTTTACACCTATGAATAAATCATTTTTTGACAAGCCCCCACTAAATTACGACGATCAAATTCAACTATTGAAAAGTCGTGGTCTCTCTATTCAAGATGAAGATAAAGCTTTACACATTTTACAAGTTATCAGCTATTACAGATTAAGTGGATATTGGTTTCCAT
>Ga0228634_1000363_pt1 | contig 36158 bp, 33 predicted proteins | sample 42DmetaG_FD_190063 | JGI IMG/M metagenome (GOLD analysis project Ga0228634, IMG submission 190063) | Seawater microbial communities from Monterey Bay, California, United States - 42D | ecosystem: Environmental > Aquatic > Marine > Coastal | place: USA: California | collected 2016-09-27 | reverse complement strand
CAAATGCTTCAAGAAGTTGAAATTTTGTCTTCTAAAGAAGAATTAGTTCATCAAAAATCAGAAATGAGTACTGTCGATTTATCTATGGATAAAGTAAGGGCTCTTCCAGCCCTTTTAGGGGAAAATGACATTATGAAAACCATTCAACTTCTTCCAGGAGTTCAAACTGGAAGCGAGGGCACTTCTGGCCTTTATGTAAGAGGAGGTGGCCCAGATCAGAACTTAATTTTACTAGACGGAGTGCCTGTTTATAATGCCTCTCACCTATTTGGCTTTTTCTCTGTATTTAATTCAGATGCTATTAACTCTACTAAATTGGTTAAAGGTGGTTTTCCAGCAAGATACGGTGGAAGATTATCCTCAGTAATAGATATTAAAATGAAAGAAGGAAATATGAAGAAATTTCATGGACAAGGTTCCATTGGGCTAATAGCTTCAAAAATATCTTTAGAAGGACCTATTATTAAAGATAAAACTTCTTTCATCCTTTCAGCAAGAAGAACTTATATAGATATACTAGCGAGACCTTTTATTGCCGCAAATCAAAGGAGGCAAGCAAGTAAAAATGGAGGAAATTCCAACGGATCAAATACAGGAGGTTATTTTTTCTACGACTTCAATGGTAAACTAAACCATAAAATAAACGACAAACACAGATTATACTTAAGCAACTATATTGGAAGAGATAAAGCTTCCTTAAAAGCTGTTGATAATTTCAGTCAAGATTCAGTAAGTGGGGTTGACAGCACTGAATCACAATTAAATTGGGGAAATATAATTAGCTCGCTAAGGTGGAATTATATGCCATCCAATAAAGTATTTATAAATACTACCCTTAGATATAGTAAATATGATTTTTTAATTGCTTTTGGAAATAGCAGCTCAGAAACTACGTTAAACTCCAATAATACCACAACAGTTAATAACCAAAATTTTTCTTATGCCTACTTAAGTAATATAGAAGATTGGTCTGCAAAAGTAGATGTAGATTGGATGCCAAACCCAGATCATTTGGTGAAATTTGGAATTGGAGATATTTACCACACTTTCACACCAGGTGTCAACCAGTTTCAATTTTCTCAAACTGGAAATTCTGCATTAGATACTACATTTGGAGCCAATAAGCATTATGCACATGAAGTTTCAGCTTATATAGAAGATGACTGGACTGTAAACGACAAGTTAAAAGGAAACGGTGGTTTCCATTACAGTACATTTTTCGTGGGGAATAAACAATATTCTACTTTGCAACCAAGATTAAGTTTTAGGTATTTGATTGATCAAAAATCTTCTTTCAAAATGGGTTATGCCAAAATGGGGCAGTTCCTTCACTTATTAACCAATTCAGGAATAGGGCTACCTACTGATCTATGGGTGCCAGCAACTGAAAAAATTAAACCACAATTTTCAGAACAAATAGCTGCTGGATATGCAAGAACCTTTAGCGATAAATTTGAAGTTTCTTTAGAAGGGTATTATAAAACAATGGACAACTTAATTGAGTATAAGGACGGAGCTTCTTTTTTTGATAACGAGACGGATTGGCAAGATAAGGTTCATATAGGAAGAGGATGGTCTTATGGAGGAGAATTATTGATAGAAAAAAAGATAGGCAAAACCACAGGATGGATAGGCTATACATTGTCTTGGACTAATAGACAATTTGATTCTATTAATTTTGGACAGTCTTATCCATACAGATACGATAGAAGACACGATATTGGAATTGCAATAACACACGAAATCAACGATAGAATAAATATTGGAGTGGTTTGGGTGTATGGAACAGGAAATGCAGTCACTCTTGGATTAGAATCTTATTCTTCATTTAATAGTTCGCTTGTTAACGATATTTCTAATTTTAATCTCGACCCTTACAACTTTAATTCAGATCAAAACAATGTAGAAGTATCTACCGTAAATCACATTGAAAGTAGAAATAATTACAGAATGCCCAACTACCATAGACTTGATGTTTCAATTAACATGAAAAAAGAAAAAAAATGGGGAGAAAGAACATGGAGTTTTGGTCTTTATAATGCTTACAGTAGACAAAATCCGTTTTACTTAGAATTTACTAGAAATGAAAATGGAAATCCTCAACTATCTCAATTCAGTCTTTTTCCATTAATACCATCCTTTACTTATTCATTCAAATTTTAAATTATGAAAAAATTATTTTTATTATTAAGTATTTCTTTAGTTTATATTTCTTGTGAAAAAGTAATTCCTTTTGAAGGAGATGTAAATATTCCAAAATTAGTAATCAACTCAATTTTTCAAAGTGATTCTACTTTTAAAGTTCATGTAAGTAGTAGTAGAAGTGTAATAGACACTGCCTCTTTTCAAAATATTGAAGATGCAATAGTTACTATTAAAGACGATAATGGGAGCACAATTGAAACCTTAAATTATGTAGAGAACGGTTTTCACATAGGACAAACTTTTCCTCAAGAAAATCAAACTTATAATTTAGAAGTAACACATCCTAATTATACCAATGTCACATCCTCAGACTCTCTCCCCTCTCCTATAATCATTAATAGTATAGATACTTCAACTATAGTAGATCCAATAAATGGAGATAGATTACAAATAACTCTGGATTTTGAAGATCCAGAAAGTGCACAAAATTATTATCTAATAGAAACCTATTCAGTAAATGAATATTTAGTAATAAAAAATTCTGATACTACAGAGTACGAACTAGATACTATTAAACAATTTATGATTTTAACTGATGAAGTTTTTCAAAATGGAGGTTCTCCGTTTAGACTGCAAGGTTTATTTAATGATCTTTTATTTAATGGCCAAAACAAAGCATTAGAATTGGAAATTCCTTACGATAACTTTAGCGGAATTGAAGTCGGTTATGAATGGAGTTACAAGACACTTAGCGTAAGAGTATATTTACATAACATATCAAAATCTTATTATTACTACAGAACTAGTTTAGAATTGTATCAAAGTGCATCCGGTAACCCATTTGCACAACCAGTACAAGTTTACAGTAATATTGAAAATGGATTTGGTGTCTTTGCAGGCTCTCAAATAAGTTATTTTGATCTTTAAAAAAGTTCTCAACACCCCATTATATCTGTTAAATACGAATTTTCAACAACTATAAATATTAACCTATTTTAACTTGACTTATGAGGTAGATTGAACTACATTTGAGAAAATCAAAAAGTAATTCTTCTTATGAGACAACTTAAAATTACCAAATCAATAACCAACAGAGAAAGTCAGTCATTAGACAAATACTTACAAGAGATTGGCAGAGAAGAATTAATCACTGCAGAAATGGAAGTTGAGTTGGCTCAAAAAATAAAGCAGGGAGACCAAATTGCACTAGAAAAATTAACCAAAGCCAACTTAAGATTTGTTGTTTCAGTTGCTAAACAATATCAAAACCAAGGTTTAACTCTACCAGATTTAATCAACGAAGGCAACTTAGGACTTATTAAAGCAGCACAAAGATTTGACGAAACAAGAGGTTTTAAATTTATATCTTACGCAGTTTGGTGGATAAGACAATCTATTCTTCAAGCATTAGCAGAACAATCTAGAATTGTTAGATTGCCACTTAATCAAGTAGGTTCCTTAAATAAAATAAATAAAGCTTTTTCAAGACTTGAACAGGAATTTGAAAGGCCTCCTAGTAGTGACGAACTTGCTACAGCTCTTGAACTTTCGGAGGACAAGGTAAAAGATACCATGAAAATAAGTGGAAGACACGTTTCGGTAGATGCTCCTTTTGTAGATGGAGAAGATAATTCTTTATTGGATGTAATGGTAAATAACGATAGTCCAAAAGCTGATTTAGACTTAATGAGAGAGTCTTTACAAAGAGAAATTGAGAGATCACTTTCTACATTAAATGACAGGGAAAAAGACGTAGTAATGCTATTTTTTGGAATAGGGAAAAAACATGGATTAACCCTTGAAGAAATAGGTTCAAAATTTGATCTTACAAGAGAAAGAGTTAGACAAATCAAAGAAAAAGCGATTAGAAGACTTAGACACAACTCAAGAAGTAAATTACTAAAAGCTTATTTAGGCTAAAATTTCAAAAATGTCATCCAAAGAAAAATTAAATACTCTAATTGGTGCAGATGGTCAAACACTTAGTCCAACTCTACCAGAAAACATTAAAAATTATCTTATAGATATTGATGGTACTATAACTGAAGATGTTCCTAATGAAGAACCTGAAAGAATGTTGACATGTCTTCCATTTCCAGACGCATTAGAAGTTTTAGAAAAATGGTATTCAGAAGGCCACATCATTACTTTTTTTACGTCAAGAACGGAGGAGCAAAGAGAGTATACTGAAAGATGGTTAAGAATGCATAATATTAAATACCACGCATTACTTATGAATAAACCTAGGGGTGGTAATTACCACTGGATAGATAATCATATGGTAAAAGCAACTAGATTTAGAGGGAAATTTACTCCCCTAGTTAAAACTGAAAAAGAAATTGAAGTATTCAATGATGATTTTATTTCCGAATAATTATTTATTTTATTTAAATTTACTGTAAACAAATTTTAATTATGAGAAAACATAATTTGTATCACACCTTAATATTTTGCTTAATAGCATCCATTGTTATTAGTTGTGGATCTGAAAACCAGCCTAGTAGTGAACTTCAAGAAAGTGAAAAAACATCTGAAAATAAAGATAACCACAGCATTGAAGTTGAAATAGTAGAAAAAGATTTTGAATTTATGCCACCATCTCCAATTCAAATTGCTTCCATTTTGAAAAAAGCAAACATGAATTATGAAGAAGGATTAACTAATAAGGTTTCAAACTCAAAACAATACTCAACTAAATTTAAACAAACAATAAATTTTGGAGTCTATGCATGTGATTTAGCATATTGTGTAACCAATGACAAATTTGCAGAAGCTAGTGAATATTTAAAAGTTTCTAAAGAAATGGCCTCAAAAATAGGTTTGGAATCAATTTTCTTGTCAGACAATTTGGTAGAAAGATTTGAAAAAAATGTTGGCAATCAAGATAGTGTAATGTCTATTCTTTTTGATATTCAAATAATGACTGATGATTATATACAAGACAATGAATTAACAGACTTAAGCGTAATATATTTTACTGGAGCATGGGTAGAGGGAATGAATATTGGAACCCATACAATTCTTGGAAACAACGATCATAAAATTAGTGTTTTATTATCAGAGCAAATGACCATTGCTAGATCTCTAATTAGAGGATTGAGAGCTGTAGAAAACCAAAGCGATGATTTAATAGATTTAACCGACCACATTGAAGAAGTTGTTGATGCATACCATAATTTATGGTCTGTCAAACAAGAAGGCGAAAACATTGAATATCTAGATGTTGAACTAAAACATGAAGAAGCTATTTCAATTTCAGAAATGATTTTGGAATTAAGAGAAGAAATAACCATGTAATTATTATTTTATGATTGGCAAGTACATATTTTTATTTTTAATTATTTTTAATTTTAACCCAAGCTTTGAAGCACAAAAGGAGGTAGAATTAACCCCTTACCAAGAACGCTTAATTCAACTAAAGGACTTTAGGAAAAATTGCAGGATGGCACTAAGACCTTTTAGATATGACGGTTCTCTTACTACACATTTCACATATAAAGAATTTGATTATTCAAAGGAAGTAGAAATTGCTACTATCCAAAATGAAAACTATCGTTTGTCTTTTAACTCTATGGGAATTTCTCATGAACCAATTAGTATTAAAATTTATGATAAGCCAAAAAAATTCATAAATAGAGTGTTGCTATACGAAACTACTGATGTTGCAAGCAATGAGTTTACTACGGAAACCAAAGAAATGATTGAAAAGCTAAAGAAAGCCAAGAGTGAAGAACTCGCTAAAAAAGTGGATATTTCTGAAAGTGAAAGATTATATCAGCAAAAAATAATAGAAAATATTAGACTTAAAAAGTTATTTATAAATTATATAATTCCATACTCAGAAAGAGGATATAAAATAGATGAAGAAGGCAATGAATCAAGAGTTCTTACAAAAGGCTCTATTATTCTTGCTGTTGGTTATAACAACCTCTAATCGTCAAATTTCTTAAGAAGTATTTTTTTAAATTTAAAGAGTTCGTCTCTTAACACCGCTGCCTGCATGAAGTTTTCTTTCTTAGCTTCTCTTTCCATCTGCTTCTTAATATTTTCTATACTTTTCTCCAACTCAACTCTGCCCATATTCTCTACAACAGGGTCTTGAATTGAAGGATCACTTGAAATAACTAACTCGTTTATTTCTTCTTTTTCACTAACTCTACCAATAAGAAGATCGTTTTCGTTGGATTTAATAATTTGGGTAGGCACAATACCATTTAACCTGTTATAATCACTCTGTTTTTCTCTTCTCCTATTAGTTTCACTAATAGTAATTTCCATTGCTTTAGTTATTTTATCTGCATACATAATAACGCGGCCATTGATGTTTCTTGCCGCTCTACCAACAGTTTGAACTAAAGATCTTTCCGATCTTAAAAATCCTTCATTATCTGCATCCAAAATAGCGACTAGTGATACCTCGGGCAAATCCAAGCCTTCTCTTAGTAAGTTTACACCAATAAGCACATCAAAAATACCTTTTCTTAAATCTCGTAAGATTTCTACTCTTTCTAATGTATCTACATCCGAATGAATATACCTAGATCTAATTCCAATTTTTGCAAAATACTTGTCTAGCTCTTCTGCCATTCTCTTGGTGAGAGTAGTTACCAGTACTCTATTTTCATCCTCTACAACTTTTCGTATTTCTTCTAAAAGATCATCTACTTGGTTTAATTTTGGTTTTACTGTAATCTCTGGATCTAGTAAACCTGTTGGTCTTATAAGTTGTTCTGTAACAATTCCATCACACTTTGTAAGTTCATATTCTGCAGGTGTGGCACTTACATAAATAATTTGGTTATGAATTTGTTCAAACTCTTCAAATTTTAAAGGACGATTGTCCAAAGCTGCAGGAAGTCTAAAACCATAATCAACTAAATTTACTTTCCTCGATCTATCTCCACCATACATGGCTTTTATCTGAGAAATTGTAACATGAGATTCGTCAATTACCATTAGAAAATCTTCCGGAAAATAATCTAAAAGGCAAAAAGGTCTGTCTCCAGGCTTTCTATTATCAAAATATCTAGAGTAATTTTCAATTCCTGAACAGTATCCCAACTCTCTTATCATTTCTAAATCTAGCTCCACTCTATTCTGGATTCTTTTTGATTCTAAATTTTTTCCTATTTCGTTGAAAAACTCTATTTGCTTTACTAAATCATCCTGAATTTGAAAAATAGATCTTTTCACATCTTCTTTATCAGTAACAAAAATATTTGCAGGGTATATAATATACTGATCTTGATTCTCTAAAATTTTATTATTTACCAAATCTAAAATTCCAATGGAATCAATTTCGTCCCCCCAAAAAGTAATTCTAATTCCAAAATCAGCATAAGCTAAATGAATATCTACAGTATCACCCACAACTCTAAAGTTTCCTCTTTTTAAATCAGTAGTAGTTCTTGAATATAGATTATCAACTAATTGTCTTAAAAATAAATTTCTAGCTATTTTTTGACCTACTTCAATAGTTACTATACTATTGCTAAAATTAACTGGATTTCCTATCCCGTAAATACAAGAAACTGAAGAAACAACTATAACATCTTTTCTACCTGATAGTAAAGAAGTTGTAGTACTTAAACGTAGTTTTTCAATATCGTCGTTTATTGAAAGATCTTTTTCTATATATGTATCCGAAGAAGGTAAATAAGCTTCAGGTTGGTAATAATCGTAATATGAAACGAAATATTCAACTGCATTATCAGGGAAAAAGGTTTTAAATTCTTGATAAAGCTGTGCAGCAAGTGTTTTATTGTGAGATAGAATTAGTGTAGGTCTTTCTACTTTTTCAATGACATTGGCAACAGTAAAAGTTTTACCTGAACCTGTAACACCTAAAAGGGTTTGTGCAGCAATTCCATCGTTAATTCCTTGAACTAAATCTGCAATAGCTTCTGGCTGGTCACCAGTTGGAGAAAAATCTGATTTTAAATTAAATTTCACGTTTCAATATTACTTAATAATATTAGACGATTCCCATATGTCCCAAGCTTTAAGTGCTTGATGAACTAACATTTGATAACCATTGAGAATTTGAGCATTTTTTAAAAGTGATTTTTTTAAAAAAAGAGTTTGCTCGGGATTGTATATTAAATCAATTACTAAATGCTTGGAAGTTAAATTATCGTAGGAGATTATTATTTCTTGTTCAACATCAGGATACATTCCAATAGGTGTAGTATTGATTATTAAATAATGTCCAGCAACCATATGGCTGTTTAATTGATTCCAAGTGAAATAATTATTTAACAAAGGAAAATTATTTCTAGAAATAAAATTAACATCAATATTTAAAGAATTTAATACATAAGCAACTGCTTTTGAGGCACCTCCAGTCCCTAAAATTAGAGCTTTGGTATGGTGAGATTTCAAATATGGTTTAACCATTTGTTGAAAACCAAAAACATCAGTATTATATCCTTTTAAAGAAACCAGTTTATTGTTATCAAAAAATGGCTTGATAGTGTTTACCGCATCAATTTCTTGAGATATTTCATCTAAAGAATCTAATTGTGAAATTACTTTTTGCTTAAATGGGATCGTAACATTAAGTCCAGAAAGTTTATAATCGGAAAATAATTCTTTTAAATTTGAAATATTATCTAATTCAAAATTGGAATAAAGAGCATCAATATTTTCTTCTTTAAACTTCTTGTTAAAATAATCCTTTGAAAAAGAATGGACAAGACTCTTACCAATAAGTCCAAAATTTCTCAAATGGCAGGATTAGAATTAATTTTTGAACCTAGATATTCAATCAACCAAACAATAAAAATTCCTAAGAAGATTAGAATAAGACAGAAAATATTTTCTGAAAGAAAAAAATCAGGAAAAATCCAACTGTAGGATACTACTTTTAGCTCCCCCCCTCTTCCAACAATAGTTTCTAAAGGAATTTTCCAAGGCCAAATAATTAATAACGAACCAATAACAAAGCCAGTTAATAATGAAATAGTAGCGTTGTAAAATTTTTTAAGAACAAAACTTATTCCATGAGACAGCCCCAAAAAACCTACAATGGCACCTAAAATAACCGGCAATAAAATATTCAAATTTGAGAAAGGGTCTGAAACTGATTGAAGCATAATTAACTGATAATTTCCCATTAAAATTAAAACATAAGATCCAGAAAGACCGGGGAGTATCATACTAGCAACAGAAACTATTCCACAAATTACAAGGTAATAAAAGGAATCATCTTGGCTAACGGGTTTTAAAAATGCCAAAGAAGCAGCAAAAAAAACTCCTAAAAATATAGAAATAACCGAGTAAAGATTCCAAGATTTCACCAACTTACCTATGTAGTATATAGAAGCTATAATTAAACCAAAAAAGAAAGACCAAACAAGTTGTTCGTTTTTAGAAAAGAAAAATTCAAGGACTTTTGCCAAAGTAACAATACTTAATGCAGTACCAGAAAAAACTAAAACCAAAAACTTCAGTTGAGTATGTTCAATAAAGTTCTTAAAGTTTCCAGAAAATAAAAGTTTAATAGCCTTGAGATTAAAGGATTTCAAGGAATTGATTAGTTGCTCATATATTCCTGTTACCAAGGCTATTGTTCCACCAGAAACCCCAGGAATAACGTTAGCTGCTCCCATTCCAAAACCTTTAAGAAGTAAAATTAAGTAATGTTTCATTAAATTGAAATTGCTTGGTATCCTCCCTCTAAATTGAGATAGTTTTCCTTGTATAAATCATTTAATATTAAAAAATTTAAAATACTTTCTGATCTTTTTCCAGAACCGCAATGAAAAATAACTGGCCGATCTGAGGGAAGTTCATTTAATCTTTCTACTATCTCTCCAAGTGGAATATGGATTGAATAATCTACTTTTCCATCAATTTCTAGTTCATAATTCTCTCTTAGGTCTATAAGAAGAAACTCTGATTTGTTTTGCAATAGCAAATCTAAATCGCTTGGTGAAATTCTATTTAAATTCATATCAGCTTATTAAATTACGTTGGCTTTCTTTTTTTAATAATATCTTTTGGAAGGAAATTAAAAAAAGTATCTCCTCTCAATCCTTGTCTTAGTGTTTCTAAAGGCAAAACATCAGTGGGAGATATATTTCCTAAATTAACATTTTGGTCAAATAAATTTACAAACCAGGTCTGCTGCTTTTTTGAAGGTGCCTCCCATAGTATTTTATTAGGATCAATTTTAGAAATTATCATATTGATAAGCATAGTATGCGGTTTTCCATTTGGTCTAAAAATACCCACAGATCCGCTTTCTCTACCCTCAGCAATAACTTTCCATGAACCAGCTTTTAGTTCTTCTGACATCATTTTAATCCATTTTGCAGGACTTATTAAAATACCTTCTTCTTTGGAGCCAACTTCACTCAATACAGTATAATTCTTAGCATATTTATAAATTAATTCACACTTTTCTTCGTGTTCTAAGATTATTGATCCATCTGAAATTTCTATAGTTTCAATACCAAAATTATCTACAATTTTGAAATAGTCCTCTTCTTGGTTTCTCGCATAATACAATTCAAACATGGTTCCACCAAAATATGGCTTAACACCAACTTGGTTCATCAAAGAAATTTTTTCTTGGATATTATTAGAAACTATTGAAGTACCAAATCCAAATTTTATAATATCGGTATAGCTTGCACTAGTAGATAAGAAATCTTCCATTTGTCTAGTGCTCAAACCCTTGTCCATCATCATAGTAAGGCCAGTATCTCTAGGATTAGTAGTTCTTTCTGGAATATGAGATAATATCATTTGTTGGGATTATCTTTGTAGGGCTGAAAAAATTGATTCATCTCCTCAACTTGTAAAACTTCAGGATAAATATCAATTAGTTTTTTGAAAGTATTTTTATCTGAGTTTTGCATTTCAGAAAGACTGCTTTTGGCCTCTGATAAATTCCCAGTAGAGATTTGCATTGCTACAAGTCTAAGTTTTAGATCTTCTTTATTACCGTTGGATTTTATGGCTTTTTTAACTTCGTTAATCGCAGTAGACTTTGATCTATTGTCAAAAAGAAAATTGGAATAATCTATCCACGCATCTATATTTTTAGGATCTAATTGGATTACCTTTTTAAAGGCCAATTCTGCTTCAGAATATTTGTTGAGTTTGGCAAGAATTTCTGCATATAAATACCAATAGTCAGGATTTTCAACATCTAAATCTATTGCTTTTTTAATAAACTTAATTGCTTGAATAGGTTGATTATTTAAATCTCTAACTACGCCTATACCTAACCATGACTCTGGAAGAGAATCGTCAATTTCTATACTTTTTTCATAAAACATAAGTGCTTTTGAATAATCTCCGATTTTCTCGTAACATTCGCCTATACTACAATAGGCATATGCGTGAGGGCGATCATAAATAAAAGACTCATTAAATGAATCAATCGCTTTTTGATATTCTTTTAAATGAATGAAACTATTAGCTTTTCCGTAATGAGCAGCAGTAAATTTCTCATTAATTACCAGACACATTTCATAAGCAAAAATTGCTTCCTTCCAGTCTTCGTTAACATTGTATATTGTTGCTAGATTGAACCAAGCTATATGACTATAAGGATTGTCATCTATCACATCCTTAAAATAATTAACAGATTCTTGAAATTTACCAGACTCATGGTAGGCAACTCCCAGTTCCATCATAACAGTCTCGTCATTTGGTTTAAAAGTCAAGATTTGTTTTAAAACTTTGATTGCAGACTCAAATTTTCCTATTTGGGTATACTCATAAGACAAATCGTGTAAATAATCGTTGTAAGATGAATCTAAAGAAATAAGACTTTGAACACGATTCAAATATTTTATAGCATATGGTTTATTTTCCATAAGTGAATAGAGTCTGCCAAGTCCAAGAAGAACATCAATATTATTTGGGTGAAATTTATTTAGGTTATTTAAAGTTTTTAGAGATTCATCAAATCTCTGGGATGAATTGAGAAATTCAATTTTAATTAATGTAAGTGCCAAATCAATAGGATATTGTTCAAGTGCAATCTCAAGCGCTTTTTTTGCTTTCTTTTTAAAATCAAGTTCTAAATAGTATTCTATGATAAGTTCAAAGTCTTCAACATCAAAAAAAGTGAAGGTTTCACCTTTCATCATTGATTCGAAAAGAGCAACCTTCTCAACAGCGTCATTACTAGGATTAGAATCTAAAAGCATATAAATATTTTCACTTGTAAACAAATATACCTTATAAATTTTCTTGAAAAAATAATGAGCAAACCTTTTTTAAACAAAAAAAATCATATTTAAAAATAAAGTTAGATGTATTGAAAAAATCAATAAATAATAGATGATTTAGGGTTCAATATTTTATCTTCGAATCGATAAAAATTTATTTGCTATGACTTTAATAAAATCTATTTCTGGAATAAGAGGAACAATTGGGGGTAATCCAAGTCAAAATCTTACTCCTGTTGATATTGTGGAATCAATTTCTGCTTATGGTTCTTGGCTGAAGACCAACTATTTAAATAAAAAACTTAAAGTTGTTGTAGGAAGAGATGCTAGACTTTCAGGTGAAATGGTAGAGAATATTTGTATTGGCACTCTTCAAGCAATGGGTATTGATGTAGTAAATATTGGATTATCTACCACACCAACTGTAGAGATTGCTGTTCCTTTAGAAAATGCAGATGGAGGAATTATTTTAACTGCTAGTCACAATCCAAAACAATGGAATGCTCTAAAACTCCTTAATAGTAAAGGAGAATTTATAAGTGAAAAAGATGGAAAACAACTCTTAAGTGTAATAGAAAAAAATCAATTTTCATTCGCTAGCGTCGATGAACTTGGCGTAGTAACTTTTAAGGATAATTATATTGATGAACACATTAATAAAGTCTTGAAACTTAATCATGTAGATGTTAATGCCATTAAAGAAGCTGAATTTTCTGTTGTTATTGATGCAGTTAATAGCACTGGTGGAATAGTAATTCCTAAATTATTAAAAGCATTAAAATGTAAAGAAATTACTGAAATATATTGTACACCAAATGGAGAGTTTCCTCATAATCCAGAACCTCTTGCTGAGCACCTTGTAGACCTAAGTAATAAGGTAAAAGAAAAAAATGCAGATCTGGGTATTGTTGTAGATCCGGATGTTGATCGCTTGGCTTTTGTTTGTGAAAACGGAGAAGTTTTTGGAGAGGAATATACCTTAGTTGCAGTAGCAGATCATATTACAGGAGAAAAAACTGGAAATAGTGTTTCTAATTTATCTTCAACAAGAGCTCTTGCTGATGTAACTATTAAAAATGGTGGTAAATATTATGCCTCTGCAGTAGGAGAAGTCAACGTTGTTGAAATGATGAAAGAAACAAATGCTGTGATCGGTGGAGAAGGTAATGGAGGAGTTATATTTCCCGAACTACACTACGGAAGAGATGCACTTGTGGGGATAGCCTTATTTTTAACCTATTTGGCAAATAAAAAATTAAAGATGAGTGATCTTAAAAGTTCATTTCCTCAATATACGATTAGTAAAAACAAACTCGCTTTAACAAACAGCACCAATATAGACTTGCTACTAGAGAAAATTTCTAAAAAATATAAAACTGTAAAGCAAAATAAAATTGATGGACTAAAATTAGAGTTTGAGAACGAATGGGTACACATGAGAAAATCAAATACTGAACCAATTATTCGAATTTATGCAGAAAGTCAAAATCAAAAATCTGCTCACGATCTAGGCGAAAGATTTGTTGAAGAACTAAAAAGTTTGATTTAATTATATTTGAATATTATTATGAAAGTCTACTTAGATAATGCAGCCACAACATCAATTGCTAAAGAGGTTATTACAGAAATCCAACCTTATCTATCTACTTATTTTGGAAATCCATCTAGCACGCACTCTTTTGGAAGAAAAACTAAAAATGCCATAGAAATAAGCAGAAAAAAAATTGCTGACTATATCAATGCCGATAATAGCGAAATAATTTTCACTTCAGGTGGAACTGAGGCTGATAATATGGCTATTAGACGCGCGGTTATTGATTTGAATGTAAAAAGAATAATAACCTCCAAAATTGAACACCATGCAGTTGGACATACTGCGGAAAATTTAAAAGACTCACATAACATAGAAGTTGTCTATTTAACGACCGATAAAAAAGGAAATCCATCTATTGAGGAATTAAAAGAACTTTTAAAAAAAGATGTTAAAACATTAGTCTCCTTAATGCATGCAAATAACGAAATTGGGACTTTACTGCCTATAGAAGAAGTTTCTTTGCTGTGTAATAAATATGAAAATGTATATTTTCACTCAGACACCGTTCAAACAATGGGTCATTATTCGTTTGATGTTAAAAAATTAAAAATTGATTTTTTGGTTTGTTCTGCCCATAAATTTCATGGTCCAAAAGGTATAGGTTTTCTTTATGTTAATAAAAATCTTCATTTAAACCCAATTATAACAGGTGGATCTCAAGAAAGAAATCATAGAGGAGGAACAGAAAATCTATATGGAATTATTGGATTGGCAAAAGCTATGGAGTTGGCTTTTTCGGATTTAGAAAGCCATCAAAAACATGTAGAAAAACTTAAATTTTACATGAAAGAAGAATTATATAAAATAGATTCCAGAATTATATTTAATGGGGAAACTGATCCAAATAAAAGTTTGTATACCGTGCTAAGTGTAGGCTTTCCCAAAGATATTTGTAATTCTATGCTACTATTTAGTTTAGATATATTTGGAATTGCTGCTTCTGGTGGAAGTGCTTGTTCGTCAGGGTCAACCAAAGGCTCTCACGTTCTGGCAGAAATTCCTTTACTGGAAAACTTTCAAACTGTAAGATTCTCGCTTTGTAGATACAACACTATTGAAGAAGTTGATTACACGTTAGATAAAATAAAATCTATTGTTCTAAAAGGAAAATAAAATGCAAGTTACCATAACTGGATCGGGAACATCTCAAGGGGTACCAGTAATTGGTTGTGATTGTAAAGTTTGTAAATCAAAAGACAAAAAAGACAAGAGATTTAGATGTTCTGTCCATATTTCCTACAAAGGAAAATCTATTGTTATAGATACCGGACCAGATTTTCGCCAACAGATGTTGAATGCGGAAATAAAATCGTTAGATGCAGTGCTATTTACCCACGAACATAAAGATCATGTTGCTGGCCTAGACGATGTAAGACCTTTTAACTTTTCTCAAAAAAAACCCATAGATATATATTGTACAGACCATGTTTTTAATGCGTTGAAAAGAGAGTTTCATTATATTTTCGATCCTAAATTTCAATATCCAGGAATTCCTAAAATAAATAGATACTCTATTAAAAAAAATGAAAATATATCAATAGCTGATATTGATATTGAACCTATTGAAGTAATGCATTATAAATTACCTGTTTTAGGATTTAAAATTGATGGGTTTGCATACATAACAGATGCAAAAACAATTGAAGACTCTCAGAAGAAAAAATTAAATAATCTAGATGTTTTGGTAATTAATGCGCTAAGGATAAAGCAACACATGTCACATTTCAATTTGGAGGAAGCAATAGAGTTAATAAAAGAGCTAAAGCCAAAAAAAGCAATACTTACCCACATATCTCATTTTATGGGTATACATCAAGACGTCCAAAAAAAACTACCTGAAAATATATATTTAGCATATGATGGACTTAAAATTAAATTAAATCAATAGGAATGCGAATAGATATAATATCAGCGGTTCCCTCACTTCTTGAAAGCCCATTTAATGACTCTATTTTAAAAAGAGCAAAAGAAAAAAAATTAGTAGATATAAAAATTCATAATCTTAGAGATTATTCAACCAACAAACAAAAAAGTATAGACGATTATGCTTTTGGTGGTGGTGCAGGAATGGTTTTAAGCATAGAACCATTTGCCAAATGTTTAAATGAATTAAAAGGAAACAGAAATTACGATGAAGTCATCTTCATGACACCAGACGGAGAAAAACTAAAGCAAAGTGATGCTAACCAACTTTCTCTTAATAAAAATATAATTATTCTTTGTGGACACTATAAAGGAATAGACCAAAGAATTAGAGATTACTTAATTACCAAAGAAATATCGATTGGAGATTATGTGCTCTCAGGAGGTGAGTTACCTGCAGCTGTCCTTTGTGATGCAATAATAAGACTTATTCCTGGAGTTTTAAATAATGAAACTTCCGCTCTTACAGACTCATTTCAAGATGATTTACTTGCACCACCAGTATATACAAGGCCAGCTAAATTCAACGAATGGGAAGTACCTGAAATACTAACTTCTGGAAACCTAAAAGCAATTGAGAAATGGAGAGAAGAAAAAGCCATAGAAAACACCAAAAAACGAAGACCTTATCTAGGTGAAAATAAAAAGGAATAAAATTATAAGTTCTCATTTAATAAAATATTAAATATTCTTTGTAATATTGCAACCCTTAAACCAAGACTCATGGATATAATTAAAGAAATTTCGAATGAACTTAACGAATCGAAGCAATGGCCTTCTTTTAGTTCTGGCGATACAATAACTGTTACCTACAAAATTAAAGAAGGTAACAAGACTAGATTGCAATCATTTCAAGGAACTGTTATCCAAAGAAGAGGTTCAGGATCAACGGAGACCTTTACAATCAGAAAAATGTCGGGTGGTACTGGTGTCGAAAGAATATTTCCACTTGGATCTCCTTTTTTAGAAAAAATTGTTGTAAACAAAGAAGGTTCTGTAAGAAGGTCTAGATTATTTTATCTAAGAGAAAGAACTGGGAAATCTGCTAGAATTAAAGAAAAGAAATACTTTTCAAAGAAAAAATAGTTCTTACATCCTTTCAGGCATTTTAATACCCAATATTCCCATTCCCTTTTCTATTATTTCTGCAACTAGTTTAGACATTTGAATTCTAAAATTGCGCAAACTATCTTCCTTTTCTGTCATTATGGGGTAGTCCTGGTAAAAGGAATTATACGACTTAACTAAGCTATATAGATAATTGGCCAATAAATAAGGAGCTAGCTCTTTGGCAGATTGGGCTAATATATCTGGAAAATTTGATATGCATTTTAACACTTCAAGTTCTTTGGAATTGATTTTTAAATTTTCAATACTAAATTCGTTGTTCAAATCTTGGTATTTATTTAATAAACTATTAATTCTAACGAAAGTATATTGAATAAATGGACCTGTATGTCCAGAAAGGTCTATAGTTTCTTTTGGATTAAAAGACATTTTCTTTTTTGGATCTACTTTTAAAAGAAAATATTTCAATCCAGAATTACCAATTTTTTTACAAATGTCTAAAATTTCATGCTCTGATAATTCTTCTAAAAAACCCCTCTCCGATGTTAAAGATTTAGCTTCATTTATTACAGAATTTAATAATTCGTCTGCATCAACTACCGTACCTTCTCTGGATTTCATTTTGCCTTCAGGAAGTTCAACCATCCCATAAGAAAGATGAAAACAATTGGAAGCCCAACTATAGTTTAATTTATTTAAAATATTGAATAATACTTTGAAATGGTGGTTTTGTTCATTTCCAACAGTGTAAATAATTCCAGATAGATTTGGATAATCATTATACCTTTGAACGGCAGTTCCTATGTCTTGTGTCATATATACGGATGTACCATCAGAACGAACTAATAATTTATCATCTAGACTATCATTGGAGAAGCTACTCCAAATTGAACCATCTTCCTTGCTGTAAAAAATACCATTTTCAACACCTTTTTGCACTACATCTTTTCCTAAACGATAGGTGTCAGATTCGTAGTAAAGATGATCAAATTCCACATTTAAGTCTTTGTATGTTTTATCAAAACCACTGTAAACCCATTGATTCATTTTTTCCCACAAAGCTCTTACCTTGGGATCTTCATCTTCCCATAACAAAAGCATTTTTTGAGCCTCTAGTAAAATAGGTGCTTTTAGTTTTGCATCTTTTTCAGATAATCCACTATCAATCAATTCTTTTATCTCTTGTTTGTAAACCTTATCAAAAACAACATAGTACTTTCCAACCAAATGATCACCTTTTAAATTAGTAGACATTGGAGTCTCTCCATTACCAAATTTTTGCCACGCAACCATAGATTTACAAATATGAATCCCTCTATCATTGATAATTTGAGTTTTCACTACTTTATGACCAGCTGCTTTTAAAAGAGACACGACACTATCCCCTAAAAAAATATTTCTTAAATGCCCCAAGTGCAGCGGCTTATTGGTATTTGGAGAAGAATATTCTACCATGAAAAGTTCACCAGAGGGATTAGAAACAAAGCCATAATTATCTTCTTTTAACCAACCTTTAAAAAAAGTGAGCCAATATTTTTGCTTTATTTTAAGATTTAAGAATCCTTTGACAACATTAAAGTCATCAAAATAATTTTCATTTTCAAGCAAATAATCACCAATGAATTCAGCTGTTTTTTCAGGTGATTTTTTACTCAACTTAAGTAAAGAAAAAACTACCAACGTTAAATCTCCCTCAAAATCTTTCTTTGTGTTTTCAATAACAATTAAATCTTGGATATTATCACCTTCAAATAAAGTATTTACTGCTGTAACAATAGACTTTTTAATTGTAGAAAAATTGATCATGAAAAATTACTTGGTTTAAAATTAAGTTATGGATAAAGATACTTGTTATTTCTTGGGGATTTATTTCTCAAATATTTTTTTATACTTCTCTATCTTTGGCTGAATTACAAATTGACAATAACCTTGACTTTTATTATTGTTAAAGTAATTATGGTGGTAATCTTCTGCAGGATAAAAAACATCAATTTTCTCAACTTGAGTAACTATAGGCTGGTCCCATACTTTTTCGGAGATTAATTCATCCTTAAATTTTAAAACCTCGTCTTTATGAGAATCATTAACGAAGAAAATAGCAGATCTATATTGAGTTCCAATATCATTGCCTTGTCTGTTTAAAGTTGTTGGATCGTGGGTTTTCCAAAAAACTTCTAAAAGATGAGCTAAATCAACTATGGATGGATTAAATACAATTTTAGCAACTTCAGCATGTCCAGTTGTTCCGGAGCAAACTTCATTGTAAGTTGGGTTTTTAATTGTTCCTCCACAGTATCCTGGAGTTACCTCTTCTACTCCATTTACTTGCTGAAATATTGCCTCAACACACCAAAAACAACCAGCACCAAAATAAATCGTATCTAAATGTTCATTTTGCATATCCAAACTTTTTAAATCATTATTATTATTTCCAAGACAATTGTAAAATGGTAAAAATATTAATAAATATAGGCATCTAAACAATGTTGATTTCATAAATTATATATTTAACTGAAATTAACTATTCTAAGACAAAGAAATCAATTTGATGAAGAAAATTGGCATTATTTCTGACACACATAGTTTTTGGGACGACTCATTTGATAAATATTTTTCAAATTGTGATGAAATTTGGCACGCTGGAGATATCGGCGATTTAAAAATCACAGATAAACTTGGTGAAATTGCTTCTCTGAAAGGAGTTTATGGGAACATAGATAACGATAAAATAAGACAAGAATTTCCATTAAATCAATATATGGAGTATGGAAACCACAAAGTTCTAATGACTCATATAGGAGGAAAACCTTACAATTATTACAAAAACTCCAAACAAGAAATCGAAAAATTCAAGCCAACTATTTTTGTTTGTGGACATTCTCATATATGTAAAGTGATTTATGATAAAAAATACAATATGCTATATATAAACCCAGGAGCAGCAGGGATTGTAGGATTTCATAAAGTAAGAACAATAGTTAGGTTCGAACTTCACATGGAAACTATAAAGAATTTGGAAGTAATTGAATTAAAAAAAAGAAAGGATTTATCTAAGTCTGTCCAAAGAATTAACTAATTTCTCATCTTTCTTAATAGCTCTATTGGCTAAAAAAATGATTGGTAAAGAAGCCACTAAAAGATACATGCTAAAAGTATAATTAATTGTCTGTAAAGAACTATTTTCATTTCCTAATAAAAATTCCTCTGCACTTGACACTTCTAAAAACATATATACAAGAGTAATTAAAACAAAAAAGTAAGAAAGCATGCCATATCTTAACTGCTTCTGTCTTTTCTTATAATTTACCAACATTAAGATTCCGAAAGCTACAGCTACTAAATAACCAGAATAAAATGGATAAACTTTAAATCCCTCTAAAGAAGATTGACTTTCCCACCCTGTTGGATAAAAATCATAAGTAGATTGACCTTCTAAAACTATGGAAGCAAATGGAAGAAAAGAGGCAGTAAATAAAACAGCGCAAAACAATATTATATAGATAGTTTGTATTCTTTGAAGCATAAAAATTAAAATTTAAGATTTATTAAATTAATTATTTGTAAAAATAGTTATTAAGATCAATGCAAAAAATTTTTTTAAATAAGATACTTTATTATATTTGGCATGTCTATCGACAAAATTCCACTTAATTTCTTAAGAAAAAATTCAAAAAATAATTTATCCCTTTTAAACTAATCTTCCATAGATGTACGATATTGAAAAATTAAATAATAAGAAAGTTACTGAACTTAGAGAAATTGCTGAAAAATTAAATATTTCCAAAGCAGATAAACTTAAAAAACAAGAGTTAGTATACAAAATTTTAGACGAACAAGCTCTTAAACCGTCGTCAGAAAATAACAAAAAAGAAATTACTTCTGAAAAGTTAGAATCAACTAACACTGCAGTAAAAAAGTCAGAAAGAGCAACAGAGCCTAGAAAAAAGCCTGTACATTCTAACGATAGAAACAACAATAGAAACAACGATAGAAACAACGATAGAAACAACGATAGAAACAACGACAGGAATAAGGACAGAAATAACGAAAGGAATAAGGATAGAAATAACGAAAGGAATAAGGATAGAAATAACGAAAGAAATAATAAACGTGAGGATTACGAATATGATTTTGCAGGAATTATTATTAGCGAAGGTGTATTAGAACTAATGCAAGATGGCTACGGATTTTTAAGATCGGCTGATTACCATTATTTATCCTCCCCAGATGATGTTTATGTATCTCAATCTCAAGTTAAATTTTTCGGACTTAAGACTGGAGACACTATAAAAGGAATTGTTAGACCTCCTAAATTTGGTGAAAGATACTTTCCATTGGTTGAAGTTGAAAAAATTAACGGAAGAGATCCAGAATACATTAGAGATAGAGTACCTTTTGAATCTTTAACCCCTTTATTTCCATCTGAAAAATTCAACTTAACCGGGCACAGCCAAGAATCTATTTCTACTAGAGTTATGGATTTATTTTCTCCTATTGGTAAAGGACAAAGAGGAATGATAGTAGCCCAACCTAAAACTGGAAAAACTGTCTTACTTAAAGATGTAGCAAATGCAATTGCTGCCAATCACCCAGAGACTTATTTAATGGTTTTATTAATTGATGAAAGACCAGAAGAAGTTACCGATATGCAAAGAAGTGTAAAAGCAGAAGTTATTGCCTCTACATTTGACGAACCTGCAGACAGACACGTAAAAGTAGCCAATATAGTTCTTCAGAAAGCCAAAAGATTAGTGGAGTGTGGTCATGATGTTTGTATTCTTTTAGATTCTATCACAAGACTTGCCAGAGCGTATAATACGGTAATGCCTGCTTCAGGAAAAGTATTAACTGGTGGTGTTGATGCTAATGCACTTCATAAACCAAAAAGATTTTTTGGAGCTGCAAGAAAAATTGAGAACGGAGGGTCACTAACTATTTTAGCAACAGCACTTACTGAAACTGGTTCTAAAATGGATGAAGTAATTTTCGAAGAGTTTAAAGGAACTGGTAATATGGAATTACAGTTGGATAGAAAAATATCCAATAGAAGAATTTTCCCAGCCATAGACATACTTACATCTGGAACAAGGAGAGAAGATCTATTAATGGACAAAGAAACCTTACAGAGAGTTTGGATTCTCAGAAAACATTTAGCAGATATGAATCCAATAGAAGCTATGGAATTTATAAAAGATAGACTGAGATCTTCTAAATCAAATGAAGAGTTCTTAGTGTCTATGAATGGATAATGTTTAAGTACATAAAAACTTCTTTTATTGCATTTATTATTTCGCTGTTATACGAACTAATAATTCATCAATCTAATCTCGAAATTAATTTTCAACTGAGCTTAATTAGCTTTATTTTTCATTCCTTAAATCTAATTATAGCCATTGCATTAGCTGTAAGTTATCAAAACCCAACCACATCTAGAATTGATAATTTAAAAAAGGGAATTTTAATAAGTATTGTATTCTCCTTATCTATAAGTTTTTATTTCTACAGTTACCACAAATGGATAAACCCGGAGTTTTTAGAAAATAAAAAACAATCACTAATCGAACTATCGGAAAATCCTGAAACTTTACGACAAGCAAAATTGAATATAGAATCAAATCCAGACTTCTACAATGGGAAATCTGCACAAGATCTCTTAGAAATGCAGCAAGAAAACATCAAAGATATATTAAAACCAAGTAAAGTATTTCCAATTAGTTTGTTCTCATTTTTATTTTTAGGAATGATATCTACCTTACTAATAAGTTTTTTAACTAATTTATTTCAAAATAAAACTTAAATTACCTTATCGGCTATTCTATCAAAATCTAAACCGTCAAAATTACCACTACTCATCATTAAAAGATTAGAATTATTCCAGTTTTCTGAAAACAACTGATATTGTAAATCCTCAGATGAAGTAAAAACTTTAACGTTAGGAGTTCCAAAAGCATTATAAACGTCTTGCTCTGTAATATTGTCAAGTCTTTTATGCTTAATTGTTTCAATATTGTAATAAACATATGCTACATCTGCTGCAAGCATACTTTTAGAATATAATTTCAGAAACTCTGCATTCAAACTACTAAAAGTATGTAGTTCCATACAGGCTACTAATTTTCTTTCTGGAAATTGATTTTTTAATGCGTTGGTTGTTGCCTTTAATTTAGATGGTGAATGCGCAAAATCTTTATAAAATGCAGAGTGATCATTGGCCTTTACCAATTCCATTCTTTTAGATGCGCCTTTAAAATCAGAGACAGATTGATAAAAGTTTATTTTATCAATTCCAATTTTCTCACATACTAACTGAGCAGCTTTTAAATTTTGAAGATTATGAACTCCAAAAATTTCTATTGAGTGTCTGTTGTTTTCATCATCTATTAGTAAAGTATTGGATTTTTCTATGATATGATTATGGGTACTGTAGGGAATTAATTGGCATAAATAGTTATTTGAATTAACCATATTATTTAGATTTTCATCTTCTTGGCAATAAATTAGTGCCCCGTTGTCTTGGATACTCTCAGCAAAAATATGGAACTGTTTTATGTAGTTTTCAAATGTTGGAAAAACATTTATATGATCCCAAGCAATTCCACTTATTACAGCGATATTTGGTCTATAAAGATGAAATTTAGGTCTTCTATCAATTGGAGAAGACAGGTATTCATCTCCTTCAATAATTGCTATTTTAGAAGAGTTAGATAATTTAACCATACAATCAAATCCTTCGAGTTGGGCTCCAACCATATAGTTATGGTCTATATTGTTTTTATTCAAAACATGAAGAATCATACTAGTAATTGAAGTCTTCCCATGGCTACCACCAATCACAACTCTTAGCTGATTTTTAGTTTGCTCATAAATAAATTCAGGATAAGAAAAAACTGGAATTTGGAGTTCTTTGGCTTTCAACAATTCAGGATTATCAATTCTAGCATGCATTCCAAGAATTATGGTATCTATCTTGTCATTTATAATAGCTGGGTTCCAGCCAATTTTATCTGGTAATAGCCCATATTTTTCTAATCTTTCTTTGGATGGACTAAAAATCTCATCGTCAGAACCGGTCACCAATTCTCCCTTTAAAAAAAGTGCAATTGCTAAATTATGCATAGCACTACCTCCAATAGCTATAAAATGAAAATGCATTAAATAATTTTATCTAAAAGTCTAATAAATTAAAACATGAAGTTGGAAAAATTGGATAATTTATAAACACTCGACCATTAAAATTGAATTATATTTATAATAAAAAAAATTGGAAGTTCCTCTTGTACCACTTGCAGAAAGAATAAGACCTAAAGATTTTGAAAATTTTGTTGGCCAAAGCCATTTAATTGGACCAAATGGACCAATTAAGAAAGCTGTAACTAATGGTGCTGTTCCCTCCATGATTTTATGGGGACCTCCAGGTGTTGGCAAAACTACATTAGCTGAAATTATAGCTAACGAATTGGATAGGCCTTTTTATTCTCTATCTGCTATTAGTTCTGGTGTAAAAGACATTAGAAATATCATCAATAATGTAAAAAATCAAGGGATTTTTGGAAAAGGAAATGCACTACTATTTATAGATGAAATTCACAGATTTAGCAAATCTCAACAAGACGCTCTGCTCTCTGCTGTAGAAAAAGGGCAAATAACTTTAATTGGAGCTACTACTGAAAATCCATCTTTTGAAGTCATTCCAGCTTTAAGGTCAAGATCTCAAATATTTGTATTAAAAAATCACAGCAAAGAAGATTTGTTAAAGTTTTTGAATCTGGCCCTATTGGATTCAGTAATTGAAAAGAAAAAACCAGTTCTTAAAGAAACTGAAGCTCTTCTTAGAATTTCAGGTGGTGATGCAAGAAAATTACTAAACGCTTTTGAATTAGTGGTCTTAAATCTTGATCAAAATACAGTTGAAATAACCAATGAACTAGTGCAGCAATCTATACAACAAAATATAGCTCAATATGATAAAAAAGGGGAAATGCACTACGATATTATATCTGCTTTCATAAAATCAATTCGCGGAAGTGATCCTAATGCAGCAGTTTATTGGCTAGCAAGGATGGTGGAAGGAAATGAAGATCCTAAATTTATTGCTAGAAGATTAATTATTTCTGCTGCTGAGGATATTGGCTTGGCTAACCCCACAGCATTGGTAATGGCAAACAATTGTTTTGATGCTCTTCAAAAGATTGGATGGCCTGAAGGGAGAATTGTTTTATCCCAATGTGCAATTTATTTAGCTCTTTCTCCCAAAAGTAATTCCGCATACTTAGCAATAAATAAAGCCCAATCCATAGTTAGAGAAAAAGGAGATTCTAGTATTCCTTTATCGCTAAGAAACGCACCTACTAAACTTATGGAAGAATTGGATTATGGAAAAGACTATTTATATAGTCATGATAATTTAGACAAACTCCACCTGCAAGAATTTCTTCCAGATGAATTAAAAGGAACTTCTATTTATAAACCAAAACAGAATAAAAGAGAAACGGAGTATGAAAAGCTAATAGAAAAAATATGGAAGGGAAAATACTAATGGTTAAAATAAATAACTAATAACTTGAATTGACTAATTTTATTTCGTGAAAAATATATATTTCATTTTAATAGTAGCAATCATCTTTTCCGGCTGTAAAAAAAACAGAAACTCAGTTTCTTGGAATACATTTTATAAGTTGCCAATATCTTCAGACACATTAAATCTAAATACCTTTATAAATCAGGATAAACTTTATTTAAGCGATGATGAAACCTATTTATCTTTTAAAGATACATTTGAAATGTATAAATTGGGGATGGATATTATTGACCAAAGTATTCAATTAGATTTTACAGACAGCATAAAAATTCCTAGCATACTTTCGGGTATACAATTTTCACCAGGATTTCAAATTCCCTATCAGTTTACAGAAAGTCATTTTTTTAATTTTAATTCTACCCAACTAAAAGAATTACATTTTGACTCTTTAATTTTTGACTATACTGTTGAAAGTAGTATTGATGGAAAAATAGATATCAACTTATCTCTATTAGATGCTTTTAATCCAGTTGGTAATAATTTTAACGCACTTATATCAACACCAATTTCTCAAGGAGTGTCCACTGGAAAATTAAACTTGAATGGTTTTAAATTTGATTTAACTAAAAATGGTACTGCATTTAACCATATTTCAACTCTATTTACAATTGGAATATCTTCCGAAAATCTCCAAGATTTAGTATTTCAAAACAACGATTATATTACAATTAAATTTGAAATATCTTCTTTAAAAATTGCATCTGCATTAGGTTATTTAGGTAATGAAGATATTGTAGATACTACTGAAATTAAAATTCCATTCATGGAAAATTTAAATTCAAAAAACTTTGAAATAAATGACTCAGAATTTGAACTATTAATTAAAAACGGAATTGGTATAGATGCTCAATTAAAATTAAATAAAATTGAGTTTAAAAAAGAGAACCAATTTCAAGCTTTAGACCATCTATCGGTAAATCAAAATATGAATATTAATAGAGCTTTAGACTTAGGGTACGATTTTCAATATAGTATGTTGAATATAAATTTCAATAATAGCAACTCTAATCTTCCCCAATTAATATCTATGTTTCCAGAGCAAATTAATATCGACTATCAACTAATCACAAACCCTCTGGGAAATCAATCTGGATACAATGACTTTATATTTCAACAACATCCACTTTCTTTAGATATTTCAGTAGATATTCCTTTGAAACAAAATCTAGATTCTATTATATTTATAGATACTTTAAATTATGAACTACAAAAAAACATAGTTGTTAGCGATGCCTTAATAAAATTGGATTTTACCAATGAATTCCCTTGGAAATTATGTGCTAATTTAAAACTTATGTCAGGAGAAAATATTAACTCTTCCCCTATTTGTATCAATCATTGTCAAGTTGATAATTTAGGGAACTTCACTCAGGCAATAAACTCAGTAAATGAAGTGGATTTGGAAAATGATTTACTAATTGAATTTCAAAATGACAATAAAATAATATTAGAACTTATTATTTCTAGTCCTGATTCTTCAAACTATTTTCCAATTCTTGGAAATCAGAACCTTTATTATAGTATAAATATGGATGTAAATTCAAAAATTAACTTGAATTGAAATATCTAACCATTTTATTTTTAATAATAACTCAACTTGATTGTTATTCTTTAAACAGAGACACTATTTCCAAAAAAACAGCCAAAGCTGAACTAATTAGTTCATTTTATGGTTCTGTTGGCTCCACTCATTTACCAGTGAATTTTTTCAATAAAATATACTTTGGTGGATATATTGATGAAAGTGAAAAAGGAAATTCTTTTTTAATTGCTAAAAATCAAAGGTCAGGTTTTGAAACAGATATGAAATTTGGAGTGAATATATACAATGAAAATGATGAACTAAATGGATGGTATTTTTCTATACAAAATAAAATTAGTACTGCTGGAAAATACCAACAAGGATTATATGATTTGATTTTTAGGGGGAATAAAGACTTGAATCAACAAATTTCTATAGGAAATACTAATTTTCATTTTAGAAATCACCAACTAATTAATTTGGGAAAGTTTTATGAAAATTTTTCTTTTGGGTTAGTGATTGGTAATATTCTTCAAGAATACAACGGGTGTTTTGGAGAAAATGATTTAATTGATTTCAACAATTACTACAATTGGAATGTAGTTATAAATCCAAATATTTCTTTCGTTAGAAACAACAATAATACTTTTCTAAAAAATGGAAATAGTCTTGGATTAAATTTTAAAATGAAAAATAAATTTAAAACCACCAATTTAGAGTATGAAATAGAGTTGAAAAATTTAGGATTGATGCTTCTTCACAGTAATGTTGAAACTATTAACTACGATACATCATTTACATATGCTGGATTTTCATTTGATCAAATAACTAATATTACCAATTTCAGTAGTGAAATTTCTACATCATTTCAACCAGATAGTTCTACTAATAGAATTATCTCTACAACTCCATTTGAAGTTAAATTCAATGTTGTAAAATCATTAAATAATTTAGAACTATTTGCAGGTATATTTTATAGAAACAATTCACAATATTTACCTAAATCCTACTTTGGATTTAATTTTAGAAATGAGAGGAAATTAAATTATGGTTCTAATTTAAGTTACGGTGGATACAATAAGTTTCAATGGGGAATAAACACCTCCTACCATACTGAAAAATTAAATGCTCAAATCGTTCTTCAAAATTGCATAGGGTTAATACCTTCTTTAGGAAGATCTTTCGGAATAGTTTTAAATTTGAATTGGAAAATAAGATGAAAATAAATATCTCTATATTCTTTTTAATACTTTGTTTTTTAAATGCAAATGGTCAAAGTACCTTCTTCCAATCTTATGGAGGAAATGGAAATGACTATGGAGAAAATATAATTTCTTGTGCGGACAGTGGATTTGCAGCAATTGGAGCAACTGAAAGTTATGGCAATGGATTAACAGATCTATATGTAATAAAAACTAACAATATTGGGGAAGTAATGTGGCACCAAACATTTGGTGGGCAAAATATTGATTATGGCAAAAGTATTGTTGAAACTGCTGACTCTGGTTTTATAGCATGCGGGTACTCCAATAGTCAAAATTTAAATTATGATGTTTTTATTGTTAAGATGGATAAAAATGGGAATTTAGAATGGTCTAGGAGATATGGCGGAGCAGATTGGGATTTTGGGAATAAGATAATTAAATCTACAGTCGATCCTAATAATTTTTATGTGGTTGGACAGACCTACAGCTATGGAAGTATAAATGGAGATGGGTTTGTTTTAAAAATTAATTCTCTTGGGGACTCACTATGGATGAAAACATATGGGGGTAACTTGGAAGACAAGTTGGAAGATATTGTTCAATCTAAAGATGGTAAATTGTTTTGTATTGGAAGTAGTTACAACTTCAATCTCGACCCTACCTTATGGATTACTGGCTGTAAAGAAAATGGAGATACTTTATGGAATTTTTATAGTGACAGCATACTAAGCAATGGGAAGTCAATCACCAAAATAGGAAATAAAATTATTTTTTGTGGAAGTATTCAACCAATGCAACCAACCAATATTATACCAAGAACTTATTATTTAGTTGGAGGTATAGATACATTAGGAAATCAGCTTTTTTATGCAAATTTCAATTATTACTCTCAGAACGAACAATCCTGTGTAGAGGTAGTCAAGAAACCTAGTTCCAACAACTATTATCTAATTTCGAATATTCACCAATTTTCAAATAATAAGATTTATTATGCTGAATTAAATAACCAATGGGTTCAGGCAGGAACTTCCAATATTAATGGTAATATAAATGATATTGTAAAAGGTTTGGACACCCTTCAATATAGCAATGGGTTTATAGCAATTGGCAATACTCAAGAAACCAATAATGGAGTTTCAGATATTTTCATATCCAAAACCAATAATGGCTTATGGGACAGTAATTATGGCAACAACCTGTTGCTTAGTAATAGTGAAAGAAATTTTAGAAGTGCTGAGGTTTATCCCAACCCTACCAAAGATTTTATAGAATTTATAAATATTAAATCCGGAAGTGAAATTTCAATATTTAATTTAAGAGGGGAATTAGTAGAAAAATACACTTACAATGGTTACAAACACAGTTTGGAACATATTAAAACAGGAATTTATCTACTTGAATTACAGCAAGATTTAAATAAAGAGTACTTTAAAATTATCAAACTTTAAACATTGCAAGAAAGTAATATTCTTTATTTCTATGGTAAAGATCATTGAATTTGTCTTTTGACAAAGGGAGTGATTCACTAATAAATCCTTTTAAAGTGAAAAGAGAATATTGGGAATTTTCAAAAAAATCAAAAATATCTTCTGAACTTGTGTTGTAGTATTCTGAGGCGCCTAGTCCGTGCTCAAAAATAATAACAGGATGAAATTTTTCTATAACTTTTTCTGCCCCTTTTAACACACCAAACTCTCCACCTTCAACATCTATTTTTATCAGGTCTACTCTGTTCTCGTTGATTAGCTGATCATCTAAAGTTGTAGTCTTAATTTTAATCTTACTTATCTTTTCTTCTTTAGGATAAGATCTCTTTTTTATACCACTATATGCAGGATTGGAAACTACATGATGAAAATTAGAGTTCCCAGAGCTATCAGAAATAGCATAGTTTTTTACAACACAATTATCTTTATATTTTATTTTTAATTCTTCGTATAGATATGGAATGGGTTCGTATGCAAAATGTCTTCCATTTGGAGCAAGCTTCAGAGCTTGGTCCATTACTTCACCCTTGTGACAACCAACATCTATAAAAGTTGATTGATTTTCCAAGACAATTTTCATTATTTTAAACGTCTGTACGTCATAACGCATATTATGAGTTATGGGAAAAGTTTTTTTAATTGAATTTTTAATAAAGTCTAAAACCATTTAATAGATAAATTTAACATTATTCAATGATAGTAAGTTCAGTTCTTCTATTCTTGGCTTTATTGGCAATAGAATTATTTTCTTCTATAGGTCTTGTTTCTCCATAACCTTTAAATGAAAGTCGATTTTGATCTATATTATTTTCTATCAACCAATTTACAACAGATTTTGCTCTATTAATAGATAATTCTAAGTTAAAATCATCGTCGCCATCACTATCGGTATGACCACTTATTTGAATCTTCAAATCTGGATTAATTTGCATTAATTTTAAAACTTTATTAAGCTCAACTAAAGAAGATTTTTTTAGACTAGACTTACTTTTTTCAAAGAAAATATTTTCTAAAATAAAAGTTCCTGGTTTTACTTTTTCTAATTCAATTATTAAAAATCCGTCCTTTGAAAGACTCAAATTATCTCTATAAATATTTCTAGAATAAAACATATAACCTTCTTTCTCCGCATGCAAAGCAAAATCAATATTTTTTGGAACAGTAATTAAAAATTCTCCATTTTCAAGTTTGGATTGCATTTGAGAAATTATATTTCCTTTTTTAAGATCTGTTAATTGAAAAAAAGCAAATAATGGTAATTTACTTTCTGCATCTATTATTTTTCCTTTTATAAATGTAATCGGAAGAGGTTTAAACTTTTTGTCAACGTTAAAACTATATAAATCCAAATCTCCATAACCGCCTTCTCTATCTGACGAAAAATAGCCCTTATCCCCTTTTGGAGAAATTAATATAGAAATGTCGTTTTTATAAGTATTCAATGGATAACCTAAATTTATAGGGTCAGACCAAGTATTATCATCTAATTTTCTTGACATATATAAATCCATTCCTCCCATTCCAGGATGGCCATTACTTGAAAAATATAGAGTTTTCCCATCAGGATGAATTTGTACAGATTCTTCACGATGTGGCGAATTAATATTTGGAGGTAACTTTTCAGGCTTAGACCATTGTCCGTCCTCGGTGATGGTAGTTACGTAAATATCTTGATTGTCGGGGTTTCTCCTCTGTCGGTCGTAAGTCATGCCTCTTATAAAATAAAGAGTCTTACCATCTGAAGAGAAAGATGGTTGAGTTTCCCAATGTTTGGAATTAATTTTTGATCCTAGATTGACTGGTTTTGACCAGTTTGTCCCATTATTTTGGCTGTAAAATAAATCACAACTTCCATACCCCTTTCTATCATCTCCATATTCGTAGTCTCCTTTAGCACCTGTTTCACATCCAACAAAAATAATATATTGACCATCTGGACTGAAAGTTGGAGCACCTTCATTATACTTACTATTTATGGCATTACTAACTAAAGAACTATTAGACCAGTGGTTATTTGGTATTTTCTTAGAAACAAAAATTTCTTCTTGTCTCCCCCCTGGTGCAGACAAATCATTTACTCTTCTTGTAAATAAAAAAGTAGAATCATCAGCAGTGATTGAAGGAAAATATTCTGGTAATTCTGAATTTATGGAGCTTCCTAAATTTATAGGATTAAAATCTACAGGATTTTTTATAGCTTCTATTGCAAATTCACAATTCTCAATCATTTTATCAATTCTTCCAATATATCTTTGATCAGCTAATGGAGAATTCTTATATCTCACAGCATTTTTAAGACATTTTTCATAACTACCTATGGCCATGTGCATACCTGCTAAATAAAAATATTCCACTAATGGAATTATTGGATTTACAGTCATCATTTTTTCTTTGTAAAAAATAGCAGAATTAATATCTCCCATTTTCACTTTAACTTGTGACAATAATATATATGCTTCTGAAAATGTAGAATCTTTGGCCAATGATTTTAGAAGATATTCTTCTGCTCCTTTTAGATTTCCTCTTCCACTAAAAGGACTAATATCTTGATAACATTCTATTGCTTTTTCGTAAAGCTTAATTGCTTTCTTATTGTAAGAAGAATAAAGTGCACTTTGACTAGAAAAGGAATTCAATAAAAAAAAAGAAATAACAAACAATATTAATCTGTTCATAATCTAGGATATATTTAAATATTTGTGGGACTGTATAGATAATCTCCATCTAGGATTTTCTTCCAAAAATGAAAGAATAAATGGAAGGTTCTTATCTTTTTTTGACCATTCTGGTTGTATATACAAATTGCAATTTTTATTTGTTATTTTTTTTTCATGTTCTAGAGCCCAATTCAAATCACTTTTTTGAAAAATAATTACTTTAAGTTCATCTGCAAATTGATAAATTTGAGGAATTGGATCTTTAAATTTTTTGGGGCTAAAACAAACCCAATCAATATTATTAGGTAGCGGATTGGTTCCAGCTGTTTCAATAGCGGTATAAAAGTTTTTTTCTTTGAGTTGATCTACCAGACCATTAATATTATGTAAGGTAGGTTCTCCACCAGTTATAACAGCAAACTTTGCTTTGTATTTTAGAGCTTTGCTTACAATATTTTCTACAGAAAAACTCGGGTGCAATTCCGAATCCCAACTTTCTTTTACATCACACCAAAAACAACCTACATCACAACCAGCTAAACGAATAAAAGTAGCAGGTTTTCCTGTATGAAATCCTTCTCCTTGTAAAGTATTAAATAATTCCATTAATGGGAGCTTATTTACTTTATTTTCCATCTTCAACTTTCTCACTTTCTTGTTCTTTCTTTTTTAGTTTTGCTTTTTCTTTCCTTAATTTTCTTCTTCCTTTTCTTCTTCCTTTTCTTGTCTGACTTGCTTCTATGGAAGATTTGTTCTTAAGCATCTGGTTAAACTTGATTTCTTCTTCGTGGTCTTTAACAACTCCAAATCTATCGTATTCTAAAACCATCCATAAATTTCCTTTACTAAATAAGCCAAAATCAGTTTTATTGCCATTTTCAAGATAATGTTCCCACTTCCCATCTTTAAGACCTTCTTTCCATTCTCCTAATGTTTTTAATTGCCCATTTTTATAGTAATACTCCCATCTACCAGTTTGAATACCCTCATCCCAATGTTTCTCAAAAGATTTTTGACCATTTTCGTGATAGTATAAATCGTCACCATCGACAACACCATTTTTGTAAAATTTGGACATTTTAAGAACACTATCTGGATAAAAAGTAGTGTATGAACCATGGAACTGTCCTTCTTTATAGTTAATGATTTTCTTTGGTTTACCATCGTCGTAATAATAGCTTTGAGTTCCATCTAACAAATTGTCTTTGTAAGACAATGATTTGGAAGGTTTGCCATTTTCATGAAAATACAACCATTGTCCTTCTCTACTTCCCATATCATAGGTATTTCCCCAAGCTACTTGACCATTTTCATACCAATATCCCCAGGTTCCGTTTTCTATACCTTCTACATAAATAGATTTTACCTTAACCTCTCCATTTTTATAGTAGGTAAAGCATTCGCCATTTTCCTTACCTAAAATAAAGTTTGTTTTTCTTTCTAGTTTTCTGTTATCGTAATAAGAAACACAGGTGCCAGTATATGGTTTTCCAGACTTTTTGTGAAAGACAATAGTAGTTCCAGGTGACCACTCTAAGTCTTTGTTACAGTCCAAGGCTTTACGTTTAGAAACGTATCCTAGGTCTCTAGTTTTTTGCCCTCCCCGGACACTAAACTTTGGCTCCTCTTGACTATGAATTAAACAGCATAGAAAAAAAGAGATTAAAGACAAGAATGCTTTCATATTTTAAAATTAGTGGTTTATATATAAAATACGATAAAAAGCTACATATATTTGTGGAATGAGTAATGATTTGTATAAATCTGAAAGTATTTGTGCTATTTCAAGTCCACCAGGTATTGGAGGAGTTTCATTAATCCGAATTTCTGGACCTGAATCTTTCCCCATAGTAGAAAAAATATTTTCTAAATCTCTGAAAGGTAATAATGGTTATCAAGTTCTTTACGGAAAAATTTTCGAAAAAAAGCAAATAATAGATGATGTAATAGTTACTGTTTTTAAAAATCCTCATTCTTTTACAGGTGAAAATACGGTTGAAATAAATTGTCATGGATCTACATTTATACAACAAAAAATAATTGAATTATTAATAAATAATGGTGCAAGACTGGCTTTACCGGGAGAATTTTCTAAACGTGCTTTTTTAAATGGTAAATTAGATTTAAGCCAGACTGAAGCAATTGCAGATTTAATCAATTCTAAGTCTAGTGCTGCTCACGAAATTGCCATAAAACAATTAAAAGGTGGGATTTCATCTGAGCTAAAAATCTTAAGAAATAAACTAATTGAATTTGCTTCGCTTATTGAGCTGGAACTAGATTTTTCAGAAGAAGATGTAGAGTTTGCAGACAGAAAACATTTAAATGAATTAATTCAAAGTTTAATAACTCATATAGCCCAACTAAAGAAATCTTTCCAGTATGGAAATGCTATTAAAAATGGAGTTAGTACAGTAATTGCTGGTAGACCCAATGCAGGAAAATCTACATTACTTAATAATATTCTAAATGAAAATAGAGCTATTGTTTCCTCTATTGCTGGAACTACAAGAGATACTATAGAAGAAATAATTACTATTAATGGTATAGACTTCAGACTAGTAGATACAGCTGGTATTAGAAATACAGAAGATGAAATTGAAAAAATTGGAGTTGCTAAAACCTTAGAAAAAATCAATAAATCGTCTTTAGTTATTTATATATATGACAGCTGGTCAACTACTCAGAAAGAGGTCGTTGAAGATTTAAGGAAATATGTTGAAAATAAGGTTCCTTGTTTAGTAATTGCCAATAAGATAGACTTGGTAAAAAGTTCTAAAGATATTCCAAAAAATCATTTAACAGTTTCTTTAAAGACTACTCCAAACACGTTGGAAATAAAAGAAAGTATTTTTGAATTATTTCAAAGAAATAACATCCATAACGAAAGTGTAATAATTAGTAACATGCGACATTTTGAAGCTTTAGAACTAGCTTATAATGAATTGATTAAAGTAGAAAAGGGACTTTCAGAAAAAATACCTGGAGACTTAATTGCTATGGACATTAGACAGGTGTTATATCATATTGGAACGATTACAGGTGATATTTCAAGTGATGAATTATTAGGAAATATTTTTGCTAATTTTTGTATTGGAAAGTAACCACTACAAGTACTTAAAGAAAATTTTTACTTCGTTTATAAAACAAATAGAGATTGGTTGCACATTAATCCTAGTGTTTAAATTTCTTTTGGGTTAGCCCCCCACTTATTTTCTTGTGGCTGACTGTCTTTACAAAAAAGAATTAGCAACCAAATGGCTCCGATTAAGGGAATTAAAGCTACTAACAACATCCATCCACTTTTACCCACGTCGTGTAGTCTTCTTACACCAACTGCAAGACTAGGAACCAAAACTAGAAGCGAATAAATACCACTAAACAATCCAGTTCCATTATTGACCTCAGTTCCTAAATTTGTGTCAATTAAAGTTAGTATTCCGCTAATAATAATTGAAAATAAAGTAAACATCCAGTATTCTTTTCTCCTTGCTCTTGTCTTAAAATCATTAAATTGTTTTAATACTTTAATATACCATTCCATAATATTTTTTTTAAAAATTTTAGATGTTTAATATAAGAAAAAGTTTTCAGCATTATCGAATTCTATATGGGATAAATACCCATTTTTGTTGGAAACTGTTAATTCTATTTACTGTAAAAAATAAAAAGAGGTAGGGACAGGCTACATAACGATGGGAGTTCAAAAAGCTGAGATTAAAGTATACCGTGCCCCAGTAAACAATGGAACCTCTATTTAATTTAAATTTACAGCTTAAAATACAAATATCA
>Ga0228634_1000349_pt1 | contig 37498 bp, 34 predicted proteins | sample 42DmetaG_FD_190063 | JGI IMG/M metagenome (GOLD analysis project Ga0228634, IMG submission 190063) | Seawater microbial communities from Monterey Bay, California, United States - 42D | ecosystem: Environmental > Aquatic > Marine > Coastal | place: USA: California | collected 2016-09-27 | reverse complement strand
CTGGATCTGAAAAATCAGATATGACACGTTCTAAGATTCTTAAGTCTATCTTTAGAATTATTATGACGCCATTGGCTGATTTAAAAATTCCATTCTTATTTACTAACCACACATACCAGACTCAAGACTTTATTTCAAGACAAGTTGCTGGTGGTGGAACTGGACCAGAATATGCAGCATCAATTGTTTTATTCTTAGGTAAAGCACAACTTAAAGAAGGTGGAGAAAAAGCTGGAATTATTGTAAATGCAAAACCAAATAAAAACAGATTTGCAAAACCACACCCTATTAAATTCCACTTACACTTTAGTGAAGGTATGAACAAATATGTAGGCCTAGAACAATATATTGACTGGGAAGATATAGGTATTACTAGAGGTAAGATTGAAAAGGGTGTTAAAACTCCAAAGGCAACAGCAAGGGGCTGGATTTGTAAACACATAGATGAGGTTGTATCAAATAAAGAATTCTTTAGTGAAAAAGTATTTACGCAAGAAATTTTAGAAAAAATCGATAAAAAAGTTTATGACTTATTTAACTATAATACAAGTACAGAGCTTAATGTTGATGAATTAATGAGCGCAACAGATGAAGATTAATGAGGATAATACTCCAATAAAGTATATTCTCGGCATAGAAAAAGATCTTCCAGGATATCCGACCGGATTTGATATTGTCTATAATGAAGTAAGAATGTGTGAGCGTAGCCCTGACAGATATAAGGGTAGCTTCACACTTCATGCTTTAAAGACATATAGATTCCCTGAAACAGAACAACCACATTTATTAGAATCTTTAAAAGACTTAAAAAACTTAGGTCTATTAGAACAAACTAATAATGAAGAAGGTAAAGAAGCATATAAAATTTTAATAAACCCATTTGAATGATAATAGTAATAGATAACTTTGTAAAGGATAGAGTACTTCTTGATAAGATCCAAAATGACTCTAATTTTTTTAATGATCCAGGTGAATATTACTGGTGGGATGGTTGGTGGAATAGTCCGACAAACTCAGTTAAAAAAGAACTTATAGAATATATTTGGGCAGAAAACTGTCCTATAAATGAAATATTTACAATAGAAGGTTTTGAGTATTGGACTGGCATTCAGTCTTCAGTAGATGATGGTTTTAATAATAAGCTTGAGCTACATATTGATAAAGATGAAGAATTAATGAAAGCTACTGGCGAATTGTCAACACCAGACATCGGCACAGTTTATTATCCGGAGCAAGACTTATTTGAAGGTGGAATGCTAGAAATTTATTCACATGGCCCAGACAAAGATCCAGAAAGAATATATGCAAGGCCTAATAGATTAGTTATTTTCGATGCTGGTAAATATTATCATAGAGTAAGTAATGTTACTAGTGGTGTTAGAAAGGCTATTGCAATTAATCTTTGGTCTACGGAACCTACCGGTAAACAAAGTGGTTCATTTAGCATAGAACCTTAAAATAATATATATGCAATTCGGACAAGATTTTGAGAAAATATTCTTTAGACTTTCTTTACAAAAGCCTAAATACCTACAAGCAATTAAAAGTGGATATTATACGTCCGAAGAGATTGATGTGCTTAGTCACTTGGCTAATAAATTCTATACTAAGTTTAATGAGACTCCAACACAAGAGCAAATTAAGCTACTAGTAAGCCACTCTAATAAAGCTAAAGATAAAGTCACTGATAATATATTGGATATGTTATTCCAAGTAGACTTAGATCAGTATGACGAAGAATGGTTAACTAGTACTGCAGAATCATGGATTAAATGGAGAACTTTCGATACGTCTCTATTTGATACTATTGAGTATATTAAAACTACACAAGTAACTCCAGAAAATGCAGACTCAGTTATACAAAAGGTTAAGGGTTTAATTAATGATAGAAATAATCTAACATTTAATTCAGATCTAGGGCTTAACTTTTTTGAGGTAGACTCACATGATCAGAAAGAATCCGAAAAGGTAAGTACCGGATATAACTTTTTAGATAGACTACTTGGAGGTGGTTATGATAAAGGTGGTAATTTAATTGTATATGCTGGTGAACAAAACATTGGTAAGTCTATTTACTTAGCAAATGATGCTGCTAACTTTGTAAAAATGGGTACAAATACTGTAGTTATTACTGCAGAAATGGCTGCTCATAAGTTTGTAAAACGTATTGGTTCTAATCTACTTAGTATTAATATTAATGACTATGCTGAAAAGGCTAAAAATAAAGAACATGTACAACGTAGACTAGAAGCAGTCGGTGATGGATTTACACCACCTGGTGAATTGTTTGTTAAACAGTTTCCAACATCACAGGCTACTGTGTTAGATATTGAAGCTTATGTTAGTCAAATAGAAGAAGAAAGACAAATTAAAGTAGGAGCTGTAGTAATTGACTATATTAACATTTTAGCTAATTATAGAAATCAAAATACAGAAAACACTTATATGAAAATTAAGCAAATTGCTGAAGACCTTCGAGCAATGGGCATACGTAATAATTGGTTAATTGTTACTGCAACTCAAATCACAAGAAATGGTTATAATTCATCCGATATTGGAATGACAGATATTGCAGAATCTGCAGGTCTTTCACATACAGCAGATGTTATGTTAGGTATTATTCAAGATGATTTAATGAGAGCTAACGCAGAATATTGGCTTAAATTATTAAAGATTAGAGATGGTGAAGGTAAAGGAACTAAGTGTAAATTAGACATTGATTGGAATTATATGCGTTTAATAGAAACGGATGATATAACTAACTCAAATCTACATAGCATATAATAAAAATAAAAACATGGCAAAAAACGATAAAATATTTAATAATAATTTTGATTCTCCAGACTTTGAATTAAATGGCACTATAAAATTTGACTTAGATCCATCATTAGACGATGGCTTACATGAAGAAGAACGAATTCATTTTGAAATGATAGCAAGATGGATCCATGAATTAATTGAAGGCTCTAGGTTTAGTAAATTTAATAAAGTAGATGATTTAGGCAGATGTACTAAATTAAAGAAAGCAGATATTAATGAAGTTTACGGATTTATAGTAGATGAAATGGTTGCTAAATACAGTAGAATAGATTTATTTAGTGAGCTTTGTGTTTATTTTGATATTAAAGCAGATAAGTTCTATAGCTCATTATCAAATGTTTATAAAGAAGATCTTATTCAAGAGCTTGATATACGTACTGGAATATTAGATAGAAAAAATATTAAAAAATTATTTTAGAATGATTGAATCTAAAACTATTAAAGCTGGTGCAAATAGGGTTTGGGTATTAGGAGATTTACATTTTGGAGTTAGAGCTAATTCAGTAGAATGGCTTAATATTCAAAAAGAATTCTTTGAAAAAGTATTTATACCAACATTAAAAAAGCACGTAAAACCTGGAGATGTCTTAGTTCAAGTAGGAGATACTTTTGATAATAGACAATCTATTAATATTAAGGTTTTAAATTATGCTGTAAATCTTTTTGAAAGGCTGGGTAAAATACTTCCAGTTCATATTATCTGTGGTAACCACGATATATGGGCTAAGAAAAGTAATGAGATTACTTCTATTGATAGTCTTAAGTGGATCCCAAATGTACAGATCTATAAAGAGCCTAAATTAATGAAATGGTCTAATCGTAATATTTTGATGATGCCATGGAGAAGAGACGCAGAACATGAAGCTGAAACTTTAGCAGACTTTCCAACAGCAGATATAGTATTTTGTCATTCTGAAGTAAGAGGTATTTACCTTAATGCTAAGGTTAAGAATGAACATGGTACTGACTCTAATATTTATGATAAGTATACAAGAGTTTATAGTGGACATATTCACTTTAGACAAGAACGTGGTAAATTATTAATGGTTGGAGTTCCTTATCAATTAACTAGATCAGACTCTAATAATGCAAAGGGATTTGATCTTGTCGACTTAGAGGACATGTCAGAGACCTTCTTTGAAAACCATATATCACCTAAGTTTTTAAAATATAATGTCACACAGCTATTTGATATCACATTAGGATCGTTTAAATCACAGATAGAAAATAATTTTGTAGATCTCTATGTACCTAGTCAAATAGCAACATCAAATGCTCTTTCAAAGCTTATTAATAAAATTCAACATATTAGTAGAAAGCTAGAACCTAATATTTACCAAGAGGATAATTATATTGATAAAGATTTTCACGACATAGACGAGATAGAAGAAATGTATAAGAATTACAATATTCTTAATCTTTGTAATATGTATGTTGATGGTATTGGCGATGATGATGAAATGAAACAAAAGGTTAAGGCTAAGTTACAACAACTATACACATTATGTGCATATAATTATGATACCGACAAATGAGAATAGATTATATTGAATTTAAGAACTTTGCATCTTACGGAAATAAAGTACAACGTTTAGAATTTGACCAAGATCAATCCGAGTTGTTTTTAACATTAGGTAAGAATGGTGATGGTAAAACCACTATTGCAAATGCAATTATTTATGGGTTATATGGAAAGGTAGAAGGTGTAAAGCTTTCTGACCTGCCGAATAGGATTAATAAAGATCTACTTGTAAAAATAGGTATTCAATGTGGTACTATGAAAATCGATATTGAAAGAGGACTTATGCCAAATAAGTTTTCTGTTATGATTAATGGTATTGAATTTGATAAGGCTGGTAAAAAATCGGTACAAGACTATTTAGAAGAAGAGGTTTTTGGAATTCCATACCATGTATTTAAAAATATTATTATTCTGTCAATTAATGATTTTAAATCTTTTTTAACTATGAACAATAGTGATAAAAGACAAATTATTGATAGGATGTTTGGGTTCTCTATTCTTAATGATATGCAAAAGCAAATCAAAGAAGAGCGCAAGCAAGTCAAAATGGATATTGACACTTATGAATCTGAACTTAGCCAGCTTTTAGAATCTATTAAATCAGTTCGCGGTAAACTAAATACACTCTTAGAAGAATCTAATACAGCTAATAAATCTAAGATCGAAGAATTAAAAGAGGGTTTATTATCATTAAAGAGTACTGTTGAAAAGTTAGATGTAGAAAGAAAGAGCCATGAGGGTGAGATGAATAAATTTAATTCACAATATAATGATAAACATTCTGATGCTAAAGATATTAAAAGAGAAATAGATTACTTAAAGAAAAAGTTAGCTCTATATGAAAGTGGTCACTGTCCAACATGTGAAACTAAACTGGATTCAGAATGGCATACAAATCAAAAGTGTGAGTTTGAAGAAAATATTAAAACTAACATGGATAGTATTAAATCATTTAAAGTTGAGATGGATGCTTTATCAGAAAAAGTAACTGATGCAAGAGAATCAAAACTAGAATTAGAGGGACAAATCAGAGAGCATAAGATTAATATGGGCCAATTAAAGGCAGAACTATTAAAACTTAAAAATACACCTGATGATAAAAACTTTGACCACTTAAAAACTTTAATTACAGAGTTTGAAGATAAAGAATCTACTAAATCAAATGAGAAGGATAATCTAAATGCTGATTATAATTTTATGGAAATTGTAGAACAAGTATTAGGTGAAGATGGAGTTAAGAATCTTGCAGTTAAAACTATTCTACCAGGACTTAATGCTAATATTGCTGCCATGGCCTCAACGATGCATTTACAATTCCATATTAGATTTGATGAAAAGTTTGACTGTATTATTAATCACTTAGGTGAAGATATTAATCCACTTACTCTTTCTACTGGTGAACGTAAGAAAGCAGATTTTATTATTATCATTGCAATTATTAAAATACTAAAGTTAAGATTTCCACAACTTAATCTTTTATTTTTAGATGAGCTCTTATCTTCAGTAGATCACGATGGCGTTTACAATATATTAAAGATATTAAATCAAGTTATCAAAGAAAACAAGATAAATACATTTGTAATTAATCATACGGTACTACCGCATGAGATTTTTGATAAGAAAATACAAATATATCGTGAGAATGGTTTCTCTAAATTCAGTATTGAAAATATAGAGTAATATGTTCTATGATATATATAAAAAACAAGGACTTCTAAAGAATGGCAAGTTATAATCTTAAATTTAATAAAGACGATAGTGTTGTAAGACATGTTGTTGTTGGCCTTCTAGCTGATCTAAATTCAAAACTAAGTTTTTGGAGACAGATTAACCAGGATGAAAGGGTAATAGTAGACGTCCCATTTTATTATGCAATTGCTGGCGATGAAAACTTTATGAGAGATAACTTTCTATTTAGTACATTAAATGGTGAAAATTGTGACCCGGATCCAATAAAGGCAGATGGTAACTATGATAGAGTACCAAGAGGTATTGTTAATCTAACTAGTATTGCAATAGATCCATCTAAGTTAGTTAATAAAAGAAACTTAGGTCAATATAATATGATTACACCAAATGGTGAATTTAAAGGTTTTGTGGCAGAGTTTGAAATGATTCCAGTTAATCTAGGTGTTGATATTGAAATTATACTATCTAGTCAATTAGATATGTTTAAGGTTACTGAGGCTATTATTAAAAAAATGTATAAGGCTAATTTCTATAATGTAGATGCTGGACACTTAGACGAGGGTACATATAGAATCTCTTCTGAGTATATGATGCCAGAAGATTATACACAAGAAAGACCTGTAGAATATGGATTTGATGACAAACAAAATCATAAAGTAACTTTTAGCTTAGAAATAAATTCATTTATACCTTCATTTGATTTTGAAGAAGATATTTATACTAAGTTTATTAGAAGGGACTATAGCGATAATAGTGCAATCACTTCTAATTATGGTGATCCAAATAAATATATTTCAGGTATAGTAATCCCTGACACAGACCCGGGATCTGGTGAAGAACCAACATCACCCGGAACTGGTAATTTATATTATGATGCTGATGGAAGTGTTTGGCAATGGGATGGCGAAGATACATGGGTTCAAACTGCAACAAATTATACACCAACTGAAGAAGATCTACCAGGATTATATGAAGAAAGCGTTAGTTTAATTAGAACTAGCAGAAGAAGACCTAATGATAATAGAATATTTACTATGGGTAATTCTAAGGTAAATAAACCGGGTACGACAGAGGATGATAAAACATTACTTGGCGATGATTATAACGTTACCGGTAGAGAACTTCCATTTAATGAATAAAAAACAAGATATATAAAAAAATAAAAAATCTTAATTAAGATGGCAAAACTAAATAAAAACATAATCTCACCAGTATTAAAACATAACCACGGTTTTGTTTTTCATGCGTCTGGGCAAGATTTTAAAATGACTGGAAATGTCGTAGAAGGTTTTAATAATACTTCTAATGAATTTAAAACACTAGTCAATGCATTAAACCTTTTTACTATTAATGAAAGTGGAATTGAGTTCTATTATGATTTTAATTCTAAATCTAAAGTTAGTAAAATAAATGAAAATGCAACTTCTAACTATGATATGTTGTTAGAATTAACTAATAAATTAGAGTTCTTAAATGAATCTAAATCAACACAAAGTAAAAGTGGTGCTAATAAGGCAGTAACTGAACTTAAAAAAGAAATAAAATTAGTAGAATCTAGTATACAAGAAATTAAAAGAGGTCCATTAGCAATACATTTTAAATATGATGCTAATGAGAATAAATTCTTTGCTAATGCTACTGAGATCCTTTCAGAAAATGTTACCGAGCATGTATTTGCTGCAGGCCAAATTAGATATGAAGATAAATCTCTTTTTGAAACTTTTAGTTTTGCAGGTAAAAACTTTGAAAGCTATAAAGTTTTAGAATTTATTACAGAGTCTATTGACAAGAATGTAAAAATGTTAACAATGAGAGCAGATAATAATATTTTTGTTTGCAGAATTAACGAGACTACACAAATTGTTAAGTTTCAAAAAATGTTAGCAGATGCTGCAATTGAATATGTTGCAGAAGAAACGGGTTCCGATATTACATTTATGGTTGAAGATATTCTTGAATCGTTTAAAGAGAGGCGAGCTGAAAAGAATGCTAAAATTCAAACAATGTTTGAGATGATTGCATTTTTAAAAGATCAAAAAGGAAGGCTAGATGAAGCAGATAGAAATATTCCAGAAATCAAAGCTGCAGATACTTTATTAAATTCTGAAATCGATAGAATCCAAGAAGAAATAAATAGTCTACAATCAGAATCTGTTTTAAATAGAAGTGATGGTTATGTTACAGCTACTATTAAATCTAAAACTGAAGGACTTAATCAAGATGCTGAAGTTAAGGTTGATGCACTAGAATATACATCAGCTGCAAAGGATGATATTTTAACAGTATTCGCTGGAGACGAACCAATGAGAATTGAAAAATTTAAAATAGTATTACCTGCTGAAGAACTTGCATAAGTAGTATTTAAAATAATGGTTTAAAACCCACTTGGAAACAAGTGGGTTTTTTTGCATATAATAGTAAACAAACTAAAGATAACGTGCCTAGAAAAAAGAATTATTTAAATAACAAAGACCTTTATAATGAGATTGTAAAGTCTAAAGAGTTAGATAAACTAACTCCAACTGCAGAAAAAATGTTTATATTACTTGCAGAACGAACAATAAATAAATTGACTTATGTGAGTGGAGATGATCGTAATGATTGCCTTCAGTTTGCATTATTAGATCTATTAAAATACTGGAGAAATTTCAATCCTAAATACCCTAATGCATTTGCCTATTTTACAGAGATTGCAAAAAGAGGATATGCTAAAGGTTGGAATAAGATACACCCAGTAAAATATAAAAACACAATGTCTATTGATAGAGTTAATACATCTGGATCAGATAGCGACGGTGGAATGTTTAACATTTAAATGTCAATAAAAAATCTACAGCCTAGTCAAAATTCAGGATTTATACAAGGTTATTACAATCCAAAAAATCCAGAAAAGTATATTGGACCTACACCAATCATATATAGATCCTCGTGGGAACGCAAGTTTATGATAATGTGTGATAATAAAGATAATGTAGTAAAGTGGTCTAGTGAGCCTGTAGAGATTAAGTATATATGGTCATTTGATAAAAGAGAACATAAATACTATCCTGATTTTTATATGAAGACAAAAACTGAAGAAGGCTTCGAAGAATTTTTAGTAGAAATAAAACCAGAGGCGCAAATTAAAAAACCAAGCCCTCCTACTAAAAAATCACAAAAGGCACTTAAGTCATATAAGTTTTTGGCAGAGCAGTTTATAAAAAATCGTGATAAATATGTATATGCTAAAGCATGGGCAGAAAATAGAGGTTGGAGGTTTATAGTCTTAACAGAGAAGACATTAAAATAAATGGGTAAAATTAAAAACGACATAAAGGAGTTAATTAAAGAAAATCGCAGTAAGACGAAGGCTATGCTTAAGTCTAGATTGTGGTTTGAAAAAGCATCTATAGCAATGCGCGATAATTCTGTTGCATTTACTAGAGATCCATTTAAACCAGGTATGATCTATGTATTTAGATATGATAAACCTAAACATATTGCAACACTACCATGGTGGGATAAAAACCCAGTAGTGTTAGCATTAGATCCAACAGATGCTGGAAATGATTGTGGTATTAATTTAAACCTATTACCAGTTGATGTTAAAGAAGATTTATTAGATTTAATTTATGAAAGAATGAAAGGTTTAATTAAATCAGCTTCATCTGGTAATAAAATGTATAATGCAAAAACACAAGCTCCAATAAAATTAGATTATAAAGGAGCTAAAAAGTTTTTAGATGATTTTGGCCTAGGTTTTGCAATCAGACAATATATTCCAAACCTTAAACAAAATCAAAAAGTAGTCTCTTATGAAAACTGGGCTCAAATAGCAATGTGTGACTTTTTAGAGTTAGAAGGCATCACAGTTAACGAGCTTAGACAGCAGTTTAGTAACTACTTAAAGAATAAAGATATATAATTAGAATAGAATAATAAGATATTATGGCAGGATTCACAGAAAATAGAAACGGACCGTTAAGTACTAACAGCAGGCCTTTTAGCATTTCCAATGCTTTAAAGACTCTCTCGTCATTTGGTATGAGATACGATGACCTCGTTTTAAGACAGTCACAGGCTATTGGACCAATGGAAGCAGAAATAGGCTATGGCCAAATTAATCCGCTTGGTTTAGACAATGATGACATCTATGGAGCATTTGCAGCCATGTCAATGACCGACATTAATCTTAAAAAGAATATTCCGTTTTTTGATAATGAATATACTAGCAAAAGAGATGAGCTTAGAAAGTTTTCACAAAATGATGAGGTTGAAGATATATTAGATATACTTTGTGATGAGACTATTGTATATGATGAAAAAAACTTCTTCTGTCAACCTGAAATTTTAGGTCTAGATATATCTGAGCAGGTTGAAAAAGACCTTAACAAATACTTTAGACAAATCTATCACTACTTTGGATTTAATACAGATCAATCAGCTTGGTACTATTATAGAAAATTCTTAGTAGATGGTTATCTTTCGTTTGAGATTATTTACTCACCAGATCAAAAAGAGATTATTGGATTTAAAGAATTAGATCCAACAACAATTATACCAGGTTATAATCATGATGATGGTAAGAAAGTTTGGGTACAATATAAAGACGATCCAGTTCGAGAAAGAAAACTTTATGACTCACAAGTAATTTATATTTCTTATTCTTCTATAACAACTGCAAGTAGAGTTAGTTATGTTGAGAGATTAGTAAGAGCATTTAACTTGTTAAGAATCATGGAACATACCAGAGTAATCTGGGCTGTAACAAATGCTTCATTCAGAATGAAGTTTATTATCCCGGTTGGTGGTAAATCTAAAACAAGAGCAAGACAATCACTTGCACAATTAATGAATTCATATAAAGAGACTGTTGACTTTGATTGGGAATCAGCTTCACTTTCAACTGATGGTAAGCCAATGCTACAATTTAGTAAAGAATATTGGTTACCAAGTAAAGAGGGAGAATCTCCAGAGATTGAAACTATTGGTGGTGAAGGTCCAGAATTAAATGACACTGAAGCACTTAAATATTTCTCAGATAAATTAAAACATGTTTCTAAAATTCCTTACTCAAGATTCTTATATGAAGATGGTGGTGGAGATTTTAACTTAGCAGCAGATGGTATGATTAGAGATGAGATTAAGTTTGGTAAGTTTATCAAGCGTTTAAGATCTACATTCCAAGAAATTCTTGTTAAGCCTCTATTTATACAAATGTGTCTTAAATATCCAGAGTTCACTAACGATCCTCAATTTAAAACTCAAGTAGCACTTAGATTTAATGAAGAGAATGTATTTGCTGAAATGAAGAACATGGAAATCATGGGAATGAGATTAGAGTTTATTGGTAATATGAGAGACTCTCTAATGACAACTAACCAAGAGACTATGGAAGAAGAATACTATTTCGATCAAGAGTATTTAGTTAAAAAGTACTTAAAACTTTCTGATGATGAGATTAGAGCTAATGAGGCTGCTAAATCTAAAAAGTCAAAAGAAGAGGCTGAAGAGCCAGAAGAGGAAGACGACGGAATGGGCTTTTAATATTAAATAATTGAAAAAGATATATAAAATATGAAAAATTTAAAAACATTTGAGGATTTTATCTCAACTAGAGTACAAGAAGACGCTTTAAAGGCCGGAGAAGAATCTGATCTTTATATTGATGACGTAAAACTGGATTCTGGTAAAAGCATTAAATCAGCAGAGATTCTAGGAAGTATTTTAGCTAAGTCTACTGAGAAAGAATTCAAGCAATATTTCTATGATGAGTATGGCGAAGGTGCATTTGCAGAGGGTGAAATTGACCAACTTGTAAAGATGTATAATGATTATAAAACGGAAGAAGCTGAGAAGGAAAAAGAGGAAGAAGGCGACGCTGAAGGAGAGGGAGAAGAGGACGACCCGCTAGCCGGGATATAATACCATGATATTTCGATAATAAATGATGATATATATTAAAAATAAGAAAAACACCAAATATGAAAAATAAGCATAATTTGCTGATTGTTGAGAAGTCAACATCTGCATTAACGGCGGTGGCTTCTGAAAACAAAGACTATGTTTTAGAAGGTGTTTTTGGTCAAATAGATCAAAAAAACAGAAACAATAGAATCTATACTGAGAGCGAATATGTTCCTCAGATTGAGGCTCTACAAGCTAAAATTCAGTCTTCTAAGCTTTTAGGAGAATTAGACCACCCGACACAATTTGATACATCTTTAAAGAATGTATCTCACGTTGTAGAAGAATTATTCTATGATAAAGAATCTAAAGAAGTAAGAGGTAAAATCAGATTATTAGATACAGATGCTGGTCGTCAGGCTAAAGCTCTTGTAGATGCTGGAGTACCTTTACAGATTTCTTCTAGAGCTGCAGGTGCGGTAGAATCTAATGGTAAGGTTAAAATTAAGCAATTATTTACTTATGATTTAGTTGCAGATCCTGGATTTGAAAATGCAGAGCTAACTAGAGTTAATGAATCATACGGTTATTCTAATGATGATAGTCTTTTTATTTATGAAATGCACAAAGACGCTCCAACTTTAGTTGAAAATATTGAAAATCAAAACACAAACATACAAATAAAAGAAAACAAAAACATGGCAGACTTTGTAAAGGCTGAAGATTTCAATAAGTACTCTGAGTACCTTGCAAATGAAATCAAGTCACTTAAAGAATCAATCGGTGCAAATGGAGAAACAGAAGCAACCGATATTAACAACGTAAAGGCACATAATAATCATATTGTTGATAATGTTAATACATTAACAGAATATGTAGAAATGTTAGCCGAAAAATTAGATCAAAACATTCAGTACTCAGAGCATATTGCTGAAAAAACTGATCAAAACATTCAGTATTCAGAGCATGTTGCTGTTAAATTAGATGAAAGCATTTCTTATACTGAACACGTATCTGAAGCAGTTTCTAAAGTAAAAGATTTTGCTAACTATTTAGCAGAAGCACATAATGATGGCGTTGAATCTAAAGAAAACTTAGTTGCTTATGTTGAATACTTAAAAGAAAATTTACAGTCAGTTTCAGAATACACTGAATATATTGCTGAAGCTTTAAACGAGACAGTTGAAGAGGAAGAAGTAGAAGAAGAAGTTGAAATTAACGCTGAAGCTGAAGAAGCTAAAGAAGAAGAGGTAGAAGCAGCTGATAAAGTTGAAGGCGAAGAAGTTGCCAAAGAAGTTGCTGAAGAAGTTGCTGAAGAGGTTACTGAAGAAGAAGATCCGGCAAAGGGAAAAGACGAAGCTGAAGATAAAGAAGAAATCGAAAACATCGGTGATAATTCAGAAGAAGGTGATGTTGAAGGTGAAGAAAACGGAATTGAAGGTGAAGAAGTTGTAACTAAAGACGAAGAAGAACTAGAAGAAATTGGAGATAATGCACCAGAAGGTGATGTTGAAGAGGAAACTGGAGATTCTACTGAAGCTGAAGAACTTGAAGACGAAACAGAAACATCTGATTCTGAAATCGAAGATGAAACTAAAGAAGTTGAAGCTGGCGAAGGTGATGAAGAAGCTGAAGGCGAAGAAGGAGCATTAGATCCTTTAGAGGCTTACAAAAATGAAATCTCTTCTAAATTAGACGCTTTAGTTGAAACTGCAACTAAAAAAGAGAATGAGAATCCATCATTCTTTAAAGTTGTATCTTCTACAACAAGAGAAAAATATAATGAATTAACTGAATCTGCTAAGACTGATGTTAGAAATACTGTTTCTAAGAGAGGTTTCATGACAGAATCTGAAATAGTATCATTAATGAATAACGCACAACTAATTGTAGAAAGTGCAGGTCAACAACCTTTATTCATTAGCGCAATGCCAACAGAATATGCTGAAGCATGGGCAAACTTATCAGAAGCTAAGCAGAATCAAATTGTAGCACAATCTAAATACCATAGTTTAAATACTGAATATCAAGTTGCTAATTTCTGGCAAACTAGAGATTTAAGAGAAGCTCCGGTTAAAATGGAGAAAGTAGCAATGGTTAGTGAATCTAAAGAAGTTGAAGCTAAAGATGATACTCTATATGATGTATCAAATTATGCAGATGCATTCAAGAAAAGATTTAACAAATAATTTATAGATATATAATTAACAAACAAAACATCGACGATAAGGGTGACAGAAGCAGAAAGCCCAATAAATGTCGAATATAAACAACAAAAAAAACGATCATTAAAAATGGCAAATTTATTAAACGAAGCTGAGATCAGAAGTACATGGGCACCGATCATTTCGGAAGCTACAGGTATCAATGAATCTAGCAAATTAGCATGGATGTCGACTTACTGTCACAACCATAAACTTTATGAGGACGCGAACATCATGACGCTCTCAAACAACCCTGGTCCAATGAACTTGGCTGGTATGGGTGCTGTATCATTCCCTAGCGCAATCTCTAACGGAGCTGGTGCAAACGGTAACGGTGCAGGTGGTAACGGTTCTGGAGACAAAGCTCCAACACTTTTACCTTTAGCAATGCAAGTTGCTGCTCAAACTATCGGTTTAGACTTAGTACCAGTAATTCCAATGGCTGGCCCAATGGGATTATTATCTTACCTTGATTTCGTATACGAAGGTGGAACTCTTGAATTAGGTGGAACAGCTCCAACTTATGTTAAGGCTACAGGTGATTTAGAAGATATCGTTGCAGGTGCTGGAAACGGTGCACACGAATATGTTGGTGAATCTAGAATTGACGGAGACGCAATTTTCAAAGTAGGTACATTAGTAGCTGCTAACGTAAAGTTAGATTTAGTAGCTGCTGGTTACTCTAACGTTGCATTAGTTACTGCATTAGAAGATCACGTTCCTGGATTCTCAGGTGCTGGTGTATCTAATGGTAAAGCTAGTTACGAACCAATGACAAGAGAAGATGGTGAAAGAACTGCTGACAAAGTAATGGGTCTTTCTTTATTCTCTAAAAGTGTTGCTGCTGAAACTTTCCAAGTTGCTGCTGCAGTTACTAGAGAACAAGTACAAGATTTAAAACAATTCGGTGTAGATGCTGTTGCTCAAGTAGAAGCAGTTTTAACTAACGAATTAACTCAGTCTATTAACACTCACATTTTAGGTAAAATGAGAGCTATCGCTGAAGGTGGAATTACTGACTTCACATTAGATTACTCAGTAGGTGGAAACACTTACGGTGATGTAAACAGAAGAATCCTTACTCACATTCTTGCTGCTGCGAACTTAATCGCAAACAGAGGACGTAGAGGTGCTGGTAACTTCGCTGTAGTTGATGCAAAAGTTGCTTCAGCTTTACAAGCAGTTGCTGGTTTCGTACCAAACCCAATGGCTAACACATTTAACCAAGTTGCAGGAGCAATCTACCCAGTAGGTTCTGTTGCAGGTGTAAATGTTTACACTGATCCAAATCAACCATTTGATGGTGAAACTGTTTTAGCTGCAAATTCTGATTTTACTGCTGACACACTTGCTCACGAAGTATTAGTTGGTAGAAAAGGTGACGGTAACGGTGCTGGATTAGTATTCATGCCTTACTTAATGGCTGAATCAGTACAAGCAATTGCTGAAGGAACTATGGCTCCTAAAGTAGCTGTTAAATCTAGATACGCTCTAGTTGAGGCTGGATTCCATCCTGAAACTCAATACCAAAAATTCTTTGTTGGTGGCGTAGCACTTTAATCTTTAATTAGATGAAGTTATACTCTAACAATTAGAATATATTTTATAAGAAGGCCTTCCGTTTGGAAGGCCTTTTTTTATTTTGTAGAAAACAAAAAATTAAGGGGATATATAATCTAATAATACTTACATTAAACAAAAAAGTAAACAATATGAAACTACGTAAAAAATTAATGTTACTTGAGGATTTTGATGCTCAATCTAACGCTAAAGTAAATACTGAGGTCAAGGCTGAGGTTAAAACAGAAACTAAAACTGGAGAGGCTATTAGAACTGAAGTTATTGCTGATGTTGATGCTATCCTAACTAATCTAGAAACCCTATCAGCTCAAATGTCTGAAGGTAATGTTACACTAAACGAAAGTTTTGATGACCTAATAAAACAAATTATGTCTACTGCTATGTATGGTAGAGCAAAAAGCATGTTAGGTGAATTTGAGAAATTAGCAACAGACGCGGACCAAAATATTCTTGACGGCAGAATAGCTAGTAAGACTGAAGGGTTACTTAAAACTAAGCTCAAGCTGAAACTTGCGAAAGAAAAAGCCAAAGGTCCGCAAAAAGAAAAAATAACTAAGGAGATAGATAAATTAAGTGCTCAAGAAGATAAAATTACCGCATATAAAGAAAAGACAAAGGCAAAGGCTGACGATGTACTTACAGCATTCAATACTAAATACTCTAAAGTTGAGGGTCAAGTAATAGGTAAGTTAAAAGAACTTTTAGCTGCAGAGAAAGCTCAAGTTACTTCTGATGTAAAACAAGCAGGACTAAAGTCTAAAGCTGAACTGTTAATTAAAAAGGGGGAAAAGGAGAGAGCAATAGCGGCCAAAACTGAATTAGAAGAACTTGCAGCAGATAGAAAAGCTATTGATGACAAAATCGCGGCCGGTAAGGATGTATCTGCGGATGAAATAGCAGAACTAAAAGGTATGCAGCCATTTATGGCAGAAATTGAGGCATTTACTAAAGCTAGAACCGAGGTTAGCAAAGTAGAAGCGGAAATTACTTCTGCAGTTCCTCAGTATAATCTTGGAGAGAGTTTAGGAATTGATCAAACTCTTAGCTTTTTAATAGAAACTGAAATTTTAAACTTATTCACAAAAGCAAAGGGTGATGAAGATAAGGAAGAAGCTAAAAAGAACTTAGAAACTGCTAAAAAATTATCCGCTGCAGTTAAAAAAGCATCCGGAGAAGAATGGAAAGCTAAAAAAGCATTACATGATAAAGTTGCTGCTGCACCTAAGGTAACAACTAAATCATTAATTACACTAGCAGGTGGAGACGCTGATGCTGCACAAGAAGTAGATGGTGGTTATAAGCTTGGAGCATTAATACCTAAATGGGGTGGTGAAGAAGGATTTATTTCAGCAGAAGAATTTAGTCCAATTAAAAAGGCAATAGAAGTAGAAAATGGTGTTGACCAAGCTATTAAAGATCTTGAAAATACTCCTACCGGTGAGGCTAAATCTGTTGAAGATGTAGCTAAAGAAGCTATCGGCGAAGAAACCTATGGTACTCTTAAAAAGATTCCTGCGGGCACACAAGATGATAAACACCCAGAGAAAACTGATGCAGATGGTAACACAATACAGGGCAAAGACAAATGGATAGAAAAGCAAGGTCCATTTAGAGCTAAAAACGCTGAAGGAGAAGATGAAGGAGAAGAATTCTATTTTGGTAAAGAACAGTCTAATGAATCTTTAGAAGTAAATGAAAATCACCCTAACTTCGACGCATATCTTAAAAAGCAAAAAAAGGAATTAAAGAAAGCTAAAAAGGCTATCGAACAAGGTGAAACTGTTTACGCAGAAAACGTTAGATTTCCTGGAAGATTTAAAATCGTAGAACTTGGAGATATAAACTCAAAAGTAGACTACGAAGATGGTACAGGCCAAATGTACATGGATTCACTGAACATTGCTATTGATAAATTACAATTTGAATCAGTAGAAATCGAAGACGTAAACGAAGGTATTAGCCCTAAAATTAAGAAAGCTATAAAGGCTGTCGAAAAAGGCGAAACAGTTTATGGTGAAAACATTAGATTCCCTGGAAGATTTAAGATTTTATCTTTTAACAAAGCAGGTAATATGGCTACTGTAGACTATGAAGACGGTACAGACGCATTTGATATGGCTGCAATGAACATTGCTATTGATAAATTACAATTTGAATCAGTAGAAACTGAAGACGTAAACGAAGGTTTACACCCTAAATTAAAGAAAGCTATGAAAGCTGTTGAGAAAGGTGAAACAGTTTACGGTGAGAATGTTAGATTCCCTGGAAGATTTAAAATCATAGAAATGGGTGAACTATTTGCAACAGTGGACTACGAAGATGGTACAGACCCAATGGAAATGGCTTCAATGAATATCAGAATTGATTCTTTACAATTTGAATCAGTAGAAATCGAAGAAGGAAATGAATTCGGAGCTGCAAGAGCAGAAGCAATTGCAAAAGGTGAGAAAACATTTAAAGTAGGCGACGAAGAATATCCAGTAGAAGATGTTTCTAAGGAAGATGAAGAAAACGCTGAAGAATTTGTAGAAGAAGCAAAAGAAGAGTTACCTAAAACTATTAAGTTAGATGAAGGATTAACTATAGCACAAAAATTCTCAAAATTAATGTAAGATTAAAGAGAGCGTTTAGCGTTCTTTTTAGCAAGTTTAAGAAACTCCTCTCGTTCTTCGAGTAGGAGTTTTTTACATTTATGGCGAAACTCAACAGAAGATTTAAGTATTCTACTATCAATCATTGGAGCCTCTAAAACATCATAGTATTCCGGGTGTAAAAAGTTCTTAGGATCAAAGTTCATAAACTTAGCTCTTATTGGTTTTAAACTAATTGCACAAACCCAATCTACTTCGTTATAATTTTGATGTAATTGTACCTTAGATACTGGTGTAAGGCTTTCCCAATCAAAATAAGTTTTTAACATGCTACTGTTTTTAACAGCAGGCCTCTGCATTCGTAGAACACAATGTACGAAACGATCGTCCTGAGACCATTCTTTTATATGGCGATGTTCTACTAGGAATTTTCTATATAACTTCATCAGCGGCTTAAGAATGATTCCATAGCGGTTTTTTGGATAAGATCCACTGGTGCGTTTAATTTCTATATTAAAATATGATTTTGCCATATAGTATTTATTCGTGAAACTTTAGATGACTATTCCATATAATCTACAAAATAAGTAGTATATGCAATCAATAAATCAACTCTTTACAGAGAAATATCGTCCAAAGAATTTAGAAGAACTAATTCTTCCTGGGCGTGTTATGAATAAGTTCAATGATGGACTAGTACAAAATATGTTATTTGCAGGTTCGCCAGGTACTGGTAAGACTTCTTGTGCAAAAGCCATAGTAAATCAATTTGAATTACCTTATCTTTATATTAACGCGTCCACAGACACGTCAGTTGATGTAATTAGAACTAAGATTATAGACTTCTGTTCTACAGTTTCAATCATTGATAAAGCTGGTATGTTTAAGGTGGTTATTCTTGATGAGGTAGATGGTGTATCAGATCAGTTCTTTAAAGCACTTCGTGCTACTATGGAGCAATTTGCATCTAATTCTAGATTTATTGCAACCTGTAATTATATTAATAAATTACCAGATCCAATACTTAGTAGATTTGAAGTTATTAATTTTGACTTTGATAAAGACGAAGAGACTGAGCTAACTAAGAAATATATTAAAAGAGTTTATGAGATCTGTGGTAAAGAAGGTATGACAATTGAGAAACCAGCTTTGGTAGAATTTGTACGTAGAAACTTTCCAGACTTAAGAAGTACTCTTAATAAATTACAGGGTTATAAAACTCAGGGCAATACTAATATTACAGTAGAAGATGTTAAGAAATTTAACTCTGTCTATAAAGATGTATTTGAATTAGTATTTAACGAAACAGACCCAGCAAAAAATTATCAATTACTAGTAAGTAATTATGCAAATAAAGTAGATGATATCTTACAAACATTAGGCGAAGAGTTTGTAGAATATATACAACAGGAGAAATCTGCTTATATTAAATTTATACCACAGATTATTGTTACTGTAGCAAAACATCAAGCTCAGAGAGTACACGTAATCGATCCGGTAATAACAATGTTAAGTTGTGTATATGAGATACAAAGTATTATTAACTCCTAAAGTTTTTGCAAAATAATTGCCTCTAGATTTTTTTATGTCAATTATTTTGTTTATATTAGTACTGTAACATAAAGGCAGAGCCTTTCTTAATAAGAATAAAAATGAAAGTGGGAAAACACACATTATTAATCGACGGAAACTATTTTGTTTTTAGCAGATTATTTGTTTTACCAAAACCTAAAACAGGCAAGCTGTTGGGTGATGATAAACAAAAGAAACAATTTATGCGCAAGCTATCAATTGACTTTGCATCAGAGATGCGTAAGCTTGGTGGTTTTGTAGATGACGTAGTTCTTACAGTAGATTCAAAGTCTTGGCGTAAGGACTTATATCCGGATGCCGGCTATAAAGGCACTCGTAAACCAAATAGTAATGTTGAATGGTCAGCAGTATATGAAGTCTATGAAGCATGGCAAGAAATACTTGCAACTAAAGGTGTAGTTGTACACCAAATACAAGGTGCAGAAGCGGATGATGTTCTATTCGGTTGGTCAACTATGCTAAATAATCGTGGTAAATCTTGTCTAGTTTGGACAGGTGATAGAGACCTTATCCAATTAGTAAACTATTCAAAAGCTAATGACGCTCATACGATTTGGTATTACAATACTAAAAAGTCATTATATGCTTATGAAGGTTTTATGCAAGATATGATAGAATCGGCAGCTGCAGATATGTCAGAAGATGATATGCTATTTAATATGGGCGGTCAACACATGATGCGAGATCGTTATCAAAAACAAATACTAGACTGGACTATTGCTAATAAGATAGAAACTACAGAAGTTGATTGTGAAAAGTTTATCTTTATTAAGATTCTTACAGGTGACAAATCCGATAATATTCCTTCTGTTGTTACATGGCAAAAAGAAATGAAAGGCGGTAAATTGCGTAGCTATTCAATTACAGATAAGCTTGCAACTAAAATATATGAGCAGTTTATTAAAGAGGGTGAAACCTTTAAGATTGACTACTTGTTTTCAGAAGAACAAAAAGACAGATTAGTTGATATAATATACCGAGTTATTGGTCGTACTTCTACAAACCTTATTAAAAACAACCTTACTAATAATATTGCACTAATGTTATTACATAATAGAACTATACCAGATTCAATTCAACGTGCAATCTATAGTGCTATAGAAAAAGATTGGGAAGGTGCCTTAGATAGCATTGAAGTTGTACAGGACATGGAAAAAATACTAGAAGGTACTGGTTGGCTAGAGGGTAAATCAAGTTATGCTCCAGATCCGTTTGCTGGCATGGATATTCCAAAAGAAGAAAAGGTTAAGCCTATGAAATTAGTAGGTAAGAAAACTAAGAACATAAAGAAAGATCCAACTAAAAAGTTGTTCTAATATGACACTAACTGATTATATTCAAATAGAAGAAATATTAGCAGAAGCAAATGCACATAATCTAAAACCAGAAGTTATAGATCTTGCAAACAAAATTGAAGCTCTTCATAATTTTTCAAAAGTAGATGCATATCAACATGCATTTAACACTTTAATAGGGTAAACTTTACTCTTTAAGAACATATAAGTAATATGCTAGATGATACTAAGTTATTTGACTTTGTAAAAATAATGTTTACAAAGCGTTCTCAATTCGAGAATATAAAAAACCATACAAAGAAGCGACATCACTTTATGATTAATCGCTTCTTTGCTATTAAATATCCTACTAATTCAAATCTATTTAATCTAAATGGAATTAGTGGTGCAAATGTTGTTGAGAGCTGGGGTCTGGTTGCTCAGCGTTTTAAATCAGTCCCAGGTTGGTGGTATACTAAGACTAAAAAGTCTGCCGCCGCCAAAAAGGCGGATAAATATATTCCAAGTGAAAAGGCAGTAGATCTATTTTTAAAAAAGAATGAAATAGGCATGCGAGAATTTAATGAATTAAAAACATTTGCAAAAGAAGATTTATATGCTGATTTGCAAAAAATCGAGACCCAAATAGATGTATACTCAAGAAACTGATAGATTTACAGAAGTAGTAGATATTACACTTTATAAATATAATTCTGTAGACTTAAAAATATGGGGTTTGGTAAAAAGAAACTCAGGACATAAGATCCTTTCTGAAGATTCAATACTTGTTAGAGCAGATTCTTTAAAGACTATTATAAATAGTAGGTTTACTTATGATTTAAATAAAATAGCAGCACTTGGTGAAGGTACAATACACAAAGAGGCAACCTCAGTCTATTTTATAAATCATATTTTTAAAACAATGTCTAATTTAAGTTGGGTTAAGATAACTCTTAATAAAAACGCTAACTATAATAGACTTACAGAAATTGATGAAATTAAAACAATTAAATTTAGCATTAAAACATTAAGAGGTACAATAAAACTTTTTAATGTTTTTAGAGAGAGTGAACTAGATAGTGTTAATAGACTTTTAATCCATGGCGGAATTCTAAAAGATGGTGAGTACTTTAAAGTTTTTAGATTACATAACTTATTACAATCTTTAGATTTATACATATCTGAGCATAATTCAACAGATGTTATGTCCTTATTAAATCCTATTATTTTAAAATTAGAAGCATTCGAGCCAGATAATCCTGAGGTGCTTTTAATCACTGATATTAAATCGGATATATAAACAAAACATAGGCGTTATGCCAGTATATTAAATGGTAACTAATTACACAGCAAATCAAATAGGAGATGTTTTCTACAGTACAATGATAGAACCATATACCAGTGTTAAAAAAATACTCGGTTGGGATATTATTGCTGGTGTAACTACTCCAAATACTTATGGCAAACTTAATTTTATTGATGCAATCACAACAGTAACTTATACTGGAGTTCCGCAATTGCCATTAATTGCTGGTCAGGAATTTATCGTAGGTAATGTTAAATATCAAGTACATGAAATAATTGATGCTACTACATTTACATTAACCGAAGCGCCAGTCTTTACAGCATCTGGCCTTTCGTTTTATTTATTACCAGATAGTAATAATCAATTTAGCTATGAATATAGTTGGTCTCAAGAACCAGAGGGTAGTTCTGGTGGGCAGATGAGTGAATTCTTACCATTAGGCCCAAGTTTATTAGCACTTGAATTTGATCCTAATAAACCACTTTGGATCAGATTAAAATTAAGTGTTACTGCATTGGGTGATGCAAATACAATAAGCTTACTTTCAAATTCATTTACACTTGAAACTGATGCTGGTACAATAGTGGTATGTCCTGATTTTTGTGGAGACTGTACAGATTCAATTGCAATGGATGGTTGTGCAAATATTATAGTGGATTGTGATGATAATCTTTATGACCCTTATAATTTAAAACAACCAACTAAAACATACGAACAACTTACAGAATTATCAACAGACATTTGGGGACACACTGTAAAATACTTTAGAGTAGAACCTGATAAGAGAAGTAAAGATGTGATTCTTATGGAATATTCTCTTTATAATGTTGTTGAGCAAGGTGAACTTAAGATAATGGTTCCAGATAATGAAATGCCAACTGCGCAATTTAGTTATGATATTTTTGGAATGGGATTTGAAGATTTTGAAATTCATTTAACTAAAGGACAGTTTAAAAATGCATTTGGTATTGGACCAAGTCCTAGAATGAGAGATTATTTATATTTTCCTCTTGTAAATAGAATGTATGAGGTAAATGCAGTTCAATATGCAGATGAGTTTAATGAACACATGACATATTGGAAACTCTTTTTGAAAAAGTTCGAAGAGCGTACGTCAAATATTATTACAGATACTACAGTTGAACAAGAATTAGAAGATTTAACAGTTGGTGTTGATGAAATATTTGGTGAAGAAATTAAAGATGAATATGCACAGACTACTAAGCCAACTCAATATCAAACTACATTTACAGAAGTTGGTGATGGTACAAGGTTTAGAATTAACACTGGACTGAAAATTATCGATGGAGAGATTAGAAATAGATGGACTTTAGTATCTAAAAATCACTATGATCTTAGATCTACTCAAGATTCAAATGTAGAACTTCTAGTCTATAATAAAAAATCACAACTTGGCGTTAAAGATAATTTAGCATTTACAGCCTGGATTAGACCTAAGTTTGTAGGAAATACACATCAGATTATATTTGATGGATATCAAAATAATAAAGGTTTAGAAATAAGTATTAATGCAGAAGAAACAATTATTAAAATTAACAATGATTTACATACGATAGCACATGAAGTTGCACTAGATAATAAAACATGGTATGGTTTTGTATTTAATTTAAACAATGGAATAAAAACATTTACAGTATCTACATATAAATTAGATCCTATGAGTAATTGGCAAAATTCAAGTACTATGAATAAAACATTTGAAAGAATTAATCATACTGCCAAGAATTTTTCAAGTCCTTATGGATGGATGTTAGAAAAGAAATATCAATTAATGCCAGCGGATCTAGACATTACCAATATTAGATTATTTAAAAAGATAATTGGTACTGAACAGCACATGAATATTTTACAACAATATATTGTTAGAGATAATCAACTTGCACATATTATAGATAACGCTATCCCTTCAATTAACTTAAGAAGATACGACCAAAGCAGGTAAATAATATCTAAATTTTACCGTAGCATTTCTAGATATATAGATTATAATATAATAATATGAGCGAAAAGAAACCAAGTATTTCAGAACAGGCTGATAAAATTAGAGAAGAGCTTGACTTTTTAATAGGAGATGAAGAAAGTCTAGATGTTGAAAGTGATCCAAATGATTTGCCAATATCAGAGCCTTCTAAAGATTTAGTACCGCAGGTTAATTATACAGAATTAAAATCTAGTGCAACTAAGAAAGCACAAAAGACTATAACTAGCCTTATGAAATTCTACCTTGATGCAGATATCATTGAGAAAGATGAATATATTGCTGCTAAGAAAAAGATGGATGAGATGACAATGTCTTCTTTAATTTATCAATTACAAGCAGGTGAAAGAGCCTTAACTACTCTACTAGAAACAATTGACTCTGGAGAATTAGCACCAAGAATGTTTGAGGTGTTAGCAACTTTACAGAAATCAATGTTAGATATTATTAAATCACAGACAATGTATTTAATGGCAGCTGAGGAATCTACAAAGCGTATTGCTAGAGATATTGAGATCTACAAGAAGAGAGATGATACTCGAGAAATAGAAGCAGCGGGCGGAGACTCAAATGATAAAAATATACAAAGAGGTACAAAAGATTTAATGGCTGCAATACAAGCAGGTATTAAAACATCGGATATAGAAGATATCGAAGAAGATAAAGAATAATGAGCGATTACGTAGGCGATAATAAATGGATTCCAAAGGGAGAGTCTGATGCAATGTCAGAAAGAATTGTTTGGTCAACTAAGCAGATCAATGATTTATTGGTTGCCATGGATCAGGGTTATCGTCCTAAGATTAAGTTACCTTTTTATGAAGGTAGACAATTTTTACGTAAAGGTAATATTGTATTTGAATATACAGATGAAGAGATTACAGAGCTTGCAAGATGTGCAACCGATATCGTTTACTTTGCAGAGAAGTATGCAGTAGTAATGACAGATGAAGGTATTCAACAAGTAAAACTTAGAGATTATCAAAAGACTATGTTGAGAAACTTTCAAAATGAAAGATTTAATATTGTACTTGCTTCTCGTCAAATGGGTAAAACCGTAACAGCCTCTATATTTAATGCATGGTACTTAACATTTAATACTGATAAGAACACTCTACTACTTGCTAATAAATCAGATTCTACAAAAGAAATTATTGATAAGGCTAAAACTGTAGTTGAGAATCTACCATACTTTATGAAACCTGGTATTATTAAGTATGATGTAATGAATGTAAGATGTGATAATGGCTGTCGACTAATAGGTCAATCAACTACGGCAAAATCAGGTATTGGATTTACAATCCATAACTTATACTTAGATGAGTTTGCTCACATTCACCCTTCAATTGCAGAAAGTTTTTATGAAAATGTTTATCCAACTCTTTCAGCATCTAATGTTTCTAGAATTACAATTACATCCACTCCAAATGGGTTTAACAAATTTTATCAAATATATGCAGGTGCAGAACGAGGTGATAATGTTTATAATGCACAACGTATTGATTGGTGGGAACATCCAGATCGAGATGATGCTTGGTATGAAAGAGAATTAGGAAACTTAGGCTCTATTGAAGCCTTTAATAAACAATACGGAAACGAATTTGTAAGTTCTTCTAATCTTTTATTAGATCCTATTTCTATTAAAAAAATGCGAAAGCGTGCAAAGAAGTATATACATCATGAATTTGATGAGTTTGATTATATTTCAATTGATGTAAAGGGTTTCTTAGAATGGGATGCTAATTTTGATATTGATGAATGTAGAAATCCAGAAAAATTCTGGTTATTTTCTGTAGATATTGCAGAAGGTAATGGTGGTGATGCTTCGGTAATTAATATTTTTGAATTACAGCCAATGAATATGAAAGAGCTAGAGGCGGTTAATAACGCCGGAGCAATGTATGACTTCTTTAAATTTAAGCAAGTTGCTAGATTTAGAAGTAATGAACATGTCATTGAAGATTTTGCAAAAGTTCTTTATACATTATCTGTAGATATATTTTATAATGAGAACGTTAAAATGATTGTGGAATATAATACATACGGTACTGTTCTTTTTCAATATTTAAAAACAGTGTTTCCACAGAAGAATGATTTTGATGATGAGATGATTGTAAGATTTAAACATAGGCATGATGCAAGGACTTTAAAACCAGGTATTAAACTTAAATCTGATAATAAAGCAATATTTTGTCAGAATTTCTCTAAATTGTATGGAGATAATAGGATAGATATAACAGATGAAGAAACAGTAATCGAAGCGAGTCTATTTGGTACATTAAGAAATGGAAGTTATGGGGCTCAAATGGGACATGATGATGTTATAATGACTGCGATTACTGCAACTGAATTTTTTAATACAACTGACTATGCAGATTTTGTAGAAGAGGCCCTAGATTTTATAGATTTAGAGATACATAATAAAATGGAAAGTATATTATTTAAAGATAATGATAGCGAAGGAGATCTACAATATGATATTTATGACCTACTTAAATAAATTACAAGAATAAACCGGATATATAATAAAAGTAAAAAAAATAAATTAGAACAACTATGGCATTAAGTCCTCAATTACAACAGTTCAAGAGCTCAGGCGTATATCGCTTAGAGTTTGACAAATCACAGACGGTTAATATCCCTGCTGAAACTATTAGATTAGTTGTAGGTAGATCTAAAAAAGGTCCTTACAACACTCCAGTATTCATTGAAGATACTGAGCAATTCGTACAAGTTTTCGGTGGTATTGACAAGTCTTTAGAAAAAGATGGAATGTTTTTCCACAGATCAGCATTAGAAACTCTATCAAGAGGTCCTATTTTAGCACTTAACTTAACTACAGCAGATGCAAAAGAAGCACTTTTAGCAGATTCTGATCAAGTAAGTATGGTGTCTTTAATTACTGATGGTGGCGAACAAGGAATCAACGCATCTTTTTTAACAACAAAATATGCAGATGTATTTGATACAGATAAGTTCTGGACTCCGTCTGACGCGAAAGTGTTAGCAGCAGCTAGTAATACTGAATCAAATTCAAATAAAGCTATTACGTTTACAAACATTAAACAAGATCCAATTACGATTATTGTAAAACAAGCTGCAAATGTTGCAGGCTTTGAAGTTACAGCAAGAGAGTGGTATGGTGAAGGAAATATTCCAGAAGGAATCGACGCATTAGAATATGTTTCTGATTACATGGTAGATGTTTTAGTTTATAAAGGTAATTTTGATGCACCTACATTAAATAACGACCCAGTTTACGGGCAGTATTTTGATACTAAAGGTTTAATAAAATCTCAATTAGGAGCATTTACAAACTTAAGAGAAGTAAGTTTAATTTCACAATATAGTGGATCTTTAATTCCAGAATTTATGGATAATGAAGGAAGACAATTATATATTGAAACTTTAATTAATCTAGAAGCAAGAAGAACAGGTTTATTCTGTGCAGTTAATGAAGATGCTTTAGAAAATATTGATCTTATTGGTGAAGGTTTTGATCTTTATCAAGATTATCAATTATTATCACACAATATCGCACAGGGAGTTTCTGTAGATGATCTTGCACTTAATAAAACAGTGGAAATTGATGGTAATGATTTATATGTTAGAAATACATTAATTGGTGATTTACCAACAGATCTTGAAGTTGGTAGCTTTTTATTATCAACAATCGCTGGATTAAATAATGAATATTCTCAAGTTATATCTATATCAGATGACGGGACTGATTCAAAAATTACAGTTAGTGGTGCGTTTGGAATCAATGAAATTGATGGAACATACGAATCATTTACTACAGTTGGAAATCCACCTACATTCGCTGATGCAACTACAGGTGTAGCTTATAACGCAAATATTACTGTTGGCCTTGATGGTAAACTAGTAATCGATGCGCCAATTGCTGATGTGATTTTCGGTGATTTAGCAGCAGGTGCTTTCTTAAAGAGCGCATCAACTGGTGAAAAGGTAAAATTTATTAATGCAGTTGAAGTTAGTGGACAAACTATATTAAATTGTGAAGACGCAGTTTCTAGTGAATACGTAGAAGCAGGTGCGGCATCATTCTTAGTATACCAAAGAGCAGATACTGCTATATTACCAGTATATACAATTAATGAAAACGATAGAGTAGAATTAATTACTTCTGGATGGACATTTACACCAGAAGGAACTGGTAAATCTAGATTCACTAAAACAGTTGCTATTGCTGCAGCAGAACCTGCATTTAATTCAAACATTAAAGTAGGAATGTATGTTCTAGATTCAGTATCTGGAAAACTAGCAAGAATCTTACAGATTCAAAAAGCTCCAGTAGTTGAAGACGTAGCAGCAGGTACTAAAACTTATACATATAGATTTATTACACACAGAAACTTAGAAGTTGAACCTACATACGCTCTTAAGAGATATGAAGATGCTACTTCAACTTATACAATGTTCCCGATTGAAGGTGCAGTTATTAATGACAGAAAAATTTCTGAATTATTAGCACAATTAACACCGGGTAACGGCTTATCAAATACTTTAGTTGATAAAGATGCTATTACATTTAGATATGTAGTTGATACATTTGGTTCATTAGAAGGCCCAACAATTCTTAACAAAGAAGCAATTACGTTACTTTGTAAAGAAAGACAAAATGCATCTGCGATCTTAAACGGACCAATGGTACATGAGCTTAAAGCTTCTACTAACCCATCATTCTTAAACGCTCAAACTGGAGCATTTGAAGTAAGACACATTGCAACAGGTGGTAACTTAGAATTAAACCCAACGTTATTATATACATTACCAAGCCTTAATGAAGGTGCAAACTTTGGATTCTACTACTCTCCAGGTCTTAATGTCCTAGAGAATGGAAGAGTTAAAATTGTTCCACCAGCGGCTTACGTATCAAATAACTATATTGATAAATACAGCGACGCATTACCATGGTCAATCATTGCAGGGCCAAGAAGAGGTGTTGTAGGCGGTACTAACGTACAATCACTTGAATTTTCATTTGATAAAAACGATAGAGATGTTCTTGAGCCATTTGGTATTAACCCAATCGTATTCGAAAGAGGCGTAGGATTAACAATTAAAGGTAACAAGACTGCACAACAATCAATTCAATCAGCGCTTTCTTCTGCTCACGTAAGAGAAGCAATGATTTACATTGAAGATGGACTTGCTGAAATCTTAAAGAATTACTTATTCGAATTTAATAACGCTCAAACGAGATTAGAGATTAAGACTTTAGCAGACAACTTTATGGAGTCAGTTAAGAAAGATGGTGGTGTTTACGATTACAGAAACATCATGGACGGAACTAACAACACTAACGAAGTTATTGACAACAACATGGGTATTTTAGATACTTACGTTGAGCCGGTTAAAGGTCTTGAAATCTTAGTATCGAGAGTAACAATCTTAAATACAGGAGAAATTGCAACTGGAAACTTTGCATAATAAAATTAGATATATAAATAAAATAAGAAATTAAAGATATGGCTTTACCACATTATTCAGAGGATCAAACACAAAAGAAAGGCAGAAATTTTGAGCCAGTACAGGCTAACCTGTTCGAAGTAACTATTTTACCACCAGCGGGAGTAGGTGGACAGGAATTGTTACTACAGCACATAAATTCTATTTCTGGACTTGATGGTCTACACAAAGGAGTTGACGCAATAACTCAAAAATACAAATTTGCTAGCAGATCATTTGCTGGTACAATTGGTGAAACTACAGTTGATGTAACTGTTAACTTTTCATTAAACTTAAACGAAGCAAACCAAGCTTATTTATACAAAACGTTAAGACAATGGTATAGAGCTCAATATAATCCAGAAACTGGAGAAATGGGTCTTAAAAAGAACTATGTTGGTACAATTGTAATCGTACAGTTTAACAGAGAAGGAGACATCTACAGAAAGGTAACACTTGATGACTGTTTTATTACCTCTGGTATCGGATTCACTTCGGAACTAAGTTACGAAAGTGGAGATGCTGCTTCATTAGAAATTGGTTGGAGATCAGATGTATGGTCTGAAGAATTAAACTAATTATAAATTCTATAATAGAGGAGGAGTTCCTAGGAACTCCTCTTTTTTTAACCAAAGAAAATATATTATAATATTAACAGAATACATAATAAAATACTATGGAAAATACAAAGCTTACAAAAAAGCTACAGGTGTTGCTAACCGAAACAGAAGTCAGTCAAATTAATAGAGTTATTTTAAACGATGCTTTAGAAAATGAAGCTCGTCCAGTTTCAGTAAGTGCTTTTATTAGGGGACTAATACAAGATGAGTTGTCTAAAAGAACACCAGATCAAAAATCATATATCAAACAAAATTTAAAAAACTTAAAATCAAAATAATATGTCAGAACAAAACAAACCTTCAAAGGAAGAATTGTCAAAAATGTTAGATGCTCGTGAAGGCGTTAACCAGACAAGTGAACCTACAGTTAATGTTGAATCAGTAGAGGCTGTAATTGACGAACAAGGCTTAGGTAAAGTTAACATGAAAGATTTTGGCCCAACAAAGGCTGAACATTCAGATGTATATCTAGGTTGGCACGAGCTAGATATGGAAACAATGCCATCTAAGGGTAGATTTTATCCGGATGATATCATTGTTAAAATAAGACCAGCAAAAGTTGCTGAAATTAGACACTTCTCAACAATGGATGAAAATAATTTATTAGATATCGATGATAAATTAAATGCTATTGTAGAATCTTGTACAACTGTAAATTCTAAAACATCTAGAATGTCTGTAAAGGATATTTTAGAAGAAGATAGATTTGTACTTATTTTATCAATTAGAGACTTAACGTTTCCAGAACCAGAGGCAACTTTAAAAGTTGAACACCAAACTAAAGATGGTAAAAAACATGAAGTTGAAATTAAAAGAGAATACTTTCAGTATTTTTCAATTCCTTCAGAAATTGATAAGTACTATGATAATGAGCGTAAAGGTTTTTTAATTAAAACTAGAAACCATGGTGAGTTCATGATGAAGCCACCGACAGTTGGTACTATGCAAGAAATTACTAAGTACATCAAAGAAAGAAGAGAAAAGGGTCTAAATATAGATCAGTCATTAATCCAAATTGCACCTTATATTGCAGTTGACTGGAGAACGTTTAACCAAAAGAGACTATTCGATTTAGAGATAGAAATGAACGGATGGGATCCTAAAAAATACATGCTAATCTACAGAATTGCAGAGCAACTTAAAGTTGGTTTACAACCTGAAATGAAGGTTATGCTAGGGGATGTGGAGGAGACGATCCCCATCAACTTTCGTGGCGGCGTCAAATCTCTTTTCATTGTTCAAGATCTCTCTGGAGAACTTCTTTAAGACAAAGTTTTATATTTATCTACACTTACATATCCAACCGAGTGAACTTGATAACATGGAATACTACGAGTACCATTATATCATTAAAGATTTAATACAACACTTAGAGAACGAACAAAAAGCGAACCAAGGTGAAAAAGACATGGCTGGTGACATGATGGGCAAAATGAAAATGCCAAACATGCAGATGCCGAAAATGTCAATACCGAAAATGGGGTAACGCGATAGCGATAGCCTATTAAGATTAATATATACAAGAGTCCTGCATTGTTGTAGGACTCTTGATATATATACCACATGCAATTTACATTGCAATAAAAAATAAGGCATATTAGAACATCTTATGATGAATATTTTTTCAAAGTTATTAGCACCAACTAATAAGTTAGCCGAATTTGCAGAAGAGCAATTAGAAGAAGCAAAAGCTTTAAATGTTATTACTTTAGATATAAGAGATGAAGCTGTAATATCTAATGAAGAGCTAAAAAAGCAGACTATTCTTTTAACAGATATTAAAACGCTTATTAAAGAGCAAATTGATTCTGGTAATTCCGGTGGTTCATCTACAGAATTTGGTGATGCAAGTAAATTTAAAGGTCTTGCTCCAGATAAAGCTACTCAAATGGCTGGGATTGCAATTGGTAGTATGGTAGCCATTACAGTGGCAGCAGCCTTAATACAATATACACCAATTATTTCTATAGGACAATTATTAACAGTGATCGCAGTAGCGGGTGCATTGGCATTAGTGGTGCCAGCATTTTTAGATATTGCGACTCAATTAAGTGGTAGTGAAAGCTCTTTGGCTATGGAAGGTGATGGTGCATTTAATGCCAGTTCTAAATCCGGCCCTGGATTAGCAGGAGTTGGAGTGGCTACTTTAGCACTTGTTGGTATGTCAGTAACTATTCTTTTGACTTCATTTATATTTAGTATGATTGTGCCACTTACACCGGCAAATGCGATTTCAGCATTAGTTATCGCGGCATTACTTATCCCAGTGGCATTTGCTTTTAGTCTGATTACAAAAGAATTAGCAAAGGCAATTGGTACTAAAAGCGCAGGCTTTGAAGGTATGGAAGTATCTGCAACTGATTCGAGTGGTTTAGCACCACTTGCAGGCGCAGGATTATTAAGTTTATTAGGAATGGCATTTGTTATAACTGTATCTTCTTGGGTATTTCAGCTTATAATGCCTTTAAGTATGCCACAAGCATTAACAGCAATACTTATATCACTTACAATGGTGGGTCTTGCATTATCAATAGGAAAAATTCTAGTAGCATTAAAAGATGCTAAAATAAAACCAAACGCTAAGGGAGTTAAAAACGTATTAATGGCCGGAATGGCAATGGTTGTTGGGGTTATAGCTCTAGTTGCAGCATCTGCAGCACTTCAGTTATTACAACCAATAACTATGCAGCAATTTATAGGAATGCTTGCAATTGGTATTGGATTAATACCTCTTGCGTTTTCATTCGGAATGATAATTAAAGCATTAGGTGATGCTGGCGTAAGTGGAATGAAAGGTGTTGGTTTAGTAATGATCGCCGGATTAGCAATGATAGCAATCGGTGGAGCTATATTAGGTATTTCTTACGTATTTCAATTATTACCAGATACGTATAAAGCACCACCTTTATTATGGTCACTTATAGTAGGTCTTTCTATGGTTGCATTCGCGTGGAGTTTTAGTACTATTATGAAAGCTGTTAAAGGTGCATCTTTAAAAGAAATAGCGTTTGGAACAATAGCTACTGTATTAGTTGCAGTTGCAATACTCGGAGCTGCTTATGTATTTACACTATTTCCAGAAGAGACTAGGGCTCCGGGTTGGAAATGGAGTTTACAAACTGGTTTAGCTCTATTAATGTTTGCACTTCCATTTACATTAATAACAATACTCTTTAAATCTATGAGTGTTGGTATTAAAGAAATAGGAATGGGAACTCTTGGATTAATTGCAGTAGCACTTGGTATTATGGTGACTGCACATATATTTGCTTATTTACCGGACGATATTCCAGAAGAATCTCCATTCTCATTTGCATGGATTTTAGGAGCTGCTGGAGCTATATTCTTCTTTGCAATTCCAGTCGCGGCGATTGGATTAATCGCAACATCAGGTGTTGGTGCTATGGGTATTGTATTAGGAGTTGTTGGTATGATTGTAATTGCAGCAGGTATTCTTGCAGTAGCATGGATATTCTCTGCGCTACCAGATCTTGGAGAGATTGGAAAGAATATTACAAACTTAATCTTAGCGCCAATTAACGGTATTGTAGATGTCTTGGCTAGATTAAAGAAAGAAGTAGGTGTTAGTAATTTATTACCACTTGCCGGTGGTATTGCAGCAATATCTTTATCATTACTTTTATTAGCAGGAGCAACCGCAGGTATTGCAGCTGGTGGTGTTGTTGCAGCAATTGGTAGTGCGGTAAAAGGATTAGTTGATGGTATTGCAAGTTTCTTTGGTGGTGAAAAATCTAAAGGACCACTTGATATATTAGATGATTTAATTAAGAAAAGAAATAAAATAGCACAACTTGCTAAACCATTAGGAACTGTAGCAGCAGCATTAGAAGGTATTATTTTAGCTGGAAACGCAGTTAAGACTATTAATAAGTTTTTACAAACATTAATAACAATGTCTTCAAACTATGGCGGAAGTAGTCTTATTGATACTGCAGCAAATGGATTGGTTAGAGTTGGAAATGCTTTTATGGGTGTAAGAAGTGCAATGATTGGATTTACTACAAAACCACTACATGTTTTAGCAAAGTTATTTAAGATGAGAAAAATGATTGGTGTTACTGCTAAACACATGGCACATTTAGCTATATCATTTGCATCATTTGCAACACAAGCATATATTGCAGGTAGAGGATTAAAGTTAATATCTGATGCGTTTGTAAGAATGACAAATGTAGATGAGGCTAGAATAAAACCTGTTGTAGATTTTATGAAGCAATTAACAGCAGATACTTATATACCTCAGTCAATGGCATTTATGACTATGGCTAAAGCTATCGTTAAAATAGCACCAGTGGCTGAATTAGTTGGAGATGCATTATCGACTATAGCCGGCGCATATTATGAAATAGTTTCTCAAAATCCTAGTAGGATTATCCCAGTAATGATGTTCTTAAAACAATTAGGAGCACATACTTATATTCCTCAATCGGTTGCAATAGCTTCTATGTCTAAATCATTTACTAAAATGTCGCTTGTAGCTACTTTAGTTGGTAGAGAATTAAATAATATAGCTAAAGCATATTTATTAATGACTAGTGTTGAGCCGGAAAGAATTGTACCAGTAATGACATTACTAAAGCAGTTAACCGTAGATACTTATATGCAACAAGCTATGGCCTTTAGAATGATGGCTCCGGCTGTAGTTTCAATTTTAGGTGGTGGTGATAATCAAGGGTTCTTTGATAAATTGTTTGGTAGAAAAGAAGAAGACCATCCTTTTGTTAAAATTATGTATGCTATGCATGCTTGCGCAGATAAAATAGTTTTATTAGCACTACCTTTAGTTTCGGTAGCAGCCTCGTTTACTCAAATAGCAACGCAACCTCTTAAGAAAGTTACTGCAGCTACTCGAATGTTTAAAACATTATCAGAATCTAGTTTTGATAAACAGGCTAGAGCCTTAAAATCTGTTGCAACTTCAGTTGAAAGAATTGCAGATGGTAGTAACAATATGAATATTGAAGCAATTGATTCAAGTACTAAAATGTTTAAAGCATTAGCTTATTTAAGTGCTACTGGAAAGGACAATGCAATTGCCGACCTAGGAAATGCTTTAGTAGATGCTATCGGAGAGCTTGGAGATATTATGGCTGAATTTGGAAATACAGTTTCTGATGGTATGGGAGATAGTAGAAATATTGTTGAAAGAGGATTAGACTATATCACTGGTGATAGCGCACCGAGAAGAAGTGCACCAAGACCAGCACCAGTAAATCTAAAACCTGTTGTTAATGCAATTCGAGATCTAGAATCTAAATTATCAGACGATGGTATAAAAATTAAAAAAATCTAATGGGTCTTTTAGGAAACGTATACGGTAATATAAATAGTTCTACTGGAGCTGCAACTAAAAGTTCAGGTAATTTAAGTATTAAAGCAGATAAAGAAACTAGTAAGAATACTAAATCTGAAGTCGATATTACACAATTTGATAATTTGCCATCAAAAGGTACTCAAAAGCCTTTAGCAGATTCGAATTCTAATTTTGCCGATATGAATAAACAGGCTGCTAAAAATAATGATAAGATAAACGCAGCTGGAGACCCTAAAGATCAAGCAGATAGTTTAGATCTTAAATCAGCAATAACAGATAAGAATAAAGACTTTGACAAAGTAGGGAAAGAAAAAAACCCAGTAGCAGACACGGTTGAGACTGTGCACCCAGAAGATCCAGGAAGACCATTTTCTTATAAAAAAAATAAAGAAGAGCCAGTAGAAGATCCTAATAAATCTGAAGCAATGGATTGGTTAATGGAGCAAATGTTAGAAAGTGCAACGGGGTCAGATCCTGATACTCCTGATGGAAAAGCACCAGATGCAGTAAATAGAGATATTGAAATGCCAGGTGTAAAGCCACAAAAAGATTCAAATCCAGCAAATAATGATAGGCCTAAGCTACAAAAGGCAAAGCCTCCTACTGAGATTAAAACCCCACCTGCTAGAAAAAATCCAGCAATGAATCCTACTAGTTTTACAAAAAAACCAATGGGGGCAATGGCTAATATTCCAAAACCTAATATTCCAAAGTTTAAGTTTTAATCTGAAACAATACCATTCTGGTCTATATAAATTCTAAATATAGACAAATGATTACAAGCACAACATCACATTACTCAAGTTCAACTATTAATTCAGCAACATATAACTTTGCAGATAAGACCTTAACTGTAGTTTTTAAATGGGCAACTTATGTCTATGAAGCAGTTGATGTGGCAACATGGGTTAATTTTAATTCAGCAGAGTCTCAAGGTAAAGCACTTAATGATTATATTAAAGGTGAATTTGAATATGCTAAATATGAAGAAAAAACTCCAGGAAGTTTACTAGATGAGTTGCCTCCTGCAGATTATCAAATGGGAAATTAATAAAAAATAGTTCTTTAGCCTAAGAATAAAAATAAAAACAGATAAATTATGGAACAAACAATTGCATTCGTTTTAGGTGTATTAGCAGTGCTGGTGATAGCTGGTGTTTATAATGCGTTTAAGACTAGAGGACAAGTTAGAGATTTATATGAAGAAATTGAAGATATTCATAGAATCATTAATGAAATAGAACGACAATTAAATCGCGAGAGTGAGTTATTAGATCGTAGAATTGATGGTGAAATTGATCGCCTAAACAAAACATCGGAAGATCTATACAAATATGTAGATTCAAGAACTGATAAGATGGAATCAAGATGTGATTCTAGATTTGAGGAAATAGAAGTAAATTTAAAAAAATAAGTTAACCTTTAGGCTAAGGGCTATTTTTTTATAAATATTAAATAATTATGACAAAAGCAATAATCGTACAAAGACTTTTAGATAAAAAAGAAATTACTGCAGAAGAAGCAGTTGTTTTATTACAGAGTGAAACTGTAAGTATTCCAAGGTATACAAATAATCCTTATTACACTAGTCCAGATTGGTCAGCAC
>Ga0228634_1000345_pt1 | contig 37717 bp, 36 predicted proteins | sample 42DmetaG_FD_190063 | JGI IMG/M metagenome (GOLD analysis project Ga0228634, IMG submission 190063) | Seawater microbial communities from Monterey Bay, California, United States - 42D | ecosystem: Environmental > Aquatic > Marine > Coastal | place: USA: California | collected 2016-09-27 | reverse complement strand
CACAAGGTTGGTACCTAACTTCTCGCACAGGATTTGCCAAGGAACAATATTGCTATGGTGCTCCATAGTAGTAATTAATATCTCATCGTCCTTTTGCAATTGATTTTCTGCCCAAGCGCTTGCAACAATGTTAATTCCATCTGTTGTACCTTTTGTAAAAATAATTTGTTCTGGAGTTTCGGAACCTATAAAATCTCCAACTATTTTTCTAGTTTCTTCATACTCGCTGGTTGCTTTTTGGCTTAGTTCATGAACTCCTCTATGAACATTGGAATTAATGTTTTGATAGTATTTACTTATCGCTTCAATTACACAATTTGGTTTTTGGGAAGTGGCAGCATTATCAAAGTAAATTAATGGATTGCCATTAACAGTACTTTTTAATATAGGAAAGTCTTTTTGAAAGTCCATTTTGTAAAATTAGTTTAAATATAGGACAGTATACTAAATGAATAAATTTTGATTAACTAATTTAAAGATGGGATTTGGTAACAAATTAAAATGTTGCTATTTACAACTGTAATAAGTTCTTTAGAATTATCGTTATTTATATTTCCTATGCAAGACATTTTGGAAGCCCTAAACAAGTTGGGGTTAATATTGTACTTACTATCAATTAATTGAATCTCATTGGTGTTTTTATTTAAGATAGCCATGAAATTATCAAATCTTTTGCCATGTAAAATATCGTAAGGATAATAAAACTGAAAATCAAACTCTTCTTTACTTTGATCAACTATTTTAAGTCTTTCTTTTTGTTTTAAACAATAATTTAATTTGTTAAACTTTTGATTGGCAAAAATATTCCATGAATTTTCATTGGACTTTATGCTATCTGGTATAGAATAAATTTCTTTACAAGTCTTTCCTAAAACCAATTTAGAGACCCCTCTTAATGTGTCTTCAAAAACGATAGATGTTGAATCAACAACAAAAGATTTATCAATAGCAAAATCACTTTTAGATGATAAGAAAACTTTGTTCTTAACAGTATAACGCTCTCCCCCTCTTCGGTTATGCAACTTAATGACTCCATTATTTTGAATGGATAAAATATAATCTAAACCATTAATTGCAAAATGTCTTAATTGCCTATTAATAATCGAACTTATTTCTGGTTGAATCCACCCAGTAACTTGTGTTCCAGAAATATTATAATTGTGTATTTTATTATCATCCCCTGCAATTAAAAATCTATAGTCTTTGTTATCATCGTAATCAAAAATTGATACTGGATTAGATGCTAAATAGTTGAATTTTATTGGGAACCCATCTATTTCGTTGCCTAGAATATCAATAACATGGAGTTTAGATTTAGTATTAAAGACCATTTGGAATTTATTATTTTGGTAGGAATCAATCTGAGAAATACCTCCTAATATTTTCCCCTCAAGATTTTTAGACCATTTCACTTTTCCACCTGCACTTATTAAATAAATAGTATTTTCTTGATCTTGAACAATAATATCTTTAGTACCGGACCTATGGTTATTTAATGCATACGGTCCCCAAGTTAATTTTGGAATATTAACTTTCCATAGAATTTTTTTATCTAATTTTTTAGGATAAAACTTATTTAGGGACACTCCATGATGTGCTCTATTGTTGTAATTATTAATCCCCCAACTTATTCCTCCAATAGATTTAAAGATATTATGAATAGTATTGTCAAAATCGTTTTGGGATAGAGCAATTTTTTTTAATAACTCTAGTTGTGATTTATAAGAAAAATGAGAATGCTCTTGATCAAATTCAGAATTTTTATTTTCACTAAAGATTGCGGGATTCTTATCTTCTGAGTTCATTTGTGAAAGCTTGTAATCGAATTCTTTCTTGGCTTCTAGATTAGCAATTAAAAGAAACTGATCAATTTGAAACCCATATCTATTTTTAAAACTTAAATGTGGAAAATATAACTTTAATAAGCTAGAGTCAATTACACTATAATCATTTTCTAATTTAGAGAACTTCAGAGTGTCAAAAAAAAATAATTTTGACAATTCATTAATCCCTAAGTTTTCTGATTGACTTTCAAGAATTAATATTTCATGTTCTTTTTCTTGAATTAAATCTTGAAATTTTAATTCTAAGGATTTAAATGCCAATTGGTGATTTAAAGAATCTGTTTGGATAGTAAATATATTCTTAGAAATAAAATCAACATCTTCTGGAATCCAATCTTTAAATCCATAGTACTCAGGAGAAGGAAGTGACATTGAAGTATCGTAGTCGGTAACACCCACAATTTTTATGTCATTGGGTGAATAATTAATATCAAATTGGAACCATTCATTAGAATGTAGCTCGGAGAATAAATCACGGCTTTTATATGAGTCAGAAATAGAATCCAATAAGGCTTTGAAATTATCTACATTCATAAAACAAGAAATATTAGACATTTCACTAGAGAATTTCATTTTCTCAGAAAAGTCATTGGCCGTTTCTTTCTCTTCAGAATAACTGTAGTTGTTCTTAAATTCATCAATTAAGCTATTAGAATTAGAAATAATTAAAAAAGGATATGAAATATTAAAGAAATAAGAATCAATAAAATTGGAATCTAAATCATCTATTTTGTCTTGTTTTTCTGTGAAATTTTTAGCAATAATCCACGAAATTTTATTGTCTTGATTATAAAAAGAAATATTGGTGAAACCTTCGCTAAATATTTCATTGTAATTTGAGTCTTTAATCAACGAATTAATTTCCTTAATCAGTTCTCCATATTGATTATTTTTGGAAACTTCCTCAAATTTGGACCAAATCATACTAGTTTCAAAAAAATGATGTAAGGTCTTTGAGAACTCGTTGACCTCAACGAAAAGAATAGGGTTTGCAGGAAAGTATTTTTGAGGTTCTTGATAAACCTTGCTTTGTTCACCTAACCTTTGAAATATATTAAATATAAGAAAAGATAAAATAGATATCAATAACAAAAAGAATAATAATCTTTTAAGCATGAATCAAAAATAGATATTTGAAGACCAGAAAATGTGAAAACAAATTTTATGTTTAAACATTAAAATGTCAGCTTAGTTAAGACTTTTTAGAAAAGATTAAATATTTATTAATCTGTTGATTTAAAATTTGAAAGCCCCCAAAGAGAACAGCAGAAAAAATTATACTGCTTAACAAAGTATATTTGTAAAAGGGAATCCCCATTGAAAGACACAACGCAAGACCGCTTAAATCACTTGAGTAAAAACCACCCATCATCCAGACAGCAGAGTTAGTTATTAAAAAGAAAAGCAAAGAAGACAAAACAGAATTAATAATTACATTTTTACCACTTGAAGTCTTCATTTTTATGCCCATAATAACGGTAAGGGCAAAAGATAGATATACCGCCCACATTAAAGAATGAAACCCAATAAAGTAGTCAGAAATTAAAATACATGCGATTGGAATAAGAAGGGCCAGTTTTTTATTAGATAAATAAAATCCTGAAAATAGTGCAACTGAAGCAATTGGCGAAAAATTGGGAATATTGGTTAATAAAATATTGGACAATGCTGTTACAATAATTAGGCTAAATATTAATATGTATTTGTTACTCTTCAAGATTTATTTTTTCCAAATTTAATTAAAAATTAGACATTTAATATAATGTTTAAAGATCATTTTTAAGTTCAAAATTACATGAATTAGGTAAAATTTATTGAGTAATTCATAATTCAATGTGGATAGAATATTTTTTGGACTCTAAGACTTTGAATTTTTAAAAAGAAATTTACATAAAAATTAGAAGATGAAGAAAGGTGATTATCAGTATGGATTATTCCCTCTTAGAATATTTTTATTTCCAGGAGAGCAAACAACTCTTCATATTTTTGAACCTAGATATCTACAATTAGTTACTGAATGTCTAAGTAGTGGAGAATACTTTGGAATTCCATACCAAGGTAGAACAACTCTAAGTGAATTAGGTTCTTTGGTAAAAGTAGTTCAGATTTTAAAAAAATACGATAGTGGAGATTTAGATGTTTTAGTTGAGTGTAAGTCAAACTTTAAAATTCATCATTTTCAAAATAAAAACGAACATAAGCTATATCCTATTGGTTCGCTTTCAAAAATCAAGAAAAGTACTTTTAAGCCCTCTGAAGAATTAGAAAAATATGCTTCTGAATATTTATCTCATTTACTAGATAATTCTAAAGAATCTAAATCGGATGAATTAGTATCTCTTAACAACTTAGTTAATTTGGTAAATCTTTCTGATGAGGATAAAATAAAATTTATAGGGTTTTCGGAATTTAAAAAAAATGAGTTCCTGATTAAGAAATTTAAATTCATGATGATTTTACTATCTCAAGAAAAAATGGTAGATCAAAATTTCTATCTCAACTAAAATTCTTATTAATATCATTTAAAAGCAGGTCTTTCACTTTTAAAGCAGATAAATCCCAAGAAAATTTTTCAGCTTGAAGAAGTGCTTTTTTAATTAGCTCTTGATTATTTTCCATTGCCTTTTCCATACCAATAGAAATACTATCTTCATTAAAAGGATCAACATAAATTACAGAATCACCTCCAACTTCTGGAATACTTGTCAAATTACTAGTAACTACCGGAACTCCTGAAAGCATCCCTTCTAAAACAGGGAGACCAAAGCCCTCGAAATACGAAACATATATTAATGCAGAACTTGATGCAAGCCAGTTTGCTAATTCAGGACCTGACTTTCTGCCTAAAAATCTAACATTTTTTAAAAGCCCTTCCAGATTTAATTGGTTCTTCCACATATCAGTTCCTACAATAATAAAATCCATTCTATTTAAAGAATTAAACTTTTTAAATCCTCTTAGCATTCTCTCAATATTTTTTCTTTTATGTAAAGACCCTACATATATAAAAAAAGGTCTATTGAAATTATTTTTCTCAATAAAAACTTTCTTTTGAGTGTTGTTTAAAGGTCTGAAGGCATCATTTCCACCATTAGATATTACATCGATTTTTTTAGAGCTAATTCCATAATTTTTGATGATGTCTGTTTTTGAAAAATTAGAAACAGTAATTATTTTTTCTGCTTTTTGAGCAAATAATGGCATATATTTTTGATAATACTGTAATACATTTTTGGGTAAATCTTCTGGGTAATGTTCAAAATTCAAATCGTGAATTACCCCAATTTGAGGAATTAGTGAATTTAAAGAGATAAATCCATCTGGTGAGAAAAAGAGATCTATTTTATATTTTTTAAAATTTCTTGGAAGTATATAATTAAACCAAATTCTAAATAATATTGGATGTCGTGCGGGTGGATTGAGAATTATGTTAAAGACATTATCTCCTGAAATCAAAAAATCAGTTTTTCTATCGTAAAAAAAGAAAAACTTATGTTTTGGCATCAACAAAATTAGCCTACTTAGAATTTCAAAGCTATACCAGCCAATCCCTTCTAATCTTCCTTTTAATAGATGCCTTGCGTTGATTCCAATATTCATATTTAAAATTGAGAAATAAAATCAAGTGTTAAATTATAAAAATAATAACTTAGTAGACGTGAAAAAAATAACACTATTCTCAGTTTTTTTATTCTTTTTAAGTTCTTGTTCAAATAAAATTCCATTGAATTCTTTTGAGCAAGAGGTTCCCAAACCAGCTCCTGTCTACACCAATATAGACCATTGGGCTGCGCATCCTAAAAAAAGTGATTATTTAGATTTAAAACCAAAAAACCTTATAAACGATACGCTAAGTTTAGACTCTGTAGATGTCTTTTATGTCTATCCAACTTTATATTTTGATGGCTTTGATTGGAATGCAGATTTTAGCAATAAAAAATTAAGTAAAAAGATTAAGGATTTGGCACTTAAGAACCAAGTCTCTGTTTTTTCAGGGTTGGCAAACATATATTCCCCATACTACAGACAAATGCATTTTCAAGGGTACAAGGATAATATAAATGGACTAAAAGCTTTTGATTTTGCTTATCAAGACGTTGAAAATGCCTTTAAACATTACTTAAAAAACTTCAATAATGGGAATAGAATAGTTTTGGCAGGTCACAGCCAAGGAACTCACCATTTGCAAAAATTATTAAATGAATATATTTTACTAAATGATTCTATTTTAAAAAAAATTGAACTCTGTTATTTCGTAGGGGATGTTTTCATAGAAAACTTTGCTACAGATGGCTATCCTATTTGTGAATCTCCAACCGATTTAAACTGCTATCTCTCATGGAATTCTTTTCCCTATGGAACATCATACCCACATAAAAAGAATGATTTTGTTTCAACAACCAATCCAATAACTTGGAGAAATAATGAAGCTGCGAGCTTATATAATATGCACAAAGGAATTTTGTTTAATAATTATAAAATAATGAGAGGTGGCAATAAATTAAAGCAAGAAAAAATATTAAGCGCAAAAGTTGATAATGGATTATTATGGGTTGAAATAGAAAATTTTCCTCTTTTTAGTTTGTACAATAAATTTTTAAAAGGAAATTACCATGCTTTAGATTACAATTTATTTTGGATGAATATTCGTGAAAACTTTTACCTAAGAATGCATAAAAAATAACCATGTTTTACAAACTTAATTTTTATCAAAAAGTAATTACTCTTTGCCTATTATATGCTATTGTTTTTTCAATTTCATTTTACTTATTTAAGTTTTCAATAGAGGCAAATAAAAGCTGGGAAATTATAGTGTTTAACTTTTTACAAGTTTGGGACTTAATGTTGGTTGGGTTTTTATTTTTTCAAACATTTAAATATGTTAGAATGCCCAATAATTTTTATTTGCAAAGGAATTATGAAACAAAAAAATATTTCAAATATTTGGGGGTTAATATATTTAGACTTTTGCTTATAAATTCCTTTTTTAGACACCTAAACAATCGAGTTTATCTAAAGGGAAGGGCAAAGGATTATATTTTTACATTTATTGAAGAAACCAAACAATCTGAAACTTCTCATATAATTTCGGGAATATTTCCATTATCAATTCAGCTATTGTATCTAAAATATGGGCTAATCGAGCACTTTATATGGTTAAGTATTTTTAATATTATTTTCAACCTTTACCCTTTTTTATTGCAACGTATGAATAGGTTTAATATGCTCGTAAAATATCCCAACCTTACTAAGAAAAACTGATAAATTTTAAAAACTTCCATTTAAAAAAACTTTCCTTTATAAGGTCTTGGAATTTTAATTAAGAAATAGACACAAAAGAGTCATTTTTTTAGTAGCATATTCTCAACCTCTAAAGAATTTACTTCTACCCAAATTTCATTTTTTCGATTAATCAATTGATAAGGTGGTTGATAAACTGCAATCATAAAATCATTGTTGTATGTGATATTATTTTTTTTTAGAATATTCAATAATTCTAAATGTTTAACTGCACAATTTTTCTCATTGGCGAATCCACTAAATTCCATTACTGCCACGCATTGATTTTTTACTGTTTCAAAAAATATCTTTTCTGTATTAGGAGAGGGAAGATTATTTATTTCAAACTGTTTAGGCATAATAAATGAAAATGAAGATTTATTACTCATATTATATAAAACAGGAGAAGTCATTGCCATTTGAGTATTATCCTTATTTCCTCCAAAAATATAGTTTGCCAAAACTGGAAAATTACTACTAGCAGAGTTCATATTGTAGGCCTTATTATTAACTGAGGCTTTAGTATAATTGTTATAGATTTTGAAGTCAACAGAATGTATAGATCCTATAATTTCATTGGAAAGGGTTTCATATTTTTTATTATTAAAAGAACCATAAAATTGCCAAACTAAAAAAAGAAATAAAATTCCCCAAAATATATAAAGTGTTGTTTTCATTTATCGATGAACAAATATATTAAATTTATTTATTTTGTTTAATTTTATAGTGTAAATATTAAACAAAATGTTTGTAGGTATTGATGGATATATCGATGGTTGGTGTTGTTGTGTACTTGAGAATGGAATCAAAATTGAGCTACATAAAACCTTACAAGATCTTTATAAAAAAATTGGAATTAATAATCTGACTTTAATCGATATGCCTATAGGTCTTTCCTCTTTAAATATCGAAAGAAAAATTGATTTTAAATTAAGGTCCTATTTGCCTAAAAATAAGAAAAGTAGTGTATTTACAGCTCCATGCAGAAAAGCTGTATTAAGTAGCAATTATAATTCTGCAAAAAAAATAAATCAAACAATTACTAAAAGAAGTATTTCTATTCAGTCTTGGAATATTTGTAAAAAAATTAAGGAGTTGGATGAATTTTTAAGGCTACCAAAATCAAATAAAGTATTAATTAAAGAGTCTCACCCAGAGTTTTGTTTTATAAATCTAAATAATAACAATCCTCTAACTCATAGCAAAAAAACAAAAGAGGGTTACCAAGAGAGATTATCCATATTAAAAAGGCATGAAAAAAATATAGAACCAATTATAGAAAAGACATTAGAAAATTTTAAAAAAGAAAAAGTAAAAAAAGACGACATTTTAGATGCAATTTCTTTGGCCCTTACATCGAAATATTGGCAGAACAATGGATCTAGAATAATTAGTCAAAATCCTCAAAAAGACGAAATGGGAATTCCATTTGAAATATACTATTAATGAAAACAATTAACCTTATTTTTCCAAACCAACTATTTAAAGAATCTATTCATTTAGATAATACTTCAAGCCATTATTTAATTGAAGAAGAGTTGTTTTTCAATCATTTTAACTTTCACAAACAGAAATTATATTTTCATAGGTGTTCTATGAAAAACTATTTTGATTTTTTATCTCAAAAAAAACTAGATGTAAATTATATTAATTCCTATGAGGAGAAATCAGATATAAGAAGATTCATTGATGGTTTAGATTCTAATGAAATAAATAAAATAAAATGCATCGATCCAGAAGATAATTGGTTAGAGAAAAGGTTAAAAAAGGCATGTGAAAAAAAAGGGATAGAAATTCAACTTTTCGAAAATCCCTTATTTATCAACTCTAAAAAAGAGTTAGAGTTATTTTTTAGAAAAGACAAAAAAAAACTATTTCAAACTTCATTTTATAAGTCAGAAAGAAATAGACTTGGGATATTGTTAGATGGTAATAATAATCCAGTTGGAGGAAAATGGACATACGATGATCAAAACAGAGAAAAATATCCTAAAGGAAAAACTACGCCAAAAATAAATTTCCCAAATGAAACCAAAAATCATACAGAAGCCTTGGCTTATGTAGAAAAGTATTTCCCGAACAACAACGGAATATTAGATTCCTCTCCAATCTACCCTACTGATTTTGAAACTGCAGAAAAATGGTTCGATGATTTTTTAAAAACTAGATTTAAAGAATTTGGTCCTTATGAAGATGCGGTATTAAAAGAAAAATCTATTATTAACCATAGTATCTTGTCTCCTATTGTCAACTCTGGATTAATTAGTCCAAGAACTATTATTGAGAAAACTTTAGAATTTTACGAAGAAAATAATATTCCTATAAACTCTTGCGAAGGTTTTGTAAGACAAATTATCGGGTGGAGAGAATTTATTAGAGGCGTCTACAGATGCAAAGGAAGTGAAGAAAGAACAAAAAACTTTTGGGGATTTAATAGAAAAATTCCATCTTCTTTTTATAGTGGAACAACGGGGATTGAACCTTTAGATGACACTATTCATAAAATAAATAAATCTGGATATGCAAATCATATTGAGAGGCTGATGATTGTTGGGAATTTCATGCTTTTATGTGAATTTGACCCTGATGAAGTTTACAGGTGGTTTATGGAGCTTTTTATTGATTCCTACGATTGGGTCATGGTTCCAAATGTTTACGGAATGAGCCAATTTGCTGACGGAGGTCTAATGTCTACAAAACCTTATATAAGTGGAAGTAATTATATTGTAAAAATGAGTGATTATAAAAAAGGAGAATGGTGTACAATATGGGATGCATTATTTTGGAATTTCATGGATAAACAAAGAGCCTTTTTCTTAAAAAACCCTAGAATGAGAATGCTAATTAGCAGTTTTGATAAAATGGATGCAACAAAAAGAGAAACACACTTAATTACTGCTGATAATTTTTTAAACAGTCTTTAAATACTACAATAAAATGGCCATTTACAATATATCTTACAAAAATAAAGAAGCTGATAAGTTAATCAACGAAGAGTTAGGCGAGGCCTATTCTTTATTTAATAAATTAAAACTTGGTGGAATTGGATCTAGAAGAATGATTATTGAACATTTAAGCGAAAGAATAAATCATTTAAAATTGAATGTCAGTGGTATTCAGTATGGTAACATTGAAATTAGACCAAATGGAATAATTCTTCACATTAATCAGGGAATTTACACTTATGCATGGACTATCCCATTTTATCATTTGAATATATATAACGGAGATTATTTTACCATTCACGGAGCTGGAAACTATATTCAATTTAATAAAGAAAAAAGCTGGAAAGAAAACCGTAAATTTCTCACCAAATTAATCGACTTAAAAGCGAAATTTAATTCCCTAAAATAATGTATCCACTTCTAAGACTAATTAGAGTTGTAGTTAAAAGTCATTTTCAAGAAAAGCTTTCATTTGATACTGAGTATACTGACAGTGTGAATTTAATTGTTTTGCCACAAGACATAGATCCATTTATGGAACTCAATAACGGTAGATATGTTACACTTTTAGACTTAGGAAGATTTAGTCTTGGAGCTAAAGTTAATATGGCAAGTTTCTTAAAAAGAAATAATTGGTCTTTGACCATTGTCGGAACCTACAATGAATACAGGTTTAGATTAAGACTTTTTCAACGTTTTACATTAAAAACAAAGATTATTGGATATGATGAGAAATGGTTTTATTTTTTTCAGAAGGTAGAAAGGAAAGGTAAAACCCATATGGCATCCGTAGTAAAATTTGCATATACTAGCAAAGAAGGGTTGGTATACCCAAAGGAAGTAATTAGTGCAATGGAAATGAAATATGACCCTAATAAGCTACCATTATGGATAAAAGAACTAACAGAACACCAATTATTTAAAAAATAGCATAAAAAAAGGAGGGCAAGCCCTCCTTTGATTAATTTTTTTTTAAAATTATTTAGAAGAATTAACTGCTAAATTATAAACAACTAAACCAAAACCGATTTTGTTGATAGCATCACCTATGTTGTAAACTACATCCATAGCTAAAGTCATTCCAAATAAATCACCTTCACCACCGTACCATCCAGCAGTTCCAGCCATATATCCTATTGGATAAATAGCCCAACCGATAAGTACGAATTTACATAAAATGTTATGTGCTTTAAGAACCTCACCACCAGCTGAAGTAGCTAATGCTTTTGCTTCTCCGAACATAATTAGGTACACTATGTAAAAATAAGCAAGACCTGAAGCTAATCCCCATAACCATGCGTTATCTCTATCTACACCTTCTCCCCAGTATCCAGTAACTAACATTACTGTAGATGCTGCGATAAGTGTCCACATTAGTTTTTTAGTTGCACCAGCTGCTCTTAGTATTAAATAAAATTCAACACACATTAATGGTACAGTAAGTATCCAATCTACATAACGAAAGAATACAGGAGATCCGTTTCCAGAAGCCCAGTAGTCACGCATGTAGTAATAGTGAACTGCTGCTATAAATGTAATGAGTCCTGAGACCAAAATAGAAGTTCTCCATTTTGTATCAAAAGAATTCATTGATAAGAAAAAGAAGGCCGAAGCCGCCATCATGGCCATACATCCTACAAAAAATGTAAAACCGACATAATCATCAGTAGCCATTTTGGGTACTGCGAGTAACATATTGTTTAAAGTTTCCATAATTAGATTTAAAATTTATCGTTTGTTTAACGAATTTAATATATTATTCAACAGATTTCCAAATTTTTGTTAATTTTTTTTCTTTATATGGGGAGATTTCGACTAAGAATAATCAAATAAGTGTATAAAATACACGTATTATTAAAGACAAAACAGTATTTATTCTATATTTTTTATAAAATATTTTACACTTCTAAATGTGAATTTTTCATTTTTTGATAAACCTTTCATTGCAGATCCAATGGGTGAAAGTAATGATACTACGAAATATTTATTTGATTTAATTTCTAATTTTCCAACCCCAATGGATATAAAATAAATACCATTATCTGTTGTAATTAAAGAGCCTTGAGTTGCATGGTTGTATTTCTTTGAATTATCTAGTTGTTTCAAAGTATGAAGATTCTTTATAGCTAAGTCCAATTGCCTAGAGTAATTATCTATTTCCGTTTGGATTTTAGCCCTTGAGGTCTCATGTTTGTCACCAGCTGAGCTTTTATTTGCAGTATCTCTAGACTCTTTTGTAGAATTAATTAAAAGTTCTAAAGATTTAATCTTCTTTGTTTGAATAGAAATTAATTCATTACATATTAATTCTTTAACGTTTTTCATACGTAAATAAAGAAATCGTTCTTTAAATATTTAGCCTTTAATTTCTTTAAGAGCATTATCTATTAGTGTTCTTAAATGTAATCTATGAGCTTTGGTTGAAATATCTCCAGAACTATTTACTGCTATTTTATTTATCTTTTTAAGATTGTATATAGCCATGGATTTGGCGGTAGATATATATTTTACTGAGCTGCTCCCCGAAACCATAGAAATTAGAATTTTGGTATAAGCAATCTGTAAATTTTGTCTAAAGGTGTTCACATTAGTTTGTGCATCTTTCTTAAAAATAGCGTTGTTCAAATCTGTCATCACCATCGACAAATCATAAGTATTTCCATATAGTTCAGAATCCACAATTCTTTGTAAAGTATTAGGATGCAGAATATGTTTTAATACATTTTTTTGATAACTCAATACTTGATTGTGAATTTTAGGGTCTTCTGTTCCTCTAAAAAAATCAAACCCTCTTCTTTGCATAGCTAAATAATTGTATAGATCGTTAGGGGAGTTAAAAGCATTAGGTGAAAAAACATGTTTAGATAATGTTTCCATTGCTCTTTTCTGGTCTGAAAAAGAAACTGGTGTATAAGGCATGGTCTGTCCTTTTTGACCAACCATTGCTCTGTCCACATAAACTCCACCTATAAACCTAGAAACAACTCCTGCTGCATTGGATCGTTGTCTATTTAAAACATAATATACTCTTCTTAGTTCTTGGTAAGATTGTCCTTCAATTGAAAATTTGGTCTTCACCTCTTTCATCATTTCATCCACCAATTCAAAAATATTATTGGAATAAGTTATCTGGTCGTTGGATAAATCTCCAACCATTACTCTAGGGTCTATTGCTTTGCCAGGCGATCTCATATCATCTGCATCATTGCCAAATATCAACTCAGGTTCTGTAGAACGGTTTAATAAATTGTTTTTGTCTTCCTCGGATTGAAAAGGTGTATATCCAAATTGGATTGCCCAAATGTCATATGGACCTACAGCTACGTCTTCAAATTGACCTTGTTTGCTTCTATCTCTTGTTAAATTAATCGCTGCATAATCCATTACAGATCCAGTAAGACACTTCCCTTTTATAAAATTAGAGTCAGCTAATTGTTCCGGGGAAAATAATTGACTGGCTTTCATATTGTGATTGAGACCCAATGTGTGTCCAATTTCGTGCATAATTAAAGCCATCATGGATTCTCTTTTTAATCTTTTCAACTTTAAATCAGATGCGTTCTCAGCCAATAAAACAGCACTTCCAAATTGTGTATTTTCTTGAGAGAAATGACCCATAGAACATGAAACTCTGTTCATATGTTTATGAAATATTGGAGCTTCAAACTCCTTTTCGACCATTTTTAGATCGAAAACTTTTTCATATAAAACTCTGTTGGTAAAATGCACATACTCTAACATTATATCTGCTCCTAAGATTTCTCCAGTTCTAGGATTTACAAAACTTGGACCATAACCTCCAAATGGTGCACGAGGAGAGGAGGTCCACCTTAAAACATTATATCTTATATCTCCGGCATCCCAATCGGCTGAGTCTGGTTGCATTTTAACTACCATTGCGTTTTTAAAGCCTGCTTTTTCAAAAGCTACATTCCATTGTAGAACCGCATCTTTAATTATGGGACGCCACTCTTTAGGCGTTGAATTTTCCATCCACCAAACAATTGGGTTTACAGGTTCAGAAATCGTTGCTGTTGGATCTTTTTTCCTAAGATTCCATCTATGTACTAAATCTCTGTAGGGAGTTGAACTAGTAGAAGTCATATCTGTAACCTGAGTAGTGAAATAACCTACTCTTGGGTCGTCAACAAGAATTTCATAATCATTATCTGGCATTTCAATTAAGCTATGAAAAACCTTAATACTTACGTTCCTACCGTCAGAAACAGCTCTAGATCCTCCGTTTAGTGTACTGTTTTTAGAGTAAACATATTCAATTGCTAAGTCTGTATTATTTGGATAATTTCTTATTGAATTTATTTTTGTTTTGTCCTTATTAAGTGTGCCAAGAGTAAAAGCAGTTGGAGATTGTTTGGGATATCTTGGTGGTTTGATTTGGGAGAATGTTTCTTTTAGAAAAAGTTGATCAGCATTTATTAAAAATAACCCATCTTTCTTATTTATTCCCTCTATTTTTAAACTTGCCAAAACTCCCTCACTCATATTAGCAGAAGAAGATTTAGATAATGCACTGTTAGGATCAAAATAGGAAGAAGTATTTTGAACTATAAATTCTATCTTGTTAAAATATTTTTCAATTTTAAAAACTTTAGACCCTCTGTAAGAGCCTCGGTAGCTTCCTGCATCCAATACTCCATCTGCAATTTGACTAAAATATATATATTCTTTACCAATCTGATCTTCTTTAATAACCATCTTAAGGGAGCCATTTACAGTATCTTGATACAAGTCAAATAATCCTTCAAATTTTTTTGATTTTTTAGTGACCTCACTAATTTTCTTAATTGCGTCTTTATCTTTTTTAGGAACTTCGACTTTAGATTTTGACTTTTTGGAAGATTTTTTTTGTGGGAAAACTACAGCAGAGCTAAAAGCTAATATTAAAGCTAGGATGAAATGTTTTTTCATATGAATTAATTATTAGAGTTTGCTAATTTATACAAAAACAGGAGACAATCTTTTGAGTATCTCCCGTTAAGTACTTTCAAGGGTCAGTTCTTAAACCATTTTACAAAGAACTCTATTAACTTTACAGCTAAAAAAACAATCTTGAGTCTGAAAGATTTGATAATTATATAATTGTCCAGCTTAAAAAAAGAGATAACTAATTATAGTGATTGATTATTACAATAAGAGTATTAAACTAAAATGTCTTTTTACTAATCTCTTAACTCTACAATATCTTCGTATTTACATGTGCTACATTCAGCGGCAAACCTACCAGATTTATATTCTTTACTTTCTTCCTTAGAGGCTTTTACACAGATTAATATTGTTAAAACTATCCCTATTAGTATTGCTGTTGGCCAGCCTGTACTGTAGGTTAGGAAACCTCCAAATAAAAAAACTGCACCAGCACATCCATAGTAACCATTACTTTTTTGTTTAAAGGTATATGCTCCGCAATTAGGACACTGTAATTTTTCACTCATTAGTATTTATTAATTATTAAACTATATCGTTAACAAATGCACCTACTATCATTGTGCGATTATTTAATTCAGTTTGTAAAGCCAAACTAACCCGTTTCACTTCTTTTACATCATTAGATTTTCTATTTTCTAAATAGTTCAAAAAATCTGAAAGTAAATCTGTCGGATTTAATAGTAGTTCAGCTTTAATTTCTCCAATATGTAGATTATGACTAGTAGAATTATTTTTAATAGATTCTTGAATAAAATCTGGAGTTAAATTTTGGATGCTTATAGATTTATTAAAATTTTGAGGATTTCCTGATTCGTCTAAGTATGTAAATAATTTCTCTTCTTTATTGTTTGATGGATTGTTTGAATTGAAATTATATCCATCCCACTGTAGTATTTTAGTTAAAGGAAATGAATAATACTTATCAAAGTAGTCAAGAATTAATCTATAGTTAGTTATTACTTCTCTATTTCTATTAAATGAAATGATTATTTCATCTTTTAGTAGATCTGGCAATTTAAAAAGAGTATTAAAGGCTTTTTTTAGTTTATCTTGAAATATAGGGTTAGGATTGGAAATACAATATTGTAAAAAGTAACACCAATCTTCTTTTTTTTCAGTCCAGGTAACTTTATCCCAAGGTGCAAATCCTTTAAAGCAGTAATCAATTTGTTTTTTAAATAAATCTGATTTATTCATCTTTTTGTAAATATCTAGATAGGGTTTTTTAATTTACAGTTATGGCAGTATAGTATGTTCCTTTTATTTTTTTTATTATGGATTTTTCTCCTTATAATTAGGTAAGGAGTATATAGTAAAAAGACTAAAAATCCCCATATAAATGCTGGGATTCCAAATATAAGCTCGTAAGTTGACGCTGAGGTGTCGTAATATGGACTTCCAAATGCCGCATAAGTAGCAAAAATGTAGGGCAAAAGATTCCAAAAGTTAAATTCCCACTTACCTGTAGTGATTTCAGTATATTTAAATTCAGAGCAGTTTGGGCATTTTTGATACATTGTTAATTAAAATATCCATGCAGACTATAGCCGTATTTATGAGAATCATCAGCCTTATACTGAGAAAATTTCCATCCAAAAAACCCTTCTTTAACCTTCCAGGTTCCTGCACTTCTACCATTGTTTAAATACAATCTTAATTCTCTGCACCTCCCCTTCCCAGTACCATCACCGCAATTGGTGAAGTAATCCATATTACATTTCCATTTTCCATATTCTTTATTAATGTCACCTTTTTTGGCAACTTGAAATGGCAATGTTGCTGTCATTTCTGTTGTAAGCTCATAAGTATTGTCTTCATTAAGGATGATTTCAATTTTTGACCATGGCCCCCAGGATCCACTGTATTCACCTGCTACTGAATTCTTATCGATACATGATGTAAAAAGTAATATACATTGTATTACAATTAAAGGTATTTTAAAGAATTTAATCATTCGTCTAATTTTAAAAGTTTGGGGTCTACCATTTTTGATAAGTGTTCTCTATCATAATTAGTGTGATCTGTAAAGTATTTGTCGCGAGTAATAATCTCACCTGCAGGAAAGCTATTAAAAAGCAAAGTATTTTCATCTGCGCCATTTCCATAATTGTCTGCATATTTATACAGATGTGCTAATACCTTCCAAGTTCCTCCTTTAAATCCAAGTGCCTGCCATGTATTTACTGGGATGTGATATCCATAATCATAGAACCAATTGGGGTTCCACTCATATACTTTAACTTCATTTAAAAATAAACTATCGTTAATAACTTGTTCTGCTCTACCATATTCATTGATTACTTTTTTAGCTCTTTCATCTTTAACAAAATTTCCCCATATTTTTTCAGTAACTAATCCGTTTTGATAATATCTTTTAGTGGTTAAAACTGTAGATGATGAAGACTGATAATCGATGTAAGTAATATTACCATGAAATTTCCCATTATCATAATCCAATGTTTTTTCTAATTCATTTAAATATGTGTTATACTGTTTCCATTTCCCATGTCTATTCCCGTTTAAGAATTCACCTTCAGCTTTAGGCACGATAGATTCTATCGAATTATCTCTGTTATAATTTACGTGTTTAGTAAACCATTTTTCACTAGGTAATCCATTTTTGAACTGCATTTTATGTAATAAGGTATCTGTTTCACTTTCTTCCCATGTAAGTAAATATTCCTCCCATAAAACTAATAAACCATTTTCAAATTTGTAATGTGAACCTCTACTAACAATACAACCAGTAAACAGATCTCCATCTTTTCTTAAAATATACTTAAAATCTGCATCATATACAATATCTTCAGGATCCACATAACCCCAACTGCTAGAAGATTTTTGAACTGATGGTAGTTCAATTTTATAAATGGGAACAAAAGATAGGCCATCTATAATTTCTTCATCACCACGAGTGTTCTCGTTCATAATTTCTTCAATATTTGAATGAACTGAAAAATCTAAATCATCAAAATCTATATCTTCATGGTATTCTTCCCAGTTTACACATTCCGAGCTGTTGCCACACGAATTAAATAATAAAGCGATCATAAAAACCGATACTATATTTTTTATTTTTTTAGTCATAATTTATTGTTTAATTAAATCTACTTGAGGATCATATGTTATTTGTTTCCCAGTTCCATTTTTATTTAGAATAATTGTCCCCGTACTATTTTTTTCCATTTTATAATCAATAGTACAGCTGCTTTCAGTTGATGAAATAACTTCAAATACACCCTTTGTATTTTGAGGTAAATCACCCTCACAATTTTCTTGCAAACGTATATTTTTACCAGTCATTATTTGGATTGTATATATGCAAGGGGGAATTATTCCAAAAGATTTACCTTTTATAAGCATTTCGTGTTCTGGAGATGTTCCAGTATAAGTTCCTAAATATTCTTCATCTATAGTTGTACCACAAGAAATTAATAAAGGCATTATCAAAATATAAAGTATACGAAATTTCATTTTTTTATTTTTATTAAACCGCGTGTAAAGAAATCTTGAGTTTTTATTTAATTAAATTAAGTGAAAATTAATGTTAGTAAGACTTAAAAAAAGGTTCAAATAAGTAAGTTTATGTAAGTTTACTTATTATGTCTATTCTATTTTTAGCTCTTAAAAAGTTATACTTATTTTTAATAAGTATGAAGTTCAAAACTATATTCTTAATTGCTTTAATATTATTTTTTAATCTCCCTCATTTTGCCTTTTCTCCCCCCATAATAGACACCAATTTGATTCACAAGAAATGTTCGCAACTACTTAAAGATGAAAATGTATTACGCTTTAAAGAGTTCTTTGAGAGTACTGTTTTCCTTAACGATACAGTGGCCTACTACAACCCTAATGGCAGCCTTCATCTATTTAAAATAGAATTTGACACTACTACAGACATAACTTTATTAAGAAAGTCTCCTCATAATGGGCAAAATTTTAATAGACATCTATTCATTTATGATGAAGAATTATTTAGCCTTGGAGGAACCGGACTATTTTCATCAGCAACAGCTTTAATCAAATTTAACTTTGAAAAAAGTCAATGGTATGAATTAAAAATTTTGAACTCACCAAAAGGAATTCGAAGTATAATTTCATCTTGGATTTACAAAAATAAAATCTACATATGCTATGAAACTAGTGGTCAAAATAGTAATTTTTCATTTGGTACAATTAACTTAGATAACAGCGAATATGAAGAGCTAAGTAAATTCTCTGCAGAACACTCAAAAATTTTGAGTCAAGATCAACTTGGTTTTTTTCAAGGTAGAATTATTTCAACTTCTGAAAAATATATGATACTTAAATCGAGAAGCTCTTTTTCTAAATGTAACTATGAAATATTTGATTTAAAAAAGGGTGAATTTTTAGAAATTTCTTTTCTTTTAGATGTTGATTGCATTTCTGGAAAATCATTTGTCTACACAAATGATTCATCACTTTTCTTCAGAAACGAAAACGGGATTACCGTTTCAAAAAAAATAAAAGATTGTGAGATTGTAAGAAGCAAGAACTTTACAAATTATTATCTAGCAAAGTCCTCGCCTAAAATATTAGCCAAGAACACCCATTACATCATACTTTTTATTACAGTAATGTCCATATTATTCTTTCTTTCAATAAAAAGGAAAAACAAAAGAAAAATTAATGGAAATGATATTTTGAATAAAATTAAAAAGTACAAAAATCAAGTATTAACAAGAGATGAATTAGATAAAATATTGGAAATTAACCATCTTCAGCCAGACTCTCTAAAAACAAAAAGGAGTTATTTGATAAACGAGATAAATAGTTCAGATAGGATAAAAATTGAGAGGATAAGAGACAAAGATGACAAGCGATTCTACAATTACTTAATAAAATAAAATCCTGCATTATATTGATGAAGCTTTAATTGAAGTTTTTTTCGAAAATTAGCTAAACTAAAACAAAAAAGCCCCCTTATCTGTTAAGGAGGCTAATTAAGTACCCGAGGCGGGACTTGAACCCGCACGACCAGATGGTCACAAGATTTTAAGTCTTGCGTGTCTACCAATTCCACCACTCGGGCATTTACTTAAAAAAAGTAAAATGGAGCGAAAGACGAGATTCGAACTCGCGACCCCGACCTTGGCAAGGTCGTGCTCTACCAGCTGAGCTACTTTCGCATGTAAAAGAACAATTGGGTGCCAAAAATAATTAAATTTTAATAAAACCGTTAGAAAATTAACTACCTAATTTTTTTTTAATATCATTTAATAAAACCAAAGCCTCAACAGGCGTAAGAGAATTGACATCTAAATTGTCTATTTCATTCCTAATATCGCTTAAAATAGGATCGTCTAACTGAAAAAAACTCAATTGTTGGTGATCTTCATTTTCTATTGTACTTATTTCTTTTTTAGTGTTTTGAGGCTTATCTAATTCTAAATTTTTTAAAATTTTCTCTGCTTTGGAAATTATCTTTTGAGGCATTCCTGCAACTTTTGCTACATGAATTCCAAAACTGTGCTCGCTTCCCCCTTCAACTAATTTTCTAATGAAATGAATTTTTTTATCTATTTCTTTTACCGAGACATTGTAATTTTTAATCCTATTAAAAGATTTTGTCATATTATTTAGTTCATGGTAATGGGTTGCAAACATGGTTTTTGGTTGAAATTTTGGGTTTTCATGTAAAAACTCTGCAATTGACCAAGCAATGGATATACCATCATAAGTGCTAGTTCCCCTTCCAATTTCATCTAATAAAATAAGACTTCTAGAGGAAATATTATTCATAATACTAGAAGTTTCGTTCATTTCCACCATAAAAGTGGATTCGCCTGACGAAATATTATCATTTGCCCCAACCCTAGTAAACAATTTATCAATTACCCCAATATCTGCAGATTTAGCAGGAACAAAACAACCTATTTGTGCCATAATGAGAATTAATGCAGTTTGTCTTAAAAGTGCAGACTTTCCGCTCATATTAGGCCCAGTAATCATCATTATTTGTTGCAGCTTATTATCTAAAAATATATCATTAGGAATATAAGCTTCTCCTACAGGCAGAAACTGCTCTATAACAGGATGTCTACCATCTTTTATGTCGATTAGTAAACCATCGCTAATTATAGGCTTAGAGTAATTATTTATTTTAGAAACATGTGCTAAACCATGAATCACGTCTAAATATGCAATACACTTTGCATTAAAAACTATATACTCAATATGTGGTAAGACAACTTCAATTAGTTGTGCGAAAATCTCCGATTCTAATTTCAATATTTTTTCTTCTGCACCAAGAATTTTCTCTTCATACATCTTCAACTCCTCTGTTACATATCTTTCTGCTGAAGTAAGTGTTTGTTTTCTAATCCACTGCTCAGGGACTTTGTCTTTATGGGTATTTCTAACTTCAATGAAATAGCCAAAAACATTGTTAAATGCAATCTTTAAACTAGGAATGCCAGTTTTTTCAATTTCTCTTTTTTGAATATCTAACAAAACAGATTTAGCATCTGAAAGTAAATTTCTTAATTCGTCTAATTCATTGTGAAATCCTTCTTTTACTACTTGTCCCTTACCAACAGCAATTGGAGCATCTTCATATAGAATTTCTTCAATTTTTTGAATTGTTTTTGAATTGTCCTTTAAATTATTTGCCCAGGAATTAAGTTGCTTTTGATTAAGAGTTAATAATTTTTCTTTTACTGGAACAATTGATTTTAATGACTTTTTAAGTTGATTTAGCTCTCTTGGAGATGTTTTTAACACCGCCAACCTAGATGACATTCTTTCTAAATCTCCAATCTCTTTAAATTGACTTTTAATAAATTCAAAAAGTTCTGAATTATTAATAAAAAAATCAACCGTTTCCAATCTATCTCTTATTTTTTCAGCTGAAATTAAAGGAAATAAAAGCCATTTTTTTAGCAGTCTTGCACCCATAGCTGTAGAAGTCTGGTCTAAAACCTCTACCAGAGTATGACCATTATGGTTGGTAGAATATATTAGTTCCAAATTTGAAACAGTAAAATCATCCATCCACAGATGTTTACCCTTTTCTATTCTCTGAATACTTGCAACATGACTTGTATGGTGGTGCTCTGCAGTTGTAATATAATGGAGAACTGCTCCAGCTGCTACAATGGCCAAATCCATATTTGAAATTCCAAAGCCTTTTAAAGACTTGGTTCCAAACTGTATATTTAATTTTTCTAGAGCAAAATCATTTTGAAAAACCCAATCGTCTAGCCTAAAAGTATAGGCCTTAGATTGGAAATTATCTTGAAAAAATGAATCTTTATTTCTTGAATATAGAATTTCTGATGGGGAAAAATCATTTACTAATTTTGATATATAATTAACATCCCCCTGGCCAACATAAAACTCTCCAGTAGAAATATCCAAAAAGGCAACACCAGCTTTTTCTTTGCGAAAACTAACAGCAGCAAGAAAATTATTGCCTTTGCTATCTAATATTTGGTCGCTTAAAGCTATTCCTGGTGTGACCAGTTCTGTAACCCCTCTTTTTACAATTTTTTTTCCTTTTGTTGGTTGTTCTAATTGATCACAAACTGCTACTCTATGTCCAGCCTTTACTAATTTTGGCAAATAAGTTCCTATAGAATGATGTGGAAATCCTGCCAACTCTATTTTGGAAGATCCGTTATTGCGAGCTGTTAGAGTTATTCCTAATACATTTGATGCTGTAATTGCATCTTTGCCAAAAGTCTCGTAAAAGTCCCCTACTCTAAACAAAAGCAAAGCATCGGGATGCTTGGATTTGATGGAGTTGTATTGTTTCATCAAAGGAGTTTCAGATTTGGCTTTTACTTTTGACATTTGGTCTTTAGGTAGTATCTAGATATGTTTGTAAAAATAAACTAAATGCGCATTTTAGCAAATTAACATTTAATGAATAAAAAATTAAAACTAGAGGAACTAAATCGTTTAAGTGTTTTAGAATTTAAAGAGGCTGAGAAAGATCCTATTATAGTTTTATTGGACGATGTTAGAAGTCTTAATAATATTGGTTCTATATTCAGGACCTGCGATGCAATGGGAATAAAAAAAATGTATTTGTGTGGCATTACTGCACAACCTCCTCATAGAGAAATTAGAAAAACAGCAATCGGAGCTTCTGAAACTGTAGCCTGGGAGTACGAAAAAAATGCTTCAGAAATATTAACTAAATATCGTAATTTGGGTTATGAGATTATTGCAGTTGAGCAAACATCTAATTCTATGTCTTTAGAAAATTACCAATTAACTAATAAGAAAATACTTTTAATTTTTGGAAATGAAATAAATGGCGTTTCCCAAAATCTAATTGACTTTTGCGATTTATCATTAGAAATTCCACAGTGGGGCACGAAACATTCTATGAATATTTCCGTAAGCGTTGGAATAATTTTATGGAATCTAAAAAAGTTATTTTTAAAAATATAATATCAAACTATATTTTTAGAAATTTTCTCGAGATAAATTAAAATTTTTAAGGTATATTTGTTGTGGTTTGAAAAAATATTTTCATATAATTCTTTTTTTTATACTTATTCCAACTCTTTACAGTGCTCAATATTATAATAGAAACACTTACAAAACAAAGAGACACGAAATTAATTTTGGGATTGGAGGATCGAGTTGTCTAACTGATGTTGGTGGCGGAGATTCTCCAGAAAACAGTTTTTTTAAAGGCAATATATTTGGTGACATGCCAATTACTAGATCATTTTTATTTGACCTAAACATCCAGTCAACAAATTTTGCTGCAAATTTTTCATACCTGTACTATTTAAGAAATAAGTTAGCACTAAGACTTAGTTTATCTTATGCTAAAGTTTCTGGTGATGACTCCTTTTCTGGAGATTTCTTTAGAATGAATAGAGGATTGAATTTCAACACTCATATAGCTGAAGGGAGTGGAATAATCGAGTTTACTTTGTTACCTGAAAAAGTAGGTAATAGATATAATTTGAAAAATAAGTTTGGAAAGAAAATTGGTGGTAGAAATCAAAAATTTGGGGTTTATGTTTTTGCGGGGTTTGGTGGATTTTATTATGACCCATGGGGAACCAATAAGTTTCTAAGCGCTGACACTGTGAACGTTGGTGATGGCCAAAAATATAGACTAAGAGAACTCCATACCGAAGGTCAAGGCTTTGAAGGTGGGCCAGAAATTTTTTCTGAAGAAGTTACAGGAAAAAAACACTCTACTTATAAGAATTTTGCAATTTGCATTCCTTTTGGGTTTGGTATAAAAAAAGCATTTCATAGTACTGCAGGTATTAAGCTAGAGGCAGGCTATAGATTTACAAATACCGATTACTTGGACGATGTAAGCACTGTTTATTACGATAGAGATAAACTTAAAGAACAGATGACAGAACATGCTGGTGTAGACTTAGCAAATATTGCTTATATAATGTCTGGAACTCAAACCGGTGCTCAATATGAATATGTTGGTTATGCAACGACATATGGTATTGACGGTAACCCTATCTATCCAAATGGAGCGACGCCAGTATCCGATATTGGTGGAACCAATCCGTATAGGCTTACTCGAACAAGGACTGAACCAGGTCATGAAAGAGGAGGTCCAAAGTATGACGACAGTTATATGTTTTTAACTTTTTCAGTCTATAAAAAATTAACTAATACTCCGAAAAATATGAGAATTGCTAATTCAGGTTCTAAAAGAAGAATAAAAGCCTCTTTTTAAAAACTTTTTTGTTGCTTTTATCATAATCAATTCAATTACTTTTTTTATATTATAGACCTGTAAATAATCTATTATGCCTATATACCATAAGCTTGGTAATATTCCTCACAAAAGACATACTGTATTCAAAAATGGTGGTAATAAAATTCATTACGAGCAACTTTTTGGAACTATTGGCTTTGAAGGTATGTCATCCCTCTTATACCACATTCATCCCCCAACTGAGGTAAAAGAAATATTAAAAAAAACAGATATTTCACCAAAAGTTGCTGTAAGCAACAATATGCAAATGAGAGGATTTAAAGGATTTAGAGTTAATGCAAAATCTAATTTTCTAAAATCTAGAGTACCTATTTTAACTAATTCTGACGTGACTCTACATTTGGCTAATCCTAGCGAGAATTCTAGAGATTTTTTTTATAAAAATGTAGATGCAGACGAAGTTATATTCATTCACAAGGGGGAAGGGATCTTAAGAACCCCCTTAGGAAAAATAGAGTTTAAAAATGGCGACTACTTAGTAATTCCAAGAGGAATGATTTATAAAATGGATTTTAAAGAGAATAACAATAGACATTTTATAATTGAATCTTCTCACCCTATATATACCCCAAAAAAATATAGAAACTGGTTTGGGCAACTTTTAGAGCACTCTCCATATTGTGAAAGAGACCTAAGAGTTCCTACAGATTTAGAAACTCATGATGAAAAAGGTGAATTCTTGATTAAAATTAAAAAAGAGGGATTTTTATACGATTATATATACGGGTCGCATCCTTTTGATGTTGTTGGCTGGGATGGATATAATTATCCTTATGCATTTTCTATTCACGACTTTGAGCCAATTACTGGTAGAGTACACCAACCGCCCCCTGTTCATCAAACTTTTGAAACACCTGCTTTTGTTATATGTTCGTTTTGTCCTAGAATGTATGATTACCATCCCGAAGCAATTCCTGCTCCTTACAATCACAGCAATATAGATTCTGACGAAGTTCTATATTATGTAGATGGAGATTTTATGAGTAGAAATGATATTGAAATAGGACAAATAACCTTACATCCCTCAGGAATTCCACATGGGCCACATCCTGGAGCGTACGAAAGAAGTATTGGTAAAAAATCTACTAAAGAATTGGCAGTTATGGTAGATACATTTAAGCCTCTTAAACTAACCGAACAAGCTTTAAAAATTGAAATTAAAGAATATTATAAATCTTGGATGCATTAGTCTTTAAAACTGAATGAAAAAAGAAATAAAAAATACCGAATATACTCTAGAAAAAATCTTTAAAGAAGCCAAAGATTTTTTACCTCTTTTAGGCACAGATTATATTGAATTTTATGTTGGAAATGCCAAACAAGCAGCCCATTTTTATAAAACAGCATTTGGCTTTCAGTCACATGCTTATGCAGGCCTAGAAACGGGATTAAAGGACCGTGTTTCTTATGTATTAAAACAAGATAAAATTAGAATAGTTCTAACCACAGCACTTAATAGCAAGTCACCAATTGGTGAACATGTAAAAAAACATGGAGATGGAGTGAAAGTAATAGCGCTTTGGGTGGATGACGCCAAAAAAGCTTATGAAGAAACGATTAAAAGAGGTGCAAAATCTTATTTAAAGCCAGTCAAGGAGAGTGATGAATTTGGAGAAGTTGTAAAATCTGGAATTTTCACTTATGGTGAAACAGTTCATTTATTTATTGAACGAAAAAATTATAAAGGGGACTTTCTTCCTGGATTTATTAAATGGGAGTCTGACTATAATCCTAGCTCAGTGGGACTGAAATATGTTGATCATATGGTTGGAAATGTTGGATGGGGAGAAATGAATGTTTGGGTAAAGTGGTATGAGGAAGTTATGGGTTTTGTAAACTTCTTATCCTTTGACGATAAGCAGATTCATACCGAATATTCAGCATTAATGAGTAAGGTGATGAGTAATGGAAATGGTAGAATAAAATTTCCATTGAATGAACCAGCCAAGGGGAAAAAAAGATCGCAAATTGAAGAATATTTAGACTTTTACGAAAGTCCAGGGGTTCAACATATTGCAATTGCAACTGATGATATTATTCAGACTGTAAGAGAGTTAAGATCGAGAGGAGTTGAGTTTCTATCGGCGCCACCAAAAGAATATTATACTGCAATTCCTACAAGATTAGGAGCGCATATGAAAATAATGAATGAAAATATTGATGAACTTGAAGAATTAGCCATTTTAGTAGATGCTGATGAAGAAGGGTATCTTTTACAAATTTTCACTAAACCAGTTGAAGATAGGCCCACCTTATTTTTTGAAATTATTCAAAGAATGGGTGCTAAAGGCTTTGGAGCAGGAAATTTTAAAGCTTTGTTTGAATCAATTGAGAGGGAGCAACAAAACAGAGGAACATTATAATATAAATGGACAGAAAATTAAATAAAGATACTTTAAAAGCTATTTCTGATAAAGGGCTCAACACGGATGTCTATCTAGAAGGAATTCAAAGTGCAAAGCCTCTCACTTATTGGGATTATATTCAACCGGAAGCATTATTGAATCTTCAGGTTCAACGAACGGATTTACCGGACGAAATGGTTTTTATTGTATATCACCAAATCAATGAATTGCTATTTAAGATGATTTTATGGGAAATTGAACAATTGGCTTTTTGTAAAAAGCTAACAACAAAGTTTTTTTCCGAAAGATTAGAAAGGATTACTAGATACTTTGATATGTTGTGTAGTTCGTTTAGAATTATGAAAGACGGAATGGACTTGGAACAATATATGAAGTTTAGAAAAACATTAGCTCCCGCTAGTGGCTTTCAAAGTGCACAATATAGAATGATTGAATTTGCAAGTACTGATTTAATTAACTTAATAGACTACAGGTTTAGAAAAACAATTAATAGAAATACCCCATTTCAGCATGCTTTTGAGCACTTATATTGGCAAGCGGCTGGAAAAAATCATGAAACTGGAGAAAAAAGTCCGATGATTCGTCTTTTTGAGGAAAAGTATTTGGATGATTTTATTGGTTTCATGAAAAAATACAACAATAAAAATCTTTGGTGTCTTTATGAAAACCTTCCTGAAAAAGAGAAAAAAGATTTAGAGCTCTTAAATTCAATGAGGCATTTTGACCACACAGTAAATGTAAAATGGGTAATGGAGCATTACAATACTGCTTCAAAGTATTTAGATGGCGCCCAGAAGAAAGAAAAGGCAACTGGGGGAAGCGACTGGAAAAAATATATGCATCCTAAGTATCAAAAACGAACATTTTTTCCAAAACTATGGACCAAAGACGAAATTGAAAATTGGGGTAAACAAAACCTAGAAAGTCATGAAATACTTAGTAATTTTAACCAATTAGAAATTTGAGTTATGGAAAATGAAATAAAACTTGAGCAATTTCAACAAAAAATTGATGCTAACATCAAAATTGAGCCAAAGGACTGGATGCCCGAAAAATATAGGCAAACTTTAATTCGTCAAATATCTCAACATGCCCACTCTGAGATTATCGGAATGCAACCCGAAGGAAATTGGCTTACAAGAGCCCCGAGCTTGAGAGCTAAGAAAATTTTAATGGCAAAAATTCAAGACGAAGCAGGTCATGGTCTATACCTTTATTGCGCTGCAGAAACATTAGGAGTTAAAAGAGAACAGTTTTTGCAATGGCTTCACGATGGAAAAGCAAAATATTCTAGTGTTTTTAATTATCCTACTCTAACTTGGGCAGATATGGGTGCAGTTGGATGGTTAGTGGATGGTGCCGCTATAGTGAATCAGGTTTCTCTCCAAGGAACTTCATATGGTCCTTACTCAAGAGCAATGGTTAAAATATGTATGGAAGAAAGTTTTCATCAGAGACAAGGGTTTGAAATAATGGTCCAATTAGCAAAAGGGACAGAAGAACAAAAACAAATGGCACAAGATGCTTTAAATCGCTGGTGGTGGCCATCCATTATGATGTTTGGCCCACATGATTCAGAAAGCGCTCATTCCAATCAATCTTTAAAATGGAAAATTAAACGAGAATCCAACGATGAACTAAGACAAAGGTTTATCAATAAAACTATCGAACAGGGTCATCATTTAGGTTTAACTTTTCCAGATCCGAATCTTAAATTCAACGAAGAGACTAAAAACTATGATTACTCACCGATAGACTGGGACGAGTTTTGGAATGTTGTAAAAGGAAATGGTCCTGGAAATAAATTAAGAATAAATCACCATATAAAAGCGCACGAAGATGGGAAATGGGTGAGAGAAGCTGCCAAAGCTTATTCTAAAAAAATAAATTTTTCAAAAAAAACAGCTTAGATGAGTAGCGACGATCAAGGAATATTGTGGGAAGTGTTTATTCAAGTTAAAGCAGGTAGGCCTTATAAACACGTTGGTAGTTTACATGCTTACGACAAGGAAATGGCAATGAAATCTGCTAGAGACTTATATACTAGAAGAAACGAAGGTAATGGAATTTGGATTGTCAAAGCTGAAGATATAGTTTCCTCTGAAGCAATTGATGGAGAAGCATTTTTTGATCCTTCAAATGACAAAGTCTACAGACATCCAACATTCTATAAAATACCAGATGGTATAAAGCATATTTAATGAAAAATGAACTTATAGATTATTGCTTAAGGCTTGGGGATTCGTCTTTAATATTAAGCCATAGAATTGCAGAATATTGTAGCAAAGCCCCTATATTAGAAGAAGATTTAGCAATTACCAATGTCGGGTTAGACTTACTAGGTCAGGCAGAAAATTTTCTAAACTATGCTGCCAAATTAAAAGGCAATACTACCGCTGATATTCTTACTTTTAAAAGGAGAGAGGGTGATTTTAGATGTTTGCATTTAGTACAAAATCCAAATACAGACTTTGCTTATATTCTAGCAAGACAGTTTCTTATGGATTCTTACCACCAAATTCTTTTCAATAAACTTTTAAATAGTAAAGACGAAACTATTTCGGGAATTTCAAAAAAAGCAATTAAAGAAGTAAACTACCATTTAGATAGAAGTAGTGACTGGATAAAAAGACTAGGCTTAGGGACTACGGAAAGTAATGATAGGATTCAAAATGCTATAAATGATCTTTGGATGTATACAGACGAATTATTTACTGATAATTCGACAGACTTATCAATGGATAAAAATAAAATTGCTCCACTTAGCAGCAGCCTTAAAAAAGAATGGTCTGAGATAGTAATTAAAACTTTGAAAGATTCAGAAATAGAAGTTCCTAAGGATGTACATTATTCATTAAAATATGGCAAAGACGGATTTCACACAGAATACCTTGGATATATTTTAGCAGAAATGCAGCATTTGCCTCTTCTCTATCCAGATGCTACTTGGTAAGAGAGCTGTTTTGTAATTCCTTAAGCTTTACATAACGAAGGAAAACTCCCATACTTGATAACTTACAGACTATAAATCCGGTTTTTCCATCTAAGAAACCTCCTCTTAAAAAAAAGTCTCTAAAAAATCTAAAAGCAGGTTTTACTAGGAAGTGAAATAATCCAGGATTTTCTCCTTTTTCGAAATGATCTTTGGCACTCCAAGTGGAGTATTGGTCCCATTTTTTTAAATAATGGGCAGTATTTTTAAATGTAAAATGCAGGAGTGGATTTGATAAACTACCAATTTCACCATTGTAAGAAATTTCAGAATGCACTTTTTTATCTTCATATCTACAATCTTTTTTAAATAGTCTTACAACTTTATCTCCCTGCCAACCTGAGTATTTAATTTTTTTGCCCATAAAATGATTGATTCTTCTTATCCAATATGCATTATACTTTGGGGTGGAAGTTTTCCATTTTAGAATTTCATCTTTTAGCGAAATACTTAATCTTTCGTCGGCATCTAATAAAAATATCCAATCATTGGCAGCCTGTGGAATGGCCCAGTTTTTTTGAGAGGCAGAATATTGATATTCTCGTTTAATAATTTTTACTTTTTTTTCTAAGGCCAATTCTACTGTTTTGTCTGTACTATAAGAGTCCACAACAATAATCTCATCCGCCCAAGAAACACTTTCAATTGCCTGAAGAATATGATCTTGTTCGTTAAATGTTGGTATTATAGCTGTAATCTTTAACATGCAAAAATTGTTTGATAAAGGTACGATATTATCATATTTTTGTGTGAATATTTGGGAAATAACCCGTGATAAAAGTATTATTACATTTTTACTATATAAAATATGAAATATAACTTAAGTGAAATAACAGAGCTAATAAAGAATAGAAGAACTATATACCCTAAGTTCTACAGTTCTAGAAAAGTTCATAAAGAAATTATCGAACATTTAATAAGAAATGCAACTTGGGCTCCAACCCACGGAAATACACAGCCCTGGAGATTTAAGGTTTATAGAGAAAAAAGTCGAGGAGAATTAAGTGAAAAACTTGGGGAGCTTTATAAAAAATTAACCCCAGAAAATTTATACAAAGAAGAAAAACTAAATAAAATTACTGCAAGACCATTTCTTTCCTCTGTTGCTATAGTTGTATGTATGGAAAGAGGAAAAAATGAAAAAATTCCGGAAATTGAGGAGGTAGAGGCAGTTGCTTGTGCCGTTCAAAATATGTGCCTTACGGCTACAGCTTATGGATTGGGTTCATTTTGGTCTAGTCCAAAAATTATTTATTCTAAAGAAATGAATTCCTATCTTAATTTAAGAAATCAGGACAAATGTTTGGGTATTTTATATCTTGGTTATACTACTATTGACTGGCCAAAAGGTCAAAGAAAACCAATAGAATACATAACAGACTGGAATGAATGATTAAAAGAAAATAAATGGATAATTTAGACGAAGGTCTGATTAAATTAGTTAATCATAAAGATCACCCAACTAATAAAGCATACAAGGTTTTTTTCTTTTATAAAAAACATGAAGCTGAACATTTTAAAACCCTTCTTTTAAAAGAAAATATTTACTTTGAATATGCAGATGAGGATAATAAGAGAGGGAAAATATTTTTGTTTGGGGTAAGAAAAACTGACAATCAAAAAGCACTTTCGCTAAATTACCAAACAATTGGAAAATTTAGATCTCGATTTATTACTCAGCCTTGGGCTCAATATGCAGTTGTAATATTAAGTTTTTTAATTGTTGTTTTTGCTATAATTTCTTTTTATAAAAACAAATAGATGTTGACTAAAAAACACCTCATACTATTATTATTATTGATGGTCATCTCTAGCTTTTTCGGTCAAAAAAAAGATGAAAAAAATAGACAAGTAGGTTTTTTAGTAGGAGCTTTGGTTCCAATCAATTATTTTGGAGTTGGTCCATTAGAAGTATCTGAAAATAATTCTAGTATTTCACTAAACAATGAGCTTGGCTACAATTTTGGAATGCTATTAAAAACTGATTACTCTAAAAAAATAAGTTTAGAAACCGGAATAGTTTTTTGTCAAAGAAATTTTAAGTTAACAGGAGTAACCTCTAATCAAGCTAGTATTTTAAGAGATACGAGTAGTTTTGGATATATTAATTATTCCTTTCCTGTAAAAGGAATAGTTTATGTCCAATTAAATAAATATTTGCTTATGAGAAACTCTATTGGATTTAATGTAGACTTCTATGCTTCTGCTGTAGCAAGTAAAGGAAATAACTTTCTTATAGACCATTACTCAGAAAGGGCAAGATGGATCAACGGATCATTAAGTGGAGAACTTGGAGTGGAAAAAAGAAGTAGTAAAATTGGCATATTTTATATTGGAGTTGAAGTAAACATTCCTATATCATCAATTGCGGTTACTCGGGTAAACTTTTATTATGATGGCCAAATCTATAATGAATATGACCCAATATTCTTAAGGGGAAACTTTTTTGGGATTAAATTAAAATACTATCTTCCGGTAGATATGGAAAGTGAAAAAAAATCAGACTAAAGCTTTCTATTAACTTCTACCTCTTCGTAAGCTTCAACAACATCTCCAACTCGAATATCATTGTACTTAGCAATGTTTAGGCCACATTCATAACCATTCTTTACTTCTTTTACATCGTCTTTGAATCTTTTCAAAGAACCCAACTCACCTGAATAAACAACAATTCCCTCTCTGATTATTCTTACCTGATGGTTTCTGTTAATTCTACCATCGGTAACGTAGCATCCTGCAATAGTTCCAAATTTAGTAATCTTGAAAGTTTCTCTTATTTCAGCAGTTCCAACAATTTGTTCTTTAAACTCTGGAGAAAGCATCCCTTCCATCGCTTCTTTAATTTCTTCAATCGCCTTATATATTATAGAATACAGTCTGATATCTATTTCTTCTTTTTCTGCAATTTTTCTAGCGCCAGCAGATGGTCTTACTTGAAAACCTATAACAATAGCATCTGATGCCGATGCTAATAATATATCTGATTCTGTTATTTGCCCTACTGCTTTATGAATAATATTAATTTGAATAGATTCTTGTGACAATTTTAATAAAGAATCTGAAAGTGCTTCAATAGAACCATCCACATCTCCCTTTACAATTACGTTAAGCTCTTGGAAATCTCCCAAAGCAATCCTTCTGCCAATTTCATCTAAAGTGATATGCTTGGTAGTTCTAAGACCTTGTTCTCTTTGAAGTTGCTGTCTCTTAGAAGCTATTTGCTTCATTTCCTTTTCATCTTTAAGGACATTAAAAATATCTCCAGCGCTTGCTGCACCATTCATTCCAAGAACAGAAACTGGTCTTGATGGACCTGCTGATTCTACAGTTCTTCCGCTCTCATCATGCATGGCTTTTATCTTACCAAATTCTTTTCCTGCAATTAATGTATCCCCAACTTTCATTGTCCCATACTGAACAAGAAGTGTTGTAACATAACCTCTTCCTTTATCTAGTGAAGCTTCAATGACTGTCCCTTTTGCATCTGTATCTGGATCGGCTTTTAACTCTAACAGTTCTGATTCTAATAAAACTTTTTCAAGTAATTCGTCTATTCCAGTGCCATTTTTCGCTGAAATTTCTTGGCATTGGTATTTACCACCCCAATCTTCCACCAAAATATTCATCGCAGATAATTCTTCTTTAATTTTATCTGGATTAGCTGTTGGCATATCACACTTGTTTAATGCGAATACCATTGGAACTCCTGCAGCTTGTGAATGATTAATTGCCTCTTTTGTTTGTGGCATTACTCTATCATCAGCAGCAATAATAATTATAGAAACATCCGTCACTTGAGCTCCTCTAGCTCTCATTGCAGTAAAAGCTTCGTGTCCTGGCGTATCTAAAAATGTAATTAATTTATTATTACGTTTTACAGAATACGCTCCTATGTGTTGAGTAATTCCACCTGCTTCACCAGATGTAACATCTGCACTTCTTATGTAATCTAATAAAGATGTTTTACCATGATCTACATGCCCCATTACAGTAACAATTGGAGGCCTTTCCTGCATATTTTCTGGATTTTGAGAATCTTGAACTACAGAAGCAGTTACATCAGCACTAACAAATTCAACAGTAAAACCAAACTCTTCTGCAACCATAGTCAAAGTTTCTGCATCCAGTCTTTGGTTAATAGAGGCAAATATTCCAATGGACATTAAGGTGCCAATAACATCATTTGGAGACTTAGACATCATTGAAGCTAACTCAGAAACAGTAACAAACTCTGTTAGCTTTAAGGTGCTTTTTTCATGCTCTGTAATTAATTCTTCTATCTCCATTTTATCAGAAATAGCCTGTCTTTTTTCACGTCTAAGTTTTGAAGACTTTGATTTCCCTTTACTGCTTAACCTTGCTAAAGTCTCTTTAATTTCTTTTTGTATTTCTTCAGGTGTTGGCTCTGTTTTTTGAGGTGCTCTAGGAGATTTTTTTTGATCTTTAAAAGCCTTTTTCCCAGCTTTCTCAACATTTACTTTTTTAATTCTTTTTCTCTTTCGCTTATTGGGATCATCTTCTTGAGCGGGTTTTGTTTTCACCGGTGTTTTTGGTAAATCAATTTTACCTAGAACTGTTGGCCCAGAAAGTTTCTTAATCTCAGCTTTAATAGTTTCTGATTTAGGAACAGATTCTTCTTTATTTGCAGTAGATTCTTCTACTTTTTCTTCTGACTCTACTTTTTCAGTAGCTTCCTCTTTAACTGGTTCAGCTGGCTTCTCTTTTGGTGAAAGATCAATTTTTCCAAGAACAGAAGGTCCGGAAAGCTTGTCTGCTTTTGCAATTATTTTTTCAACTTTCTTTTTGGAGTCTTCCTTATTTATAGAAATTACTTTTCTTTCGGACTGTTCAATAACAACATTATCGGCTTTTTCTTTTTCAAATTTTTCTTTTTGAAATTCTTGTAATAAAAGCATATACAATTCTTCACCAATTTTAGTGTTTGGATTGGAACTGACCTCTTTGTTTTGTGAATTAAGAAATTCAACGATGGTAGAAATACCAACATTCAACTCTCTTGCAACCTTACTTAGCCTTTTTAATATTGCCATAATACTTGTTGTTTCTAACTAGATTCTATTGCTCAAATTCAGAGCTTAAAATCTTAATAATTTCATCAATTGTTTCTTCCTCTAAATCTGTTCTTTTTACTAAATCGGCTTTACCAATCTCTAAGACACTTTTAGCAGAATCACATCCAATAGCTTTAAGTTCATCAATAATCCAATCGTCTATTTCGTCAGTAAATTCATCTAAATCTACATCGTCAATATCTTCAGCTCCTTCTCTATAAACATCTATCTCTAACTCAGTTAATTTTGAAGCTAATTTAATATTATGTCCACCTTTCCCAATAGCTTTTGAAACCTCATCTGGTTTTAAAAATACTTCTACTCTGGTCTGGTCGTCGTTAATTTTCATATTGGTGATTTTGGCTGGATTCAATGCCCTTTGAATTAACAGTTGTAAATTAGTGGTCCATGGAATAACATCAATATTTTCATTTCTCAACTCTCTGACAATACCATGAATTCTTGAACCATTCATTCCAACACAGGCTCCAACAGGGTCAATTCGATCATCGTAAGACTCTACTGCCACTTTTGCTCTTTCACCAGGATTTCTAACAATTTTTTTAATGGTTATAAGACCATCAAATACTTCTGGAACTTCTTGTTCGAATAGTCTTGCTAAAAACTCTGGAGCTGTTCTAGATAAAATTATAACAGGATTATTATTTCTTAAATCCACTTTAGAAACCACTGCTCTTGTAGTATCGCCTTTTCTGAAATAATCCGATGGAATCTGCTCTGTTTTAGGCAAAATTAACTCATTGCCATCATCGTCCAAAATTAGAATTTCTCTTTTCCATATTTGGTAGACTTCTCCGTTTACAATATCTCCAACTCTTTCTTTGTATTTTTGGTAAATACTGTCTTTTTCTAACTCCAAAACTTTAGATGCTAAATTTTGTCGTAGTGATAGAATATTTCTTCGACCAAAATCTTCAACCTTTACTTCTTGTGAAACATCTTCTCCAATTTCAAAATCTGGCTCAATTTTCAAAGCCTCAGAGTATTTTATTTGAGTCCCTTCATCTTCAAAATCCTCGTCTTTTACTATTTCTCTATTTAGCCATATCTCTAAATCACCTTTGTCAGGGTTAATAATCACGTCTACATTGTCGTCCGAACCATATTTTCTTTTTAAAGTAGCTCGAAAAACATCTTCTACTATTCTCATCATTGTGACTCTGTCAATATTCTTTAGTTCTTTGAACTCTGAAAATGAGTCTATTAATTCTATTGCATTCATTTTTTTTAATTAAAAGGATATAATTAATTTAGTTTCTCTTACCTCACTCATCGATATTTGATGAATAGTTTCCACTTGTTGTTTTTTTTTAGTTAACTTATTTTTTTCTGTTTTAATCTCCTTAATAGAAATTTCTTTTAGATCTGCTTTTATTAATTCTCCTGAAAAAATTTCTTCACTAAAGGTAGTAACCGTTACATTTCGTCCAACATTTTTCAAGTATTGCTGATGAACCATAAATGGTTGATCTAATCCTGGCGAAGAAACTTGTAATTCAAAATCTTCTTGGTCTCTATCTAAATTGTGTTCAATATTTCTACTTACACTAACACAATCTTTGACACTAACTCCTCCGTATAAATTATCCATTTTAACATTTATAGCATTTTTAGAAGATATATTAACATCCACTAAATAGTTGCCATTGTCTAGTTCGTTAATTCTTTCTTGAGCTAATCGGATAATTTCTTTTTTTGCAATCATAATGAGAAAAAAAAGAGGGGACTTTCGTCCCCTCTTTGATAATATCTTTCTATTTCAACGTAAAAGTAAGATAAAATAAGAACCCTTACAAGTAAAACGTAAAAAAACTATGTTCTTGAGTATTTTATTTGTTGATTAATGATTGACACAGTAATATTTTCATTGATAAAAGGATTGCCTTTTAGTATTAAAAAAAAGCTAATTGAAGATTATAAATGCCCTAAAAAAGCAATGGACAATTTAAAGATAAGTTTAAAAGGAATTAATACTAAAACTGGGTTAAAAATATTAAACCAGATTAATTCGACCGCTTTAGTAGTAAAAGCAGAAAAAATCGTTCAAGAATGTAAGGAAAGTAAAATCCAAATTGTTCCTTATTGGCATGATTTTTACCCAAAAGATCTCACACATTGTACAGATGCACCATTTTTAATTTATACTAAAGGAGGGCAAAACCCTAATGAGCGAAATTTAATATCTATTGTGGGAACTAGAAATTGTACCGATTATGGATTAAAGGAGGTTAAAAGAATAATAAAGTACTTAAAGCCATATCCAATTGGAATTGTTAGTGGGTTGGCCTATGGAATTGATATAAATGCACATAGAACAGCAAACGAATTTAATTTAGTAAACCATGCAGTTCTTGGAAGTGGAATTAACAAAATATATCCAAAAAAGCATTTGGAGGACAGTCAAAAAATAAAAGAAAATGGAATGCTTATTTCCGAGTATTCGCCTAACGAGGGGCCTAGAGCTTATCATTTTCCAAGAAGAAATAGAATTATTGCGGGAATGAGTAAGTG
>Ga0228634_1000341_pt1 | contig 37951 bp, 36 predicted proteins | sample 42DmetaG_FD_190063 | JGI IMG/M metagenome (GOLD analysis project Ga0228634, IMG submission 190063) | Seawater microbial communities from Monterey Bay, California, United States - 42D | ecosystem: Environmental > Aquatic > Marine > Coastal | place: USA: California | collected 2016-09-27 | reverse complement strand
TTTTCCTAAAGGATGTAACTTTCATCAGATAAGCCATGATAGAATTCGTGAGGTCGTTGCTAAATTAAATCACCGACCAAGAAAATGTTTAAACTTCAGAACACCTTACGAGGTCTTCTTTAAAACCTATGTCGTAAACAAACATGTTTGCTGAAAAGTTGTATCGCTGCGGAACGGATCGAGATTAACAATCAGGAGTAAAGCTTGACTGAAAAAATAGCTGTGGTTGGAACTGGCATTGCCGGTATGGCGAGTGCATGGCTATTAAGTCAACGCTCTGAGGTGTTGTTGATAGACAAAAATAATTACGTCGGCGGACACACCAATACTGTCAACGTTAATCACCCTGAGGGCAATACTTTCACTGCAGTTGATACCGGTTTTATTGTCTATAACGAACCTAATTACCCTCACCTTGTTGGACTGTTTGACACCTTAGGCGTGGTGACTAGGCCCACATCCATGACTTTCTCTGCTTCCATTTTAGATTCTGGCCTTGAGTATGCCGGCAATAACCTCGATACGCTTTTTGCCCAACGCCGTAATCTTATTTCACCTCGCTTTCTTAAGTTGGTCTATGACATTGTTAAATTTAATAAGCATGCAAAAGCGCTAATCCAACAAGATCATGCTAGAGAGAATCTAACTCTCGGCGATTTTTTATCAGAGTTAAAGATCGGACAAGCCATGCAAAATGATTATTTGCTCCCCATGGCTGCAGCTATCTGGTCTTGCCCTCCTCAACAAATGCGGGCTTTCCCCGCTAAGAGTTTTTCTCAATTTTTTAATAACCATGGTTTGCTCAATATTAATGATCGACCTCAATGGCGCACCGTTGTTGGAGGCAGCCAGCGTTATGTTGAAAAATTGCTCGCCACTTTTCCTGGCAAAGTGATTACGGGAAATGGTGCGAAGCAGGTGGAGCGAGATACTGATATCGTCACTTTAACGTTAGAAGATGGGCAGGAACATTGCGTTGATCAAGTCGTGTTCGCCACACATGCTGATGAGGCACTTGCCTTGTTATCAAAGCCTTCAGAGCAAGAAAAAGCGGTGCTATCCTCATTCCGTTACCAAAACAATGACACCTACCTACATACCGATTCAGCCTTGATGCCAAAACATCGTAAAGTGTGGTCTTGTTGGAATTATTTAGCAGAGAAAAGCGGTGAACCATTACCCTCTGTCTCTGTTAGTTATTGGATGAATGCTTTGCAAGGTCTCGATCACTCACAAGATTATTTCGTCAGCTTAAACCCTATCCAAACCATCGATCCTGACAAGATTATTCAACACATCCATTACATGCACCCTGTTTTTGACACGCAGGCAATGGCATCACAACCGCTTCTAGCATCACTTCAAGGTCAAAACCGGACTTGGTTTACGGGTAGTTATTTTGGTTATGGTTTTCATGAAGATGCCTTGCGCTCCGCTGTTGATGTGGCTAAAGCGCTAGGTGTCTCAATTCCATGGGAGGAACATTAAACCATGGCAAGTAAGCTCTTTTTCGGTCAAGTGATGCATCAACGCATGATGCCCATGGCTTATCGTTTCGCCTACCGTATTTTTGGTTTGTTAATCGATGTCGATAGTATTGAGCGTGAAGCGGGTTCTTTGAAATGGCTGAGTTTAAACAAGTTTAATTTGCTGAGTCTGAGAACACGTGACCACGGCCCTCGTGATGGCAGTGCTTGGCGGCCTTGGATAGAGAAAACCCTCGCCGAATCTGACATCCACGATATTGCAAGCATTCGTTTGTCATGTTTTCCACGTGTTTTAGGTTATGGCTTTAATCCATTATCTGTTTGGTATTGCCAAAATAAAATGGGCGAAACCATCGCTATTATCAGCGAGGTCCGTAATACCTTTGGAGGCATTTATCACTATGTTCATCACTTTAATGGAGCCCCTTTGCATTGGCCTGTCGAATGTATCGCTGATAAACGTTTTCATGTTTCACCTTTCATCGATATGGATCAGGAATACCACTTTAAATTCAGCCAAACCGACAACCACTTTGGCGTCTTAATCAATGAATATCAAAAGGGTGAACTTCACCTTATTGCATCACAAGATGCCGAACTTAGTGCTTTTAGTAACCGAAACTTACTTAAAGCTTTTTTTATGATGCCGATGATGTCTTTCAAGATCATGGCCATGATCCATTGGCACGCACTAAAAATCTGGCTCAAGGGCGGCAAATTTCACAGCTACGATGAAACGTCACAACAAGAGGTTAAAAGCGAATGGATAGTCAAAACACGCAAATAAAATTATTGCCTGACCCTAATGCACCCATTGCCATCAAATTGCTATATCAAGTGCTGTCTAATTGCCAGTATGGCTCCTTACAACTCTCTAGTGATAGCGATACCTTTTTAGTTGAAGGCGATCTCCCTGGGCCAGATGCCAATATCACTATTCATAACCCCTTAAAAATCATTCGAAAATTGAGCCGTGATGGCGATATTGGTTTTGCTGAGGCTTATATGCAAGGTGACTGGGATACGGATAATTTATCTGATTTTTTGTACTGGGCAACATTGAACTTAGAGACTTTATCCGCTCATATTGAAGCCAACCGTTTTGTTCAATTATTCAACCGCCTCCGGCACCTAACACGACGCAATAGTCAGCGGGGAAGCCGCCGAAATATCTCTGCTCACTATGATCTCGGTAATGATTTTTATCAGCTCTGGTTAGATTCAACCATGACTTATTCTAGTGCTGTCTTCACCGATGAAAATGACACGCTCGAACAAGCCCAAAGCCAAAAATACGAGCAGTTATTGGCCTCCTTAAATGCCACACCTGGACAACATATTTTGGAAGTTGGCTGTGGCTGGGGTGGTTTTGCAGAACATGCTGCAAAGCAAGGCTATCAGGTAACCGGTGTGACCTTATCGACCGAACAACTCGACTGGGCCACGCAACGTATTGCAGATGCAGGATTGTCTGACCTCGTTGACTTAAGGCTACAAGACTATCGCAATATCGAAGATCAATTTGATCATATTGTAAGTATTGAAATGTTTGAGGCTGTCGGTGAAAGTTACTGGCCTAGTTTTTTCGATACGCTTTTTGCTCGCTTGAAACCGGGTGGACGCATTGCGCTACAAACAATCACTATTAGTCATGCTTATTTTGATCAATACCGTCAGAATGTTGATTTCATCCAACGCTATATTTTCCCGGGTGGCATGCTGCCTTCACCAGAAGTGTTTGCAGACCATGTCGAGCAAGCCGGTTTATCCCTAGAGCATGCTAAAAGCTATGGTAAAGATTACGAAAAGACCGTGTTAGCTTGGCATCAGCGTTTTAATGATGTTGTTCACCAAGTAGAGCACCTAGGCTATGACGCGGCCTTTATTCGCATGTGGCGCTACTACTTATCTTATTGTGAAGCGGGCTTTAAGGATGGTCGTACCAGTGTCTATCAATATCTCATGTCTAAACCAGCCTAATCATGTCCGGTACTAGCCGTTACTGGTTCTATGGTTTACCGGGGCTACCGTTAGCAGCACTGGGGCTACCTCTTTATATTTACCTGCCTACTTTTTATGCCGAACAGCTAGGCCTGGGGTTAGCGGCAGTCGGCACAGCACTGTTAATCGCAAGGGTGACCGATGTCATTAGCGATCCTTTAATTGGCTTTTTATCTGACTGGCTTCCTATTCCCTCCAGACGAAAATGGTTAATGGCGATTGCCACACCGCTGTTGATTATCGCTATTTTGGCCTTGTTTATCCCACCAGCGGATAGCGGTTTTTATTGGCTATTAATGTGGGGCTTACTGGTTTATTTAGCCTGGAGTTTGTTGACACTGCCTTATACTGCCTGGGGTGCAGAATTGTCGAACGACTACGACCGGCGCAGTACAATTACTGCCAGCCGAGAGAGTTTTGTTTTACTGGGTACTTTAGTCGCTGCTGGCCTGCCATTAGCGATGGGAATTGGGAGTGATGAACCCGGTGAAGCCTTGGCTATTTTAGCTCAGTTTTTAGCTTTTTTATTACCCATTACTGTCTTACTATGTTTGTGGAAAGTACCCGAGCCTAGCCGCCGTGGCGATGCGATTGATTTTCGGTCGGGTCTCACGCTTCTGAAGGAAAACACCTTATTTTCGCGTCTGTTGTTCGCCTACTTCATGAATGGCATCGCTAATGGTTTACCTGCCACTTTATTTTTACTCTTTGTCAGTTATGTTTTGGTCATTCCTGAGCAATTTGGGCTGCTACTTTCAGCGTATTTTATCAGTGGCCTAATTGGGCTGCCTATCGGTATCAAACTTGCTCAGCGTTATAGCAAACATCGTATCTGGGGTGTCTCTATGCTATGGGCTGTCATCATTTTTGCTTGGGCACCTACTCTAGGCGCGGGCGACTTTGTCCCATTTCTAATTATTTGTATTTTGTCTGGTTTAAGCTTGGGCATCGATATGGCTTTGCCCGCTTCAATTCAAGCAGATGTCATCGACCTTGATAGCGCTAAAGGGGGGGGCCAACGCAGTGGCTTTTTCTTTGGTCTTTGGGGTATGGCTACCAAACTATCTCTGGCTCTAGCCGTTGGTATTGCTTTCCCCTTACTGACTTTATTTGGTTTCGATACACAAAACCTACCGGCAGAAAATAATTTATTCGCCTTATCTGCACTTTATGGCCTCTTGCCCATTCCCTTTAAGCTCATTGCTGCATGGACGATATGGCGATTCCCACTAGACCGTGTCGAACATAAAGCACTTCAGCAGCAACTCAATTGAGGAACCCTTGTATGAAAAACTCACTCCTAGTTCTAGTACTATTTTTAATGTCAGGTTGTAGCAATATGTCAGTAGAGCAGTATCGCGATTCAACACCTCAACTCGTGCTAGAAGATTACTTTTTAGGAGAGACTCGTGCATGGGGAATTTTCCAGAACCGTAATGGTGATGTCGAACGGCAATTTACCGTTGATATCCTCGGGAAAATGGTTGATGGCAACTTGGTCTTAGAAGAGGACTTTATCTATGCCGATGGCACCTTGGATCGGCGTGTCTGGACTATTAAGAAAATTGATGGGAAACATTATGAAGGCCGTGCCTCTGATGTGATCGGTCATGCGACTGGTCATGTTTCTGGCAATGCCCTCAATTGGTCCTATACTCTCGATTTACCCTACAAGGATGGCACTATTGAAGTTCAGTTTGATGACTGGATGTTTCTACAACCCGATGGCGTGTTGCTTAACAAAGCCAAAATGACCAAATTTGGTTTTTATTTGGGTGAAGTGACTCTGGTTTTCCAAAGGAAATAACCGATGATTAACACTCGTTTGCTTGTTATCTGTCTGACGCTGCTATATTTAAATCCGGTGTGGGCTACTCCGGTATCGCACCCCGATTTTCAGCCTGCGCGAGGTGAAATAGAATTAAAATCTACAGCCACGGCGACTTGGCTGGCTTTCATTGACGTTTACGATGCTGCGCTTTATACGAGCCCAGATGCACAATCTGGCTCTTTGTTAGAAGCAGATGCGCCTTTCTCACTAGAAATTCGTTATAAAGTCTCACTTTCTAAAGATCAACTTATAGAAGGTGCTGACGTTGCTTTAGGCCGCCAGCATACTGAGCAACAGATAGCGGCGTATCAATCCGAAGTCGACGCCTTACACACTCACTATCGTAATGTTAATGAAGGTGATCGTTTTCGGTTAGATATCTCTAATCCTGGTGGTCTAGCACTGTTCTTTAATAATGAATTGCTTTATGAAAACAATGATGTTGATTTTGCCCTATATTATGTCGGACTCTGGCTCGCCGAGAACCCGCTTTCTGATGCTGTTAGAGAAGGACTTTTAGATTGGTAAACCCTACATCTATGCGATGGATGCTTGCTTACGAATTAAACGTAACAAAGCCCCAATAATCGGTAATTTCATATAAAACTGTTCACTGGCGTCCCAGTAATCAATATGCTCAGAAACTAAGCCATCGTCATCAAACACAACACGGCTGACGCCCGTTATCTGAAAAGGCCTTGTTTTCAGTTCTGCTGTGAATTGCCATTTTATGTAGGCCACACTGTTTTCTATCAATGATTCTTCAACATCGAATTTCGGGGCTGACAAAGTATCAAACATATGATGAAAAATAGTGACAATTCGTTCAACACCCATCACATCGTTAAAAGGATCTTTAAAGTGTGCTTGCTTGGTAAATAACTGTGGAAGCCGCGCCAAATCTTCCCTTGTCATCTGTTGGTAAAAGTCGATGTAATCGGCCAATGCTTGGTGATGTGATGCCATTTATTTGCCTGTTATTTTATTAATGACTAAAAAGTAGATCCGGTACGGTAAACACCGTAAGCATTTTAGAAAATAAGTAAACCGTTTTGGGAAAGTAATTTCAAAACTATCAGAATCGAGTGCCGTCATAATTCTGGCCGCTGCTTCTTCTGCTGTTATCTCCGCTGGCATCTTAAAATCATTTTGTGCTGTCAGCGGTGTAGTCACAAAGCCTGGGTTAACCACTCTTAGCCGAACACCTTGTTGTTTGAGAGGCACATATAATGCTTCAGCAAAATTAATTAAAGCCGCCTTTGTCGCACCATAGGGCGCTGCATCAGGCAACCCTCGATAACCTGCTACGCTGGACATCAATAGGATCTGTCCTGATTGTTCTGATTGCATTGCGGGCAGGATACACGCTAAGCCATTCATCACGCCCAAGTAATTCACTTGATTGAGTTTATATATCAAATCAATATCGAACTCTTCCAAAGGCATCGGTGTGTAATCACCTGCGTTGAGAACCACCAACTCAGGTATTCCAAACTCTTGACAGATATCGTCATAAACCTGTTGATGAAGTGCTTGATCGGTTACATCCAATACGCGATAGCTGATGGAATGCCCCAGTTCTTCGACCGATTGTAACTTTTGTTCTGTTCGGCCTGAGATCACTACTTGCCAGCGCTCTTGCTCTAAGGCTAAGGCCAATGCTTTTCCTATCCCTGTCCCTCCACCTGTAATCCAGGCTAATTTCTTATCGTGATCTGATGGCATTATTTTGTCCTTTTGTTTGTTGTTGGACATAGCTTTCTTCGACTAGTTCTTGCCCTATTACAGCACTTGGCCTCGCCTTATCAGCAGGCACTGGCTACCATTATTTTGCCCTTTGTTAACCATGGTGAGTTACCTCAATGAGTCGAATTCACCTCTTTTTCTTTTTGTTCGTATTGCTTTCGCCTGTCAGTCAAAGTGCAACAGATATCAAAACTTTTAACTCTCAAAGCCAAGATCAGCTTTATCATCAACTGATTAATGAATTGCGTTGCTTGGTTTGTCAGAACCAAAATATTGCTGACTCTGACGCTGATTTGGCCAAAGATTTACGTCAGAAAACTTATGAACTTGTCATACAGAACCAAAATGCTGATCAGATACGAGACTATATGCGGCAACGATTTGGTAACTTTATTCTTTACTCCCCGCCTTTGAATGCTAGCACGCTATTTTTATGGGGAATGCCTGCACTCATATTGATTGTAGCTTTGGGGCTATTTCTCTCGAAATGAAAGCGCCCTAAAACACGCCAATCCTCATCACATTAAATCTCGCGTAATAAATGCATCGGCGGTACAGTCAATACCGTTCTGCTTGCGAATAAACCGATAGCGACAATAATCGTCAAACCAGCACTTGGGCCTAGCAGCCAAAGTAAAGGATGCCAGCTTGCCTCACCTTTAAACACATAGACTTGTAGGCCATATAGACTTGCCTCGGCCCCAACAGCCGCTAACAGACCTGCAAATAATCCAAGTGCGCCAAACTCAATCAACAACGACTGCTGGATAAGTGCCTTTTTAGCGCCTAGAACACGTAATAGCGCGCCTTCTTCCAATCGTGCTTCTAATGTTGCCCTCACACTGGTTAGTAGTACCAGTGCTCCAGCCCCTAAAATACATATCAACACTAACTCTATCGCTTGTGATAATTGGCCGATCACGGTTTGTATCTGACTCAAAATATCCGATACATTCAGAATAGAGACCGTTGGAAATAATGACATTGTTTTGTAAAAACTAGGGGCATTATCGCTACTAATAAAGAGGCTACTGACAAAATTAGCCGGTGTCTCGTCTAAAGCCGACTTAGGCAAGATTAAATAAAAATTGGGCTGCATTGAACTCCAATCGACCGTTCGAATTGAAGTGATCGGTAGCGTGACAATATTGCCACCAATATTAATGCTGAGTTCATCTCCTAAGGTTAGGTTGGCTTCCTTGGCTACACGTTGTTCTATCGAGATCCCTTGTGCCGTATAGTCTCCGGCGATCACTTTGGTACCTTTGCCAACGACTGTTGACCAAGTCAGATTCATTTCTCGACTATATAACTCGGGTTCACGCTGACCTTGCGGATAAAGACTTTGAACAGACTGTTCATTAGCCGCGATAACGCGGCCTCTTACCATGGGATACCAATCAGAGCGTTCGATGCCCAAACCTGCTGTTGCCTTATCTATGGATTCAAGCTGATTCGTCTGTACATTAAACAAATAATGATTGGGGGCTTCGGCAGGCAATTGCTGCTGCCAATCGGCTATTAAGCTTGATTTCACACCGATTAATACTAAACCTAACATGATAATCAAAGTGAAAATAAACAGCTGGAATAGATTAGGCATGAGTCTACGATAGAGCGCTGCAAAACCAATTTGCCAACCGCTGGTCGCACCTGATGTTAAACCTCTCCCAAGTCTAAAAATCAGCCAACCGGCCAAACTAACTACGATGCCCACTACCAGCATCGTTAACATCATAATACTCGGTAATATCCAGCCTTTGGTATAGACACACATCAGGCCAAACATGGCTGTTAAGCCTACGATATAAACCAGTAGTGTATTGGGGGCTACTTTTGCTGCTGGTTGTAACACCGACATCGGCGATACACGAATTAAACTCTGTAACAAGGGGAGACAAAATGCGATGATGGAAACAAATCCGGTAGCGGCACCTAGCCATAGGCGGCCGGCAGTCGGTTCAGGCAAGGCTGTCGACATTAACCCTGATAGCAAGGATGAAATAACATCTTGGCCAAACCAACCCAATATCAGGCCTAGCGTCGTGCCAATGATAAATACAATACCAAACTGTATTGTTAATAATTTTGTTAATGCGAACGGTGTTGCGCCTAAGGTTTTTAATACCGCTAGCTGCATCAAATGTCGTTTGACGTATCGTACCGAGGCTAATGCCATGGCAATACCTGATAGAAAAACCGCTAGGGTGCCAGATAGTAATAAGAAAGATTCTGCTTTTGAGATGGTGTCACCAATCCGTTCCCCTTTTTGAATGGGTGTTCTCCAACGTTGCCCTTCATCAAGTTGTGGTGTTACCCATGACTCAAACTCAGTCAAAGTCTCTCGTTCGCCAGCGAGTAATAAAGCATAATTAACGCGACTGCCCGGTATGATTACTTGCGTTGCTGCTAAATCTGCTTGATTCATAACAGCACGAGGAGAGATGGCAAAATTAGAGCCTGTTGAGCCAGGGTCTCGCACCAGATACTGGCTGACGGTCAGGCTCGTTTCGCCTACTTCAACTTGCTCACCTAAGCTAATATTCAACAAACTTGCTAATCTTGATGACAGCCAAATATTGCCTTTTTTCGGGGAACCTGAATACGCTTCACCCTTGCCAAATAAGCTGCTGTCGATCAAAAATTGGCCTTTTAAAGGATAGGTGTCTGTCACGGCACTGATCTGACTCAGCTGTAGTGCGTCACCGGCAAATAACATGGTTCGGAAACCTACTCGGCTTGCTTGTTGTAATGACAGACGTTCTGCCTTTTGTTGCCATTGGTCTGGAATAGGGTCATCAGAGCTGATTAATCTATCCGCCGCTAGCAAATTGGCAGATTCTTGTTCAAAAGACAGTGCTAACCGATCAATAAATAAACTGATCGACGTGACGGTGGTGACCGAAATGATCAATGCAAATAACAAGGTCAGTAACTCGCCACTACGAAGATCTCTGATCAGTAAACGGAGTGCAAAAGGCATTATTATTGCTCCGCTATTTGGCCAGCTGTCATCACCAAATGCCGATCACATTGCTTAGCCAACTCATTATCATGGGTCACCATCACTAGCGTTGTACCCTGCACACGATTAAGCTCAAATAATTGCTCAATGATGATCTTGCCATTGTCTTGGTCGAGGTTGCCTGTTGGTTCATCTGCAAACAAAATTTTAGGCCCAGAGGCATATGCTCTGGCAATTGCAACACGCTGCTGTTCACCACCTGACAGCTGATTAGGGTAATGTGTTAAGCGATGTGATAAGCCGACTCTATCTAATAACGATTCTGCCTTCTGGCGGGCGCCGGTATCGCCTTTTAGTTCGGCAGGGAGCATGACATTTTCTACTGCCTGCAAACTCGGTAATAGATGGAATGATTGGAAAATAAAGCCGACACATTCACCCCGCAATTCAGCCCGTTGCTCTTCATCCAAATGCGATAAATTTTGTCCGTAGAGGCTGATTTCACCCGAGGTGTTAACGTCTAAACCTGCTAGCAAACCTAACAATGTCGACTTGCCTGAACCCGACGCACCGACAATGGCAACCGATTCGCCTTCCTTGATTTCTAAGTTGACCCCCTTCAATATAGTCAAATCACCGGTATTTGCCGCTACTGTATGCGTTAAATTACTGACTTTAATTGCAGGGTTTTGCACCATGTTATTCCGTCCTAAAACTAGGTTGTTGTTATTTATTCAAGCATTCATGCCTGTTGTATTGGCCACATTGATGACCATCAGCACCGCATCAGCTTCAACCCTACTGGTGATGGGAGACAGCCTGAGTGCAGCTTACAATCTCCAACAAGATCAAGGCTGGGTTAGTTTACTGCAAGCTCACCTTTCTGAAACGCACAGTGATATTAACGTTGTTAATGCCAGTGTCAGTGGCGAAACAACGCAGGGTGGTCTAGCTCGTTTTCAACAATTGTTAACAGAACATCAACCTTGTTGGGTTATTTTAGAGTTGGGCGCTAATGACGCGCTTCGCGGTTACCCGCTGACCCTGACAAAACAAAATTTAGAGACCATAGTTAAGCAATCTCAACAAGCTAACGCTAAGGTCTTGCTAATCGGTAATCAAATCCCATTAAACTATGGTAAACGCTATACCGACCTTTTTTATGGGCTGTATGAAAAAATTGCACAACAATATCAAACAGCCTATATGCCTTTTATGCTTGAAGATGTCGCGCTTAACAAAGCACTGATGCTGCCCGATGGACTGCACCCTAATGAAGCCGGTCAAGTCATCATCTTAGATAATATCCTGCCGTACCTCACCCCCATCCTAGATTAGGGCCTGCTCTAATCCTTTGCTGGAGCGCTCAACCTCCAGGGTTTTCCTTGGCATTTATCTATTAATTTACAGTGTTTTGTACAGCCCCGGCACGGTAATCTTGTCGGTTTGTTATCTGATATTGATGTCTTCATGCTATATCGTCTTCTGCCTGTATGGATTGAATTGTATTTAGCCACTTCTGACACACATCCGATTGCCAACAAACACTGGCTTTGCCACCAACATGTTCGATTTTGTGTGTTTCAAGCTTGTCATGATGTATCTCTGCGGTACTACCTACCACAATCATCTCTTTATGCCATATCGCTTCACTTTTAACGAGTTGCTGAATTTCCTGTGTGGCCAATTTATTGTGTCCAAAAATTATCAAAGGCAGATCTTGGGCATCTTTTAACCGCGGGAGTGTATTTAAGTCTGTCACTTCATTAAAGGCATTAACCTGAATGCCTGCCTCGACTAACAAAGCGTAAAATAAACCGTAATCTAAAGATTGATGTCCTTCGCTTACATTAACTAGCCAGCAACTCGCCCGTGCTTTTTGCTTATTGCCACGCAAAGTCATAATCGTCATTTGCCGTTGCCAAGACTGCTGCCAGAGTTGTTGCTCCACTTGGTATCCCAAAGGTTTGTTTTGCCAACGTAATTCCAATTGCGCTATTAGAGGCTGATAGACCTTTTCGCACAACCTTACCAAGGGCATTGATTTGTTTATTTTATCCAGCGCCTGATCGAGACTGACCTGCTTTAGCTTGATTAAATCTGTGAGTAACCCTTGTTGCTCACCCTGCCAAATATTCTCACTCGGTTCAACGCCTATTTCTGCCTCATCGGCACGCAATAAAGCGGCTACTTTGCTAATCGCAACGCCTCGATCAAGCCATTTAATAATTCGTCTGATCTGCTCTATATTTTCTGCGTTGTACAGGCGATGACCCTTAGGCGTCCTCTTTGGATTAACTAACCCATATCGACGCTCCCAGGCTCTCAGTGTTACAGCAGCCACACCCGTCTCTTGGCAGACTTCACTGATATTGACGTATTCCTCAGATTTCATAGCGTATTACATCTTTATTGTGATCTATTACCACCTCACTTTTTCAGCTGAAAAGGTAGCCTACTTCCAGACTTTAGTGATTTATTGACGTATATAATAACAGCTTGCAAACACTTATACAAAACATTTTATTTGTATAAGTACGTATTTCAACACGACGCTTGATCACATAAAGTGGTGCCCTAGCTCGAAACTTATTCGGCTAACAAGCTGTTGCTAGAAGTAGCTTACAGACTTGATTTGTAACAATAATTATAACAATGCTTTAAATTTTTAGGGGGTATTCTTACCATGAAAAAACTTTTGATTAACATCAGATATTGGCTTGCGCCGATATTGATCCTTGTGACACTGCTTAGTGTCATTATGGGCGGTATGTTTGTTTGGGTTGGTGTCGCACTATTCGGTGTCGGTATCATCTTAGATACTATTACTATGCCTTTCCATCCATCAGGTGCAGGTTTCGATGAAAATGGTGATACTTACGGTATCCCAGCACTTCAAAACACTGTGATGTACGTAATGCTTCCTGTATTTGCTTTATTGCAAGTCGCGCTAGCATGGCGTGTAATGCAGTACGTTGATGGCGCTGTCATCGGTGAAGCCACTATGGTTGGTATCTTACCTTTCCAACTAACAGGTATCACGGGTGTCGAGTTAGTCGGTGCTGCAATCTCTACTGGTATCTTCGCAGGTATCGGTATTATCTACGGTCATGAGTTATCTCATACTAAAGGTTTCAGCTTCGTTATCTCTCGTCTTATGATGGGTTTAAGTGGTTCTTCTCACTTCGCGTATGCTCACGTGTACAACCATCATTTAGAATTAGCACATGAAGATGATCCTGCGACTTCTCCTCGTGGTCGTTCTATCTACCGTCACTTCTGGTTGTCTCATTTCGGTCAATCTAAATTCTTATACAGAATGGAACAAACTCGCCTTGCTAAATTAGGTAAGTCTTTCATCTCGCTTGAGAATCGTTGGATCCGTGGTTACTTCATGAGTCTTCCTACTATGATCTTATTCACATGGGCTGGTGGTGCTGTTGGTATCGCGGCTATGTTCTTAGTATGGACAATCTCTAACTTTGAGTTAGAAGCATTGAACTACATGGAACATTACGGTCTTATCCGTGAAAAAGGTCAACCTATTGACTACCGTCATTCTTGGGATAACAGCAACTTGTTCACAAGTTGGTTCTTCATTGAAATCGGTCGTCAAGGTGATCACCATGACCGTGGTGAAACACACTTCTGGGAATTAGATGAAGTGGGTTCTCCTGATGCGCGTTGGGGTTACTTCACAGAGTTTACTGTGGCGCTTATCCCACCTTTATACCATATGGTTATGAAGAAAAAATTGGCTACATGGGATAGAGACTTCGCTACTGAAGGCGAATTAGAAATCGCTGCTAGAATCAATACTCAAGCTGGCTACCATATGCCAGAGGGTCATGATTCATACGGCGTAATTTAACTTCACTTAATTTTATATTGCTCGGGCTTTTATGGCCCGAGCAGTTATTTCTTTTTAATTCTAGGTTTCTAATCTACTAACTTATTAATTTGAGCTTGTAACACACTATTCTCTGGATAATCTCTTCTGAGTAGAGCAACAAATTTATGCCACTTGCGAGTCATTTTTATTTTGCCGAAAGCGCGACAATAACTTGCTAGAGGAATAGCATCCGAATTACCGATATTATCAATAATAACAGCCGTTCCAGTTTGCTCATTTTGCCTTTGATAAATAATATTTTTTGGTTTGATCGACATCGTTATAATATTTTGAGCAAACAAATAGGTTTTTAACCTTTGCAAGGCAGTGATCAGCCCTTCAATATTTTGCTCAGTTAGCTCAATCGACTCAAAATAGTGTTCAAATGTCTTACCGACTTGACCATCTGCATCTCTGACTAAATCAAAGACAGCACCCGGTCCCATTGAGGTTGATTCTACGCCATAAAACTGCGGTAGCATTTCCCAAGTAATTTGGCGTTTCTGTAAAAACTTATAATAGGCTTGCTCACGGCGCGTTTCTTCTTCCCCACGAAGAACAACAACTTTAATGCAACGATTTGGGTTATCTGGGTGCACATAACACTCTCGGTGCAGTCCTTTACCTATCATTGCTTCTGGTTGAAGTTCAATCATCTTTATAGCCATTTGGGTTCTGGCTCTGCCAACGCCATGTGTCCGTCATCATATCATCCAGCGACTTTTCTGCTCTCCATCCCATTTCCTCATTTGCTAATAGTGGATTGGCAAAATATTCAGGTACGTCACCCGGACGCCTCTCGACTATCTCATAGTTAATTTTGTCGCCATAGGCTTTTTCAAAAGCATTAATGACCTCTATTACACTACTACCTCGGCCAGTACCCAGGTTATAGGTCAAGCACTGTCCTTGTTTTGTCCCCGTTTCTGCTATTTTTTCCAGCGCTTTAACATGTCCTTTTGCTAAATCTACAACATGAATATAGTCTCTGACACCGGTACCATCAGTCGTAGGATAATCGCCACCAAAAACAGAAAGCTTTTCACGTTGTCCGATTGCTACCTGTGCAATGTAAGGCATCAAATTATTCGGTATACCATGGGGATCTTCACCAATTAACCCACTCTCATGTGCACCTATTGGATTGAAGTAGCGTAATAAAACAGCTCGCATATCAGACGCTGCTGTAATATCTCTCAGCATTTCCTCGACCATATATTTAGTTCTTCCATACGGGTTCATCACCCGTAATGGAAAATCTTCTGTTATCGGAACCGTATCAGGATCACCATAGACCGTTGCTGATGAGCTGAAGACCACCTTATTGACCAAAAATGATTGCATCACCTCAAATAAAATCATGCTTGCATCTAGGTTATTTTGATAATACTTCAATGGCTCAGCACATGATTCACCTACAGCTTTGAGGCCTGCCATATGAATAACGGCATCAATTGTGTGTTGGTTAAACACCTCGGTCAATGCGGCTTTATCTCGTATATCTATTTGATAGAAAGATACTGATTTTCCAGTAATTTCTTTAACGCGTTTTAGGGCAGTTTCCACACTGTTAGACAAATTATCTGCCACGATGACATCATAATTTGCTTGTAGTAATTCAACGCAAATATGGCTGCCGATATAACCGGCTCCACCAGTTACTAGTACTGTTTTAATAGTTGTCTCCTACTTTTGCTTTTCTTCTACCATTATCTCAATAATAGAAGCCACTTTCTGTGGCATGCTATACAAATCTTCTGTTTCAGCATAATGTAGTGCTTTTTCAGACCATTGTTGTAATTTATCTTTATCCAGCATACTGGCCAATTGTTGATTAAAGGCTTGTTGCTCAAAAGGCTCTGCTGAAACTAACCCCGCTTCAGACTTAGTAATGTGTCCTGCATAACCACAGGCACCCGACACAAATGCGGGTAAGCCCGCTACTAAGGCTTCGAGTATCACCGTCCCAGTATTTTCTTTCCTAGCAGGATGGAGAAATAAATCTGTTCCTAGTAGAAACTCTGGTACATCGCTACGGCCACCAAAGAAGCTGACATTGTCTGCTACCCCTAATTGTTTTGCCTGGTTTTCAAAAGTTGGGATGGTATCTTCACCTAGAACAAATAGCTTCGTTTTTTCACGTAATTCCGGTGATAAAGAAGCTAAACCCATAATAACCCTATCAACCCCTTTACGTTTGAAGCCACTGCCTACCATCAATATGACGATGTCTTCATCACGCAGTTGGAATTGTGTTCTAAATTGTTGGCGGCGGACTTCCCAGTCCTCGCTCCGCTTTCTATTCGGGTCGATTCCTGGTGGTAACATCACTAAGCGATTATCAGGTGTATTGTAGTGCCGCTTAAATTTATCCCGCTCTATATCTGAAATCATCAAGCCGACTGTTTTACTGTCAGGACCAAAAACAGCTTTTTCATTTTGACGATAAAATTTCACTCGGCCACTAAACTGCATAACGGGGTAGTTACGTTGTTTCTTCACACGATCGATATAGCACGGATCTGCAGCATAATAGAGGTCAAGACCGGGCATTTTATTAAAACCAATCACCAAGTCGTAATTGCCTTCGGCTAAACGCGGTTTGATCTGTTCAATGTAATTGGCCACTTTGCTATGATTTGTTAAACCTTTTGGTTTTATTACTTCGACGTTAAAACCTTCTGGTATTTCACCTTCACATTGCATCACGAATACATCAATCTGAGCGCCTTTGGCATAACAAAGACTCAAAATTCGCACGCAATCTCTCGCCAAACCGCCAAATGGAAACAACTTATATAGGCATACCGCCAACTTCATGATGATAAGCTCTGTTGCGATACGAAACTAAGTTGTTTTGGCCATTCACTGCCCTGCCAATTTTGCAGAAACCGATTTTTATCTTCTGAAAAAGCTTTATCAAAAGTATGACGACAATAATGCGCCCCATTCATCGCATCTAGATCGATTAATAAAATTTGACCTGACTTATCTAATAAGAAGTTACTGGCTTTTAAATCACCATGACTTATTTGCTCACGTTCTAAGGTCATAAAAATTGTGTTAATTTGTGCTAATTCAGCTTGTGTCGGCTCACGTTGAGCATAGGCTGATTTAAGCTCTTCTGCTTCAATATATTCAGTAATAAAGTAAGCTTGGTGACGTAGCCCAAATTGTCGTTGCTCAATAAATCCCAAAGGCTTTGGTGTTGGTAAGCCAATAAATTCTAATAAATTAGCATTTTTCCATGACACGGCAGCACGACTCGGTCTTAGGCAACGGCGTAAAAAATGACCTGTACTCTTCATATTGTAGCGTTTGATTACCAATTTCTGTCCATCAACTTCAGTCTTTACTACCGTTGCTGAATTTCCTTTCTTTAGCGGTTCACCGTTTGCCATGATCTGTTCAATATTGTTTATAAACTCTGCTGACTCACCATTCAAAAATTCAGCTCGAAATGCTGACTGTTGAGACAAACTCGCTTGATACTGCGTCATTGAACAGTTTCTAAACTGTTTCTTAAGATAATTTCGCTTTCTTCTGGCCCATGCTTTTTGGCAATATTTTGCAAAAAACTTTTTATCATGATCGTTATACGTACTCTGGCGACGTCGATAATACTGTTCAATATACGGCGTTAACTCAGCCTGTTCTTCAGGCGTAAATTCAGATACAAGATGAGCCAAATTTTGCAGGCTTTCCTTAGGGCTCAAGCCTTGCCCAACATGTTGTGTTTTTATCGAACCCAAATCGATCAAATAAAGCTGATTCTCGGCCAATAAAAAATTATCTAGGTGGATATCACTTTGATAAGCGCCATGAATATGTAGTTTGGCTATCATCTCAAATAATGCTGGTAGTTGAGTCTGCCTTTCAGCTGAAGAGACCGATAACAGTGTCTCAGCATTATCAATATACTGGTAGGCAATACTTAAACAACCTTGCTGATTACCAGCGGCAAATAATACTTCTGGCACATTAACACCACCTTCTTTGGCGATTCGGTGGCCATCATATTCACGGTTTATTTCCCGCCGTCCTTTTTGTTCGGTTGAGAAAAGCTTTATCACTGCATGATGTTGTTCGGATTTTGCTTCAAGCACTAACCGTTTTTTGGGTAATAACCGTAATACCTTATTACAAGTATAGGATTGTCCCGCTAACTCGATTGTAAATGGCAATTGCAACTTTTTGCCTTTTAGAAAGTTGCGGATAGGGTTTAAGCTTTCAATCACAACGGCATTGTCCGCATTGCGCAATGTCAATGCGCGATGTCTGACCTTTGACCAAAACAAATTGCGGGGTGACAATGCCTCTCTCAATGATTTGCCCGTATAGGTTTTAATAAAGCGTAACAAATCACGTTGGGTTAATGGTACGTCCATCGCCGAAAAATAAAGACTGCCAATGTCTTTGACTAACCAACGTTCTTTAACTGGTTTACCTTCGTTAATCAGAGCACGGTGCAAGTCGATTAAATACAAAGGTGTTTCAGGCGTAAAAGTATTGTGCTCTGCAAAGCTTTTGTCGAGTAAGAAATGGACCAAATAAAAATCACGGTGGTTCATGCCATTTTCATGCATCACTCTACTAATTGTAGCTAATTTTTCGATCAAGGCTTTTTTAGTCGCAAAGGTGGGAGGCCGTTGGTGCCACTGTTCACCCAGCCGTTCCAAATCCATGGTATCTGTTAAATCATCGGTAATGACAAATGACTGCTTGGTAGCCGGATTAATGCCTTTTCCCCCATAACCCGCTAGGGTCATAGTCTCGATGCCTTGTTTTTCTAAAAACTTAACTGCTTGCCATTCATTTTTAGCGCTGATGATAGGCGCTCGTAATTGCAGAATATTTTTAATGATTTCTAGCCAACCAATGCCTTTGTGATATTTTAAAAAATAACTTTTGTCTGCTAATTGAAAACGTAATGTCCTTCTGCCTTCTTTATGTCGAAAGACCTCACCTTCAAGTTGTTCTACAGTTGTAAAAACATCTTGCCCGCGCCATAGCTTGCCTAGCTCTAACCTAAGATAAATGTCCGATGGTGTCATTTTTAAAGGGTATGCCTCATTGTGTTAATTTTGATGACGTAGGCTCGTACGGCAACAACTATTGTATAATCGCCAAATAATACCATCTGACCAACATAAAGAGGTAAACCGTGTCATTTAAAGCTACTGTTACTCGCCACCAAACAATGGTCGACGGCTTATTTGCCCTAGAGCCTCAGATTGATTCACTTGTCAAACAGGTTGCAAGCGCATTAACTAAAGGCAATAAAGTCCTATTTTTTGGTAATGGTGGTAGCGCCTCAGATGCGCAACACTTGGCAGCAGAATTCGTTGTTCGCTATAAGGAACATCGGCAGCCCTATGCTGCTATTGCATTAACGACCGACACTTCTATTCTCACTGCCCATGGCAATGACTATGACTTTAGTACGATTTTCGATCGCCAGATTGAGGCCTTAGCTAAACCCGGAGATATTGCGATTGGACTCTCCACTTCAGGAAATAGTGACAATGTCATTAACGGTTTTAAAGTTGCTAAAGCTGCCGGGTGCTGGACCTGTGCGTTTACAGGACAATCAGGTGGTCAATTATTGGATCAGGCTGATAGCTGTATTCAAGTCCCTTCACAAGAAACAGCGCGTGTTCAAGAAGGCCACATTATTATCGGTCATTGGCTCTGTGAAGCTCTGGATCAAGCGATCACTGCTTCGTAAGCTATCATGTCAAATACCCTTTCGACGGATGTAATCATCGTTGGTGCCGGCATTGCGGGTCTCTGGCTCCACCATCGTCTGAATAAAATGGGCTTCCATGCGCTTTTATTAGAAAATAATGCTATTGGAAATGCTCAAACACTCAGTGCTCAGGGTATTATTCATGGCGGTGCTAAATATGCCTTAAACGGCATCCTCTCAAAAGCGACACAGGCCATTGGTGATATGCCAGCACGCTGGCAAGCTTGTCTAGCAGGACAAGGTGACGTTGATTTAAGCGCTGCCAAAGTTCTCGCTGAACACCAAGTGATGTGGTCAAAAGATCAATTGTCTTCCAAGATGCTATCGTTTTTTGCCAGTAAGGCATTGGCGAGTCGTATGCAGCCTGTTTCTGACTTGCATCGACCCGAGATATTTCAATCACAGGGATTTAAAGGTTCGCTGTATCAATTGGATGAGCCCGTTCTAGATATCCCTTCTGTACTAAAAAGCATTGCGACGCCTTATCAAGATCGCATTTTGTATTGTGACCCAGAAAAAATACTTTCTTGGCAACGCAATGGGCAGCATGTAGACAGTGTACGCATTGGTGATATTACCCTTAAAGCCCAACACTTTGTATTGACTGCAGGTGAAGGTAATGAAGACATTTTAAACTCGCTTAACATCAAAAAACCAGCGATGCAGCGTAGGCCATTACAAATGGTCTTGTGTAAGGCTAAAGAACCTACTCAATCTCTACCTCTCCTATATGCCCATAGTTTGGGCTCAGGCTCAAAACCCATTGCGACGATTACGAGTCATAAAGATAAGTCTGACAATACCGTTTGGTATATCGGCGGTAATATTGCTGAAAATGGTGTTGGTAAATCTCTTGACACTTTAGCTGATGAAGCGCGTGATTTATTATCAGAGATACTGCCTTGGGCACCGTTACCTGCTCTTGAATGGGCTGCACATGCCGTTGATCGTGCTGAGCCCAAACAATCAGCTCTGACCCGTCCTGATACCGCTTTTGTAGAATCTAAAGGCAATGTTCATATTGCATGGCCTACCAAGTTGGCTTTGGCGCCAGATTTAGCGGATAAAGCCATTGAACAATTACAAAAACAGAGTTTGACTCAACAACAACATAGTGAACAAACACTATTGAACCCAGCACCCTTTGGTGAACCGCTTTGGGATCACGCCTTCCAATGAGCATTTTTCTATCTCGCCGGAATACAATTGCACAAACAGCGCTTTCTGTTTCTCCTTTAGGCTTAGGCACCGTTAAACTTGGACGCAATACCGGTGTTAAATATCCCTCAAGCTTTAACATTCCTGATAACCAGCAGACATTGGCATTATTAGAACAAGCGTGGGACTTAGGCATTAACCTTTTAGATACAGCACCGGCTTACGGCACAAGCGAACAACGCTTAGGTGAGCTTTTGCCCAAGCTCAATCATGATTGGGTGATTGCCACTAAAGTGGGAGAAACCTTTAATCCTGATACGGTTGAGTCCGATTACAATTTCACACCTAAGTTTATCCAGCAAAGTATTCGAAACAGCCTTAAAAACCTCAAGCGTGATGTGTTGGATATTGTGCTAATTCATTCTGATGGACAAGATAAAGCTATTATTGAGCAATACGGCGCATTAGATGTTTTAAATGATTTAAAACAACAAGGGTTAATCCGAGCAACGGGTATGTCCACAAAAACAGTTGAGGGCGGCTTGTTAGCTCTGCAGCAATCAGATATTGCCATGGTGATGCATAACTTAAGTTATCAAGATGAACAAGCTGTTATTGATTTTGCCACTGATGAAGGCAAAGCTATTTTTATCAAAAAAGCCTTAGGCAGTGGTCATTTAGCTAATTCTGATGATCATGTTGATTCTGTACAAGCCAATTTTGACTTTATTTACCAACAAGCTGCTGTTGCTAGTGTAATTGTAGGCACCATTACACCTGAACATTTGCGTGATAATGTTAAAAAAGCTGTTCGGGCATTAGCTTAGTTTTTTGCTTTTTTCCATTTGCCTTTTAAAATGCGTTTAAGCTTTTTCTTGGTTCTTAATTTCCAATCATAATAGCTCAGTGACGTTTTCCAGCGTTGTGCAAACTCGCGTCCATAAGCTTCAAAATAATATTCCATGAATAATTCACGGTTTGGCCAGTTAAGCTTATAACAGCACCGCATCAGATCCAGTAAGCGCTGCTGCTCTGTGACATTTTGTTTGATATATATCGTCGCCCGGCCAATATCAATCGCCGTAATATTAATCTCATCATTTTCTGTAGTGACTAACAAATTACCGCCAGTTAAATCATGGTGGATGATTTTCTCATCATGCATATTGCAGGCATAATCAGCGACCGCTTTGATAATTTTCTCTTTGCTAAAACCACCAAAACTATCTTGTCCCTCACCAAATGCGGTGAAAGCTTGTCTGACTGAAAAAGCAGCATCCACATATTCACAGACATAATAGTTATGCGTAATACCGGTGTTTTCTGTTTGTTCGTAATAGGCGATTGGCATTGGACTTTTTACGCCTCGGCGCAGCATTTCCCATGCATTATCCCAATGACGCTGGCCTTTACTCGCTTTAAAGCGATAAGTGAACTTCTTAATGCCTCTTGCCCGGTTCTCTTTCACAACAACGGTATCTGTTGGATCTAGCGGATGCTGAATGCTCCAAACCTTATTACGCTGATCGCGATGGACGGATAATTGCGTTGCACTCAATAGCTTTTCTGGTAATAGCGCTTGTGCTTTGGTCTTTTCCTCTTCACCTGGTTTTACAGCAATTGCGCCGCGCCATCGCCCCTCTGTCCATGGTAAATACCTAATATCACCCGTTATGCCATATGCGACTTTCTCTGGTCTTGGCTGAATATCGGCTATTTGCTGTTCATTGAGTTGTAATGGCGTAGCTTGATCAAACTGCAAAAATAACGGACGTTCTGTGAAACTTAATACCGGTTCATCAATTGTTTCACCTAGTGCCCCTATAACCTCAGCTTGCTCTAACTGTTCGGGGCTATATAAACGCTCCGCATCTACGCAACCCCGATCCGTTGTCCATACGATGTGCAATTGCTTCTGGTCTTTCGTTTCAAAGATGAAGTGGTGTAGACCTTTGTCTGCATTGATTGCCTGAATACAGGTTGTGCCTGATAATCGCTTGATAATATTCGCATAGGCATAGAATGCTTCACGAATTTCAAAATCTGATAAATCACCTCTAATCTGCTTATAAAAAGTCACATTATCGATGACCGGATAACCCGTTGAGCCGTCGTTAATTAATCCATCTCGACTACAAATTAATGGTCCCCAATAAACCTGACCCAGTGCCCCTGTTGCCGCTGCAATGACTAAATAACGAATCAAATAATCTGACTTTTTACGTTCCGGGGTTACTGACCAACGGCGTAAACGTTTACTCGACCAACATTTATAAGTACAAATAATATTATCGACGCCATAATCATGGCCGATGGCCTTCATGACGCGGGCTTTTTTGACCAGATTAAGCTTCATGACGTTACTCATTGCCTTGCCTAGTACACGATGATCGAAGGCTTCTGGTTGAATAACTCGCTCAACAAATAAGTTATTAGTATAAATATCAGGTGCATTGCCTTGTAATTGCATTTCGCTGAGCATTTGAATACTACACAAGGGTTCAAAATCAGAGATATTTGGGCCCGCTAAAGTAAGACCTCTTGGCTTTAACTGTTCATTAGCAATACGCCAGGCAATGTAATAATCAGCCGGTTCAAAGCCTGACCATCGGCCACGGTTTGGCGTCGAGCCAATCTCAATGCACGCAAGCTTCTCACCATATTTGTCAGCAATCGTATTTAAGAAATCGATCCAACGCTGTTGTGCTGCCATCGTAAATTTTTTGGCATCCTCAAAAGGCGGAATCAGGTCTAATAAAACTTTGAAATTAGCCTCGAGTACACGCTTTAATAACCTTTCTGCATGGCCGTCTAATGAATCGTAGGTGAAATTCATGCGGACATGCTGCAAGCCTAGTTCCTGCAAACGCTCAACGATGAAGTCATCTACTTTTGGATCGGCACCCGGCGCGATATTAATCCCAAAAAAATCATTTTCGACGCTCACACCGGCTTGAATTTTCGGCGAATGTTTGGCCCAAAACCCAGAGGTAATAATCGATTGAGAAATATGCTTTGCTGAGCGCAAATAGTATTGTGTACGGGGGTTCAAAATTGACGTTAAGCCTAAGTTTATAAATATGGTTGAGAGTGTATCATGGCAATAAAAGTGAAAAAACTTACTTTTACTATACCTTTATACTTCAGCCGGATAATTAGACATTAAATGACCATTTTAGTCGTCGGCGCCAATGGCGCAACAGGCCAACAACTCCTATCTCAGTTGCTCAAACGTGGTGAGCAAGTCAAAGCGATTATTAGGCCAGGTGCTTTGTTGCCAGAAGCGATAAAAAGCCATAATAATCTACAACTCATTGTTGCTGAACTATCTGAACTGAGCGTTTATGAACTTGCTGGCTATATGCATGATTGTAACGCTGCTCTTTCTTGTCTTGGACATACTTTGTCATTTAAAGGTATTTTTGGACCACCTCGGCGTTTAGTGACAGATGCTATTCGTCTTCTATGCCAAGCAATTGAACTAAACAAGCCCCCCTCTCCCACTAAACTTGTTTTAATGAATACGACTGGCAATCGAAACCGCGATAATCACGAGCCTATTTCCTTTCCTCAGCATCTTGTTATCGGGCTATTAGGATTAGTCTTGCCACCTCATGTTGATAATGAGCAAGCCGCTGATTTTTTACGAAGCGAAATTGGCCAACAACACCCTAATATTGATTGGGTGGCAGTTAGACCCGATGGGCTGATTGATCATGATGCCGTAACGGCATATCAGCTTCATCCTTCTCCAACGCGGAGTGCTATTTTCGATGCTGGCCAGACCAGTCGTATTAATGTCGGGCACTTTATGGCGGAATTGGTGACTAATGATGTGCCATGGCAAGAGTGGAAAGGAAAAATGCCTGTCATCTATAACTCATCAGATGACACCGTATAGATCTTTTCCACTTCATCTACAGGCAAAAAAGTATAAAACAGCTTATTATGCATGCCCACTCTAGCTCGAATACCAATTTAACTTTAGGACAAAAATGAAAGAGATCACTGTTAATAACAACCCAAGCGACGCGCTTTTAAAAGACATCGGCGCTGCTTATTGGCCAACATGGGAAAAGGAAGTGTCGACCTTTCCATGGGAATTCGTCACCACTGAAACAGCGCTCATTTTAGAAGGTGAATGCGAGATGACTCCTGCCGATGGTGGTGCTCCCACTACTTTTAAAGCTGGTGATTTAGTGACTTTTCCTTTGGGGTATAAAGGCACTTGGGAAGTGAAGAAAGCGCTTAAGAAGCGTTATATGCACAGTGAAGGTGATGTTAAGAAGCGGTTTTTTAATCGTTTAACGCGGACGATTAATTGTGTGAAGTCGATTGGTAAATAGGTTACCTATTTACCTTTAAGGTAGGTCTAATATATTTATCTGTATATAAGCGGTTTTGAGTACGCTTTAGTTCATTAATTCTTATTGCGTTTATTTCGACTAAGGCCATTTCCCTAACAACCCTAGGCCACCCCTTGTACTGGCCTGCCGCTTCATTCGTCATAAATTCAAATAAGCGGTTCGTTCAAAACTCGCTACGCTCAAACACTGAACTCACTGATCGCTTATTTAAATCCATTCCTCATCAGTACAAAATGGGGATCCGGGGATAAAAAAACCAAGTTTGGAAAGAATCCCAAACCGCCCTCAATGCAAAGCCGAACTTTGAAAGCTATTTGAGGTTAATACGACGAGTGTTTGACCGAAGGGAGTTTTCGTCGTATCTCAAATAGATTGAAAAGCGAGGGAAACCGGAGGGCGAGCATGGGCTGGCCTTTTGTTTGGTTCGTTTATTTTGGCCACGCAAAATAAATGAACGCCCTCGTGGCAACGAATAAAATGAACAAATAATAAAACTTTAATTAAATTTACTAAAAAGTAATCGCATATTGTTTAATAGATGTCCGTTACTAAACATTTAACTCTTCATATCTTTTATGACTTTTATAGTAACGTAAAGCGGCTCACGCTCAGCCTCTTCAAGTTCTTCGACACTAGTCACTTCATCCTCATTTATATTCTTAACTATATCTGCTAAGTGAGCTTCAAGTGTGTTGGCATATTGATTAAAAGTAGAAACTAATCTAGAAATGTTTATCCTTTCATCAAAAGCCTCTAAAATTAAATTATCTACGTTGCACTTTATATCCTCGATCCCAGCATCTGTTTGAAAAGAAACGTTGTGAGTCATTGGCTCTATAGTTAATATTTTAACTAGATAAGATAAAGACTGTTGGTTTCTATTTATCCCATGCGTCCACTTTATAACACCGTGAAGGAAATTCAGTTTTTTTCTCTTTACTAGATTTGTTATGTTCTGAAATAAATGAACTTTCTTATTTCTTAACTGAGACGCTTTATTTAAATAAATTTCTAAATCAGAGAATCCTGGTGTATTAATGAATAAATCTCCAATTGCCGGCATCAACTTACCTATGCTATCCGCATGTTCCACTATTTCCCATGATAGACGAAATATTTGATTGGTCTTCACATTCTGATAGTTCAGTGATGATTTGGAAGAGTTCGGAATATGTTTCCATTATTACATCGCCAATATATGCAATAGCTAGGAATTGTATTCGTTCTCCCTTTGCAAGAACATAAGGAAACTCCCTCAGAAAGTCCATCTTAACTGGATAAATCATGTTGAGTCACTCTTCAAAATATAAACTATTGTTTTCACAAAAAGCACAAAAAGGGGACAGATTTATTTTTAACACCTGAATCTCAATGCAGCTAAACCTTATCCCGCCCAATCTTCTCCACAATCGCCGTAGTAGAACAATTCTCAACCAGCCCCATCACCCGAACTTCCCCACCATAGCCTTCAACAATCTCCCAGCCAACAACACCGGTTTTATCATAATCGCCACCTTTGACTAAGATATCGGGCTGAACCTCTTTTAATAAGGCTTCTGGGGTATCCCCTTCAAAACACGTTACCCAGTCTACTGAGGCAAGACCCGCTAGAACGGCTAAACGACGGCTGGCAGTGTTGATGGGTCTGCCTTGGCCTTTAAGTTTAGTGACAGATTCATCTGTGTTAATGGCTAATACAAGGCGATCACCTTGTGCTCGTGCTTGGGCCAAATAACTGACATGGCCTGCGTGAAGAATATCGAAACAGCCATTGGTAAATACGACTTTTTCGCCTCGGTTTTTCGCTTGTTGCACCGCGAGTTTAAGTTGTTCAACGGTGACCACACCAGCAATACTATGATCGGTATTGTTATCGCCTTGATGGCGTTGGTATTCGGTTTTAAGTTCGGGTTCACTCACCGTTGCCGTACCTAATTTGCTGACAACGATACTGGCTGCAACATTGGCCAGTGTGACAGCCGTTTCTAAGCTTTCGCCTGCAGCTAATACGGCGGCTAAGGTAGAAATAACAGTGTCACCGGCACCAGTGACATCTGAGACTTCTTTGGCAATAGCGGGAAGGTGAAATTCCGGTTCATTTTGTCTGATCAGTGACATGCCATGTTCACTACGCGTGACTAAAATCGCTTTGATATCGAGCTGTTTAATCAGTTGCTGAGCTTTTTCGATTAGGTCGGCTTCTGATGTTATTTTGCCTACAACAGCTTCGAACTCCGCCATATTGGGTGTGATGAGATCAGCCCCACGGTATTTTTCAAAGTCATTGCCTTTCGGATCAACTAAGATTGGAACAGACTGTTTATTGGCTAAATTAATCCAATATTGGGGATCGGCTAAGGTACCCTTATTGTAATCGGAGAGCACCATCACTTTTGATTCGGCTAATAATGGTTCAACTATCGGTTGCATAGCTTGCCATTCTTGAGTTTCAAATGGCTTTTCAAAGTCCATCCTCAGTAATTGTTGATGATTACTGATCACGCGACGTTTGATAATGGTGTCTCTATTTTCTGCACGGTGAAAAGCACAGTCGACACCTACAGAATTGAGACGCTGTTCTAAGGTGTCTGCTGCTTCATCTTGTCCGGTAATGCCACTGATTTTGCAACTTGCCCCTAGTGAAGCAATGTTCATCGCCACATTAGCCGCCCCACCTGGCAAATCCTCTACGCGTTCGACATTGACGACAGGTACAGGCGCTTCGGGTGAAATTCGATTCGCCTTGCCGTGATAAAAACTGTCTAACATCACGTCACCGATAACGAGAACTTGATGGCTTTGTAAGTTCGGAAAAGAGGCTTTCATAAGGATTATCTTATGCCTTTGAACAAATGGAGAAAATGTTTATTGTGCTTGTAAAACAGCTTCAAGTCTATGCCAAACCGTTTCAGCACTGATGTCTGCCATACAAACGGGTTCACCGTTAATCGCTTCTGGTTTCGGACAGGTTCTTTTGTAACAAGGGGCACAATCAAAATCACTGACGATATGGTGCTGATGATTGCCAACAGTCCCGATTAAGGCTGTCGCTGTTGAGCCATAAAGGGTTTGGGCTGGCAGTCCTGATACTGCGCCGAGATGCGCTAGGCCAGTATCACTGCATACTGCGCCTTTGGCTTTGTGGGCTAATGCTGCGACTTCATTGAGTGATAAACGAGGTAAGGCATAAGCCTGTTCACTGACTGCGGCAATATCCTTTGCGCGTTGATACTCTTCATCATTACCACAGGGTAATAAGATGCTGTAGCCCTGCTCAGCTGCTATTGTCACCAATTGCTTCCATGATGGTAGTGGCCATAATTTACTGACCCAACTGGCATTGTGGACAAAAATTAAATATTTCTCGGGTAAATCGAAGTCTAATGCAGGCAATTCATATTGCGAAAAATCAGTGCCATAATCTGGCTCAGTCTCGGGGACTGAATAATTCAGTGCTTGCGATAAAATTTGTCTGATGCGGTCTATCGCATGCTGATCTTCTGGTATTTGATAACGGTGTTTATAAGCTTTATAGGCAAACTTTTCACGACAATAGTCTTTATCTAGACCATGGACATCGCCATCATAAAGCCATGAAACGGTCGCACTTTTCATATTGTTTTGCAAGTCGATCACGAGATCATAATCACTTTGGTTGAGTTGTTGTTTAAAATCTTTGAACACGCCCGTGCGCCAGGTTTGAATAAACCTTTTTTTCCATTGCCGATGTGCAGTGGTAATGACATTCTTCACCGCAGGATGCCATAACGGTACAGCTGAAAAGTTTTTATCTACCACCCAATCGAATTCAATATCAGGTATCGCTTTTACTGCATCCGTAAGAGCTGGCAAGGCATGCATAAGATCGCCCATGGAGGTGAGTTTGATAATTAAGACACGCATGTTATTTGTGCTTATGCAGCATTTACCATGAGGGGTTGTTCTTGGTGTTGGCGTAGTATTTTAAGGAAGGCATTTGGATCTTTAATTTGCGTGAGTTCGCCTTCTCGTGGGAAGTGTTTATCTAGTAAACGAGATAGCCAAAACCGCATAGCCGCTGTTCGTAATACTAGATTCCAATGTGTCGTTTCGGCAGGCGTTAATGCACGCTGTTGTGTATAAGCTGACATGAGTGCTTGATAGCGGTCTGTTTCTAGTAGGCCAGACTCATCAATACACCAATCATTGACTGTTACTGCTAAGTCATACAATAAATATTCATCGCAGGCATAATAAAAATCGATAATGCCTTTAAGCTCATCACCTTCAAATAAGGCGTTGTCTCTAAAAAGATCAGAATGTGTCAGCCCCGATGGTAGATTCAACTCTGAATACGTCGATTGAAATGCCAATTCTGCTGTCATCAGCTTGGCTGATTCTAGATCTAACTTTGGTAATACGCGTTCCGCAGATGTTTGGCGCCAATCTGCGTCCCGCTCTGTTACCCGCCTACCTTCGAATTGTTGCCCTGCAACATGCATTTTCCCTAGAACTTCGCCGATCGCTTGGCATTGTGTTGGGCTGGCGATTGTACTGACACCTCTACCATCTAATCGACCCACCAATGCCGCTGGCTTACCAGATAGCGTCTTAAGATAACGGCCTTGTCTGTCTGCTTCTGGATGAGCTGATGGAATGCCGTGTTGATAGAAGAACGTCATGACGTCAAGAAAATAATCCATCTCTTTGAAATCATGCTGTTCAAACAAGGTCAATACATACTGGCCTTGTTCTGTCGTCACAAAATAATTGGTATTTTCTATACCGTGACTGATGCCTTCATAAGATAGCAGCTCACCCACGGCATAATCGCTTAAAAACGCAATTAAGGCCGTGCGCTCGACTTCTGTATAAACTGACATAAATTTAGATTAGGTATTGATTAATTTACCACTCAAGCAGAATCCAGCTTGGGATTAATAAGCCGGAATCGAGTTCATGTTGTGTGGTGTCTAGGGAGCCGTCACCGTCTGTGTCCATCAAGAAGTAGGGTCTACCTATTGTTGGAACGACTTTAATCATATAAAGCTTGCCGTTCATACGGTATTCTTGAATTGTGCGGTCTTGTTTTTGAATAATATTGATGTCAGGTTCAATGCTTTGACCATCCCTCAATGGTTCTGGAATAACGGGTGGTTTTAAATAATCTGGCTCAGCCAATACATTGGCTGACATTAATAATGCAACTGAGCTTACAATAACGAACTTGTTAAACATAATTTGCTCCCTAAACTTTCGTATAAAGATAGCATTTCCATTACGATGATTAAAGCAAACCCTACCGACTTACATTGAAGACAACACCTTATGACTCAATCTAGCCCTTTTGTTCTTGTTGATGGTTCCTCATACCTTTATCGCGCTTATCATGCCATGTTTAAGGCTGATTTACGTAATAGTGCTGGCGAACCCACTGGCGCGATTCGCGGTGTGATTGCGATGTTAAAACGACTTGAGAAAGATTATCCCAATAGTCAAATTGCGGTTATTTTTGATGCTAAAGGCAAAACCTTTCGTGATGATATTTATAGCGATTATAAGGCGCAACGTCCCCCCATGCCGGATGATTTACGCTCTCAGGTGCAACCTGTTTATGACATTATCAAGGCTATGGGCTTTCCGTTACTTATCATTGAGGGCGTTGAAGCCGACGATGTTATTGGTACTTTGACGCAGCAAGCCACTGAGAAGGGCATTGATGTTGTGGTTAGTACGGGCGATAAGGATATGGCCCAACTCGTCAATGAGCATGTCACACTTGTTAATACCATGACGGAAACGACGCTGGATATTGCGGGTGTGAAAGAAAAGTTTGGTATCCCACCAGAACTCATTATCGATTTCCTCGCGCTGATGGGCGATAAAGTCGACAATATCCCAGGCGTGCCTGGCGTTGGTGAAAAAACCGCATTGGCTCTATTACAAAATTTAGGTGGCATTGATGCGATTTATCAAGATCTAGAAGCAGTACGTTCCTTGACCTTTCGTGGCGCTAAAACGATGCCAGAGAAATTGGCAGAAAACAAAGAATTTGCTGAGTTGAGTTACCTGTTAGCCACGATTAAATGTGATGTTGCGTTGGATGTCGCTGTTGAAGATTTAATCTGTCAGCCTCGTGATGTCGATGCACTTCATGCCTTATTCAGCCAATTTGAATTCAAAAGCTGGTTGACTGAGTTGTCTAACACCGCTGAGTCATCTGGAGGCAAACCTTTGGCCACTACGGTCACAGAACAACATTACGAGACCATTTTGACAGAAGCGCGTTTGCAATATTGGTTGAGCGCTTTAAAAGCCGCGCCTTTATTTGCCTTTGATACAGAGACCACCAGCCTTAATTATTTAGATGCGCGCTTAGTCGGGCTTTCATTTGCCATTGAGCCGGGTACCGCTGCTTATTTGCCATTGGCACATGATTATATCGGCGCGCCGGAACAATTAGACTTTGATGGCACTTTAGATCTGTTTAAACCGCTGTTAGAAGATCCACAACAACATAAAGTGGGACAAAATTTAAAATATGATCGCCATATTTTGCTCAACCATGGCATCGATTTACAAGGTATTGAGCACGATACGATGCTGGAATCGTATGTCCTTGATAGCACCGCTACACGTCATGATATGGATTCTTTGGCTGAAAAACACTTAAACCGAACCACTATTCATTTTGAGGATATTGCCGGTAAAGGTAAAAAACAGTTGACGTTCAATGAAATTGACCTTGAGCAAGCTGGCCCTTATGCCGCTGAAGATGCCGATATTACATTACAGCTTCACCAAGTCTTATATCCTCAATTAGAGGCGATCCCGAGTCTATTTTCTGTTTATCGTTCTCTTGAAATGCCACTGTTACCGGTAATTAATTCTTTGGAACGTAATGGCGTTAATATTGATATCTGGATGCTACAGCAACAAAGTGATCAATTGGCCCATCAAATTAATGAGGCCGAACAACAAGCATATGCCATTGCAGAAGAAACCTTTAATTTGGGTTCACCAAAACAATTAGGTGCCATTTTATATGACAAGCTCGAGTTGCCCGTCCTTAAAAAGACGCCGAAAGGTCAACCCTCAACGGCTGAATCGGTGTTGCAAGACTTAGCCGATGAAGGATATGAATTACCCCAAGTGATTATGACTTATCGCAGTTTAAGTAAGCTTAAATCAACTTATACCGATCGCCTACCTGAACAAGTAAACAAATCAACGGGCCGTGTTCATACTTCATATCATCAAGCTGTTACAGCAACCGGTCGATTGTCTTCATCTGATCCCAATTTGCAAAATATTCCTATTCGTAGTGAGGAAGGTCGTAAAATTCGTGAAGCTTTTGTCGCGCCAGAAGGCTATACCATCCTAGCAGCCGATTACTCCCAAATTGAGTTACGGATCATGGCGCATTTGTCACAAGATGCCGGTTTACTATCTGCTTTTGCTGCTGGTGAAGATATTCACCGTCATACCGCTTCTGAAATATTCAACGTCAGCCTAGATGATGTCAGTGATAATCAACGCCGTAGCGCCAAAGCGATTAACTTTGGTTTGATTTATGGCATGTCAGCGCATGGCTTATCTAAACAATTAGGCATTGACCGTGCTCAAGCAGCCGATTATATGAATGTATATTTTGAACGCTACCCTGGTGTCAAAGACTACATGAATAACACCCGTGAACAGGCAAAACAGGATGGCTATGTTGAGACGTTATTTGGTCGCCGGCTTTATTTACCTGAAATCAATTCTAGTAACGGTATGAGACGCCAGTATGCAGAAAGAACGGCTATTAATGCACCTATGCAGGGTACTGCTGCTGACATTATTAAACGTGCGATGATTGCCATTCAACACTGGCTGGCAACAGAATCAACTGATATTCGTATGATCATGCAAGTGCATGATGAATTAGTCTTCGAAGTTCCTACAGAACAACTCGACACAGCCCAAAAAACTATTGAGGATTATATGGAAAAAGCGGCCGAGTTAGCAGTTCCGCTTGAGGTTGGCACTGGCACCGGTATTAACTGGGAGGTTGCACACTAAGGCCTGTCACTCTTGTAGTAGAGGTTAAGTCCTAAGCCCCGTTATTTCTTTGCACGTGGGTGAGCTGTATCGTAAACCGTGGCTAGATGTTGAAAATCAACATGGGTATAAATCTGTGTTGTCGAAATATCAGCGTGGCCTAGTAATTCCTGTACGGCTCTTAGATCACCACTGGCTTCCAGCATGTGTGAGGCAAAGGCATGTCGCAGTCGATGAGGGTGGACATGATCTGATATGCCTTGTCGTTTACCCCAGTGTTTTAAACGTTGTTGGATTGAGCGCACTCCTAATCTACTGCCTCGTTTCGAAATGAACAATGCTGTCTGATTTAAGGATTTATATTCTTCTCGGCGTTGAAGCCAGACTTTGATTGCTTCGATGGCTTGGCCACCGATAGGTACTACTCTTTCTTTATTCCCTTTACCGGTCACGTAGGCAAGTTGATCAGCTAAATCAACATCTCGACAATCCAGTTGTGCTAACTCGGCCAAACGTAGTCCCGATGAATAAAACAATTCCATCATCGCGCGATCACGACAGCCGATAAATGTTTCTTGCGTAATATGATCTAGCAGACCCGATATTTGGTCGACATCCAATGTAGCTGGCAAACGCTTTTGGGCTTTAGGTGCTTGTACTGCTTGTGCTGGATTCTCATTCACTAATCCTTCACGAATCAAATACCTGAAAAAGCTTCTTATAGATGATAAATGCCGCTGGATTGAGCGTGCTGATAATTGTTCTCGGTTTAACTCTGCGATGAATTGACGTACATGTTTTGTTTTAAAACTGGCCCACTGCTTAATATCTTTAGTCAATAAGAAGGTGGCACAGCGTCGGAGATCACGTTGATAATTTGAGACTGTATGCGCGGACATTCGCCGCTCCTGCTCTAAATGCAGGACAAATTGTTGAATGGCGTTAATTAACCCATCCGGCATCGCTATTTCAGCTTATTCGTCATGCGGCGTATGGTAGTGGGTTCGGAGTAAACGCATGAGTACTTCTCCAAGAAACGCCAGATAATCCGTAGCCATATTGGCATGGAAACGGTCTTCGTTATAACTGGCTATGGCTAAAAGCCCACCACATGGATCATGACCAATAGGCAAACACGCTATCGATGCCACCTTATCGTTAGATGTAGGGAATAACACATTTTTTTGCGCGTTCGATAAACGGCCACAAACAGGTTCATGCTTATCCAACACTTTATCAAAGGCTTTTAAGCTGTCGTCATCGATATGTAGTTGTGACACGTTTTCTTCGTTCGCAGGCAAATGATGTTCTGATTCACCATAAAACAATCTCAATGCCACTTCATCCGCATTGAACCGTTGTTTTAAAATATTAAATAAGATGGGCAAAAGCGCTTTTAGGTCGTGTGCATCCATCAGTTGTAGACACAGGTCATGCACTCTTGCCTGCAATTGCATATTTTGCCGGGCATTATCGATGAGCACTTGTAATTGCTCTTGTAGCTGGCCATTTTTAGCATTTAACCGTGCAGTTTGTCTTTGTGCTAAAGACACTGTGCCTTCTGGTGCTAAAGCCAATTCAATTTTATCTAACACCTCAGGGTTATGGACAAAGAAATCTGGGTGCTCCAGTAAATAGGCACTTATTTGTGTTTCGCTTAGTGTTTGTTTATCGTCGCCCATGCGATTTCCCCGTCAAAAACATGTGTTGCCGTTCCTGTCATCCATACTGGCGTTTGTTCACCTTGCCACACTATATCAAGATCACCACCCGTTAAATGTACTTTCACTTCATTCGATAATAAACCGCGTTGAATTCCACTGACAACCGCAGCACAAGCACCAGAACCACAAGCTTGTGTCTCACCCGATCCTCGTTCAAAAACACGCAAGCTTATTTCATTTTTGTCGATAATTTGCATAAAGCCCGCGTTGACACGTTCTGGAAAGCGTTGATGCCCTTCGATCATCGGACCCAATGTTGTCACGTCTGCTTTTTGGATATCTTCTACAATCGAAACAGCATGCGGGTTACCCATCGATAATGCGCCTAGTTCTACTTCATCACCATTATCCAAGCGCAATGTATACACATCCGCTTGCTGTGCCTGCTCAAAAGGAATTTGTGCAGGCACAAATTGTGGTTCACCCATATTCACAGTCACAACCTGACCGCTTTCTTTTAGTGTTAAGGTCATGAAGCCTGATGCTGTTTCCACCACAATCTGAGTTTTATCCGTTAAACCTTGCTCATAAACAAATCGTGCAAAACAACGCGCGCCATTGCCACATTGACTGACTTCACCACCATCAGCATTAAAAATACAGTATTTAAAATCAACACCTTGTTGGATTGCTTGTTCAACTAATAATAGCTGATCGCAGCCGATGCCTCTTTGGCGATCTGCTATAAACTGCCGCTGTGATAACGTTAATTCGGAATAGTGCTGATTGATGGTATCGATAATCACAAAATCATTACCTAGACCATGCATTTTACTAAACCTTAAGCTCGCGCTCATGTCGGCAGAACCTGTTCGCCTGCGTATAACGATGCAATACTTTCACGCTCACGAATACAGTGCACCGCATCACCATCAACCATCACCTCCGCCGCGCGAGGACGAGAGTTATAATTTGAACTCATTGTAAAACCGTATGCACCTGCTGATTTTATTGCTAATAAGTCACCTGCTTTGATTGCTAGCGCTCGATCTTTTCCTAAGAAGTCGCCCGTTTCACAGACAGGTCCAACAATATCGTACTGTTGTACTGATTCGGTCGTATCGGTTTTTACAGGGACTATCTCCTGCCAAGACTGGTATAAGGCAGGGCGCAACAGATCATTCATCGCAGCATCAACGATAGCAAAATGTCTATCTTCTGTCGGCTTTAGGTACTCTACTTTTGTCAACAATACCCCAGCATTTCCTACTATTGCTCGGCCTGGCTCCATTAATACTTCTATCTGCCTGCCTTCAAGTAGACCGGTCAATGCTGCTGCATATTCTGCTGGTGTTGGCGGTACCTCATCTTTATAAGTGATACCTAGGCCACCTCCGATATCAAGATGATGCAAGTTAATCCCTAATATCGCTAGACGATCAATTAATGCTAATACGCGCTTTAATGCATCAACAAATGGCTCAACGGAAGTCAGTTGTGATCCAATATGGCAATCGACCCCGGTGATATCAATATTCGACATCTGCTGTGCGTGTCGATATACACCTTCGGCTTCTTCAATCGCGATACCAAACTTATTCTCTTTTAGGCCAGTCGAAATATATGGGTGCGTTTGCGCATCGACATCAGGGTTAACGCGTATTGATATCGGCGCCGTCATACCCAGTTCAGCAGCAACCTCATTAATTCGATCTAACTCTGGTAATGACTCAACATTGAAACAGCGAATTTTTTTTTGTAATGCTTCGCTAATTTCCGCTTTTGTTTTCCCCACACCTGAAAAAACAACTTTGTCTGCGCGGCCACCGGCCGCCAAAACACGAGCCAATTCTCCACCTGAGACAATGTCAAACCCTGAGCCTAATCTTGCTAATACATTCAAAACGGCTAAATTTGAATTTGCTTTTACAGCATAGCAAACACAATGCGGTAAAGCTGAAAAAGCATCATCGAAAGCACGCCAGTGACGCTCTATTGTTGCGCGTGAATACACATATGTGGGTGAGCCAATCTGTTGTGCAATCTCAGATAACGCAACGTCTTCAGCAAATAATTGGTCTGCACGGTAATCAAAATGGTCCATCGTTGTTGTTATCCAATACTCACATATTTAATTGTATTCTCAGGCAGGTATAAATCACCTTTTTGCCCACAGGCGCTGGCTAAACTCAATAGAAAAACCAGTGCGGTTAGTCGTAGTATTTTATTTAATGGTTGCATTAGGTTTCATCCTAGTCTCGATTCGTTGTGCAGTATAGCGATTAATGATCTGATTCGCCATTCAGACAATACTAGAAATTCTTCTTTAACTTTTACACTATAAGCCTTTGATTTTATAAATTTCGCGTCTTTAAAGGTGGCTATCAAATAATGGCAAATGCGACATCCGTTCGGTTAAGTGGTTTAGCACAACGTCTGGTTAATGACGGTTTACTTTCTGAAGCCGAAGCTGAGAGCGCTCAACTCGCAGCAAAAGAGGCTGATTTGGCTTTTGTCAGCTATTTAGTTGAGAATAAAATTGTCTCAAGCCAACATGTCGCAACAATAGCTTCAGAAGAGTTTGGTGTCCCGCTCTTTGATATCAATACGATGAACATTGAGCTTGCTGCCACCAAGCTTATTTCAGAAAAACTGATTCGTCAGCACAATGCCTTGCCGCTTTATCAACATGGTAAACGACTTTATGTTGCCGTCTCTGATCCAACCAATTTACAAGGCCTTGATGAATTCCAATTTAACACGGGATCTAACACTTTCCCCGTCCTTGTTGAAGAACAGCAGCTTTCGGCTGCCATCGAAAAGGCGCTTGATACCAGCGAAGAAGAACTGGATGATTTCGGTGATGCTGAACTGGATGATATTGATTTAGGGTCGGACGAAATTGAAAACAACAATGATGATACTGATGCCAATGTTGATGACACTCCAGTTGTGCGCTTTATTAATGGTGGTGAATTCATATCCTAAGTGCAACAGTTTTGGTTTTAAAGAAGACCTCGTAAGGTGTTCTGAAGTTTAAACATTTTCTTGGTCGGTGATTTAATTTAG
>Ga0228634_1000334_pt1 | contig 38791 bp, 36 predicted proteins | sample 42DmetaG_FD_190063 | JGI IMG/M metagenome (GOLD analysis project Ga0228634, IMG submission 190063) | Seawater microbial communities from Monterey Bay, California, United States - 42D | ecosystem: Environmental > Aquatic > Marine > Coastal | place: USA: California | collected 2016-09-27 | reverse complement strand
ATAGTATGAACATTTTTGGAAAACAAGGTAAAAACGCTGACTTAGCTAAATCTTTAGGTTTAGAAGGTTTAGAAAATCAATTTTGGAATTTATCTCCAGCTGAATTAGTAGAAGATACTATTCTAAACGGACAGGGAATGCTAACAGATACAGGAGCATTAGCTATCGAAACAGGTGAGTTTACAGGTAGGTCTCCTAAAGATCGTTTCGTTGTATGTGATGAGAAAACAGAAAATTCTGTTTGGTGGGGAGATGTTAACATCAAATTTACACCAGAAAAATTCGATGCTCTTTTCACTAAAATGAAAAGTTACCTTAAAGGTAAAGATGTTTATGTAAGAGATGCTTATGCATGTGCTGATGATAATTTTAGATTAAACATTCGTGTTGTTACTGAGACACCATGGTCTAACATGTTCGCAAACAACATGTTTTTGCGTCCAACTGAAGAGGAAATAGAAAACTTTAACCCAGATTGGCACATTGTATGTGCTCCAGAATTCATGGCTGTTGCTGCTGAAGATGGTACACGTCAACACAATTTTGCTATTTTGAACTTCACTAAAAAAATGATTATAATCGGAGGTACTGGTTATACAGGTGAAATTAAAAAGGGTATCTTCTCTGTTTTAAATTACATTTTACCTCATGAGAAAAATGTATTATCAATGCACTGTTCTGCGAACATTGGTAAAGATGGTGATACAGCTGTTTTCTTTGGTTTATCAGGAACAGGTAAAACTACATTATCTTCAGACCCAAATAGAAGATTAATTGGAGACGATGAGCATGGTTGGTCAGATAACACTGTCTTTAATTTCGAAGGTGGTTGTTATGCAAAAACTATCGATTTATCTAAAGAAAAAGAGCCTCAAATATACGATGCAATCAAATTTGGTGCAATTTTAGAAAATATTGCATTTGAAGAGGGTACTTCAACTCCAGATTATACGGATAATTCAATTACAGAAAACACAAGGGTTTCTTACCCAATTTATCACATTGATAACATTGTGTCTCCTTCAATTGGAACTTCTCCTAAAAATATATTCTTTTTAACAGCGGATGCTTTTGGAGTAATACCTCCAATCTCTCGTTTGACTAAAGAACAAGCAATGTACCACTTTATGTCAGGTTATACAGCGAAAGTAGCAGGTACTGAAATGGGGATTACTGAGCCAACAACAACTTTTTCTGCTTGTTTTGGTAAAGCATTCTTACCTCTACACCCAGCTAAATATGCTGAGTTGTTAGGAGAAAAGTTAGAGAACTCTGATACTAAAGTTTGGTTAATCAATACTGGATGGTCAGGTGGTTCTTACGGTGTTGGAAGTAGAATGAAACTTTCTTACACTAGAGCGATGATTACTGCTGCTTTGGAAGGTAAATTAGATAATGTGAAATTTGAAACATTACCAATTTTCGAATTATCTATGCCAACTGAATGTGAAGGTGTTCCAAATGAAATTTTAAACCCAAGAGGAACATGGGCTGATAAAGATGCTTACGATGCTACTGCAAATGATTTAGCTTCTCAGTTTGTAAAAAACTTTGAACAGTTTGCTGCGGAAACTAGTGAAGCAATTTTAGCTGCTGCTCCTAAAGTGATGGAGAAAAACTAATTTAGTTTTATATAATTCAAAAGGGATGTACATTATGTACATCCCTTTTTTTTTGTATTTTAAAAATGGTGGTAAATATCTTAAAGAAATTTTATTTACCAGTCTTATCTTCAATAAGGTCAAGAGCCCTAACACCAAATTGACTGTTAGACCATTTGTAAGTAAATTTATTGTTTTTTATTTCGACAAAAGCAGGAAAAGCTCTTTCTGCAACTCTAGCCAGTTTGTTTCTATCTTTTGCCAAACGGATGTCGAATAAACCATCAATTTCTTCTTGGTAGGTAGTTAAAGAGTTGCTGTCTGAGGAACATACAACAAATTCAATTTTCAAATTCGAATTTCTTTTAGCTAATGTTTTAAGCCTTCCAATTGCTTCATAGCAATACGGACAATTAGGAATGGTAATAACCATAAGACCATTTTCTATGGTGTTTTCGTTATAACTATTTTGATTTAATACTTTTCCATTTTTTGAAAAATCGCCTTGATAAATAGGGTGTAAAGCAAAACTAATTCCAAAAGGTAATAGTAATAATAGAACAGAAAAGGTTATTTTTAATACCTTTTTTAAAGAAATAGATTTATAAAGTGTTATTGCTAATAAAGCACCTAAAACAATGTTTAGTAAATATGGTATCGCCTTTGATAGTGTCCAAGAAGCTCCTAAATTAAATAGACTCCATTCAATTTCTTTGAAGAAAAAGATAGATAAAGCAGTTGTTAATGTGTAGAGGATTATTTTCATATTGTATGTTATTTAAACCAGCCTTTTTTTCTAAAGTAGAGGGTTAGTATTATAGAGATTAAACTCATAACCATTAGTGTAAAAAAAATAACCATATTTTGAATTCAATTCTAGGATAAACTGAAAGTTCATTCCATATATTCCAGCTGTAAAGGTTAAAGGAATAAAGATAGAAGAAACAATTGTGAGCATTTTCATGATCTCATTCATGCGTTGACCTTGCATTGCAAAATAAAGGTTGTGTTTTTTGAGTCAGACATATTATAACTTTTTCATGAGTTGTTTGTATAATTCAACCATACACATTATGTCATATTTAGCCACTTTTTCTTCTGGTGTGTGTACATTATCTTCTGCTGCACCTATAAAGCACCAGTCAAAAGGTAAGTCGGTTTTTTGTAACATTCCTCCATCGCTTCCTCCGGCAGATTCAACTTCTAATTGGTATTTAATTTCTGATTCTTTTGCTATTTCAATAATTCGATTCAAATAAGACTTTCTAGGAATACCACTATCTCTCATAGATATCGCTACTCCACCTCCATGGGAAACACCTTCTGTAACCCAGGTAATATCGGATATTAAAGCTTGTTTCAAATTATATTTTTCATACAAAAAACGACCAGTAAAACCAACAGAATTTCCTCCGTGTTCTTCGTAAGTTGAAAATACAATTGCACCATTTTCTAACGTCTCAGCAACTTTTAAAGCATTCCAAACTCCAAGTCTATTATCCATGTATGGGGATTCTATAAATTCATCCGTTTCAATAAAGTTTGGTTTATAGGTTAATATCGTTCCTCGTTCAATTTCTCTTTCAAAAACACATCGAATTTCTTTATGGCCATCAATTTCTTCAATTACCATTAATTCAGTTTCGATTTCACCTTTGCTATCTGAACCTACAAGTTGTATGCCTTCTTCTAGCTTTGGACCACCAATTTTTATTAAGTTATTTTTATAGCCAACTGTATAACCGATTGTATCTGTATGTGCAAAAATAGCTGTTTTAGGTTTTCCAAATACAAGTATCAAGGTGTCTTGGAATCCATCCCCGTAATATAACTCAGGAACAGTTGTCCATTCACCTTTATTTTTATTAACGTAGTCAATTAAAAAATCTTTAATTCTTCCTTCGTCTCCAGACGCTCCTCTAATTTCTGTTAATTTTTTAAGTAGTTCCATTTTAATATATTCCTAGTTCGTTTATTTTAGCTGTTTTAAAGTCTGATAATTTTTTTTTAAACTCTGAACTATTATTTAGCTCTAGATTTATCAATAATTTGCAATTGATTTCAAACTCTTGTTTTTCTATAGTAATATTGTTATTCTTCATAAAGTTCATTATCGAAGGCATATCTTCATATTCGAAAAATAATTCCACCCAATCGTAAACTTCTTTTTCAATAATCCTTCCATTTTCTATCGCTTCTTTTGCAGCAGTTCTATATGCATTGATTAAGCCCCCAACACCAAGCTTTGTTCCTCCATAATAACGAACAACTCCAATGAGTACGTTCGATAATTCATAGGATTGTATTTGTCCTAAGATAGGAGCTCCAGCTGAATTGTTAGGTTCTCCATCGTCATTAGCTCTGTAAACTTTCATGTCAACACCAAAACGATAAGCATAACATAAATGTCTAGCTTGATGGTTCTCTTTCTTCCATTTCTCAATTAGTTCTTTAGCTTCTGATTCACTGTAGCACGAAGAGGCGTATCCAATAAATTTTGATCCTTTTTCTTTATATAGCCCTTCTGATGTTTTAAGGATAGTTTTATATGTAGACTTTATTTCGATTACTATTATTTTTAAATATTTGAAATGCTATAAATAAAGATAATAATTATATTAGATACAACTAATCTAATTCATATAATACGACTTGATTTCCTTAAAATATACAATGTATATACAGAGTTTCTAGCTGGATTATTTATTGAAACAGTAAAATAAGTGTATCTTTGAAAAAAAAACATATTAAGATGACAGAAGAAATTAAAGCAGTAAGTTACTGTGTAGGAATGAGTATTGCGGAGAGTTTAAAACAACAAGATTTAGATAAAATCACTCCAGAAGTTTTAGCGGAAGCTGTAAAAGATGTTTTTGCAGGAGCTGATCCAAAGTATTCTCCAAATGAAGCAAACTCAATTATTCAGTCTTACATCAACACAATGAATGAGAGTAAGTTTGGAGCTGTGAAAGAAGAAGGTGAAGCTTTTCTAGCAGATAATGCGAAGAAAGATGGGATTATGACTACTGCTTCAGGTTTACAATATGAAGTTGTTTCAGAAGGTGAAGGTAAAAAACCAGCAGCTACAGATAATGTAAAAGTTCATTACCATGGAACTTTAATTGACGGAACTGTTTTTGATAGTTCAGTTCAAAGAGGAGAACCAGCTACATTTGGTGTCCACCAAGTAATACCAGGATGGACAGAAGCTTTACAATTAATGAAAGCAGGTTCAAAATACAGGTTATATATCCCACAAAATTTAGCTTATGGTGCAACTCCACATCCAGGTGGTGCAATTAAACCATACATGACTTTAATTTTTGATGTTGAACTATTAGAAGTTCTTTAATATGTTAAAAATATTATCTATTAGTATTCTTACAGGGGTTTTATTGTCTTGTAGTGATGGAGAATCTAAAGCTCCAGTTGAAAATATCAAACTAAAGACTTTTAAGGATAGATTGTCTTATGTTATGGGAGCCGAACATTCTAAAGTAGTTACTAATTCTGGTGATCCTAATTTAGGATTATTTGATTATAATGCTTTAATTGATGGTTTTAAAAATGGATTGTCAAATCCTCAAGAAATGACTCCCGAATGTATAAATGCCATACAAGGTTTGTATGGTCCAAATGGACAAGATTTTAATACTGCTTTTTTGGAAAAAGGTTGTGATTGTATTGGGAACTCAATGGGGGAAGTTTTTATTAATAAATGGACGAAGACAGTTGGGAAGGATAAGTTTGATTTTGAGAAAGTTGCAGTTGGTTTTCAACATGGGCTTGAATCAAGGGATACTTTAATTTCTAAAACGGAGAGAAATGAAATTTTCTCTAATTTTAAACAGGATCTAAATAGTTTATTAATTTCTGAAAATAAAGCGTTGGAAGTAACATTTCTAGCGGAAGCTAAAGAAAGAGCCAATTCTAAAACTTTAGATAACGGAATTGTTATTGAAGTAATTCAAGAAGGGAGAGGTTCTTCTCCAAAATCTAACTCGGATGTTGTTGCTGATTATATTCTTACAAATGCAAAAGGAGATACCATAGAAAGTTCTTTTGAATATAAAGTTCAAAGAGGAGGAAAGTCTCCTGCTTTTAATTTAGGAGGTGTTATTCCAGGTTGGACTCAAGGTTTCCAGCATTTAAAGAAAGGTGGTAAATATAGAATGTTTATACCAGGAGCATTAGCTTATGGTATTAAAAGCAATTTTGAACCATTGTGTTTTTATATAGAGTTCATTGATTTTGGTGAAAAAGGAACACTAGTTGAGCCTATACCAAATCATGAAGGTTACTAGTTAATAATATTGTCTAGTTCTAGAAAAGCGTGAAGTACTATACTTCACGCTTTTTTTTATTTCTATTATGTCCTGTTCTGTAATAGCGATATACTAAAACCAAGTGTAATGGAAAGATTGTTAAAATCGGGAGGGGAGTAGGTTCAAAACGAACTAAAAAAGATTACTTCCTTTTAAGTTACAATTATTTGAAGAAGTATGAAAATGATTTTAAACAAAAACTCAACCAAAACAGAAGTCTGGAACTCATGGAGATTCTACAGTTACTAAATGTTTGCAAAATATGGTAGCTTTGATTAAGGGAATCAAGTATATTAGTTGTTAATTTGTCCAATCGATATAAGATAAATCTAATAAACCTGCTAATCTTTTTATTAGTTAACATAAAAAAATCCCTATCTAAGTTTTAGATAGGGATTTGAAATATAAGAGTTTAATCTTGATTTAAGACTCTTGCATCTTGATTAAGTTTAATGCAGAACCAGCTTTAAACCACTCAATTTGTTGTTCGTTATAAGTATGATTTAACTTGATGTTTTCTTTTGTTCCATCAGTATGAATAACTTCTAATGTTAATTGTTTTCCAGCAGAGAAATCAACTAAGTCGATGAAGTTAAAAGTATCATCTTCTTTTATTTTGTTGTAGTCAGATTCATTATCAAAAGTTAAACCTAACATTCCTTGCTTCTTCAAGTTAGTTTCATGTATACGAGCAAATGACTTAACAATTACAGCTTTAACACCTAAATGTCTTGGTTCCATTGCAGCATGCTCTCTTGAAGAACCTTCTCCGTAATTATGGTCACCTACAACAATTGAAGGAACGTTTGCAGCTTTGTAAGCTCTCCCAGTTGCAGGAACTTCTCCTTTAACTCCTGTAAGTTGGTTTACAACCTCGTTGGTTGCTCCACCAAATGCGTTAACAGCACCAATTAAACAATTGTTAGAGATGTTATCTAAATGTCCTCTATACCTTAACCATGGTCCAGCCATTGATATGTGATCAGTAGTACATTTTCCTTCTGCTTTAATTAATAATTTTGCACCAGTAATGTTTTTACCATCCCAAGCAGCAAATGGCTCCAATAATTGAAGTCTTTCTGAATCTGGATTTACTTGAACTTCAATTCCACTTCCATCTTCTGATGGTGCTTGATATCCATTATCTTCAACAGCAAAACCTTTTGTTGGTAACTCAAAACCTGAAGGTTCATTTAGTTTTACTGCTTCACCAGCTTCATTGGTAAGTGTATCTGTAACAGGGTTGAAGTCAAGACGACCTGATATAGCTACAGCAGCAACCATTTCTGGAGAAGTTACAAATGCGTGAGTGTTAGGGTTTCCATCCGCTCTCTTAGCAAAGTTTCTATTAAAAGAATGAACGATAGAGTTTTTCTCTTTTTTCTCAGCACCTTCTCTGTCCCATTGACCAATACAAGGTCCACAAGCATTAGTAAAAATACGAGTAGATTCAAATTTATTGAAAGTGTCAATTAAACCATCTCTTTCAGCTGTGTAACGTACTTGCTCAGAACCTGGGTTAATCCCTAGAATAGCTTTTGGTTTAACACCTTTACTAACAGCATCTTCAACAATAGAAGCTGCTCTAGTTAAATCTTCGTAAGAAGAATTTGTACAAGAACCAATTAAAGCCCACTCAACATCAGTTGGCCATCCATTAGCAGCAGCTTTTTCTTTCATTTCAGAAACTGGAGTAGCTAAGTCAGGAGTGAATGGACCGTTTAAGTGAGGTGTTAATGTAGATAAATCTATCTCAATAACTTGATCAAAATATTTTTCAGGGTTTGCATAAACTTCCGCATCTCCTGTTAAATGTTCTGCAACTTCATTAGCAGCATCAACAACATCTTGACGACCAGTAGCAGCCAAATACCTTCTCATAGAATCATCGTAACCAAAAGTGGAAGTAGTTGCACCTATTTCAGCACCCATGTTACAAATTGTTCCTTTTCCAGTTGCAGATAAAGATTCTGCTCCTTCTCCAAAATATTCAACGATACAACCAGTACCACCTTTAACAGTTAAGATTCCAGCAACTTTTAAAATAACGTCTTTAGCAGAAGCCCATCCGTTTAAGTTACCAGTTAATTTTATACCAATTAGTTTAGGGAACTTTAATTCCCATGCCATACCAGCCATTACATCTACAGCATCTGCACCACCAACACCAACAGCAACCATTCCTAATCCACCTGCATTTACTGTGTGAGAATCTGTACCGATCATCATTCCCCCTGGGAATGCGTAGTTTTCAAGAACTACTTGATGAATAATTCCAGCTCCTGGTTTCCAAAAACCAATACCATATTTATCACAAACAGAACTTAAAAAGTTAAAAACTTCATTATTTTTATTTATACCTTCTTGTAAATCTTTAGTAGCACCAACTCTCGCTTGAATCAAGTGATCTGCATGAGCAGTAGAAGGTACAGCAACTTTAGGTTTACCAGCTTGCATAAACTGTAATAAAGCCATTTGTGCTGTAGCATCTTGCATTGCTACCCTATCAGGCGCAAAATCAACGTATGAATTACCTCTTTCATGAGCAGAAGTGGCGTTGCCTTCCCACAAGTGAGTGTAAAGAATTTTTTCAGTTAAAGTTAATGGTTTACCAGTTATTTTTCTTGCCGCTTCAACGCGTTCAGGAAAAAGGGAATAAACCTTTTTAATCATCTCTAAATCGAATACCATAAATTGTTTGTTTAAGATCTACATTAATAGTGTAATGCGAAAATAAGTATTTTGTACGAATTATACTTTATATATATACACTAAAAATTATTCAAATTGTATAAAAAGGTTCTGGTTTATACTATTTGCTCTTGCTCGATTTTATTTTGCTTATTTTGTATATTTCTTTATTCTATTTGCTTTCAACTAAATTTTATTTATCTTTGTCCCCTTATATTATCAATTAATTAATAAATACTTATGAATTCTTACGAAACTGTTTTCATTTTAACTCCCGTTTTGTCTGACGATCAGACAAAGGAAGCAGTGCAGAAATTCGAGAGCGAAATTAGCTCATTGGGTGGAAAAATTAAGCACAAAGAAAATTGGGGATTACGTAAATTAGCGTACCCTATCCAAAAAAAATCTACAGGATTTTACTTCTTGTTAGAATTTGAAGCGGAAGGACCATCAATCTCAGACTTTGAGTTGGTTCTTAAGCGTGACGAACGTGTTATGCGTTTCTTAACTACTAGAATGGATAAAGACCATTTAGCTTATGCTGAAAAGCGAAGAGCAAAAATGGGAGAGAAAAAATCTGCTTCTACTGAAGCTTAATTATTAACATTTTAAAATTTAAGAAAATGGCTCAAAATGATGTTCGTTATTTAACTCCGATTTCAATTGAAATTAGAAAAGATAAATATTGTCGTTTCAAAAAAAGCGGTATTAAATTCATCGACTATAAAGATGGAAGTTACCTATTAAAATTAATCAATGAGCAAGGGAAAATCTTGCCTCGTCGTTTAACAGGTACATCTGCTAAATATCAGAAAAGAGTAGGTCAAGCTATCAAACGTGCACGTCACATAGCTATCCTTCCTTATGTAGCTGATATGTTGAAATAAGACAATTGTTTAACAGGAAAAAAATATAAAAAATGCAAGTAATTCTTACAAAAAACGTAGACAAACTTGGTTATAAAGATGATGTTGTTACTGTAAAACCAGGTTATGGTCGTAACTTCTTGATTCCTCAAGGATATGCTATGTTAGCTACATCTTCTGCTTTGAAATCTCACGCAGAAACTATGAAGCAACGTTCTCATAAAGAATCTAAGGTATTAGCAGAAGCAGAAGCTGTTGCAGCTAAGTTAACCGAGGTTACTTTAAAAATCGGAACAAAAGCTGGAGAAAATGGAAAGATATTCGGATCAGTTAACACTATCCAATTGTCTGAAGCTCTTAAAGGTTTAGGTTTTGATATTGATCGTAAATCTTTGAAAATTAAAGATGAGCCAATTAGAGAAGTTGGTACTTACGAAGCAGAAGCTAATCTTCACAAAGGGGTTAAGCCAATGTTTAAATTTGAAGTTGTTGGAGAGTAATTCTTCTTTCAAATAATTGATATAGTAAAGGCTTCCACTTGGAAGCCTTTTTTGTGCTATATAATTTAATATCCTGATATTTTGCGTTAATAATCTACTCGAGATATAAGCAAGATCTATTTACAATTCTTTTTTAATTCTAACATTTTCTTTCCTGACATCATTTCATAAGCTTTACACTTATTATTTTTTTCTTTCTTCAAAGTTTCCATTTTATTTTTCATTTCTTCGGTGATTTCTTTATCAAAAAGTGTCCTAGAATAATTGTTGAGCTCTTTTCCAGCTAGAAGGCAATCACAAAATTTAGTATCCTTAGTTGAACAGGATACTAAAATGGCTAGAGTTGGTATTAATAATAAGTATTTCATTTTATTTAAATTGATGTTTTGTAAAAATAAGATTTTATTGGGTTTACCTCCAAGATAGTTTCTTTATTTTAAAAGTCTATTTTAAGTTTGATGAAAAACAATATTAAACAGTGATTAATTAAATCTTAAAAAGTAAATGTATCTTTACTGTGAGATTTTTTCATTATTTTTAGTCTTATCGTTAACATAAGAATATATGAAACAGTAATGTTAGCAAAGGAAAAGTTATTGAGATAAACTTTACTTTTTTATATTATTAAAAGTATACAGAGGTTAAATGATAAAAATATACCATGAAAAAATTAAGACAAGTCAGTTTAGAGTTTATTAATAGTTTCAATAAAAATACTCTGATGGAGTCGTTAGGTATTGAATGTGTAGAACTAGGAGGTGACTATTTAATTTCTACTATGCCAGTAGATCGAAGAACGCATCAACCAATGGGTTTGCTTCACGGAGGTGCTAGCGCTGCCTTAATTGAAAGTATTGGTTCAATGGGGTCAACTTTATTAATTGATCTCGAAAAAGAAGCACCTGTAGGTGTAGAAGTGAATGCAAACCATGTTTCTGGTGTTAAATCAGGTAAAGTAAAAGCTTTTGGTAAATTAGTTCATGCAGGGAGTAAAACACACTTATGGCAAGTGGATATTTTCGATAATGAAAGTATGAAGCTTGTTTGCACTGGTCGTTTAACGGTTATGGTTGTTTCAAAATAGTTAGTTTATGAGTGATATTCTTTTTCATAGGTTCCCTGGAGAAAAGAAACATAAATGTATTGGTAGCTTTTTATTATTAGATAAACTAACTGAAGCTAACGGATTTGTTGTTTCGTCTTTTGATAAAAGTCAAAAGTTCTCTTTTAAAGAAATGGGTGTTTATAGAAATAAGAATATTAACTTTTATTCATCTAAAGAAGTTCCTTTTGTCGTTACGAAAACTAAGTATTTAGAACAAGCGGAGTCTTATATTGATAAAATAAAATCATCTGAAGTAGATAAAGCAATTTTGTCAAGAGTGAAAAAAGTAGATGTAAAGAAACAGGATCTCGAAAAAATATTTGATGATCTATGTCTAGCCTATCCAAATGCTTTTGTTTATTTGATTTCTTCTTCTAGTGTTGGAACATGGTTAGGAGCTTCTCCTGAGGTTTTGTTAAAGGTAGATAATAAGAACGCATTTACCATGTCTTTGGCAGGGACTAAAAACAATAAGGAAAAGGAGTGGACAACAAAAGAGTTGGAAGAGCAGGGATATGTCACGAAGTACATCAAGAATACAATCTCTAATTTTAAAATACAAAACTTAAAATTAAAAGGACCATATACTCATTCAGCTGGTCCAGTTTTTCATCTACGCACAGATTTTGATTTTATTATTGAACAATCTGATATTATTAGGTTATTAGATGGCCTTCATCCTACGCCTGCAATAGCTGGCTTGCCTGTTAAAGAATCTGTCAAAATGATAAATCAGATCGAAAAACATTCAAGAAGTCTGTATAGTGGTTTTATCGGTAGGGTAGGTGAAGGGAAGTCAGACTTATTTGTAAATTTACGGTGTTGTCAAATAATAGGTAATCAAGGATATTTATATCTAGGAGGTGGTTTGACTAAAGATTCTATTCCTGAGGATGAGTGGTTAGAAACTGAAAATAAAAGTATGACCTTAATAAATATTCTCCATAAATAAAAAAGAGGATATATTTAAAATATACCCTCTTGATAGTAATTTATTTTTTTTACCAAGCGAAAAACTTTACATCAATTGGATCTGCTCCTCCATTATTGTAAACATCTACTCTGCATTGTCCACTATCTCCTTGAAAAACTATCTTTAAATCATTATTCCCTACAGTGTTTGTTGTGAATTCTTGTTTTTTATTTACAAAATTATCTGCATACCATCCTTTCTGATAAGTAAATAACCATCTATTATATGTTGCAGGATCTTCAGGTGTAGTATTTGTAAAAACAACTCTTAAGGATGATTTTTTAGATAAATTCGCTTCAAGACTATAACTTTCTCCTTTCAATAATTTTGTTGGTGTACCTTCTAGTCCTGATGGCAAAACAAAAATATTTTCTCCGTAGTTATTTGCAATTTCAGGATATGTAATATTTCCTCTTTTTTCACAGGAAGCTAATGTGATTAAAAAAGAAAGTGCAATTATAAAAGATTTAAATATCATTTTTGATTCCATGTTATGTAACATTAGTGATTTTAATAAACTTAATATTAAGACTATAAAGATACAAATATAATTAAAAAAAAAACAGGCATTCTAAGAATGCCTGTTTTCAATATGATTAAAATAAATAATTACTATTTATTTTTTTCCCATTTTTTGTTTAAGTGCAACTAATGCATCTAAATCACCTAACGTTGATTTCTCAGAGTTTTGGTTATTAGATTTATTTACTGCAGCGCTAGAAGATCCACCTTTTTTAGAAGATTTTTCTTTATGAGTAATTGTTGGTTTGTCTTCACCTGCTTCAAACATTCTTGTGTGAGAAACAACAATTTTCTTAGCGTCTTTATTGAATTCAATAACTTTAAAATCTAAAGTTTCGTCAATCTTAGCATTTGCTCCATCTTCTTTTCTTAAGTGTTTAGCAGGACAGATTCCTTCTACACCATAAGGCAATGCAACGATACCAGATTTATCTTTGTTTTCAATAATTGTTCCTTGGTGTACTGAACCTTCTCCAAAGATAGTTTCAAATACATCCCATGGATTTTCTTCAAGCTGTTTGTGCCCTAAAGAAATACGACGATTTTCTCTATCTATTTCTAAAACAACAACATTTAACTCATCTCCAACTTTACAGAATTCTGATGGGTGCTTGATTTTCTTTTGCCAAGATAGGTCAGAAATGTGAATTAATCCATCAACTCCTTCTTCTAATTCAACAAATACACCGAAGTTTGTAAAATTACGAACTTTAGCTGTATGCTTAGAAGTAGCTGTGTATTTAGCTTCAACAACTTCCCATGGATCTGGCATTAACTGTTTAATACCTAATGACATTTTACGATCTTCTCTGTCTAAAGTTAAGATTACAGCTTTAACTGTGTCTCCTACAGACATGAAATCTTGTGCAGAACGTAGATGTTGAGACCAGCTCATTTCAGAAACGTGAATTAATCCTTCAACTCCTGGAGCGATTTCAACGAAAGCACCATAATCAGCCATAACAACAACTTTACCTTCAACAGCATCACCAACGTTTAAGTTAGTGTCTAAAGCATCCCATGGATGTGGTTGTAGTTGTTTAAGACCTAATGCGATACGTTTTTTGTCATCATCAAAGTCTAAGATAACAACGTTTAATTTTTGATCTAATTCTAAAATCTCATCTGGGTGGTTAACACGTCCCCATGAAAGATCAGTAATGTGGATTAATCCATCAACACCACCTAAGTCAATAAATACACCGTAAGATGTAATGTTCTTAACTGTACCTTCTAAAACTTGACCTTTTTCTAGACCAGAAATAATTAATTTTTTCTGTTCTTCTAATTCAGCCTCGATAAGAGCTTTGTGAGAAACAACAACATTTCTAAATTCTTGGTTGATTTTAACAACTTTGAACTCCATGTTCTTTCCTACATATACATCGTAATCACGGATTGGTTTAACATCAATTTGAGATCCTGGTAAGAAAGCTTCTATACCGAATACATCAACGATTAAACCACCTTTAGTACGACACTTAACGAATCCTGTAATAATTTCTCCTGTTTTCAATACATCATTAACATGAATCCATGCTTTGTGCATACGAGCAGTTTTGTGAGAAATTACCAATTGACCAAAACGGTCTTCTTGGCACTCAACAAAAACGTCAACTGTATCTCCAACTTTTAAATCTGGATTGTAACGGAACTCTCCATTAGGGATAACTCCTTCAGACTTAAAGCCGATATTGATAACAACTTCTCTTTTTGTAATCGCAATTACAGTACCTTCAATTACTTCTTTTTCATTGATAGATGTTAAGGTTTTTTCATAAACGTCTGATAATTCAGAACGTTCTGCTGAAGAGTAACCTTCTAATGATAATGCTTCCCAATCAAAATCAGGATTACCTTGGTTTGAAATTTGTTCTGCCATGTTGGCTTTTATAAATTGTATTCCGAGAAATCTTATAAAGCTCGAAAGTGATTAATAATTAACTGTTTTTAATAAGATTAACAGTGTGATTTTAAATACAAAGGTATTGTATTAATTTATTATATACAAATAAATGTTTTGATGAAAAGTATTTTATTTATCTACTGATAACCATGTTTTTTGTAGTTTATTTGTCTTCTCATCGTCAACTAGTAAAAATTGGTATTGCGGCCTTTCATAGTTAAGCATTGTTACCTTTAATTCATAAAGAACATCTTCTCTTGATATTAATATAGAAAGTTGATCCCCTTCTTTTAAGTTTCCAATCATTTTTTCAAAGTCAGCTTTATCAACTCGGTAGCCATTGCATCCTATTATTTCATCGTTTACACTTAATCCTGCATTCTCAGAAGCCGAATTGGAACGGATCCTCCTTACAATCAGTTTGTTTCCAGATTGTGATAAATATGCTCCAAAAGATGGTCTTGATTCTCCTGTATAAACTGCATTTACTCCTATCGGAGAAAAAATTGTTTTGTAATCAATTACTTTTGTACCATAGATATAATCATTAAAAAAAGTGTCTAAGTCGTAACCGATAAATTCTTCTAATTCATTTTGAAATTCAATGTCTGAAAATCCTCTTTCTAATTCTAAATAATATTTATCATATAAATGACGCATAAAGTTGTCTAGTTTCTTTGAACCATTTGACTCTTTAATGATCATTGCGTCTAGGCAAGCTGCGATTACTGCACCTCTTGAGTAATATGTCATTGATGTATTTGAACTGTTTTCGTTTGGACGGTACCCTTTAACCCATGCATCAAAACTTGCATGTGCAACTGGCTGTATCCTACTTCCAACTGTTCCTTCTACATAGTTTAATGAGCTTAAAAGTTTTGCTATATAGATTTCTTCGGTGTAATATCCAGCTCTCAATAAAATTAATTCATCGTAATACGATGTTACCCCTTCCATTACCCATAACAAGGTTGTGTAATTTTCTTCGTCGTAATTGAATGGTCCTAATTCAATAGGTCTTATTCTTTTCACGTTCCATAAGTGGAAGTATTCGTGTGCTACTAAGGATAAAAACTTTAAATAAGCGCTTCCTTCATAGGTCCACCTATTTACACTTAATGTAGTTGAGTTCATGTGCTCTAATCCTCCTTGACCATCTACAACATTGTGAATGATGAATGTGTATTGTTTGTTAGGGTTTACACCTACAACGTTTGAGGTAGACTCAATAATTTTGGCCATATCAATCTTCAATTTTTCAATGTCGTAGTTTCCTTCTCCGTACATTCCAACTGTATGATGAACTCCTGCTGCATCAAAGTCAAATACTTTTTGGTTTCCTATTTCAATTGGACAGTCAACTAATTGATCGTAGTTGTCAAAAAGGTAAGTATTTGTTTCTCCTTCTTTCTTCAATGCTGTTGTTATGGTACTGAAGTCTTTGTGAGGTACAATTTCTAATTTTCCAGCACTATTTTTTGATTTTTCAGTGTACATAAAAACCGATGTTCCACTAACAAATCCATGAGTTAAGTCTAAAAAACTTGTTCTTACAGTCAATTCAAAAGCATAAACTTCGTACTTTATCGTTACTTTTTTTGCTTTGGATTTCGCTATGTTCCACTTGTTTTTAGTTACCTTACTTACTTTAATAGGTTCACCATTCTCGTTAAAAGCTTTTACTAAGTTTAAATTTTTAGAGAACTCTCTCACTAAATATGACCCTGGGGCCCAAACTGGCATTTTTACATCAAATGATTTTCCTTTATATCCTGATACTTCCATTTCTACTTCATAGTAGTGGGATTGAGGCCTTGACATCATTAATTTATAACTAACTGTTTGACTATATAAGTTGGTTATTAGTAAGGTGAAAAATAGTAGAATAGTATTTTTAAGCATAATAATTATTGTTTTTTTGTCAAAGATAAAATTTGAATTGTAGTTTTGTGTTATATTGTTGTATAAAAAATTGAATATATGTTTCGTATTTTATTAGCCCTCTCATTCATTTCTTTTTTAGTTAGTAGTTGTAATGGGGAAAAGGATACTATTTCAGATAAAAAAAGTGAACGAGTTGCTGAGTTAGAAAGTGAGTTATCTCAAATTAAATTAGATAATGATTTAAAAGATAATTTAGTGAATGAATCTTTGACTTTCTTCAATGAGATTCAATCTAACCTTGAGTCTATTCAATTGAAAAAGAATGAAATTCATTTAAAGTCTCAAAATGCAGAACTAACAGATGACGATAAGACTTATATTATTGAACAGATAAAATATATTAATTATCTACGTAAAGAGAATGGGGAAAAAGTAAATCAATTAAATAACACACTAAAAGAAAGTGGTCTTAGAATTGTTGAATTGGAAAATTTGATTCAACGATTAATGAAAGAGATTGATGTTAAAGATCAGGAAATTAATTTGCTACAAGAAGAGTTGGACTCAGTAAATTCTGAATATTCGAAATTGTTTGATGCTTACATTGAACAAACAATAATTGTTGACGAATTAAAAGGACAAATTAATACTGGTTATTATACCTATGGGACTTACAAGGAATTATCTGAAAACAAGGTAGTGGAAAAAAAAGATGGTTTCATTGGGATAGGAAGAAAAACAGCTTTAGTAGATGATTTTAATGAAGATTATTTTATAAAAATAGATGTTTTAAAAAAGAACGAAATTTTTATTGAAGGACTGAAACTGAAGTTTGTAACGGATCATCCCTCTTCTTCTTATTCTCTAATACAGGATGAAAATAATACTAAGATTTCAATTTCTAATCCAAAAGAGTTTTGGAAGGTTTCTAAATACTTAGTTGTTATTGTTGGTTAAATTTCTTTTTTCTTCCAATTAAAGAATTTTAAATATCCGTAGGATAATGCTCCTATCGCTATAAAGTATATGTATTCTACTGTCCAAACCCAAAGTATATCCATTTTTAATACTTTGATGAAAACATAAGCAGACAATAGATATAAACCAACGCAAATAGCTTCAATTATAAGAGTTGCAATTGTGTTTCCACTTCCGTTTATTGTTTGGAAATAAACAATAAATAACCCATAAATCATTGTAGAACCAGATATGAAATATAATATCTCTTTTGTTTTATCTAGATAATCTTCTTTAGGATTTACAATACTTATTATTTGATATGGAAAGATTATTGTTAAAGCAATAATAACGATAAGAAATGTTGCAGTTAATACCTGAATTCTTTTTTGTATTATCTTTAAATCTTCATATTTCTTATTGCCTATATACTGAGAGATATATGTTTTAGTAGTTGTTGAAAAACCCCAGATCGGAATAAATGCAAGAAAATATATAGATCGTATGTTTTGGGAAACTGTTAACTCAAATTCACCAATTTGTTCAATCCATATAAAAAATACGGTCCAAGTACCAAGTGCAAATATTGCTTGAAGCATTATCGGACTTCCAACTTTAATCAATTCTTTAAATGGATCAATACTAAACCTTAGGTAAGAAAATAAATTGTATTGTTTCTTTTGTTTACCAAACACAAGATAACCTAATAAAAATAATGCTCCGGTTCCTTCTGCAATTGTTGAGGCTAAAGCGGCTCCTTTTATCCCCATTGAGGGGATACCAAATTTCCCAAAGATTAACACCCAGTCTAAGGCAATATTAGAGAAAGCTATAATTATTGAACTAAAAAGAACGATTTTAGTATTGCCTGTAGCAAAGAAAAAAGCTTGTGAACTAAGTAGGAATACACCTAAGAAAAGGGCGTAGCTTCTATAGTTTAGAAAATCAATTTGTAGATTAGCAATCTCTATACTTTTTGATATTGTTGTTAAAAAATATGGAGCTAGAAATTGTAAGATTAACCAAAAAGATAAAGCTAAACCAGCTAGAGTTATTAGTGTTGTGCTAAATATTCTACCTACTCTTTTTAGTTTGTTTTGTCCAATTCTCCTCGCTATCAAAATTTGAGTACCATCACTCATACCTGTAATTGCGATAAATAAAGTCATGAAAAGTAAACCGGCATTACCAGCTGCGTCATAGGATAAAGTATCGTAACGACTTAGAAAAGCAGTGTCAGTAATTAGAACGACAGCTTGAATAAAACTGGATACCATTAAAGGTAATGCAACTTTTAAAATAGATTTGTATTTTAAATCTAGCATTATTAGTCTACTTGTAAAACTAGTCCTTTTAAATATTCACCTTCAGGATGAAAAACATTTATAGGGTGGTCTGCAGGTTGATGAAGCTGTTCTAATATCCTTACGTTTCTTCCTGCTTCTATTGCAGCAGCAATTACTGTGTTAGTGAATAAAAATTTATCTACTACTTGTGAGCAAGAGAAAGTAAATAAAATTCCTCCTGGTTTAATTTGACGAATAGCGTGAGCATTTAAACGTTTATACCCTTGAATAGCTTTATGTCTTTTATCTCTATGTTTAGCAAAAGCAGGTGGGTCTAATACAATTATATCGTAATCTTCTTCAAGATTTTTCATATAATCCATTGCATCTGCGACTATTGATTTATGTTTTTGTTCGAATTGGTTGAGTTCCACATTTGCATCAGTAAGGGCAATTGCTTTTTTAGAACTATCTAATGAATGAACTAAGGAAGCACCTTCTTGAAGTGCTAGTAAACTAAAACCTCCTGAATAGCAAAATGTATTTAAAACTTTTTTCCCCTTTGAATATTTTCCAAGTAGAAACCTGTTCTCTCTTTGATCTATAAAAAAACCTGTTTTTTGACCATTGATCCAGTCTATCTGAAGTTTTACTCCATGTTCCAAAGCGTTATGCGGAGTTTCACATTCTCCAAAAAGATATCCATCTTTTCCTTCAGCTCTTTGAGGCAAGGTATCTGAAGATTTTGAATAAACAGCTTTAAGTTCTTTTTTTAAAGCGTTTTTAAGAGATTCGCCAATTAACTCTACTGAATTATACATTCCAATACTATGGCATTGGATTACGGCAACACCATTGTAAAAATCTATAATTAACCCAGGTAAAGAGTCTCCTTCTCCATGAACTAACCTACAAATATTGGAGTCTTTACGAATTAGGTTTAATTTCTTCCTTAATTCTACAGCATTTGCTATTTTATTATTAAAAAACTCTTGATTTAATTCTACATCGTCAAAAGTTAAAACTCTTACCGATATTGTTGCATGTTGAAAATGACCTCTAGCTAAGAAATTATTCTTGTTGTCAAATACAGAAACAACATCTCCATCAAGAAGTTCAGTCACGTCTGACTTAATTGCTCCAGAAAAAATCCATGGATGTTTTCTCTCAATAGAGTTAATTTTGTGTTTATGTATTTGTATAGATTTCATTTCACATTTATTTATGTGGTAAAGTTACAAAAAGGAAAGTCAGCTTTTATATAGATTGTTCGTACTTTTGCAATAAAAATAGGATTATGCAGCTAAATGTACATTTTTACATGCTAAACGAACATTTTTCTCAAGATCATGCAGATGCTCAACATAATGGAGAAGAGTCGGAAAACAACTTAAAATATGAATGGGAGGATGAGTTAGCGATTTCTCACCCTATTAAGTCTTTAACTCCTGTTAGGAAAGGAATATATACTATTCAAGGGTCTTTGGGAGAGGATCAACCTTTTGCTTATAAGATTCCTGAAACGCTTGTTTTTAATATTGAAGGTGAGGATGGTTCGGTTACTCAAATGGCTTGTTCTGAAAGTATAGTGGATAGTTTTGAAATAATAGACGGAAAAGAGGATATGCGTTTAAATGTATTCTTAAAGGAAGAGGAACCTCATACTAATCCAATACCTGGAATCTATATTGCTTTACAAGAGTTTCCAAAAGAATTAGCTGACTAATGTTAAAACTGACTAATGTTTCTTTGGCTTTTGATACTCCTGTTATAAACGATGTTTCTTTTGAACTTTTAAAAGGTGAGTTTATCGGTGTAGTAGGAGGAAGTGGAGAGGGTAAAACAACTTTACTGAAAATAATTTCAGGTTTATTAAATACTTCATCTGGAGAAATATTATTAGAAGGAAATAAGGTGGAAGGTCCCTCACGGAAATTAATTCCAGGGCACGAAGAGATTAAATTAGTTAATCAGGATTTTGATCTTGATTTGTACCATACTGTTAAAGAGAATATTCGAGAAAAAATTCTTTTTTTATCTAAAGAGGAGAGAGAGGAGAAGATAGAGGAACTTCTTGAATTGATGGAAATCAAACATTTAGAAAATCAAAAAGCGACAAATTTATCAGGAGGAGAACAGCAACGTTTGGCTTTTGCTAGAGCTTTAGCTTCTAGTCCAAAGGTTTTGTTATTGGATGAACCTTATGCTCATTTAGATTTTAGATTGAAAAATAAAATTCAAGATTATCTTTTAGACTTGAAGTATAAAGAAGGATTGAGTGTTGTCCTAGTTTCTCATAATGGAGAAGAAATCTTAAGTGTGTCAGATAAAATTATCCATTTTAAAAAAGGCTCTGTACAAAGAATAGATAGTCCTTTTAACTTTTACAATTTTCCTAGAACTAAAAATGAAGCCTTGCTTTTTGGTCCAGTTAATGAAGTTTTAATAAACAATAAGCGATTTCTTTTTAGGCCAAACTTATTCAAATTAGATAAACTTGATAATGATCTTTTTGAATTAGATATTGAGTTTGTAGGAGTTCAGTTTGCAGGAGCTTACTTCATAAATTTCTTTGAGTATAATGGACAGAAATTACTTTTATATTCTGATGAACCTTTGAAAAGGGTAAGTAAAATATATTTAGATTGTTAGCATGAAAAAAATGACTTTTAAAGATAAAGGAGAAATATTAAAGAATACTTTTCAAGGTTTTTTTAAGGAGAATAGTTTCTTTCATGGAGCAGCACTTTCGTATTATACTATTTTTGCTTTAGTACCTCTTCTTTATTTAGCTTTTGCAACTTTTGGAAGAATTGTTGGGAATGAAAAATTATTAGAAATTATTGGAGGGCTATTAAAAGAGCAAGTTGGAATAGAGGATATTACCGGGATTTTATCTTTTTTAGATGGGGTAGATCTTGCTGGAGGAAGCTTCGTGATGCAAGTTGTAGGTGTTTTTGTATTGATAGTATCGGCAACTGCTTTGTTTGGTGCATTGAGGAATAGTATTAATGCTTTTTACGAAGTGGAGTTAGTCCATGAGAGTAATAAAAAAATAATTTTAAGTCACCTAATTTCTCGTTTGGTTTCTGTTTCAATTTTAACTTTGATTGGAGTGGTTATTATTGTTATTTATTTCGCACAAACTCTTTTATTATCTTTCGGGAGTTATCTCTTGGGGGATTCCGGTACAATAAATGAGTTGTATTCTTTTCTATTTGAACATGGTTTGTCTATTTTTTCAAATGTTATAATTTTTTCATTTATATTTAAATACCTCCACGATGGATTTGTAAAATGGAAAATAGCTATAAGAGGAGCTGCACTCACATCTGTTTTATTGTATTTCGGACAATTATTAATTAAATACTATCTTGGAAACTTCTTTTTTGCTGCTGACGGGGGAATTGCAGGTACGCTACTTGTAATACTTGCTTGGATGTATTACTCCTCACAAATTATATTTTTTGGAGCTAAATACACCTGTGAATTCGCCAAAAAAATTGGTGAACCTATTTTACCTAAAGATTAATTAAAAGTCAAACTCAAAGGATTCATCTATTGTGTCTTCTGAGTTTTGAATGTCAATGATTAATTCATCAATCTGTGCTTTTGTAACATTAGGCATACAAATAATATGGGTAATATCTCCTTCTGTGGCTAATTGCCACTTTAATTGAATACTTTTAGGCATTTTAGGAATAACAACTGTGATTGCATTAGGGTTACTCCATGCAGGAATACCTATTTTCTCCATCTCCTCTTTACAGTAATTAGCAATGGAAAGACTATAATCGTATCTTTTTTTTAATCCTTCAACTCCTAGTTTTTTAAGCGCATACCACAAGTAAAGTGGACTATGTCCATTTCTTGATCCTGTAATAGTTGTGTCAAGTGAACCAATGTAAGAAATACCTTTTGCAATCCTATCCTTATGAGACCTTTTGGTAATAACAACGCCACATGGAATTGGAGAACCAATAAATTTATGGCCGCTAATAGCTATACTGTCGGCTCCATCTTTAAAGTCAAAGGGTGGTTTTGGATCCATAAAAGCACCATAACTTCCTGAAAGTGCTCCATCACAATGTACATAGTGATCTTGAATTGCAAGTTTTTTTAAAATCCCTTTTATTTTTGATACATCGTCTTTTGATTCCATCATTGTAGTTCCAAAAGTTGCTATAACGATGGCTGGTTTATGTCTGTTAAATCGAATGGTATTTTCTAAATCTTCATAATCTATCTCCCCATTTTCTTGTGACCTAATTACAATACTTGGAATGTTTAGAAGGTGAATATTTTTCTTTATACTATAGTGTGTTGATTCAGAGTAGTAAACCATTCCTTTTGGATATAGCTCTCTGGCTATATATAAGCCATATAGGTTACTTTCAGAACCACCATTGGTAACATATCCCCAATAATCCGAAGGTTGAGCTCTGAATAGTTTTGCAAAGAAACCAACTACTTCCTTTTCTAGGTCATGAGTTTGAACCTTATAGGTGCAGTCTTCAAATGGGTCACCTAAATTATTTATCGGAAATTCTAAAAAACTATCTAGATCAGAATAATCAAAATCTTTGGATACTGGGTATCCTAAAAAAGAATTTCTAGCGTTAATGATGTTTTCTTTTAACTTTTTTAATTTTTGAACATCAACTTCTAATAATTGTTCTTTCATTTGAAAATATTTTTTGTAAATCTACATTAATTTAGTGTTTAATACTTTATAATTGTATATTTTGATAAATATTATTGTATATTGTTTTTTTTAAAGATTTAAAATCTTTCAGATTAGGTTTTGTTAATTTCAAATAGGAAAAAAGTATGGATGATATCGATCGTAAAATAATTAAGTTGTTGCAGATAGATGCAAAACAAAATACAAAAGAGATTGCTAAAAAAGTTGGACTTACCATTTCTCCAACTTATGAACGTATAAAAAAGTTAGAGGAGTCTGGTGTTATTAAAAACTATATTGCAATTATTGATAACGATAAGATAGGTCAAAAAATTATTGTCTATTGTCAGATTTCTTTAACTGAACATTCTAGAAAGTTAATTGATAGCTTTATAGAAGCTATCAAAAGCTATTCTGAAGTGTTAGTTTGTCAGCATGTTTCAGGAAATTACGATTTTTTATTAAAAATTGGTGTTGAAGATATGAATGCCTATCAAAAGTTTGTGATAGAAAAGTTATCTATCATAAATGGTATATCTAATATGCAAAGCTCTTTTGTAATGAATGAATTTAAAAATCAACAAATGACTATTGTTTAGTTAATACTATAAAAGTTCTTCTATAATTTTATCCATTGTATACCCTTCAGCTTCCGCACGATAATTTCTAACTAAACGATGTCTCAATATAGGTTTTGCTACTGCTTGTACATCTTCAATATCAGGAGAAAATTTCCCTTTTAATAAAGCATGACATTTAGCTCCAATAATTAAGTTTTGTGAAGCTCTTGGTCCAGCCCCCCAAGTAATAAAATCTTTAGTGATTTTAGGTGCTAATTCACTATTAAACCTAGTTTTTCCAACTAGTTTTACAGCATATTCTAATACATTATCAGAAACTGGAACCCTTCTAATTAAATCTTGGTATTGAATAATTTGTTCACCATCTAAAATTTGTTTCAGTTCAGTTTCGACATTAGAAGTTGTGGCTTTTACAATTGCCATTTCTTCATTGAATGTTGGGTAGTCCACCCAAATATTAAACATGAAACGGTCTAATTGTGCTTCTGGAAGAGGGTAGGTACCTTCTTGTTCTATAGGGTTTTGTGTAGCAAGTACGAAAAAAGGAGTTGGAAGTTTATAGTTTTTTCCACCTGTTGTAATTGCTCTTTCTTGCATTGCTTCTAATAAAGCAGATTGTGTTTTCGGAGGTGTTCTATTTATTTCATCGGCTAAAATGATATTACTGAATAGTGGTCCTTTGATAAAAGTAAAGTTTCTATTTTCATTAAGGATTTCTGAACCAATAATGTCTGAAGGCATTAAGTCTGGTGTAAATTGAACACGGTTAAATTCTAAACCTAAAGTCCTAGAAATTGTATTTACTAAAAGTGTTTTTGCTAGTCCAGGAACACCTATTAATAAACAATGGCCTTTTGAGAAGATGGAGATAAGAACTTGATCTACCACATCATCTTGTCCTACGATAACTTTATGGATTTCATTTTTTAAGTCGTTGTAGTGCTTTACTAAGTTCTCTGCTAAATTTTTATCTGACATAATAATAAAGTTAAATTTGATGAGTTCTTATTTGGCTAACCAATCGTTTTTAAAGTTACATTTTTGAAAACTTGGATCAATTTTAACGTAAGATTTTTTGATCTTTTTTTGAACCCATTCAGAGATAATTTTTTGTTTTTTATCGTTTTCAGCAGCTTGTTTAATTAAGGAATAATCTTCCTTTAAGTTTGCTAAATGAGGATTTGTTCTATTCATTAACCTTACTATTCTTATTCCTTGTTTTCTTTCATACAAGTCTGTATAAACATTTGGAGTTGAAACATCTCCTTTTTCCATGGCATCAGTTAATACAAAAATTTGTTGGTCAACTTGGTTTAGGTGTTCCATGTCCCAAGTTTGCTCACCAGTTATTGGATTGGTTATGATTCCTTTGTTTTGTTTAGTAGATTCATCATTAGAATATTTTATAACAGCTTCTTCCCATGTGATTTTATTCGCTTCAAGTTCAGCATAACAAGAATCAATTTGATTAGCAGATGCAATTAAAGATTCATGGTTTACTTCAGGAACGATAAGAATGTGTCTACATTCATAATCATCTCCTTTCCTATCTAGAAGTTTTACAATATGATAACCGTAGCTAGTTTCAAAAATATCAGAAACTTCATTTTTCTTGAGGCTAAAAAGTGTTGCTTCAAATTGGGGAACCATCATACCTCTTGTAGCTGCTATTTTACCTCCTAAAGAAGCACTTCCTGGATCCATAGAGTGAATTCTTGCTTGTGTTTCAAAACTTTTTCCTTTCTTTATGTTTTCGCTAATTTCTTTTAATTTTCCAAACGCAATATCTTTGTCCCCTTTAGTTATTTCAGGATAATTTACAATTTGCTGGAAACTTAATTGCATGTTTATAAGCGGTATACTATCCTTAGGTATATTGTTGAAAAAAGTTTTAACTTCTTTTGGTGTAACGGAAATATCCCTAGTTAAACTATTCTCCATTTCATCAGCCAATAGTTTGTTTTTTATTACTTCTCGGAATTCATTTTTTATTTCAAATGTAGATTTACCATAAAATTCTTCAAGTTTTTTTCTACTACCGATTTGTTGCTCAATATTTCTCAATCTTCCTTCCATTTCGCTTTCTACTTGTGCTTCAGGAATGATTATACTATCTAGTTTAGCTTGGTCTAATAATAGTTTTTGAAACATTATAGCTTCTAGTATGTCACAAGAAGTTTGTTCTGAAGTATTTTGACCATTATTTTTAAGTTGTAATAATTGTGATTCAATTTCGGAAGTTAAAATTATATCATCTCCTATTTGGGCAGCAATCTTATCAAGTGGAATTAATTCATTTTGACCAAAAGAAATTTCTATTTGTAATATGAATAAAAGAAAAAGTACGGGAAAAATCTTCATTTTTAAAGCTTAATTATTTTTAATGGTGGTGTTAAAACTCAAAGAGGCTAACAATATTGTAAGCCTCTTATAAGTAATTTTATTTTGAACCAAGAGAGTAAAGAATATCCTTATGAATTTTTACTGGGTATTTCTCCTTGAGTTCTTTTAACCATTCTTTTTCTAAATGGTTTTGATAATCTGAAGTTGCAAGTCCTTTTGCTTCTTTCAATGTTTTTAATTTAGGTTTAATGGCTTCATTTACATCAATAACGAAATACTTTTCATTAAATACATACGGTTCATTAACGCCTTCTTTTATGTTTTTCTTTTGAAGGAAATCATTTTTTTCTACCTCAAACTTATTTGTTCGAACTCTAAGGTTTAATTCGCTTATTTTGTTTATCGAATCAATTATATGTTTTGAATTTACACTATCAACTTGTAACATTTCATATACTTTTTTAGCGATATCTTTATTGTAGCATTCATATACATAAGCGTCTAATCTTGTTCCCCACTTATAGTTTGAATTATTAGAAGTAAAGTATTCTTCTAGTCCTGCTGTATCTAGAATTGCTTTGTTCCATACTTTATCTGACATTATCTCATATAAGATGATTCCATCATGGTATTCTCCCATTAAAGCTTTGAATGCAGGGTATTTACTTTCTAAACGGGACTCTTCATAGCTTATGATTCTTTGTTTTTCCCAGTTTTTGTAATAATCGTTGAGTCTATCTTCAAGGTTTTCTTTTGTAAAACCATTTTGATTTAACGATATATAGTTATAAAACTCAGCTGGAGAAATTTTATCTTTATTTAACCTAAAAATATATTTAGATGTTTTTAAGTTTTCACTTTTCCATCTTGAGTTAATGATACTTGTATCTATGTTTTTGGTTAAATACTTTATCGTTTTTTTAGCTTTACTTTTGTAGTTGTATTCTTCTTTTAATTTAGAGACAAAAGACGCTTGAGTAGTTTTTGAACGAGTATCTTTATTTACTCTTCTTTGGAACTCTTTTTTACTTTCTTCAAATTTTGGAATGTCTTGCCAATCAATTCTTTTTATAATGTGAAACCCATAATCCGTTTTTATAGGTTTACTGATTTCTCCGTTTTTAGAAAGCATGAAAGCAGCATCTTCAAATTCACTTACCATTCTAGTTGTAGTTCCTGTACCAAACCTTGGGAGTAAACCATTTCTACCATTTGAACTTGGATCGTCTGAATAATTATTTACTAATTCGTTCCAATCAGCACCATTTTCTAATAAGGTGTATATCTCATCAATTTTCTTTCTTGCTGAATGGATGTCTTCTTCTGAAGCATTAGGATTACTAGCAACCATAATGTGAGCTACTTCTATTGTACCTCTAGCTGGTCTTGTATCTTTTACATTTATTAAATGGTAACCAAACCTTGTTCTAACTGGCATAGATACTTCACCAACTTTTGTATTGTAAGCCGCATCTTCGAATGGGTAAACCATTTGAAAAGCTGTAAAATACCCAAGGTCTCCTTTGTTTTGTGCTACTGACGGATCTTCTGAACCTCCTTGACCTGTAGCTACTTTTTCAAATGATTCACCATTCATAATTCTTTTTCTTAAAGCCATTATTTTATTAAAAGCTTTTAGAGTGTCCTCAGGTAGTGAATTACCTTTTATTCTTATAAGTATATGAGAAGCTTTTATTTCTGTCTTAGATCTTTCATAAGCTTCAACTACTAGCAAGTCATTTTGAGCAGAATCAACCAGGTAAGGAGCGGATAATTGTTTTCTATATCCTTCTAGTTCTTTTTTTAATTTTGGTACCGTATCATAACCTAGGTCTTCAGCTTCAGCCACTTTTAACCTAAATTTAGTGTAGAGCTCCATGTAATTATCTAAAGAAACCTGATCATACCTTGGTTCAGTGTTATTTTTTAAGTAAATCTGTAAGAATTCAGATTTAGTTATTTTATTATTTCCAACTTCAAGAATAACTGGATCTACTTGACAAAAACTTAATGAAAATGTAAAAAATGCTATTATTAATAAAGGAAACTTCATAAACTATTTATTTATTTTATACTATAATTAGGTGCTTCTCTTGTTATTGTAACATCATGTGGATGAGACTCCTTAACTCCGGCACCAGTGATTCTTATAAATTCTGATTTTTTTAATTCTTCTATGTTAGGTGCACCACAATATCCCATACCAGATCTTAATCCACCAATAATTTGATATATTACTTCTATTAAATATCCTTTGTATGCGACACGTCCTGATATTCCTTCTGGAACCAATTTTTTAACATCATCTTCAGCATCTTGGAAGTACCTATCTTTTGAACCTTTTTGCATTGCTTCTAAAGAACCCATTCCTCTGTAAGACTTGAATTTTCTTCCTTCATAGATAATAGTATCTCCAGGGGATTCTTCTACACCTGCAAACATTGATCCTACCATAACCGTATCTGCACCTGCAGCGATAGCTTTAACAATATCACCTGTGTATCGAATTCCTCCGTCAGCAATTACTGGAACTCCTGTTCCATGAAGTGCTATTGCAACATCGTTAATCGCTGTTAATTGAGGAACTCCTACACCTGCAATTATTCTAGTTGTACAGATTGATCCTGGACCAATACCAACTTTTACAGCATCTGCACCAGCTTCTACTAAGTATTTAGCAGCACTAGCAGTAGCGATATTTCCTACCACAACATCTAGTTCAGGATATTTTGTTTTAACTTCCTTTAGTTTGGTAACAACCCCTTGAGTGTGACCATGAGCCGTATCAATAACTACAGCATCTACACCTGCTTCAACTAATGCTGAAACCCTTTCAATTGTATCAGCTGTAACTCCAACAGCCGCAGCAACCCTTAAACGACCAAAAGTATCTTTACAAGAATTTGGATGTTCTTTAACTTTGATGATGTCTCTGTATGTAATTAGACCTATCAAACGATTGTTTTTGTCAACTACAGGTAATTTTTCAATTTTCTTTTCTTGAAGAATATCTTCAGCTCCAGCTAAATCTGTACCATCGATTGCTGTAACAATATTTTCTGAAGTCATTACTTCTTTTATAGGTCGATTTAAGTTTTTCTCAAATCTTAAATCTCTATTGGTGACAATACCAACAAGTTTAGATTCGTTGTCAACTATTGGAATCCCACCAATACTATTTTCTTTCATCGATTGTCTAGCATCTTTTACAAGTGCACTTTCGTGAAGAGTTACAGGGTCTAGTATCATTCCACTTTCAGAACGTTTTACTTTTCTTACTTCCAAAGCTTGTTCAGCTATTGTCATGTTTTTGTGGATAACTCCTATTCCTCCTTGTTGTGCAATTGCAATAGCAAGTTTAGACTCTGTCACCGTATCCATTGCTGCAGAAACGATAGGAGTATTTACGATAATATTACGAGAAAATTTACTCTTTAATTGTACATCTCTTGGAAGTACTTCTGAATAGGAAGGAACTAATAATACATCATCATAAGTTAAACCTTCTCTAATTTGGCTAATATCTGAAAGTGACATGTTGAACTTTTTTACTAAATTCGTGCAAATATAACATTGTTTATTGGTTTTTATTTCAATAAAACCCGATTGTTGACAAATTATTTGTTTTTTGAATACAAAAAATGTTAAAAAGCGATTTTTATTTAAAATCTGCTAGTTTTTAGTGTATTATTGTTCTTAAAAATATTCATTGTGATCAATTATAATTCTCTTATACTTTCTTTTTTCTGCTTTAGTTTATCTTTTGTTACTTTTTCTCAGGATGATAAAGACACTTCTCATTTAATTCAATTATCTGGAGTGGTTCTTTCAGAAACTTCGTTAGATCAATTGCCATTTACAACCGTAATTGATTTGTCGACCAATAAAGGTACTTTGACAGATGCTTATGGTTTTTTTACTTTAGTAACAAATCCTGGAGATACCCTTGCTTTTTCAAGTGTAGGTCATAAGAACGGTACTTATGTTGTTCCAGATTCATTAAAAGATAATCGATATTCCATGATTCATGTCTTAAAGGAAGATACAAATTATTTAGAAGAGGTCGTTATTTATCCTTGGCCATCTAAAGAGAATTTTGCTAAAGCTTTTATTGAAATGGAGCCTTATTCGGATGCCTTTCAGAATGCTAAACAACAATTGTCTGGGGAGAGTTTAGCTTTTGCTGCTGCTAAGTTACAATCAGATGCTTCTTTAGCTTTTGGAACTTCTCAAAGTCAGATGTACACCCAGCTGTATTCTCAAGGTCAACAAGCCCAAACAAATCTCTTAAACCCTTTTGCTTGGTCAAAATTCATTTCAGAGTGGAAAAAAGGTAATTTAAAGATTAAATAATCTTTATTATCATTATTCCACTATTCTCTAACGGAAGGGGTTAATTACTTTAGTAACTCTTATTATTGGATCATCCCAAGAATGAAGTGATAAAGAAAATCTCCCTAATGAATTGGTATCATTACTTTTGCTTTTAGGTCCAGACTTGCTTTAACTGTTTCTTTAGATACTATGTGGATATTTTTCCAGTTTTCATTGTATTGCCCGCATTCCATCATTGCAAAATCAAAAGGACCGTATTTATTTCCTATTTCTTTAAAATGTGGATCTTAACCACTATCTCCGCTGAAGTAAATGTTTTTATTTATTTCTTTTATCACCCATGCCCCCCACATCAAAGATGGTTTATCTGTAAAACCTCTTCTTGAAAAATGTCGATAAGGGGTGAAATCCAATTTAATACTTTTAAATTTTGTTTTGTCCCACCAATTCAATTCTTGTATGTCGTTTAGAGTTTATTTCCCATGATTCTAGGTGTTTTCCAACTCCTAAAGGCACAAAAAAATGAGCTGTTTTTTCTTTAAGTAGTTGTATTGATTCATAATCTAAATGGTCATTATGAGGTATTAGAATAGCATCTATTTTGGGGAGTTGTTTAATTTCAATTGGCAGTTTTTTTGTTGAAACGTTTTGGGTTTATAAATTATTGATGATGAGGAGTTTGCCTAAGTGTTGGGTCTGATGAAATGTTTTGTCCATCTAGTTGTAATAAAAATGCAGAATGACCAAACCAAATTAGTTTATCTTCATGAATACTTTTTTCTAGGTAGACGGAATCTACTTTTTCTTGAGGTAATTCAAACTCTGGTTTACTTCTAGGTAGTCCAAAAATAAAGTCTTTTAAAACAGATAAAATGTCAGTGATTGTTATATCATCTGGGTTTGTTGGAATAAGGTTCTGGAATTTACCATCTTTATAATGCCCAGACTTTTTATAATTGATTAAGTCTTGAGTTGAATCTTTCCCATCAAATTATGGACTTGTTTGCGTAAAAAATAATTAAGCTAAATAAAATAATTATTCTTCTTAGACTAATTCCAATTCTCTTTAATGCTTTTTTATCTTCTCTAAATTCTTTAAAACCTACTTTTTCATAGAATGCTTTCGATGTTTTTTATTTTTAACAGATAAGCTTATTGAGAATGTATTTTTATATTATTTTTTCGTTCTATTTGCTTCTACAGCACATATTAAATTCCATAAAGCTCTTGCACCTACATTTGCATCCCAGTCTCCAGTTGTCCCTGGAGCAACTTCGTTTAAATCAAACCCAACAATTTTCTTATTACTAGAAGCTAATTGTAAAATTAAGTAGTTTACTTCTTCTAATTTAAATCCTCCAACAACTGGTGTTCCTGTATTGGGACAAAGTTCAGGTGAAAGTCCATCTATGTCAAAAGAAATATAAACATTTTGAGGAAGTTGATTTATGATTTCATCTACTTGATCTTTCCATGTTTTTCCTTCAAATTGTTGTTCTTTGAGTTTCCAGTCAAAAAATGTTTTAACTCTTCCGTTACTCTTTTCAATTAGATCAACTTCTGATTGAGCAATATCACGAATGCCTACTTGAACTAATCGAGATAGATTATTACAATTTTTTAATGTATTAAACATGATACTTGCATGAGATTGTTCAAAGCCTTCATAAGCTTTTCTTAAATCTGCATGTGCATCGATTTGTAGTATGCCAAAATCTTCCCCTTTGTCATTAATTGCTTCTATCAACCCAAGAGGAACACTGTGTTCTCCACCTAAGATACCAACTGTTTTTCCTGCGTTGATTAATTTCTTAGCCCTATCTTTTAAATTTTCTTTTAAAGCTATTTGAGCTTCGTTAATTTCGGAAACAATAGCTTGGAAACTTTTATCTTCTTCGATATTTCCTCCATCTTCTAGAAAGGAGATGTATTGTATAGCATCTATGCAAAGTCTACTGTTAATTTCCGCCCATTCTTTTGAAATAGGAGTCATGAAAACTTTTGTTTTCCAAGCATTTTCTAGTTTAGGATGATAGAAATCAAGTTGTGTAGAAGCTTCAAGAATAGCTTTAGGTCCATCGCTCGTTCCTTTTCCATAGGATGCAGTTGCATCCCATGGAATTGGAATAATGATAATATCAGCTTCTTCTTCTGTTACAGGGAAGCCAAAAAGGTTTCCATTGGCTATGCCTACACCATTAGGGTCGAAGTTGGACATTTTTATTTTTTTAGTAGATTTTTGACAAAATTTGGAGTTGCAAAACTTCCTCTATGTACATCTGCATTGTAGTAGCGCAATCCTTTTGTATCTACAAAAGCATCAATTTCTGTATCGTTTACAACTGTTTTTGGATTTAGATCTCCTTTAATTCCATATTGGAAACTCCACATACCAGTAGGGTAGGTAGGAACAAAGAATAAAGAAACTGGAGCTTTATCTTTTCCAAAAATATCTTGTAATGTATGATTTAATTCAGCAAATGCTTTTTCATTAAACTTTGGCGATTCACCTTGAGCTAACATTAAACCATCTTTTTTCAAAGCGTTATAGCAATTTTGGTAAAATTCAACAGAGAACAAGCCTTCTGCTGGTCCAACAGGGTCGGAACCATCTACGATAATGATGTCGTACGATTCTGGTTTTGCATTTTTAATAAACTCAATACCATCATCTACTAATAACTCTAATTTTGGGTTGTCAAATGCCGCAGCTATTTCTGGTAAATGTTCTTTACAAGCTTTAATTACTTCACCATCAATTTCTACTATGGTTACTTTTTCAACTCCTTCATGACGTAAGATTTCTCTTACAGATCCACCGTCTCCACCTCCAATAACTAGAATGTTTTTGGCATTTCCATGGGTAAAGATCGCTGGGTGAGAAATCATTTCGTGGTAGTGAAACTCATCTTCAATGGTTGTCATTACCATGTCGTCAAGCGCTAACATTTTACCGTATTTGTACGACTCAATAATTCTTACTCTTTGAAAAGGAGATTGAACATCGTAAAAAACTTCCCCTGTAAAACGAAGAGATAATGCTTGGTTTTCATCTTTGTCAGTAAACCAAACGTTCCTTGTATAAAAATCTGGATTTGCCCACTCACTAGCTTTTTGACGCATAGTTGTCATGTCGAAATCGTTTCTTGTTAACAAGTTAACAGAACCTCTTTTCATTTCGATTGCAGAATAAGATTTAGCTTTAAAAGCTTCTTTCAAAAAATCAAAAGATATCCAAGCATCCATTTCTCCACAAGTAAATAAATCAACTGCAGCGTAACCATACTCTGGCCAAGTATGAATAGCTAAATGGCTTTCTTGTATAACGACAACACCAGAAACTCCGAAGGGGGAAAAATGATGGAATGTAGAATTGATTACAGTAGCTCCTGCTTTTTGTGCTGCTGCTACCATGTCTCTTTCAATTGCCGCAACATCATTCATGATGTGTGGATCACAATTCATAAACTCAACAAGTATATGATTCCCTAGTGCTGTACTCATTTTTAAAGTGTTAAAATTCGGGTATAAATGTAATTAAAACTCCCATGTTACAACACTTTTCAAAAAAAAGTTTTTACACTTGTTGAATATTTGTTTTTGTAGGGGTTAATTGCTTGTTTTTCTTGCAATTAAAATCCCATCTCTAATTGGAAGTAATACGTTTTCAACGCGTTTGTCTTCGTGTATTTTCTTATTATATGCTAAAATGATTGGAGTATCTTTATCGTTTTCTGCGATTTCTTCAAGAACTTTTCCCGACCAAAGCACGTTATCGGCTATAATATATCCGCCAACTTTAACTTTGTCAAATACTAAATCGTAGTAATTAATGTAATTTTCTTTATCAGCATCAATAAAAACAATGTCAAACTTTTCTTCTAAGTTGGGTATTATTTCTAAAGCATTACCAATAACAAGTTTAACTTGATCCTTGTAAGGGGATTTTTCAACATGCTCTTTAACTATATCTTCGAGTTCTTCATTGATGTCAATGGTAGTAATCTCTCCATTTTTTTTTAAACCTTCAGCAAAACAAAGAGCAGAATACCCTGTATAGGTACCAATTTCTAATATACGTTCAGGTTGTATCATTTTAGATAACATACTTAATACCCTACCTTGAAAATGACCGCTTAACATTCTAGAGCGAAGAACTTCAATGTGAGTTTTTCTATTTAAGTTATAGAGTAAATCGGATTCTTTTTCAGTGTGATTACATACATAATCGTCTAATTCTTGTGATATAAATTCCATAGTAAATTGTTTTTTTAACCAAAGTAAACATCGTTGATTATTTCGTAACCTGCTTTTTCGTTGATTCTCTGGATGATAATAGATTTTCCATGACTCAGCTCTTGTCTCATTACAGAAGAGTCCATTGTTAAGAATAGTGTTTTGTTTCGAATGACTATATTTTTTGTTCTATTGGCAACTGCTATCCCCATCATATCGCCCCATGAATCAATGATATCCATTTCTTTAAGTTTACCATCTAAACGATAAGCTTTCATTAACTTGTCCACTAATTCTCCAATTGTTGCTTGGTTGGAGGTTCTTTTTCTTTCGTCCATGTTGGTTGAATTATAGTTCTTTGATTCCCCCTTCAGAAACAATAAAGTTTTTTGAAGTGAAACCATTTTCATTAAAGATAGAGTTTAGTCGGTTAATATCCGTGTCTGTTACAAATACTTGTCCGAAATGTTGTTGGGAAACCAAGTCCATTAATCGTTTAACACGGTCGTTATCTAGCTTGTCGAAGATGTCGTCCAATAATAAAACAGGGTTTAAGTTTAAGTGTCTTTTTAACCAATCGTATTGAGCTAATTTAAGGGCGATTAAAAAGGATTTTTGTTGACCTTGAGAACCAAATTTTTTTACAGGATGTCCTTTTATGGTAAAAGTAAGGTCGTCTTTATGAGTACCAGCATTTGAGTAATGAGAAAAAGCATCTTTTTGTTCGAATTGTTTCAGTAAATCTTTAAACGACAATTCATTTAATTGAGAACGGTACTTTAAATGTACCTCTTCTTTTTCCAATCCAATATTATTATAGTGGGATTGAAAAATTGGAATAAATTCCTCTAAAAACTCCTTTCTTGCTTCATAAATAATATTTCCTGTAAGAATCATTTGGTCATTCCAAACTTCAATTGATTCAGGGTCAAACAACCTGTTTTCATACATGTTTTTTAAAAGAGTATTTCTTTGTTCAAGTATTTTCTGATAACGTTGAAGACTGTCTAAATAATTACGATTGAATTGAGAAATGATACCATCCATCCATTTTCTTCTAATTTCACTTCCTTCAATAATGAGATCTCTATCGTAAGGGGATATCATAACAGATGGGTATTGTCCTATATGGTCAGCTAATCTATCGTATTCTTTTTTATTTCGTTTAAAAACTTTTTTACTTCCGTTTTTAACAGCACAATGAATGTTTATTTCTTTTTCGTTTTTTTTCCAGTCTCCTTGAACAACAAAGAATTGTTCACCAAATCGAATGTTTTGACGATCAATACTATTTAAAAAAGATTTACACATACTTAAATAATGTACAGCGTCTAATACATTTGTTTTTCCAGAACCGTTTCTTCCTGTAAAGCAATTAATTCCTGGAGAAAGAGATATTTCAACCTCCTCATAATTCTTGAAATTAATAAGCTGAAGTGACTTTAAATACATATTACAAATGTAAAGAATTCTTTCACAATCCTCTCATTTATTGCTTCAAATTAAATGAGAAAAGGTCAAGATAGAACACAGAGAATTGAAAGTGAATTTAAATGATTTACTTTAAAAATAAAATACAATTTTGATTGTGGATAAAGATGTTGAAACCAACTAATTGTTAATTAAAAAAAAAAGTTATTTTTGTGTGATTAAAAAACAATAACGATGTCAGAGAACTTATCAGAAAATAGTATTAAAGAACAGTTTAAGTCAAATACAAAATTAAAATACACTACTTATGTTGTAGGAGGATTAGCTATTTTATCCATTGCATACTTTTCTTATAAACAATTTATATTCACTCCTGGTAATGAAAAATCAAAAGAAGCTTACTTTGAAGGGTTGAATTATGCGGATAAAGATTCTGTTGATGTTGCTATTGAGACTCTTTCTCCTGTTGTAAAGAAATTTGATGGTAAAGTAGGTGGAGAAGTGGCGAAGTTTACTTTAGCTAGACAGTATATGGCAAAAGGAGAGTTTAAAAAAGCTCTAGAAAACTTAGAAGGTGTACATTTAGAAGATACTTATCTTTCCGTTATGTCAATTGGACTTCAAGGTGATTGTAAGTCTGAAATGGAACAATACGAGGAAGCTGCAAGTCTTTATATTATGGCAGCAGATAAAGATGATAATACATTTACTACTCCAACTTACTTGTTTAAAGCAGCTTTTTGTGCTGAAAAAGTAAATGATTATGAAACTGCTTTACAGTTGTATAGAAGAATTCAGAATAATTATACTGAATTCAGTAATCAAAAATCAATTAAGAAATACATAGCTAGAGCTACAAAAACTAAAAAATAATATGGCTACTGCAAACCGCAATTTGTCAGATTACAATAAGGACTTTGTTCCAAATGGTGCCGATTTTAGAATCGGCATTGTTGTTTCTGAATGGAATGATTCAATTACATTGAATCTATTAAAAGGTGCAAAAGAAGCACTTGTTGAAAATGGAGTAAAAGAAGAGAATATTCTTGTTCGTTTTGTACCAGGAGCCTTCGAATTACCTTTAGGGGCACAAATGATGTGTGAATATACAGATGTGGATGGTATTGTTGCTATCGGTGTTGTTATTCAAGGGGAAACAAAACATTTTGATTTTGTTTGTGATGGTGCAACACAAGGTATTAAAGATGTTAATTTGCAATATAATGTACCTGTCTCTTTTTGTTTGTTAACCGATACAAATATTCAACAATCGATTGATCGATCTGGTGGGAAGCATGGGAACAAAGGGGTAGAATGTGCTATAGCTTGTATGAAAATGATAGAATTAAAAAAGAGTTTTGAAAATACTTCGGGTGCTTCAAAATTAAATTAAAATATTACTAGACATGACTTTAATAAAATCTATCTCAGGAATTAGAGGAACAATAGGAGGGAAAGTTGACGATGGTTTAACACCTGTTGATGCAGTGAAGTTTGCAGCTGCTTATGGTACTTGGATAAAAAAAAGAAATAATAATTCTAATGTTAAAATCGTTATCGGAAGAGATGCTCGTTTGTCTGGACAGATGATTTCGAATTTAGTTGTTTCCACTTTAGTTGGTTTAGGAATTGATGTTGTTAATTTAGACTTATCTACCACACCAACTGTTGAGGTAGCAGTAACGATGGAAAATGCTCAAGGTGGAATAATTTTAACTGCCAGTCACAACCCAAAACAGTGGAACGCTTTGAAGCTTTTAAATGAAAAGGGAGAGTTCATATCGGGTAAGGATGGAGAAGAAGTTTTAGAGATAGCGTCTTCTGAAGATTTTATGTTTGCTGAAGTAGACGATTTAGGAAAAGAAACTTTTGATGACTCCTATTTGGATAAACATATTAAAGCGATATTAGATTTGCCTTTAGTAGATGTAGAAGCAATTAAAAATGCAAACTTTAAAGTCGTTGTAGATGCTGTAAATTCTACTGGAGGTATTTTTGTTCCAGCTTTATTAGAGGAGTTAGGTGTTTGTTCTGTTACAAAACTTTATTGTGAACCTACAGGACATTTTCCTCATAATCCAGAACCTTTACCAGAACATTTGACAGATTTGTCTGAAAAAATGGTTAGCGATAAGGCAGATGTAGGTATTACGGTAGATCCTGATGTTGATCGTTTAGCATTAGTTTGTGAGGATGGTTCTATGTTTGGGGAAGAATATACTTTAGTTGCAGTAGCAGACTATGTATTGACTCATACTCCTGGAGCAACTGTTTCTAATTTGTCGTCAACTAGAGCGTTAAGGGATGTTACGGAAGCTAGAGGTTTGAATTACCAATCAGCCGCAGTAGGAGAAGTGAATGTGGTTTCTAAAATGAAAGAAGTAAATGCTGTCATTGGAGGAGAAGGTAATGGAGGAATCATTTATCCAGAATTGCATTATGGTAGAGATTCTCTTGTTGGAATAGCTTTATTTCTATCTCATTTAGCTCATAAAAAGATGAAATTGTCTGAATTGAGAGACAGTTACCCAAAGTATACTATATCTAAAAATAAGATTCAGTTAA
>Ga0228634_1000328_pt1 | contig 39323 bp, 34 predicted proteins | sample 42DmetaG_FD_190063 | JGI IMG/M metagenome (GOLD analysis project Ga0228634, IMG submission 190063) | Seawater microbial communities from Monterey Bay, California, United States - 42D | ecosystem: Environmental > Aquatic > Marine > Coastal | place: USA: California | collected 2016-09-27 | reverse complement strand
GTTTGTGATGCAGTAGTCCCCCTAAAAGAAGGGGAAGCTACCATACCGTAACCATTTTCTTTAAGGTAAATATTAGAATTAAAGTTTAACAAATCAGTCAGTGACTGTGGATTTCTAGAAATTATAGTATCCGAAATTTTCGTGAGCACGTAACCCTCCGAAAATTCTTCTAGCTTTGTATCAACCAGTACAACTTCATTTAAATATTGAATAGAGTCAAGCTGCGCATACAGTGATGCCGAATACATTAATGATATTATTAATAGATATATTCCTTTCATATTCTCTAACTTTTATCCCGAAAGTCCGATCATTTTAATTGAAATAAGGCAGGTCTCCTGGCTTGTCTGATGTATAACCTTCCCGCTTGAGCAGTGGTTTTAAGAGATACATTTTTGAATACAGCATTCAAAAAAGACTTACAGTTGCGGGAACAGCTTCGGATTGACACCGAATTCCCTTTTAAGAGGTCGTTTTGTACATAAAAACTTCCTCACCTAATTCATTGCGAAAATAAGATTTTAAAAATTGTTACAATCAAAACAAATACTATTATTTTTGAATATGCAAAAAATACTTTTTATCGCATCGTTTTTTTTAGTTTTTATTTCTTGTCACAAACAAGAAAAAAACAAAAAACAGGTATCTATTGACCCGTCACTCGGGAATATAAAATATGCGCAAGGATTTCATATCGATTACTATGATGGATACAAAGTTCTTACTATAAATAATAGTTGGCCTGGAAGTAAAAAAGAGTTCAGATATGCTCTGGTTCAAAAAGGTCATCTACTTGCCGCGCCAGCATCTTTCGATGAAGTAATAAGCATCCCTATAGAAGAAATTGTAGTAACATCAACTACGCATATCCCCTCACTTGAAATGTTAGCGGTTGACACCACTCTTGTTGGTTTTCCAAGTTTAGATTACATCTCATCACAGAAAACAAGAGCGCGGATCAATCAAGGACTTATTAAAGAATTAGGTAAAAATGAAGATTTAAATACTGAATCGTTGCTAGATTTAAATCCAGATGTTATCATAGGTTTTGCTATCGATAACCATGACAAAACTTTAAAAACGATCAAAAAAACGGGGATCCCACTAGTTTATAACGGAGATTGGACAGAGAGTTCTCCCCTTGCAAAAGCAGAATGGATTAAATTTTTTGGTGCATTTTACAATAAGGATTCTTTAGCCAATGAATTGTTTTCAGTTATTGAAAGTGACTATTTAAATGCTAAAAAAATCGCCTTCAACGCAAAATCGAAACCGACGGTATTAAGTGGTGCCATGTATAAAGATGTATGGTATTTACCACAAGGAAAAAGTTGGGCTGCTCAATTTATTGCGGATGCTAATGGAGATTATCTCTGGAAGGAAACTAAAGGAACGGGGAGTCATTCCCTGAGTTTGGAATCTGTTTTAGATAAAGCAGAACATGCTGAAATTTGGATAGGTCCCAGTTATTACACAAATTTGATTCAATTAAAGGAGGCACATGCAGTGTATCAATTTTTCGATGCTTATAAAACTAATAATGTGTACAGTTTTACCAATAAAGTTGGAGAAACAGGAGGCTTAATTTATTTTGAATTAGGACCAAACCGACCGGATCTTGTTTTAAAAGATATCATAAAAATTTTACATCCTGAACTATTACCTGAACATACATTATATTTTTTTGATCAACTAAAATAAGTGGAAAACCAACAAACATATCGTTACTTTTTTTTACTATTGACTTCAATACTTTTAATCACTTTTTTAGCGAGCATTAGCTTGGGAACGGTACCTATTCCTTTGAAAGATGTTATCATTAGTTTATTTGGTGGAGAACCTATAAAATCGGCTTGGAAATTTATTGTATTGGAGTATCGGTTGCCTAAAGCGATAACCGCAATGCTATCCGGTGGTGGATTGGCAGTTTCTGGATTGTTGATGCAAACACTTTTTAGAAACCCGCTAGCAGGTCCTTTTGTTCTAGGACTCAGTAGTGGTGCGAGTTTAGGTGTAGCATTATTAATTCTTGGTGCAGGAATATTTGGAGCCAGTTTTGGAGGTTTTTTATTGGGTTCTTGGAGTCTGGTTATCGCCTCTGCGTTTGGAAGTTTTTTAGTTTTACTTGCTGTTTTATCAGTAACTTTTAAGGTAAAAGATACCATGACCATTCTCATCATTGGACTTATGTTTGGAAGTGTAACGGCCGCAGTTGTTTCTGTTCTGTCCTATTTTAGTAATGCTGAACAATTACAACAATTTGTATTCTGGAGTTTTGGAACTTTAGGAAATGTATCTTGGGATGGAATTTTAATATTAGTTTGCTGTATTGCAATTGGTTTATTGATAAGTATGTTTACCATAAAAGCACTAAATGCATTGTTACTGGGTGAAAATTACGCAAAGAGTATGGGTATCAATTTAAAATTAGCAACTTTTTGGATCATTATTGCAACCAGTCTTTTAGCCGGCAGTATCACTGCTTTTACTGGCCCTATAGCCTTTGTAGGTCTGGCGGTACCGCATTTAACAAGACAATACATTAACTCTTCGAATCATATGGTTCTGTTGCCGGCTGTTTTTATGAGTGGTGCAGTTTTGATGCTCATTTGTGATACCGTAGCACAACTACCTTTTAGTGAGTTAACGCTACCAATTAATGCAATCACCTCTTTAATAGGTGCTCCTGTAGTCATTTGGTTGCTGGTAAGAAAACGGAAATTATTTTTTTAAACGTCTAAATCAATGTCTACTAAGCCTCTAAAAAATACAATTGAAGTAAAAAATGTATCGATTGGATACAATAAAAAAAAACACTCACAAATTGTCCTTGAAGATATTAGTTTTTCAAGTGAAAAAGGAGAGTTAATTAGTATTGTTGGCACCAATGGTATCGGTAAATCAACGCTGCTTAAAACCCTTGCAAGAATTCAACCTCAGCTTCAGGGTGAAATGTTATTAAAAAATAAAGCGTTTAAGGAATACTCAACATTGGATTTTGCAACTCAACTAAGTGTTGTACTAACAGAGCCTCCTTCATCAAAAAACATAACAGTCAAAGAGTTGGTGTCTTTGGGCAGACATCCCTACACGAATTGGATTGGAATACTTACTGAAGTGGATGAGAAAATAATAAAAGAATCTCTATTGGATACCGACACCATTAATCTGGCGGAAAAAAAATGTTCAGAATTAAGTGACGGACAGCTTCAAAGAGTAATGATTGCAAGAGCATTGGTCCAAAATACTTCTATTATATTATTAGATGAACCAACTACACATTTGGATATTTACCATAGAGCTTATATCCTAAAGTTATTGAAAGACTTAGCAATTAAAAAGAAAAAAACGATCATATTCTCAACCCATGAAATCGATTTAGCCATTCAGGTGTCCCATAAAATGATAGTTATGACAAAAGAAAAAATATATTTTGATAAACCGGAGAAATTAATCAAATCAGGGTGTTTTGAAAATTTATTTCCCTCCGAAACAATTCGATTTGATCATGAATTAAAACAATTTATATTAAAAAAATAACTACTTTAGTTATTATACAAAAAATTAATTGATTAACACATGAATGATAACTTAATATCTCTTTTTCTACTATTTGTTGGAGGCGCAATTGGTATGTACCTAGGAAATCGTTTTAGTTTACTAAAAAGTAAATCAAAATCTATAAAATTAGAAACCGATATAGAAAATAAAAATGATGAAAATCTTAAGTTAGAAAATAAAATTAGAGCTCTTTTAAGTGACTTAGAATTAATGAGAACTGAAAAAGATGAACACAAACAAAAACTTACTGAATTAACAATTGGAAAATTAAATTTAGAAGAAAAACTTTTAGAGCAGAAGAAAGAAGTGACTCAGCTTCAAAATAAATTTAGCAAAGAGTTTGAAAATCTTGCTAATAAAATTTTGGATGAAAAGTCAGAAAAATTTACGAAGCAGAATAGAAAAAATTTAGATCTACTGCTAAACCCACTCCAAGAAAAAATAGCGTCTTTTGAGAAAAAAGTTGAACTCTCACAAAAAGAAAGTTTTGGAATGCACTCTGCTTTGAAACAACAAATAGAAGGTCTCGAGAAACTTAATCAACAAATGAGTAAAGAAGCAACGAATCTTGCCAATGCACTTAAAGGAGATAGTAAAGTTCAAGGTGATTGGGGAGAGGTTCAATTAGAAATTATCCTAGAAAAAGCAGGGTTGTCTAACGGTATTCATTATAGCACTCAAGGTGGCTACAGAGATGAAAATGGAAATTTAAAAAAACCGGATTTTATTATCAACCTCCCTGAAAGCAAACATCTAATCGTTGATTCTAAAGTATCTTTAACGGCCTACGAAGAATATTATAGTTCAGAAAAAGATGAGATAAAAGATGAAAAATTAAAAAAGCACATTCTGAGCATTAAAAAACACATTAAAGAATTAAGTGAAAAGCAATATACCGAACTTTATGGAATTAATACGCCTGACTATGTTTTGATGTTTGTTCCAATTGAAGCCGCCTTATTAATCGCACTTAATAAACATAAAAAATTATACCTAGATGCCTTTGATAAAAATGTGGTGTTAGTTTCTACGTCAACATTACTAGCGACGTTAAGTACCATATCATCGATTTGGAAACAGGAAGAACAGAAAAAAAATGTGATGGAAATTGCAAGACAAGCTGGTGCATTGTATGATAAGTTTGAAGGTTTTGTGAGCGATTTAATGGGAGTTGGAAAAAAATTAGATGCCGCTAAAACAGATTATTCTTCAGCCATGAATAAACTAGTAGAGGGAAGAGGAAATCTTATAAATAGTGTTGAAAAAATAAAAAAACTTGGAATTAAAACGAAAAAATCATTACCCGAATCAATTATAAAAAGATCTAAAAATACCTAAAATTATGAAAAAAGTACTATACAAAATACTGGCGGTAATCCTTTTAATAATAATTGCTTGGTTTTCCTTTATTTATTATGTTCCCTATAGTAAAGGAACTCGTTCTGGTGAATTAATTAAAGTAAGCAACAAGGGTGTAATTTTTAAAACCTGGGAAGGTGAAATCAGTCAAGGTATAAGTGGAGCCCAAATATTTTCTTTTTCTGTTTTGGATAAAGATAAAAGTGTGATAGAAAAACTACAGGATTTACAAGGAAACTATGTCAAAGTTACCTATGTAGAGCGATATACGTCATTTATTTTTTGGGGAGACACTAAGTATTTTATAGTTGAAGTACAAAAAGAAACATCGCCTCATTTTAATAAAGATTGATTAAAATACTCGTACAAGATTAAAACCAAAAAAGAAGTCTCCATCTAACCAGTCACCTTGAGCTTGGGTTATGAAACCTTCTTCGAACATGGCCTGTGCGTTCGTAAAGTGCACCTGAAAAACATGGCCCCCTGTTTCTATATCAGCTCCTATAGACAATGGATTATTATATACTGAGTTTTCATTTCTGTTTAAATGGAGGCCATAATCAACATTGATACTGATTCGTTTTGAAACTTTATAACGTCCACCAAAACCAAGCGCAAATTGATTGTTTTCTTCATCATAGAATTCAGTGATTCCGTTTTCTTCTCCAAAACTTCTCGTAGCTAAATTTTCGTGGAGAAAACTTGGCGCTAACAATAGTGATAAATTATCATTAATTTTTCGGGAGATTAATAATTGTGATGTAAAAGAAAGTCTATCTTCAAAATTAATATTTGGATAAACATTATCTTTTAATGCCGTGTTAGCAGTAATTAAATTGTAACCAACAATGGAAACAGGAAAACCATTTTTCTCTTGAAACTTCAGTCGGTATTTGGCATGCACTCCATATTTTTTCTGATTGGATGATCTAGCTAATCCTAAATTTAACCATTCATTGACTCCATATATAAATTTAAATTGGGTGACTGCTTGGTCCAATCCAAAAAGATCGTCAATGCCGTTTTTTACGGTACCAAATCGATGTGAAATCACTAGATAAAATTCTTTTTTATTGGCCAGTTTAGTAGATTCAAAATTAACAACCTTTAATGATTTAAAAACAGAAATCACTCTATTGTCCTCTTCAATCCCTTCATTTAATTCGCCTAGTAAATCATCTTGTGAGAAAACAAAAAGAGGGAATAATAGAAGATAGAATATAATTTTTTTCATAGGTAGTTATTTTATAATCAATGACTGATCCATTTTGACGATTTCAAAAAGTTCATCAAAACCGATACATCGACCTTTAATTCGTATGCTTTGATTTAATTTAAAATTATTAACTTCAAATTCAAAGCTACATTGTACTTTATTATCTATGGTTAAACTTTTAGGATTAATATCGGTGATTAGCCCTGTAACTTCTATGGTTTTATTGAGTATTTTTTCGGATTTATTTTCCTTAAAAAAGGTAACCAAATCGGGGGCAGAAATAGATATTTCTACCACTTCTTGTTGTATGTTTCTGTGGTCTTGGTATAGGTAGTTGTATAAATAAAAAACACCAATCGTTAATAAAAGACAGCCAACAATTATTTTTGATCTTTTTTTACTACTCATTTAAAATCTCTCTAAATTTAAAATGGGCCGAAATATTGATTTCTTCGGCTATTTTATTACTGACTAAATTTGGGATTTCTATATTAAAATCTTCCGGTTTTATTGTAAAAGTTGTTTGAAAACCTATCAAATTGTCTATTTCCTTTAAATATGCTTTAGTTTCTATTTCTTTTTCTTTTCCATGCATTGAAATAGTTCCTGAAATTATATATTCTTTTTCTACATTAGACAATTTTGAACTATTAAAATTTTGAATTTTACCTTTAAATGTCACTTTAGGATACTTATTAGATTCCGCATAGTTTTCATTAAAATGTTCTTCCATCAAAGCAACTTTAAAACGAAATCCCCTGACAAGAGCAATACTGGCAAAATCACCATTGGATTTTAATAGGGCGCTCACCAAATTATGGGTCGCCTTAACTTCTTCAAAAGAGGGTACGGATGCTTCAAAATTGACAACACCTGTTTTAGTAACATATCTTTCCTGTGAATAAATAAAATTTATGGCAAGGAAAACTAATAGAAATAGTAATGTATTTTTTTTCATAGTATTTAATTTTCTAAAAGAGCATCTTGCTCCCATTGAACAATTGTATCGATAAGGTCTTGAGACAGTCTTGGCCCACCCTGTGGCATTAAACCGTTTGCTCCATCATTACGACTAATCCTACCAATTAAATCGCCCTCTAAGACAGCGTTTTTCACTTCATTGTATGTAGTAAGAGATGTAGGGGCATTATTTATAGGAGGATTGCTGTGGCAATTAAGACAATTATTATCTATAATTGGTTTTACATCTTGATAGGTTATAAGGTCTGAATTCGAATCTTCACTTGTTTGTATATCATCATATGTTGAATCTGAACAACTTGATAATATCAAAATAAAAAAATAAAGTGAAAAGGAGCTTAAATATTTCATTTAAATAATTTTAGGAAAATTAATCTAATCTTTTTTTATATCTATTTAGATATAAATATAACAATCTAAATAGACTTAACCCTAAATTTATTTACTTAAATACATCTTTCTTCTAGAATACAAGTCGTAAAACTGATCATCTTTTAGACTATCAATAAACAAAATACTTTCACCTGTACTTTTCATTTCAGGACCTAGTCGTTTATCAACATTAGGAAACTTATTAAATGAAAAAACAGGTTGTTTAATAGCATATCCTTGAAGTTGAGGATTAAAGTTAAAATCTGTAACCATCTTTTCTCCTAGCATGACTTTAGTAGCATAGTTCACATAGGGTTCTTTGTATGCTTTCGCTATAAAGGGAACTGTTCTTGAAGCTCTTGGATTTGCTTCTATGATATATACCATCTCCTCTTTAATTGCAAACTGAATATTAATTAATCCGATGGTATTTAGTGCTCTAGCAATCGTATGCGTATGATCAATAATTTGTTGCATCACTAAATCTCCTAAATTAAATGCGGGTAACGTTGCATTTGAGTCGCCTGAATGAATTCCGCAGGGTTCGATATGTTCCATAATACCAATAATATAAACATTTCCTTCAGCATCGCATATTGCATCTGCCTCCGCCTCGATAGCTCCATCTAAATAATGATCGAGGAGTAGCTTATTATTGGGTATTTTTCTTATTAAATCGACTACGTGCTCAACTAATTCCTCTTTATTGATAACGATTTTCATGCCTTGCCCTCCTAAAACATAGGAAGGTCTCACCAATATTGGAAAATCTAATTGATCTGCTAACACAAGTGCTTGATCGGCATTTTCAGCAACACCAAATTCTGGGTAAGGAATATTATTTTCTTTTAAAAGTTTTGAAAAACTACCTCTATCCTCAGCTAAATCCAAAGATTCAAAACTAGTACCAATAATTTTCACCCCATACTTCGTTAATTTTTCAGCCAGTTTCAAAGCAGTTTGCCCCCCTAATTGAACAATAACTCCTTCGGGTTTTTCGTGTCGAATGATATCGTATATATGTTCCCAAAAAACAGGCTCAAAATACAATTTATCGGCGGTATCAAAATCAGTAGAAACCGTTTCAGGATTGCAATTTATCATAATCGTTTCATAACCGCATTCCGCAGCAGCTAATACTCCATGAACACAACAATAGTCAAATTCAATACCTTGCCCAATTCTGTTTGGACCTGAACCTAAGACAACAATCTTCTTTTTTTCAGAGACGACACTATCGTTATCTGCATAACTTTTCCCATCTTTATTTTGCATCTTATTCTCAAATGTAGAATAGTAATAAGGTGTTTGTGCCTTAAATTCAGCTGCACAAGTATCCACTAATTTGTAAACTCTATTAATGTCTAACTCGTCTCTTTTTTTATAAACTTCACTTTCTAAACATCCTAACATATGTGCAATTTGCCTATCACCATACCCTTTTTGTTTAGCCTCTAATAATAAATCACTGTTAACAGAACTAATATCGTAAGTTGAAATTTCTTTTTCCAATTGAAATAATTCTTCATATTGTTTTAGATACCACATGTCGATTTTTGTAATATCGTAAATTTGACTTAAGGGAATTCCCATCGCGATGGCATCATAAATAACAAAAACTCGATCCCAAGATGCATTGGTTAATTTGTCAATTATTGTATTGTAGTCCTTATAGCCTTTACCGTCTGCCCCTAAACCATTTCGCTTAATTTCTAGTGATTGTGTAGCTTTATGTAAAGCTTCTTGAAAAGATCGACCAATTCCCATTACTTCTCCAACAGCTTTCATTTGCAATCCTAGGGTTCTATCGGAGCCTTCAAATTTATCAAAATTCCACCTCGGTATTTTTACAATAACATAATCTAACGTAGGTTCAAACAGTGCTGAAGTTGATTTAGTGATTTGATTGTCTAACTCATCCAATGTGTAACCTATAGCTAATTTAGTGGCTATTTTTGCAATCGGGTACCCTGTAGCTTTACTTGCCAACGCAGAAGACCTGGAAACTCTAGGATTAATTTCTATGGCAATAATATCCTCTTTTTCATCAGGACTTACAGCAAACTGAACATTACATCCCCCCTCAAAATCTCCGATACTGCGCATCATTTTAATGGCCATGTTTCGCATCTTTTGAAAAGTACTATCGCTAAGTGTCATTGCAGGAGCAACGGTAATAGAATCACCGGTATGAATCCCCATTGGATCCATATTTTCGATGGAACAAATAATCACAACATTATCATTTTTATCGCGCAACAATTCTAATTCGTACTCCTTCCAACCCATCATTGCTTTGTCAATCATTACCTCATGAATTGGAGATATTTCTAATCCTCGACGAAGTAATTTATCAAAGTCTTCTTCTTCATATACTATGGCCGCTCCTGCTCCACCTAACGTGAATGAAGATCGAATACATAAAGGAAAACCAAAATCTTGTGCGATTTCTTTTCCTCTTAAAAAAGAGGTAGCCGTTGCTTGAGGAGCCATATCAACTCCTATTCTACCCATAAGCTCTCTAAATTGTTCTCTATCTTCGGTAATATTTATGGCATTGATATCTACTCCAATTAAGTTTACATCAAAATCTTTCCATATTCCTTTTTCATCAGCTTCAATACATAAATTTAAAGCCGTTTGACCTCCCATTGTTGGCAATACTGCATCAATTTGTGGATGTTCTTTTAAAATTTGAATTATTGATTTTGTGGTAAGAGGCAACAAGTACACATGATCTGCCATTGAAGGATCGGTCATGATTGTTGCGGGATTAGAATTAATTAAAATTGTTTCAATACCATCTTCTCTAAGAGATCGTAACGATTGTGAACCTGAATAATCAAATTCACATGCTTGTCCAATAACTATAGGACCAGAACCTATAATTAATATTGATGAGAGATTTTTATTTTTAGGCATAATCCGGTTTTTTTTAGCGGTGTAAAATTACATACTATAGGGTATAAAAAAAAGGTGTTGCTCTTAGAACAACACCTTTTTTTTATATATTTATTAACATTATTTTTTATGACGAGTTTCAGAGGATACAGAAATCTTCTTTCTACCTTTAGCTCTTCTTGCAGCTAACACTTTTCTTCCACTTACAGAAGCCATACGTTCTCTAAAACCATGCTTATTTCTTCTTTTTCTTTTCGAAGGCTGAAATGTTCTTTTACTCATTACAATATATCTTTAAAATCTGAATATTAATCTATTAATAAGTCCTGAAGCTACCTACCGCAAAACTGACCGCAAATATACAATCATTTTTTACTTACACAAACCATAATATTAAAATATTTAGAATTGTTTTTATACCTTTGTATCCCATAAAAAAACAATATGTTTAATAAAAAATTTAAATTAGTTTTAGCTGTTTTAATAGTAGCAGTAGCTGTTTGGCAGTTCTCTGAAGGAAATATAGGTAATGGTATTATGTATATTTTACTTTCTTCCATATTTATTTTTCTATACTTTAAAAATGAAATTATACTGTTAGCCTTCTTGAGATTAAGAAAAGAGGATTTTCCAGGGGCAAAAAAATGGTTGGATAAAATAGGGAATCCGGAATCATCACTGGTAAAAAAACAACAAGGATATTACAATTACCTCAATGGTTTAATGGTTTCACAAACCAATATGAATGATGCTGAAAAATACTTTAAAAAAGCAATTAGTTTGGGTTTATCCATGGATACTGATTTAGCGATGGCTAAATTAAATTTAGCAGGGATTGCTATGTCAAAAAACAGAAAAAGAGAAGCGCAAACACTTTTAGCCGATGCTAAAAAATTAGACAAGCACAATATGCTGGACAACCAAATCAAAATGATGAAAAATCAAATGAAGAAAGCTGGACAACCTCAACAGCAATTTGGACGAAGCGGGCGTGGTGGCAGAAGGTTTTAAAAAAACAAAACAAGTTTAATTTTTACCACACATGATTTCTTGAATAAAAGTCTCAGGTTAAATAAAATACTCTATTCAAAAAAATAATATCTCAAAAAAGATATAATATTTAGAACATTATTTTATTAAGTTTGTTTAATAACGAACTAATTAACTTAAAAATAATGATATCTGCGCCTCACATTAAGAAAACAAAAAAAATAACTTCATGGTCAATTAGTATAAGTATAATCGCCTATATACTCCTATTACTAGTTATAAATACAAATAAAATAACTGCTCAAAATAAAGAAAAAACAACTCCATTTAAAAAATCTATTACGGATTTAAGAGATATAAAACTAGAATATGATATCCCTTCAGATAAAGCAGTTGAAGTAGCCATCATTGGAGCTGGCGTTTCCGGATTGTATAGTGCATATCGTCTTACAAAAGACGCCCAGGCTGCTTTACCTCCCGATCAAGTTCAAATATTTGAAATGAGTGATCGTATTGGAGGACGTCTTGAATCTGTTCAATTGCCAGGAATGACAATTACTGGAGAATTAGGAGGGATGCGTTATTTAACTTCTCAAAAAATTATAACATCACTAGTTCAAAATGTTTTTAAAGAGGAATTAGAACATGTTGATTTTCCTATGGGAAATAATGCAGATCTTTTTGGGTATTTCAGGAAACAGCGCATTAAAATGAATGCATGGGAAGTAGCACAAGAAAAAGGGGGAAGATTAGAGACTCACTATTATTTGAACGAAAAAGATAAAGGATTTAGTCCTAATCAATTATTTAATAAAATAATCTATGATGTATTGATTGCAGATCCTTGGTTTTTGATGCATTTTGGTCAATACATCAAAAAGACCTCCAACTATGATTATTCATTTAAAATTACAAGAGAGCAATGGAATGTCATTAAACCTAAACTCACCTATAATTTTCAGGGTCCTTATTTTGGTATGAAAGTAAATGACATTGGATTTTGGAATTTAATTAAAGATCAAGTGTCTCAAGAAGGGTACCAATTTTTATCGGACACAGGAGGTTATTATTCAAATACCATTAATTGGAATGCCGCTGAAGCATTCCCCTATATGACAGGAGATTTTTCTAATTCGGTAGTCACTTACCGAACAATTGAAGGTGGTTATGATTTAATTGCTTATGCTTTGGCAGATGCTTATTTAAAAGAAAAAGGAGCCAATATTTGGATGGGAAACCGATTGGTTACATTTGATAGACAAAAAACAAGTAATTATAAATATAGTTTAAAGTTTTTTCATGAAAAGTCAAAAACTTATTGGACTCTTAAAACAAATAATATTGTGCTAGCAATACCTAGAAGATCTCTTGAATTATTGGATCAGAATAATTTTTTTTTTAATGAAGATACTCAAAAAGTATTTCAAAAAAACATAGCTTCTGTAATAAAAGAGCCTTCGTTAAAAATATTAATGGGATTTGAGAACCCATGGTGGATAGAGGATTTTAAAACCTATTCAGGCCATTCAATTACAGACCTTCCAATACGACAAAGTTATTACTTTGGAGTTGATAAAAAAGACGACAGTCATTCACTATTTTTAGGTAGCTATAACGACATGGTAACCGTTTCCTTTTGGCAAGCACTAGCAAAACCGAAAAGAGACGAAGAGTCAAAACCTAGCTTATTCATTCCACGTACCACAAAAAGAGTAAAAAAAGATGATTTAAATCCTCGATTATTTGAAAACCAAGCTCCACAGGTAATGGTAGATGAGGCTATGAATCAAATAAGAGAATTACACAACCGTGAAGATATTCCGAGTCCATATGTTACATGGTACAAAGACTGGAGCCAGGATCCATATGGTGCAGGTTATCATGCATGGAAAGCAAAATATGATATCGCAAAAACCATGGCTTATATGAGAAATCCTAATCCACAAGAGAATATTTATATTTGCGGTGAATCTTACTCAGGGCAACAAGGATGGGTTGAGGGTGCTTTTTGTGTGGCAGAAAAAATGTTGGAAGATTTCTTTGGGTTAAAACGGCCAGATTGGATACCGTCAGATTATTATTTAGGTTGGTAACAAGAGTCTTATTATTTCTGTTATTTTTTTGACCTATGTATCTTGAAAATAAAAATTTTTTCTTTTAATTTACAACAAACTTTTTAAATTTATTTTACAAAAGATAATAACAAAATAAAAAAACAAAAAATGAATAAACTAAAAAACTTAGGACTTTCAGTAGCGATTTTTGCATGTTTATTTAAACTTATGTCTTGGTCTGGCGCAACTATTTTACTAATTATTGGCGCTTTATTGCTTGGGGTATATTATTTAATAAAAGTGTTTGATTAAATACTCTTTTTAAAAATTTCAATAAACATTATTTTCCAAAAAACATTTTAATAGCAGCAATTAAAAGAATAACTCCAAATATTTTTTTTAACAGGGATTGATCTATTGAAATAGCTAGTTTCGAACCAAAATAACCTCCAATAACAAAACCAATCGCTATAATTAGGGCAAATTTCCAACTAACATATCCTTCAGCATAATAATTATATGCCGCTATAAATGTAACGGGGATAGCTAAAACTGCTAAGCTTGTACCCTGAGCAGCATGTTGAGAATAACCCAATACAAATACGAGTAAAGGAATCATGATAACTCCCCCTCCTACTCCAATTAATCCACTCAAAATACCAGCTAAAACACCAATGATTAATAACGAGATTATAATTGTTGGTTCCATTTTCATCTTGTAAGTTTATAATATCCTTCTTCTGGTATATCTATAAAATACTGTTTTCCAGAACTATTCTTTAAAAAATTGTCGCGTAACCAAGGATTATGAATTTTTAATATTTTATAATTAATCTTAAATTTTTTAGCAAAAACCGCAAAATCAGTAACTGCAGTATCAACTTTTACCTTATAGGTTGGAATAGGCTTATACAAGTCGCTTTCTCTATAATTAAATCCATATTTATAAGGATTGGATAAAATTTCTTTAAAGGCTAAAATTCTAAATAAATAACGACTTGTTTCATCATTCAGTAATAAATCATAGTAACTGTCAGAAACAAGTTGTCGATTTTGCTGTTTGCTAATCCCCGAAATACCTGCGTTATAGGATGCAGCAGCTAAGGTCCAACTCCCAAAACGCTCTTTAGCTTTTATCAGGTATTCAGCAGCAACACGAGTTGCAATTTCAATGTGATAACGCTCATCAACGTAGGAATTAATTTCCAAACCATATTCTTTCCCGGTTGCTTTCATAAAATGCCAAAATCCTGCAGCTCCTGCATGAGAAACATTGTTTTGTAGACCACTTTCGGCAACTGCTAAATATTTAAAATCATCTGGAATGCCGTATTTTTCAAGTAATGGCTCGATAATTGGAAAATATTTATTGGCTCTTTTTATTAGTAATAATCCGTTGGATTGCCAATAAGTATTAACCAACAATTCTCTGTCCATTCGCTCTTTAATATCAGGATTGCTTAAAGGGACCTTTTCACCTGCAAAATCCATTTTTTCTGGAATAGGTATTGCATAAATTTTATAATCGTTTATTAACTTTCTTTCAATAACAGCATTCGTAGGCGGTTCGTATACAGCCTGAATGAAAAGTGCTCCTATTCCTAATAAAAAAATTAATACTAAATATTTTGGCAGTATTTTCATGAAAATAATTTAAAATCTAGATTAAAAAATAAAGGTAAGAGGAAATATTTTTTTAAAATGAAAATAATATTTGAAATTATAAAAAACTTTTTAACCGTAAATATTATTTTAAAACGTTTTTTCTAAAAAGAAAAAAATAATTTATTACATATTTTTATTTAAAATTTCCATCAAAAATAATTGGCAAATTAGTATTTAACCATTTAAATTTAGTAATCAACATGATATGAGTACCTCCAGGCACTACAATACAATTCTTTATTCTTCGAATTGGAAATATCGGATCTTTATCTCCATGTATATGAATAACGTTATCTATTTCGTTCTCTCTTTCCCATCCAACCATTTGCTTAATGGCCCACTTAAGATATTGAGTGTCATTAATAGAAAGATATTTTTGATATAAATTTAATTTATTTGTGGATTTTACTCCTAAACCGTATCGTACAATAGTTTTAGTACTTTCAAGGAATCGACGAGGAATTAGTCTATAGACAGGAATTCTTTTTAAAATTTTTAACTTAAAAGGAATTTCATTTGCTGACTTAACACTAGAAATAATTATCAGTTTTTTTAATTTTAAAAAACAACTCATTTCTTGAGCAACAACCCCACCAAAGGAAATACCTATCAAAATTACGTTTGGTTCAACTATCAAATCAGTCATTCTTTTTGCATAGTGTTTTATAGATTCATTGGTATGAGGTGTAATCCACTCTAAAATATGGATATCATAAAGATGATTTGGCAAAGAAATGTATTCAAAGATCTCTTTTCCAGCAGCCAATCCTGGCACAAAATAAACAGCTGTTTTTGGGTTGATTGCCAATAGTATAGGGTTTAGCTCAATAATTATTTGTAAATTTACATTTTATAGGATTACCAACCTAAGAGTTTTAAATTAGAAATCAATATCTACGACTCCAAAAATGATAGCGCATACTTGCTAGGAATAATTTAATAATCTAAAAAATCAAATTTTATGATTGAAGATGTAGAAATTAACGACAACGAGTTTTTACGGCAATTTGAACTAGAAATTGAAGATCACATGGCTCGAATTGAATATGCCCTTCAGGACCGTAAAATTTTCCTCACTAAGTTCGTAATGCCAAGTGATTTGGAGGATCAAGGGTTTAGAGAAATTTTTATCAAAGCCGTATTTAAAATTGTTGAAGACCGTGGAATTCATTTGGTTCCTACAAGTCCTGAAATTGCTTCTTTTTTAAGAAAAAATCGTAGAAAATATAAAAAACTATTACCAGTAGGCATTAATATCTAGTAAGTTTTTTTACTCAAATTTAAAACGAACAAGCCCATCATCATCAATCTCTGTAAGTATTACCTCTTTTTTAGTATTCACTAAAACAGGATTCCAAGGTGCCTTTACTTTTACATAGTTCTCAGTAAATCCATGAATATATCCTTTTTTATTTTCAGCCTCAAATAATACAGAATGTGAAGAATCTAACTGACTTTCGTAAAATAAACGTCTTTTTTTAACAGATAGGCTTCGTAACATTTTACTTCTTTTTTTACGTACATTTTGAGGAACAACTAATTCCATTTTGGCAGCTGGCGTATTTACTCTTTCTGAATAGGTAAAAACATGTAAATAGGAAATATTTAATTCATTTAAAAAATGATAGGTCTCCAAAAACAATTCGTCTGTTTCTCCAGGAAACCCTACAATAACGTCTACTCCAATACAAGCATTTGGCATGTATTTTTTAATCTCATGGACTCTTTCTTGATATAATTCACGTTGATATCTCCGCTTCATTAAGCGTAATAATGTATTGCTACCACTTTGTAAAGGGATATGAAAGTGTGGAACAAATGCGTTGGATTCGGAGACAAATTTTATAGTTTCATTTTTTAATAAATTAGGCTCAATCGAAGAAATTCGAATACGTTCAATACCCACCACTCTATCTAATGACTGAATTAGTTCCAAAAAAGTATGTTCATGCTTTTTATTTCCAAATTCACCCTTACCATAATCACCGATATTAACTCCTGTTAAAACAATTTCTTTTATTCCCTGATCGGATATTTCCTTGGCATTGGCTAATACCTTTTCTAATTTATCACTACGAGATATCCCGCGAGCGAGCGGTATTGTACAAAATGTACAGACATAGTCACATCCATCTTGGACCTTTAAAAAAGCTCTTGTTCTATCGCCAATTGAATAGGATCCTACATAAAAATTCGCCTCTTCAATGTCACATGAGTGGACTTCGCCAAAATCATTTTTAGATAAATCATTTATGTAATCTGTAATTTTAAATTTTTCAGTGGCTCCTAGAACTAAGTCAACACCATTCACGTTCGCTAATTCTTCTGGCTTTAGTTGTGCGTAACACCCAACAGCGGCAACAAATGCATCCGGATTGGCCTTTTGAGCCAGCTTGACAATATCCTTAAACTTTTTATCAGCATTTTCTGTAACCGTACAAGTGTTGATGACATACATGTCTGCTTTTTGGGAAAAATCTGTTCGTTCAAAACCTTCCTCTTTAAAACTTCTTGCGATCGTTGAGGTTTCACTAAAATTTAATTTACAACCTAAAGTGTAAAATGCGACTTTTTTTCTAGGATTCATTCTTGTACTTTTGACAAATGGCCTTTATATTTTTGGACTGCAAAAATACGAACTATTATCCATTTCAAAAAAGCAGATGAAAAACAACAAACGATTTTATTTAATTTCAGTGATTAGTTGCTTAGTTGTTTCATTTTCGTGTCATCATAATGATCAATCTAAAAAGGACCATCTTATTTTTAGGTATAACGAGCATAGTAATATTGCTACTTTAGATCCAGCATTTGCCAGTAATCCTCAGTTAATTTGGCCCACCAATCAAATCTTTAACAGTTTGGTCCAATTAGATGATCAGTTAGCTATTAAACCCGATATAGCAAAGAGTTGGCATTATAACGACAGTACCTTGACCTACACTTTCAATTTAAGAGAGGATGTTTTTTTTCATAAGAGTAAAGTGTTTGCAAAAATCTATAAAGATTCTACAAGAAGGGCGACAGCTTATGATTTTGAATATAGTTTTAAAAGATTGTTGGACGAAAAAGTCGCTGCAAGAGGAAGATGGGTGTTAAATAATGTTGAACGATTTTATGCTAAAAATAATTCAACATTTGTGATACAACTTAAAAGACCATTCCCTGCTTTTCTTGGCTTGTTATCCATGCGTTTCTGTTCTGTAGTTCCCAGAGAAGCGATAGACTATTATGGGAATAATTTTAGATCGAATCCCATAGGTACGGGCCCTTTTGCTATGAAGCTTTGGGAAGAAAATGTAAAATTGGTTTTAAGAAAAAATCCGCTTTATTTTGAAAAAGATGAAAAAGGAGAACAACTCCCCTATTTAGAGGCGGTCGCAATTACTTTTTTACCGGATAAGCAAAGTGAATTTTTACAATTCGTTCAGGGAAAATTAGATTTTATTTCTGGGTTAGACAATTCATATAAAGATGATCTTATAACCCGTAAAGGAAAACTTCAAAAGAAATATGAGCATCAATTTAACATGTTAAAAAGCCCGTATTTAAATACCGAATATTTAGGGTTCTTTATGGGATCCAACTCTTCTGAAATTCAGTCAAAGAAAATACGTAAAGCAGTTAATTACGGTTTTAATCGTGACGAAATGATAACTTATTTAAGAAATGGAATTGGAATTCCTGCAATGCACGGTTTTATTCCAAAAGGATTACCAGGGTTTAATAAGATAGAAGGATTTACATACCAGCCAATAAAAGCAAAAAAATTGGTCAATCAATATATCGAAGAATCCGGAAATAAAAACCCTTCTATTGTCATTGGAACCAATAGCCAATATTTAGATTTATGTGAATATATACAGAGAGAATTAGAGAACGTCGGTATTAAAGTAATCATTGATGTGGTACCTCCTTCTACACTTCGACAGTTAAAATCATCAGGTGAATTGGATGTTTTTAGAGCTAGTTGGATAGCAGATTATCCAGATGCGGAAAATTATTTATCATTATTTTATGGAAAAAACTTTACACCAAACGGTCCAAATTACACCCATTTCAAAAATAAATTTTATGACAGTTTGTATGTAAAATCTTTATCTATTTTGGATATAGAACGCCGCAAGTTAGTTTATGAGCAAATGGATTCAATCATCATTAATGAAGCACCAGTAGTTCCACTCTACTATGATATGGCAGTGCGCTTTGTAAATAAAAACGTTTCGGGGCTGGGAATTAATCCCCAAAATTTTCTGGTGCTCAAACGAGTCAAAAAAAAAAACAATTAGTCTCTACGGAAGCGCTTTGTTTCCTCAAAAATATGTTCTAATATTTGGCGATCTACCGCTGTAAATGATTCGTTTCTTCTTTCCATTACAACCTTAGCGACTTCAAAGGCCTTATTCGTTTTATAAGTCATCATCCCTGAGTAGCCTCCCCAACTATAACTTGGTATAAAATTTCGAGGAAAGCCACTGCCAAAAACATTGGCACTTACTCCTATTACAGTTCCCGTATTAAACATGGTATTAATTCCGCACTTACTGTGATCACCCATCATTAGGCCACAAAACTGCAATCCAGTTTTTGCAAAACGTTCCGTTTCATAATCCCAAAGACGCACTTCTGCATAATTATTTTTAAGATTGGAGTTATTGGTATCTGCTCCTAAATTACACCATTCCCCCAATACTGAGTTGCCTAAAAATCCATCATGTCCTTTGTTACTGTAGCCAAAAATCACACAATTATTAATCTCTCCACCTATTTTAGAGTGAGGACCTATCGTAGTAGGACCATATATTTTGGCACCCATTTTAACTGTGGCATTATTACATAAAGCAAATGGTCCACGGATCAAAGCTCCTTCCATAATTTCTGAATCTTTTCCTATGTAAATAGGCCCCTCTGTAGCATTCAATGAGCATAATGGTAAAACGGCACCCTCTTCGATAAAAATTTGTTGTTCATTAAATACAACGACAGAATCAGGAATCGGTTGAGAATCTCTACCAGAGGTTAGTAATTGAAAATCTCTATCGATAGCTTCTCCGTTTAATTTAAAAATATCCCAGGTATTTTCAATTTTAATGATATCCTTAAAGCTATAATCTGTTACATTGTAAGTATCAAAATTTACTTCCTGGTCTTTTTTTGCAAAAAAAGCAAGAGGCTCATTATCTAAAAAAATAGCGTTATTTTCAGTCAAACTTTTAATCATTTTAACGATATTCTCTGAAGGAATAATAGAAGCATTGATAAAAATATTATCATTAAATTCTACCATAGGAAATTTATCAACTAAGTAATCTTCAGTTACTGAAGACGTAGTGTATCCGAGCATTTTTTCCCATTTTTCACGAATAGTTAATATGCCCACCCTTAAGTCTGCAACAGGACGGGTATAGGTAAATGGTAATAATTGACTTCGAGCGCTTCCATCAAAAAGTATGTAATTCATAAAAAAATAAAAAAATAGAGACTCTAATAAAACCTCTGATTATAAAAACCAAAGCTAAATAAAAAAGCCTTTGATTTCTCAAAGGCTTATAAAAATATTATTTATAAAGCTTTTATTGCTTAAACTTAGCATATTTAGTTTTAAACTTATCAATACGTCCTGCGGTGTCGATTAGTTTTTTCTTTCCAGTGTAGAAAGGATGTGATGTTCTTGAAATTTCCATCTTAACTAGAGGATATTCAACACCGTCAACTTCAAGTGTTTCTTTAGTTTCTGCAGTAGATTTCGTTAAAAACACATCCTCATTAGACATATCTTTAAAAGCAACTAATCTATAATTCTCTGGGTGAATACCTTTTCTCATAATCTTTTTCCTAAAATTTGGAAATCTTTTTATTAAACATTAATAGATGAAACCTCTTAAGATTTCAGTTTGCAAATTTAATTAATTATAGACAATCTACAATAAAATTATAATTTTTTTTGTGCAAGATCCAAAAACCCTTAAACCCCTTAATTCATAACTGTTGATTGGTGATAATAGTAAAATATTTAATAATTTATTTGTAACGTTTTCATATATTTGTTAACTAACTCCCTGATAAATTAATCTTAATTTTAAAAAAATATAAAACTAAAATCTCATGGAAAATCAAAAAGTCTCAATTAAAAAAATCGCACTTAATTATGGCGGTGTTTGGGGAATATCAACAATAGCTTTATACGTCATTGCCTATGTTACTGACAATTATTTGGAACAACCCATGTGGCTCACCATATCAGGATCAGCAATCATGCTTGGAGTGATTGTTTATGGTTTAAAAGCCTTTAAGTTAGAAAATGAGGGATATCTTTCCATCTCAGAGTCTCTAAAAACAGGTTTAGCGATTTCATTAATTGCTGCGATAATCGTGACACTTTATAATTATATTTTTACGACTTTTATCGAACCTGACTTTGTAAATCAATCTATAGAAATAGCTAGAGAACAAATGATGACCCAAAATCCGGATATGACTCAAGAGCAAATGGATATGGCAATGGGAATTACAGAAAAAATGATGACACCAACCATAATGGCTGCAATGGGTATTATATTCACCTTATTCTTAGGTTTTATAGTTTCCTTGATATCAGGCTTATTTATGAAAGAAAATCGTCCTGAGCACTAGTCAATCGTTCGAATGAATCTATCCATCATCATTCCTCTTCTCAATGAAGAAGAGTCTATAAACGAGTTGTACCAATGGATTACAAAAGTTATGCAATCTAATGGTTATTCGTATGAACTTATATTTATTGATGATGGAAGTAAAGATCAATCTTGGAACATCATCACTAAATTAGCAAAAGATGATTTTACAGTTAGAGGAATTCGATTTTTAGAAAATTTTGGAAAATCACAAGCCTTACACGCAGGTTTTGTAAAAGCACAAGGAGATGTAATCATTACGATGGATGCGGATCTACAGGACAATCCTGAAGAAATACCAGCTTTGTATCAAATGATTGATGAGGATGGTTACGATTTAGTTTCCGGATGGAAAAAGATAAGATACGATTCCAAAATAGCTAAAAACTTACCGTCTAAACTTTTTAATTTTGCGGCTAGAAAAACTTCTGGACTACAACTGCATGACTTTAATTGTGGCCTAAAAGCCTACAAGCATAAAGTGATAAAAAATATCGAGGTTACCGGTGAAATGCATCGATATATACCTGTTCTTGCAAAAAATGCTGGATTTAGTAATATTGGAGAAAAAATTGTAAAACATCAAGCCAGAAAATATGGTGAAACAAAATTTGGTATGGAACGATTTATAAGAGGATTTTTAGATTTAATTACCATTTCTTTTATTTCAAGATTTGGGAAACGGCCAATGCATTTTTTTGGAGCCATTGGAGCTCTTATGCTTGTAGTAGGTTTTCTGTTTGCATTATACTTGGGAATCGACAAACTATTCTTACATCCCTCAGGAAGGTTAATAACAGAAAGACCCCAATTTTATATAGCACTAACCTCTATGATATTGGGTTCACAATTCTTTGTGGCAGGTTTCTTAGGAGAATTAATTTTACAGAGTAAAAAAGACACAAAAAACTACATCATCAAAGAAAATATTTAACTGCTAAAATCGTTACAAAAAGAAAGGTTGAAATCTTTGTGAATTGCTTAAAACGACTAATTTTGCATAAATAAAAATTAATTATAATGTACATTGATCCTGAAGTACTTGAGCGAGTAAATGTTTGGCTCACTCCTACCTTCGATACTGAAACTCAGAAAACTATCAAAGATTTGATTGCTCGAGAGCCTGAAACGCTGGAAGAAAGTTTTTATAAAAATCTTGAATTTGGAACTGGTGGAATGCGAGGAATTATGGGTGTGGGTGATAATCGAATTAATAAATATACCTTAGGTAAAAACACACAAGGACTTTCTAATTATTTAAAAAAACAATTTCGAAATCAAAAGATAAAAGTCGCTATTGCTTTTGATTGTAGAAATAACAGTAAAACCTTAGCAAAATTAGTAGCCGATGTATTTTCTGCTAACAATATACAGGTTTATTTATTTTCAGATTTAAGACCTACTCCTGAATTATCATTTGCAGTAAAACATTTAGGTTGTCAGTGCGGAATCGTATTAACAGCCTCTCATAACCCTCCAGAATATAATGGCTATAAAGTTTATTGGGAAGATGGTGGCCAATTAGTACCTCCGCAGGACAAAGAAATTATTGCTGAAATTAATCGTTTAAAATATTCAGAAATTAAATTTGAGGTTAACAACGATTTAATCATTTACATAGATAAAGAAGTGGATGAAGCTTTTGCGAAGGCTTCTATTGAAAACGGAAGTTTTGGAACCACCCAAAATGACAAAAATAATTTAAACATTGTTTTTACATCTCTTCACGGCACCTCAATTACCATGATTCCAAAAGTATTACAGCAAGCCGGATACAAAAATGTTACGGTAGTTGAGGAACAAGCGTTACCTGACGGAAATTTTCCAACTGTAGTATCTCCCAATCCAGAGGAACCCGAAGCATTAAAAATGGCGATAGACCTAGCCAAAAAAGAAAATGCCGATATTGTTATAGGTACAGATCCTGATTGTGACCGATTAGGAATTGCTGTAAAGAATTCTACTGGAGAATATACTTTACTCAATGGCAACCAAGCGATGCTTATAAAAACCCATTTTTTATTGGAACAATGGAAAAAAGAAAATAAGTTGAATGGTAAACAATTTGTAGCCTCTACAATAGTTTCTACTCCCATGATTCGAAAAATTGCAGAAAACTATAAGGTCATCTACAAAGAAGGATTGACCGGCTTTAAGTGGATTGCAAAAATGATCAAAGACTTCCCTAACCTCGAGCACATAGGTGGTGGAGAGGAAAGTTTTGGCTATTTAGTTGGTGACTTTGTTAGGGATAAAGATGCGGTTACTGCAACACTACTAATTTGCGAAATTGCTGCACAAACAAAACAACATGGAGGTAATTTACTCTCCTATCTAGAGGAATTGTTCTTAACTTATGGATATTACCAAGAGCATCTCATCTCGATTGTAAAAAAAGGAAAAAAAGGAGCTGAAGAAATTTCACAAATGATGAAAAACTTCAGAGAAAATCCTTACACGACTATAGCGGATCAAAAAGTAATTCGAATAGAGGACTACCAAAAAAGCGAATCTAAAGATCTTGTTAACAATTCAATTGTTGAAATAGACGTTCCCAAATCGAATGTACTTATATTTTATACAGAAGACGGAAGTAAGATAGCAATGAGACCAAGTGGAACAGAGCCCAAAATAAAGTTTTATATTAGCGTACACTCAAAATCTAAAGATGGCAATATTGCTATGAAGCTAAATCAAGAAAAATTGGAGGCAATCATTTCAATTTTAAAAAATAATTAATGACGTATTTTAAAAAAATAATTCAATTTGCTTTACCCTACAAAAGGTTTGCATTTTTAAACATTTTTTTTAATGTTTTTTACGCGTTATTTAGTGCTTTGTCATTCATTGCATTGATTCCTATGCTAGATGTTCTTTTTGAACAAGATAAAATTAAAGTGATCAAAGAACCTAACTATACGGGCATCTTAGGTATAAAAGATTATTACAAGGATTTCTTATCGTTCAAGGTTCATGAATTTGCCCAAGACGATGCGTCAAGGGCCTTGATATTAGTAATTTCCTTAGTTATTGTTTTATTTTTATTAAAAAATATATTTAGATATCTCGCTATGTATGCTATTACATTTTTAAGGAATGGTGTTTTGAAAGATATCCGAAATGAATTGTACAAAAAAACTGTAAACCTTCCCATCTCCTTTTTCTCAGAAAAAAGAAAAGGAGATATCCTAGCGAGAACCGGAACCGATGTCTTGGAAATACAGCACTCATTTTTATCGGTATTAGAACTCTTATTTAGGGAACCTTTAACTATCATTTTTACCATCATAATGATGTTAGTAATTAGCCCAAAACTTACACTCTTTGTTTTTATTTTTATTCCAATTTCTGGCTTTATTATATCTCGTATTGGAAAAACCTTAAAAAGAAAATCTGATCAGGTCCAAAAAGAGCAAGGTATATTTTTATCAGTTTTGGAAGAAACGTTGGGTGGATTAAAAATTATTAAGGGTTTTACTGCGGAAAAACTTTTTGGGAAGAAGTTTGAAAAATCAACCTTAAAATTTTATAAATTTTCTAATACTTTATTGAATAGGCAAAACCTTGCCTCTCCTACCAGTGAGTTTTTAGGCATTTCTGTGATTGCTGTTTTATTATGGTATGGAGGAAAAATGGTATTGATAGATGGCACATTAGACAGTAGTTCATTTATAGCTTATATGGGGCTAGCTTACAACATATTAACTCCTGCCAAAGCGATTAGTAAAGCAAGTTACTCTGTAAAAAAAGGAAATGCAGCAGCAGAACGTGTTTTAGAAATTTTAGAGACAAAATCAACTATTACAGACATAGCTAATGCTCAAAATATAACAAAATTTGAAACTGAGATTGAAATCAAAAATATCTCATTTAAATACCAAGATGATTTTGTTTTAAGTGACTTTTCGCTAAAAGTTCCTAAAGGACACACGGTTGCTCTTGTGGGGCAAAGCGGTAGTGGTAAAAGTACCATTGCTAATTTAATTACCAGGTTTTATGATGTAAATAAGGGCTCTATTAATATCGATAATTTGGATATTAAAAAAATCAAACAAAAATCCCTTCGAAAATTATTAGGCTTAGTTACTCAAGATTCCATTTTATTTAATGATACCATTAAGGGTAATTTATTGGTAGCAAACGAAAATGCAACAGATTCTGAGATTATCGATGCACTAAAAGTTGCCAATGCTTGGGAATTTGTTGAAAGCTTACCAAAGGGTATCAATACCAATATTGGAGATTCAGGCAATAAGCTTAGTGGGGGACAAAAGCAACGTTTAAGTATTGCAAGAGCTGTTCTTAAAAACCCTCCTATCATGATCCTAGATGAGGCTACTTCAGCACTGGATACAGAAAGTGAACAGCTGGTCCAAAAAGCGCTAGAAAACATGATGAAAAACAGAACTTCTATCGTGATTGCACATCGATTGTCAACCATTCAAAAAGCGGACAATATAGTGGTACTAGCCAAAGGTGAAATCGTTGAACAAGGAAAACATAATGAATTACTTGAGAAAAAGGGGGTTTATTACAATCTTGTTAAGATGCAATCTCTTTCTTAATCATTCATGCAACTCAAGATTTAAAAATAAAAATTTTCATTCTTTTGTTTTAATAATAGTAGTTTGTCTTTTAAACTATTTGAATAATGATAAGTCATACAATAAAATAAATTCACTAGATGATTGATGAAAAACAATTAATATCAGCCTTAAAATCTATTGAAAAAAGTGAAAAGGCGTTCCAAATATTGATTGATCAATATAAGGAACGTCTGTATTGGCATATTAGGAAAATAGTTTTAAATCATGAGGACACAGACGATATACTTCAAAATACATTTATTAAAATCTATAAAAACATCCACAAATTTGAGGGAAACAGTAAATTGTTCACATGGATTTATAGAATAGCAACCAATGAAGCTATTACTTTTTTAAATAAAAGAGCTAAACAGAAAAATATTACTATCGAAGAAGTAAAAAATCAGTTGCTTGAAAATTTAGAAAGTGATATTTATTTTGAGGGAAATCAAATTCAAATTATACTTCAAAAAGCAATCAATACATTGCCACAGAAACAACAATTGGTTTTTAACATGAAATATTTTGGAGATCATACATATGAAAATTTATCAGAAATATTAGAAACGTCTGTTGGAGGTCTAAAAAGCAGTTATCACATTGCCGTAAAAAAAATTACTGATTACATAAAATCAAATGAAACTATTTAGCAAAAATTAAGTCCAATAAACGTGAAAAGCAAAAAAGAAATAGAAATATTTAGGGTACCTATTAGGTATTTCGATGAATTTGAACATCGTTTGTTCAACAAATTACATGAAGAAATGCTTCCTAAAAAAACTGGTTTTAAAACACCTGAAACATATTTTTTTAATTTAGACATCAAGCTAAAAAGAGAACATAGTAAAGCATCAACAAAAAAGAAAATAGCACCTGTAATTTCATTTAAAACATTCAGTTATGCAGCCTCAATAGCAGCCGTCGCTATCTTGTTTTTCTCTATTTTAGAAACGTCAAATCCTGAACACAACATAAAAGAAATTGAAATTAGCAATATCGAAAATTTTATTAATGAAGAAAACATCCAATTAAATCAATATGAGTTAGCTTATTTATTTACAGAAGAAAAATTAAATAATATGACAAGTGATGTGACTCTATTACCTGAAAATCAATTAGAAGATTATCTTCTAGAAAGTATAAATGATTCAAACCCCTTATTAGAATATTAATTTAAAAAATAACTAATGAAAAACATCCTATTAATTGCAATAGCTTTTTGTTCTATCAGTGCAACTGTTTATGCCCAAAATCCGCACCAAAAATTACGTGACGAACGCGGAAAAAAATATGAAAAAATTAAAACATTAAAAATTGCCCACATAAGCAACGAGTTAAATTTAACAACAGAAGAAGCGGAGAAATTTTGGCCAATTTACAATGAACACGAACGTTCAATGATGAAAATAAGACGTGAATTAAGGAGTAAAAGTAAATTTAGACCTGACAGTACTGAAAAACTCTCTGACGAAGAAGCAAACAAACTGATTGAAAACATACTTTCAATGAAAACAGCGGAATTAACTTTTCAGAAGGAATTAATCTCAAATTTAAAGGGTGTTATTCCTCCAATAAAAATTCTAAAACTTGAACACGCAGAGAGAACCTTCAGGGAAATGTTAATCAAAGAATTAAGAGACCGTAGGCCAGAAAAAAGAAAATGATTCAAGCGGAGGACGTTTCGATCTCTTTTTTATTTAAAAATCAATTTTGAAATTTTATTTTTACCAGAGGCAAATGCTAAAGTATCATTAACAAATTCAATGGCATAAAAACCTTCTGTAGATAATTCTAACCATGAATTACCGCCATCATTACTGTATGAAATACCTGGAGACCCAACGGCAACAATATCGTTACCATTAGTTCCAGGAATAAATTTAACCGAGGAACGGTACCCAGGTCCTCTCCCATTACTTAATAGTCTCCAAGTTTTTCCACCATCATTGGTAATGGCCTTATTTCCTTCATTAAATTCTTTATGATCCCAATTTCCGCCAAAGATTATTCCTGTTTGGTCGTCGTAAAAATCAACACTATAAATACCTGTCATACTCGCGCCTTGAATGATAGGAGTTTCATAAACTTTCCAGGTATTACCTCTGTCAAAAGAATGAAACACTCTTGCTTTTTTCCCACCTGTTACGATCCATACATTATTCTTATAAATAGAAATATTAGAGTTACTTGCGGCAAAAGCAGCTTCACCAACGACTGTTTTTGGTAAATTATCACATGATAATTTTTTCCAAGTATTACCTCCATCGTTTGTTGTAATTATAGATAAACATTCATCTGTTGGGTCTCCCATCGCAATACCTTCCTGATCGTCCCAAAACTTGATGGCATCATAAAAAACATGCGCTCCATTTTCTACATATACTTCTTCAATGTTGGTGGCCTCATTTCCATTAAATCCGATTTTGTACAAAACTGCCGGATTTCCAATGCTCAAAACAAACACCGCATCTTTTGTGGCAGAAATAGCTCTAAAACTTAATAACGTATCTTCATATTTAATACTGGTTATTTTTGGAGATTTATTATCGATAAAACCTATTCTACCATTGTTCGCTGCAAACCAAATCTTATCTTTAGTAATAGGTGCTATAGCTCGAATGCTTAAACTGTCTGAAAACACCTCTGTAATAGTGACCGAACTAAATCCTTTTGAATTATTAGAATTACAACTGATTAACAGAATTAAAAATAGGGTCATTAGGTAAACTCGCATCGTTATTTTTTTTTCAAAAGTAACAAATCTATACAGCTTAAAACAATACCTTTGTAAACTATAATAGAATTATGAAACTACACCGTAATTTAGTATTTGCTACTATTGATTCACTTCATTTAATATTTAATGAAAATAAGCAGGCAGATAAAGTATTAAAAAATACGCTAAAACGAGATAAACGATGGGGAGCAAGAGATAGAGGTTTCATTGCTGAAACTACTTATGACATTGTTCGATGGAAGCGCCTCTACTCAAAAATTGCTGACGTAAAAGAACCTTTTAATAGAGCAAATTTATTTAGACTTTTTACTGTTTGGGCTACTTTGAAGGGTATTCAAATTCCAGATTGGCCTCAATTTGAAAATACTCCAACAAGAAAAATTAAGGGGAAATTCGATGAACTATCCAACATTAGAAAATATAAAGAATCGGTTCCAGATTGGTTGGATAATTTAGGAGAGATCGAATTAGGGAAAAAATGGGACAAAGAAATTCACGCCTTAAACCAATTAGCCGATGTGATTCTTAGAGTAAATACGTTAAAAACAACTAAAGAAAAATTACAAAATAATTTACAAGAACTTGAAATTGAAACAGAGAGTATAAAAGGGTATCCACAAGCGCTAAAACTAGTAAAAAGAACCAATGTGTTTATTACGGAGGCTTTCAAGAATGGCTGGTTTGAGGTACAAGATGCTTCTTCTCAAAAAGTGGCTAAATTTCTAAATCCAAAACCTGGAACAAGAGTTGTTGATACCTGTGCTGGAGCTGGAGGGAAAAGTTTGCATATCGCTTCTTTAATGGAAAATAAAGGACAGGTTATCGCACTAGACATTTACGAAAACAAGCTTAAAGAACTAAAAAGAAGAGCAAAAAGAAATGGTGCTCATAATATAGAAACCCGAACAATAGACTCTAGTAAGGTCATTAAAAAATTAATCCATAAAGCCGATAAAATATTAATCGATGCTCCTTGTTCAGGAATTGGTGTTTTAAAAAGAAATCCAGATTCAAAATGGAAACTACAACCAGAATTTCTTGAATCTATAAAAAAAACTCAAAAAGAAATATTGGATTCGTACTCAAGGATGGTAAAACCAGGTGGTCAAATGGTCTATGCTACCTGTTCTATATTACCTTCTGAAAACGAAAAACAAATTCAAGATTTTTTGGAAAGAAAGTCTGGAAAAGAATTTAAATTTGTTAAAGAAGAAAAAATTTTTCCCAGCGAAAGTGGATTTGATGGATTCTACATGGCACTACTACAAAAAAACGTAACTTAAACTAATCAATATGAAAAAAATTACACTGGTCTTATTGTTTTTTGTTCAAATTTTATTTGCACAACAACCCTACTATAATGATGTTAACCTAACTTTAACAGGACAAGATCTCTATTTAGAATTACAATCTAAAATTGCAATTAACAACCCTACCTTCACCTATGGTGATGTTAGAGATACTGCAAAGATTACCGATGAAAACCCAGCTAACAATGCAGAAGTTTTGTTGGTATATGGTTACGATAATTCTGGAAGTTGTACTACTGACAGATCAAGAGATAAAGACGATTTTGGAGGAACTAATTGTGAATATAACAGGGAACATGTTTTTGCAAGATCCAATTCCAATCCAGAAATGGGTAGTGCGAGCAATAGTTCAACAGGTATCATCGCCGACCCACATAACCTAAGACCAAGCGATCAGCAAATGAATGGGAACAGAGGAAATACTAAATTTGGTGCTGGTAGTGGAGATGCTGGTAATACTGGTGGAACTTGGTATCCAGGAGACGAATGGAAAGGAGATATAGCTAGAATGATGATGTATATGTATACCAGGTATGGTACTCGATGTTTACCAACATTAAATGGATCTGGAGCTACCCAACCGGATAACGAAATGCTTCAAGTATATTTACAATGGAACGCAGAAGATCCAGTTACTGAATTTGAAGATCAACGCAACCCCTATTTAGAGACGGAATACGGCAACAGAAATCCTTTTATAGATAATCCATACCTAGCTACACTTATTTGGGGCGGAGAGCCTGCAGAAGATCGCTGGGGAATATTATCTTTAGATGCCAACGTATTTGAAGACCTTACAATTTATCCAAATCCTGCTAATAAAGTTCTATGGGTTCAAAATTCAACAATTCTTGACAATGGAGCTGTCATCATATATGATTTACTTGGAAAAGAAATCTATAAAGAGCCTTTTACAAGGGACAAAAAAGAAATAAATACCAGCTTATTTTCTAGAGGAGTTTACTTATTGAAAGTTATTTCAACTAATGCTGAAACCATTAAAAAAATTATTATCAATTAATACTCTTATGATAAAACTAAAAAAGCGTTTTCATTCATTTGAAAACGCTTTTTTTGTTAACTGAACAGTATTATTATTTCACAATTACTCTTCCTGTTTTGTAAGTAGTTGTATTTTGCCCACCTACTTTTACTACATAAACTCCAGCAGCTGCGCTAGATAGGTTTAAATTCATTCTATAAATACCTCCATCATTCTGCGCTAACTTAAAACCTAGTTGTTGTCCTAACATATTATAGATTGCAACATAAACTTTACCATCATATTCGGTATTTAAGGTAACTTCAAACTGATTATTATCCTGTGAGGTAATGATCAATTCAGAATTCGTAATCTCCATATCGAGTACTCCTAAAGCACCAATATTTGCTGAATAATCCTCTGTTTCTCCGTACTGTGTCTCTTCACAAGCATCATTAGGAACTTCTGCTTGCCAATTTGTTTTCGCTCTCATTCGGTGCATCCCCATTGGAGCTCCATCAGGAACTACTAAGTCTACAGTTTCTGTATAAGAACCTGCACCAGCTCCTGGAGCTATTATAAATTCAGGAACCACAACCTCATCACTTGTAAAATTTGAATCATCGTTAAAATCAATCCAAACCTTTACATGCTGATCACCATATCCTGTGGTTACCGTTAAACTATAAGTAGAATTTTCGTCAAGATAAGCTACTTGATCGGTAAAATCCCCATAGCCTTCGCATGCAGATGGATTGTTAATTTCTCCAACATTAAACAATTGTAGACCATCTCCAAAACTACAATCAGCTTGAGGCTGACAAAGAACATTTTCAACTTGAATTGAAGTTTCATCATTCGTTTCGTTACCATCACCACTCAATGACGTTTTTACTAAGACATCATAAATTCCAAGCTCGGAAAAATCTGCTTGTTCTGTAAAGCTATAAGATGCAATTTCTTCAGAACCAATGGGGCCAGCAAATGTTTCTATAACAGGATCGCCTCCGTTTACAGTATATGAAACATCAAAATTAGATTGTTCATCAGCACCATAGTTTTTAATAGTCACCGATATAGTCTCTAATCCTAAGCCAGATCCTGTTTCAGGGGCTGTGATTTCTTGAGCACCCACATCATTTGCTAATAAGTGAGTAACTTCTTTTATATAAGGGTCATTCGATTCAAATTCGTCACCTGTTAAATTAGATTTAACTTCTATGGTGTAAGTTTGTCCTGCAGTAGATAAATCTAGGGTTTGGCTAAAAATATAATTTTCTACTTCGTTGGATAAAATAGTTCCACTAAAGGTCTCTGTTGCAACTAAATTACCATCTACAAACAATTCTAAAGGTATATCAGACTGAGGATCCAATCCATAGTTCCTGATACTTACTTCTACAGTCTCCGTGGTAGTTAAAATACCATTCATTGGGTTAATAATGTTATTAACACCTACATCTTGAGCAAAACCACTGCTTAGGGAAAATGAAGCAACTTGAGTTCTCCATTGGTTATTAGCAGAAAAATATTCCGCAGTATGCCAAAATGTAAAATTATTTGGATCCATGGTTAAATGCGAATAGTCACCAAACCTATTGGTAGTTGTTTGTACTCCAACTCCATCCACAATGGTTGTTTCAGCTATGGTCATTTCACCTAAAGCATCACCATCATACCTTCCCGTATATCTAATTCCCGCAGGTAACGTAGCGCTTGCTATGTTAAATGCCAATCCAATATTTCCTGCTGCATCCATGGCAGCACTTCCCATAAATCTACTGTTATCGTCTGCAGGTGCATACGTTCCTTCTTGAAAAATTTCCCAAGGATTGGTAGCGTCGTTTCTAAGTTCTATCCATCTTACTCCGGCATTTGATCCATCTACATTATCATTAAATGTAATGACCCATGAGTTATGCGTGCCAAAACTTCTGTAATTAGCTGCATAGGATATCACTCCTGTGATCATATCTATTTTCTGACCGGTTCCTGGTTGGGCAACATCACCAGCTCCAAAAGGAGCAAAATAGGCATTAAATGGATCCGTAGGGATTTCTAATGGAGAAGAAATTGTTGAGCTAGTTGGATTATCAAAATCAACATCAATCTCCCAAATTTTTAGATGATCATAGGTAATACCACTCCAACCATCATCTTGTAAATAGACAATATAACCCGGTAAATCATCCGGGTAATCAACTCCTGTTAGGTTTGCTGGTTCAGGACTTAAAACAGTATTTGGGTTTGATGAATTTCCTGGCAATGGAAATCCAATAATTTGTGGATCGGGATCTCCAGCAAGAATAACATCTCTTTCAATCGCATACACTTTATTTGCACCACCTTTGTTAGCTGTTAGGTAATAGGCATCAGGCCATATACTATAATGCGGATAATCAGGAAAAGCATCAAATGAATATTGATAAACATGATATTCTCCGGTAGGATCATTAGTAACAGATACACCAATAGCCAGTCCATTACTAACCGAACCAAATTCACTTACAAAATAACGATCAGCTAGTTGATCATACAATACAATTGGATCTCCTGAGTTTGATCCTATACCTAAAAATGCTCCTAATGAGGTTGGACCTACTAATAGATTTCCTGTTTTATCAAATATTTTTATACTCGAGTTTACCGCATGAACGTAATGATCAGGTCCTGCAGCTCCAGAGGGATCTGGAGGAGTAAAACCAGTATTGTCAAAACCAACAAAATTTTGCTCTAAAGCATAGGAAAAAATTCCACCAACCTTATCTTGAGCATTGGTATTGATATCATTGTATGGCAATGCATTTTGGTTTACTTTTTCGTTAATCCGTGATTTATTTTCAACAATGGTCATTGTTTTTGGACTAGTTGCGTCGTATTCTGTAGTTGGGAAATCTCTTAGAGGTACCGTAGTGCCCATGTAGGTTCCCTGTATAAACTCAGTTGCAGTAAAGGAATCCTGAGCATTTACAACCCCTGCTAAAAGGATTATAAACAGACAAGTAAAAATGTTTTTTCTTTTCATAATGTTTTTTTTAATTTTGACGAATTTAAGTTAAAAAAGCGGAAAATAAAAAAGTTATTAAATGGTATTCTATTCGATAATTACCTTCTAAAAAATAAGTACATTTGTTAGCTTAAAACCCACGAAAATTATTTGGTATGATTCATTTTTTTGGAGAGGTAAAAAAAACAGTCTTTTCTGTCCAAACCACAACAACGCTTTCTAAACTTGATATTCAAAAACTAGAATGGCTATTTGGAAATCAACCTAAAATTGAAGAATCCGTCATAACGGATTTTTTTATTGGTCCACGTGCAACAATGATTACTCCTTGGAGTACCAATGCTGTTGAAATAGCTCAAAATATGGGTGTCAACGGAATTCTTCGAATTGAAGAGTTTTTCCATACCAATGAAAATTCTTCAGATTTCGATCCAATGCTTTTTCAAAAGTACTCGATGTTGTCTCAACATATTTTTACTGTAAACATACAACCACAAGAAGTATTGGAGATTGAAAACATAGATGCCTACAACCAAACTGAAGGATTAGCATTAAATGATGATGAAATTTATTATTTAAAAAATCTTTCTAATACGATTGGAAGAAAATTGACCGACAGTGAAGTTTTTGGTTTCAGTCAAGTAAATAGCGAACATTGTAGGCATAAAATATTTAACGGAAAATTTATTGTTGACGGAAAAGAAATGCCTTCCTCGCTCTTTAAATTAATTAAAAAAACCTCTTCAGAAAATCCAAACACTATTGTTTCTGCTTACAAAGATAATGTAGCGTTTATAGAAGGTCCCAAAGTAGTTCAGTTTGCTCCCAAAAGAGCTGACCATCCAGATTACTATGAAAATAAAAGTTTTAAAAGTGTTATTTCTTTAAAAGCTGAAACTCACAACTTTCCTACGACTGTTGAACCCTTTAACGGAGCTGCTACAGGTAGTGGTGGAGAAATAAGAGATCGTTTGGCTGGAGGAAAAGGATCACTACCTCTTGCAGGTACTGCAGTTTACATGACATCTTATTCGAGACTTAAAAAAAATCGTCCATGGGAAAACGCTGTGGAGGAAAGAAAATGGCTCTACCAAACTCCTTTAGATATATTAATAAAAGCAAGTAATGGAGCTTCTGATTTTGGAAACAAATTTGGACAACCACTTATTACAGGTTCAGTTTTAACATTTGAAAATGAAACTAAAAACAGAAAACTAGCGTACGATAAGGTAATTATGCAAGCAGGTGGTATCGGCTACGGAAAATTTAATCAAGCGCTTAAAGATACCCCTAAAAAAAAGGATAAAATAGTAATTTTGGGTGGTGAAAACTATAGAATAGGCATGGGAGGAGCAGCTGTATCCTCAGCCGATACCGGTGAATTTTCAAGTGGAATAGAGCTCAATGCTATTCAACGTTCCAACCCCGAAATGCAAAAAAGAGCAGCCAATGCGATACGTGGTATGGTAGAAAGTGACACCAATACTATTGTATCTATTCACGACCATGGAGCTGGAGGGCATCTAAATTGTTTAAGTGAATTAGTAGAAGAAACAGGTGGAAGCATCGATTTGGATAAATTACCAGTTGGTGATCCTACTCTTTCTGCTAAAGAAATTATTGGTAATGAGTCTCAAGAAAGAATGGGATTAGTTATTGGGGAAAAAGACGTTGATAAATTAAAAAGAATTGCTAAAAGAGAACGCTCACCATTTTATGAAGTTGGTGAGGTTACTAACGATCATAAGTTTAAATTCGAAAGCAAAAAAACAGGTGAGAAACCCATGGATTTTGATTTAGAGGATATGTTTGGGAGTTCCCCAAAGACCATCATGAATGATGTGACCATTGAATATGTTTATGATAGCCTTGTTTATTCTCCATCCAACATAAAAGAATACTTATTAAATACACTTTCGCTAGAGGCTGTTGCTAGTAAAGATTGGTTAACCAATAAAGTTGATCGATGCGTTACGGGTAAAGTTGCTAAACAACAATGTGTAGGTCCATTACAAATACCCCTAAATAACTGTGGGGTTATGGCGCTAGATTATCAAGGGAAAGAAGGGGTTGCTACTTCGATTGGGCACAGCCCTATTTCTGCACTGATAGATCCAGTTGCTGGATCACGAAATTCGATTGCCGAAGCCTTAACGAATATTATTTGGGCACCTTTAGAGAAAGGATTAAAAAGTGTTTCACTTTCAGCAAATTGGATGTGGCCTTGTAACAATGAAGGTGAAGATGCTCGATTGTATAAAGCTGTTGAAGGAATTTCAGAATTTGCTATTTCGTTAGGGATTAATGTTCCTACCGGAAAGGATTCGCTTTCGATGAAACAAAAGTATAAAAACGAAGAAGTTATTTCGCCTGGTACGGTAATCATATCTGCTGCAGGGCATTGTAAGGATATTAAAAAAGTCGTAGAACCTGTACTTCAAAAAAATGGTGATAGTATTTATTACATCAATATATCAAAAGACGACTTTAAGTTAGGAGGGTCTTCTTTTGCGCAAACACTGGCTTCAATTGGTAATGATGCTCCAACGGTTAAAGATGCGTCTTATCTGTCCTCCGTGTTTAACAGCATTCAAGAATTAATATCAGACCATCAAATACTCGCAGGGCATGACGTTGCTTCTGGAGGTTTAATTACAACACTTCTTGAAATGTGTTTTGCCGATAACAATTTAGGAGCAAAATTAAATCTAACAGATTTAGGAGAAGAAGATTTAATTAAAATTTTATTTTCAGAAAACAACGGAATTGTTTTTCAAGGGAAAAAAGATTCCATAATTGAAAAAACACTTGCTAAAAACAATATTGATTTTATTAAAATTGGAACGGTTACTGATACAGAATCACTTCAAATTAAACATATAGATCAAAATTTAGAGTTTAGTATTCCTGAAATGAGAAAAGTTTGGTTTGAAACCTCTTATATTTTAGACCAAAAACAAAGTGGTGAAGAAAAAGCAAAAGAGCGTTTTGATAATTATACAAAGCAACCACTAAACTTTAAATTTCCAGATCATTTTACTGGAAAACTTCCCGTATTTGACAAAAATTATCGTAGGCCTAAAGCAGCAATCATTAGAGAAAAAGGATCAAATTCTGAACGAGAAATGGCCAATGCAATGTATTTGGCAGGTTTTGATGTTAAAGATGTACATATGACAGATTTAATAGAAGGTAGAGAAACACTAGAAGACATTAAATTTATTGCAGCGGTAGGAGGTTTTTCTAATTCAGATGTTTTAGGATCTGCTAAAGGCTGGGCAGGAGCTTTTTTATACAATAAAAAAGCAAAAAATGCATTAAAAACCTTTTTTGCTAAAGAGGACACCCTATCCCTAGGAGTCTGTAATGGTTGCCAATTATTCGTTGAATTGGGACTATTAAATCCAGAACACGAGGAAAAGCCTAAAATGCTCCATAATGATTCAGGTAAGTTTGAGTGTACATTTACTTCTGTAGAAATTAAACAAAATAACTCTATCATGTTATCTTCTTTAGCTGGTACAAATCTAGGAATTTGGGCAGCCCACGGAGAAGGTAAGTTTAGTTTTCCAAAACCAGAAACCCACTACAATATTGTAGGAAAATATAGTTACAGTGGTTTTCCCTCCAATCCTAATGGGAGTGATTTTAATACCGCAATGTTAGCGGATAGCTCTGGAAGACATTTAGTGATGATGCCACACTTGGAACGATCAACTTTTTCATGGAACTGGGCTCATTATCCTGAGCACAGAAAAGATGAGGTAACGCCTTGGCTAGAAGCTTTTATAAACGCTAGAAAATGGTTAGAAAATAAAAGTTAAAAAGACTCGTTTTAAAATAAAAAAGCCATGAAAAAAAAAATATTTTTTTTAGCATTAATATTATTTCAATTTAGTTTCGGGCAAAGTATACCGGAGAAATACCAAAGAGCAAAAATATTTTATAGCCAAGCAGAAGAATTAAAAGAGTTGAATTCTCTGGGTATCGCTGTAGATCATGTTATTCACAAACAAGGGGTTTTTGTGATTTCAGATTTTTCGGTTTCTGAACTAGAATTAGCAAAAAACGCAGGTTTTAGCGTAGAAATTTTAATTGAAAATTCAAAAGAATATTTCATTGAGCGTAATGTTTTAAACCTTTCACCCAAGAGTAGTATTAATTGTGAAGATTCTAACTCGAGTAATTATGAAACTCCTGAAAATTTTTCACTAGGGTCGATGGGAGGATATTTTACCTATCAAGAAGTCCTTGATCAGTTGGATTTAATGAAAACATTATATCCAGAACTAATTACAGAAAAAGAAAATATTAGTGATTATCTAACTGAGGGAGAACCTGACGATTCAACAACGCCACCTATTGGAGGCAATGGAATCAAATGGGTTAAAATTAGTGATCATCCAGGAGACTCCTCTGAAGAAGAACCTCAAATTCTTTACACAGCCATTCATCATGCTAGAGAACCAAATTCACTCTCTCAACTTATTTTTTACATGTGGTATCTGCTAGAAAACTACAATACCGATTTAGAAATAAAAAGTATCGTTGATAATACCGAATTATTTTTTGTTCCCGTAGTAAATCCCGATGGATACCTCTACAATGAAAAAACAGACCCAAATGGAGGTGGGTTTTGGAGAAAAAATAGAAAAAACGGAAATGGCGTTGACAACAATCGTAACTATGATTATTTTATAGATGGAAATCCCAGTGATGGAATTTGGGGAGGAGAAGGAACTTCCAGCGATCCCAATAGTAACATATATCCTGGTACTGAAGCTTTTTCAGAAGTAGAAAACCAAGCCATCAGATGGTTGTGTGAACAACATAATTTTAAAATTGCTTTAAACAATCACTCTTATTCAAATCTTTTGTTGTATCCCTTTGGTTATACCGAGAATGCGCCTACCCCAGAAAATGAATTGTTTGTTGCTATGACTGACGAA